>Ga0210396_10007944_pt1 | contig 10079 bp, 5 predicted proteins | sample IncBWH17OmetaG_FD_155466 | JGI IMG/M metagenome (GOLD analysis project Ga0210396, IMG submission 155466) | Forest soil microbial communities from Barre Woods Harvard Forest LTER site, Petersham, Massachusetts, United States - Inc-BW-H-17-O ... | reverse complement strand
ATGGACAGTTACCTTTCTCCGGTGGAGCTCTGTCAACCGTCGGACAACGTTGGAGCGGTCCTGGCCGCCTGCGAGCACGCGGGGCGATCAGGCAAAGAATTCCTGATCGCTCTGGCGGTTGCCTACCAGGTTGAGTCGGAACTGACTTCCGTCTGTCCATTCATGGAAGACGGGTTTGACCTCACCTCGCAACTCTCCTTCTCAATAGCAGCCGGTGTATCCAAGGCGCTCCAGCTGGACGAGGCGACAACTGCCGCCGCCGTCGAAATCTCCGGTGACGTCATTCCGCTCCTGGTCGTGCGCACGACGCCGATCTCGCAGTGGAAGGGCTTGAACTCGTCCCAGGCGGCGTTGGCGTCTGTGCACGGGGTCTTTCTGGCGTCCCGCGGGGTGACCGGCCCGAAATATGTCATTGAGGGACCCAACGGTCTGGCGCAAGCGCTGGGAAAGTCGATCCAGATCGACTGGAATAACGTGAAACTGGATTGCTTCGACCGGCTTGCGATAAAGACCTACAACACCGCGATTCCGGCACAATCGGCCGTATTCTGCACGCTCGAGTTGCGTAAGGCTCACCGGTTTGATCCCGCGGACGTCGTGAGCATCGAGGCTGACGTTTTCCAGGACGCTTACGATTTCACCGGTGGCGGGCGATTCGGTCCCAAGCACGATGTTCACACGAAGGAGGACGCCGACCACAGCCTCCCGTACCTCATCGCTGTCGCACTCCTGGACGGCGATGTGCAGCCAGCGCAACTCGATGTCAGCCGGATTGAGAAGAACGATGTCCAGGATCTGCTACAGAAGGTCACGGTGAGACCAGACGATGGCTTTACGGCACGTTATCCGGCCGACCTCGCGAGCCGCGTGACCGTCCGGCTCAAGAACGGCGAGTCGTTCACTCAGCAGATCTCAGACTTCCCCGGCGCTCCTGCTCGCCCATTTACCTGGAAGCAGATCGACGCGAAGTTCGACAAGATGGTCGCCGGGCGCATGGACGATGGGCTGAGCCGGAGAATCAAAGATGCCGTGCGTTCGCTGGAGAGCATCCAGGTCAGTGATTTGATGCAGCTGCTGGCCCTCGCGAAGGCCGGGGGGATGGCCGCCTGAGGCGCGACCGAAGCGGTCGTATCAACGCCGGCGCTGGCGGCGCGCAGGTCGCGGGCCGAGCAGAGATTGACCACTCGAAAGGAACGGCCAAATGACTAAGCCACGCCGCTCGCTGTATGTGTTTATCTTCGCGATCACGATGCTTGTCGCCATGCCCTCCTCATCGCCCGCCCAGGTCAGAGTCCTGATCTCCGGCGGCTTCTCGGCCGCTTATCAGGAACTTCTGCCCCAATAAACTTCGAGGAGTTCGAGACCCCGAGTTCTTCGAACGTGTCGGGAGCCTGAATAACTGCGCCGGCCTTGAGGTGCAGATCGATCTGCGAGCAAAGTTTGAACGGCCCGGTGCGGAAGACGCCCTTGGGAACGATCAGCCTGCCGCCGCCCGCGCTTTGCACGGCAGCGATCGCTCTCTGGAACGCATTCGTGTTCATCGTGCGTCCATCGCCCACGGCGCCGAAATCCGTGACTGTGAAATCGCGATCGGGAATCGCTGGAGTCGCGGGCCTGAGATGCTCGAGAGCGTCGACGTCTGCGGCGCGGACCGCCGGGCGGAACGCGCAGCAAATGGTCGTGAAAATTGCCGCCGCCAGCGCCGCCAGCTTGAAGCATCGCTTTTCGCCTCTGCGCGTTCCTGAAACAAGTTCGCCCATGCAATTATCTCTTTTTCCGGGCTGCTTGTGGCGAGCGGTGAGGATGGGGCGTGAGTTGGCGAGGTGGGGTGGCTTGGACCGACGGAACGGGATGCGGCGTGGAGACGCTGGTCGAGGTTTGCTGAGCGGGCGGCGCCACGGGGTTCGCCGACGCGGCGGAAATTGACACCGGCGTCGCCTGGCTGCCCAGGCTGGTGTTGAGCGTGAACAGGATAGCCTGAAGATCGGCGCTGTTGACGTTGCCGTCGTAATTGAAGTCGCCCTGGTCCCAGGCGCCCGGCTTGTTGAGGCCGAACAGCAGGATCTGAAGGTCGGCGCTGTTGACGTTGGTGTCGAGGTTGGCGTCGCCGATCAGCGTGTATTTCAGCTCGATGGTGTTCGGCATCGTGTCGATGCCCTGGCCGTCAGTCCAGTCGGCGTAGCCGATGGCGGTGGTGTGGTTGGCGTTGGCTTGAGCGGCCAACGAAGTGATGACGCCCGTGCCCGCGGCGGGCATGCCGTTCCAGGCGCCGTTGTTGTAGCCATTTTTCAGGTAGCTCTGGATGGCCGCGATGGGATCGGAACTGCTGTAGCTGATGAACAGCGTGCTGCGGTTGATGTCGAGCAAGGTCTCACCCAGGGGATTAGTTCCCTGCAAGCCGTTCAGGAAAAAGATGCCGTTGAGATGCAGCGCGGCGGGAAGCGGGTTGCCGTTGGAGTAGTCGAGGGTAATGACGTCGTTGCCGCCGTTGCCGTTGATGGTGAGGCCAAGGGGATCATTGATGGCGACCTGGGTGGCCGGGGAGCTGACGCCGTTGAGAATCCAGTCGATGTGCTGGTGATCGGGGTCCTGACGAAGGGTGATCTGGTCTGCCACGGTCGTGCCGTTGATCAGGTTTGGAGAGCTAACGACGCTGGTGAAGGGGCCGGCGCCGTCGAAGTTCACGCCGCGAACCCGGTAGAAGTAGCTGATCGTCGGGTTGCCAAAGGCGTTGCCGGCGGTGGGGTCGGTGAAGTTGGTGCCGACATCGAACGGCGATTTGCCGACGGTCGTCCAGTTCGTGCCGTCGCTGGAGCGCTGCACCTCGAACCACAATTCGCTGTTGCTTTGGTCGGTCCAGGTGAGGGTGATGCCGGCGCGGGGATCGATGCCGGTGATGGCCAGGTTTCCTGCCGCCGAGCCGCTGGAGGTGATTCCGACGTCGCCGGTGGCGGGGTTGAAGCTCGATTCGACGGGGACATCCTGGCGCATCAGGAAACCGTCGGAACCGGCGCCGGGAGTGGGATCGCCGTTGTTTCCGCTGTTCGCGAGCGGGATCACTTCCTGCCAGGCGACGCTGTACTGGCTGGTGGAGTCAGGCACGGTGCCCCACAGGAAGTTGCTGCCGTTGGACGTCACCTGGACGATGGCCTCGTGTGTGGTGGAGTTCCAGTTTTCGACGACGGCCTGCTGACCTGAGCCGGTGCCGCCGGTGATGAAGAGGGTGAATCCAGTGAGATTGATGCCGACAGGGAACGACGCGCTGTTGAGCGTGACGGCTGCAAATCCGAAGCCGTTATTGTTGGTTGCCAAGGCGACGCTGCCCGTGTTCACGGCCGGCTCAATCCATTTCAGCGTAGATTGCGGCAGACCGTCGTCCGCGGCGAGGGTCATGGTCATGGTCAGGTTGTAGGACTGGCCCGGCAGGAGCGTGACGGGAACGAGCGTGTCGCCTGGGCGAGTCGACGTAGTGTCCTGCGGCGTGTGTTTGCCCGGATCGGCGCTGACGAGCATGCCGTTGACCCAGACGAAGCCGGAGTCGTCGGTGTTGCTCACGATGGTGTAGACGCCGCTGACACCAACCTGGAGGCTGCCCGTATAGACCTGTGTGAACTGGTCCCATTCAATGCGCGGAATGTCGGGAAAAGGCGTGAAATCAGGTGATTGGAAGACTCTGAAGATACCGTCGGAGAAGGCGGCTTCGTAGAATTGATCAATCACACCCGGGAAAAAGGTGCTGAAGCCCTGATCGGTAACTTGTGCGTCGTACTCCGCGGGGACGCCGTTCATGGCGACCACGTACTGTGTGGCGAGCTGCGTATCGGTGAGGACGCCGTTATACATGCGGATTTCGACGCCGGGTGGGTCGGTCGATTGAGGAGGGATCGCGATCGGGCTCGTCGCTGCACTGAGGGCCGCGGTCGTGTCGCTGGCGGGCAGGGGAATGTTAGTCGGCGTCGAGAGCGTGTTCAGCGTGAGCGTAGCGGTAGGCGCGATCGTCGCGACGAGATTTTCCTGCCCGCTGGCGGTGCCGACGTAGACATGCACGTTCTGGGCGGAGGCAGGAACCTGGGGAAAGCCGCTGATGAGCACATCGCCTGGAGTCGAGAGCACAATCGAGGTTTCGTCGTTGAGGGTTATGCGCAGGGTGTTGTCGATCGCCTGGTCCTGCGTTTCACCGGTGGCATTCAGATTGTCGCCCAGCCAGGTATAAGCGACGAAATAAGTGCCGGGGGCCAGGCCGGCGGTGTTGGTCGTGGGAACCGCTTTCGCAGCGGTCGGCGGCAGGGAATTGATCGTCAATGTCTGGCCGCCATTCACGCTGCCGACGAGCCTCTCGGCAGCGGTGGCAGTGGAGAGGTAGACGTTGGCGTTGATAGCGCCAGCAGGCGCCACGGGCAAAGCGGCCAGAATGTCAGCCGTCGCCTTCAGGACGATGGTCTGCTCGGCGCTGCCGGCGGTCTGCCCACGGTTCTTGCCGTCCGGCAGATAGGAACTGTTGGTCCAGGTGTAGCTCAGGAAATAGGTGCCGGGGCTCAGGCCGCTTGCGTCGGCGGCGGTGCTGAGCGTCACTCCGGGCGTCGGCGGGCTGGCCAGATCGGCCGCGGTGACAACGGTTGCCGGGGTTTCGGGGCTGAGGATTGTGCCGTCGTAGTTCACCGCCGCCACGCGATAGATGTAACTGCTTCCGGCGATCGGCATGGCGTCCTGGATCGTGACCTGCGCGGGCGTGATGCTGGTGATCACGCCGGCGCTGTTGACCGCGGTTTTGTCGCTGGCGGGGTAATTCTCGCCGACCGTCACCCACGGCTGGTTGATCGCCCCGCCGGTCACCTCCCGCCGCTGAAGCAGGTACTCAACCACACCACGGTTCTCGGCGGTGAAAGTAAAGTTGACGAAGCTGGAGTTGACAGTGACGGACGTGAGCGCCGTCGGCGCTGCGGGCGGATCCGAGACCGGCGACAGGTTCGATGCCGGAACCAGCACCGTACTCGGATTGCTCGGCGTCACCCAAAACATGTGCGCGCCGGCGGTGGCATCGGAGGCGTGGTGTTCCAGAAGCACAAAGTCGTACGGAGTATTGGCGGCCAGAAGGATGGGATGAAAAGTGCCCTGATAAACACCGTTCATGTCCGAAGTCTGTCCGGCATTCCGCAATGAGTGGCCGGCGGGATCAGAGCTGACGAGTACGCCGTCGACGTAGAGGTATCCGTCGTCATCGGTGTTGCTCATGAACGTGTAGACGCCGGAGTGATTCGTGGTGACTTTCCCGGTGAGAACGAGGCTGTCCTGCGTTGAAGCGGTGCCGGGCCACGCGCCGGTGGGGCTGTCGATGCTCGCCAGTACCAGACCTTCGCTGGCGGCCACGGGGCCGGACCATAAGGCCTGGTTGTAGAAGTGGGCTTCGACGCCGATCGTGGGGGTCGTGATGAAGTTGGATAACGGGCTGGTGGCCGGCCCGGCGCCGCTCACGCGCACGATGCGGTAGACGTAGACGGTGCCCCCCGTCGCGCTGTTGTCGACAAATGTGCTCGGGCTCCGTTCCGTGAACAGGGTGCCAATCGTGGTGAAGCCGCCGACCGCGTCATTGTTCACCATGGCCCGCTGGATGAGATACGGGGAAGGCGAAGAATTCTGCGCAAGGTCAAACGTTAGGTCGACAGCTCCCGGATTAGAGACATCAGGGCTGGCAGCCACGGACGAAGGAGGCGAAATCCCTTCCTCTCCCGCGCTGGGGGTGCCAGTGATCACCAGTTCGCGAAACCATGTCTCATGGTTGACGGCGAGGAATTTGACCGCGCGGATGTTTGTGGCCATCGGGCCACCGGCGTTGTTGGCGATCGCCATCTGCGCCGCGCCTCGGCTGAGCTGGGGGGGAGTGGTGGGGTTTGTGCTGGGGTCGCTGGTGAAGCTGAAATTGTGCCCGTTACTCAGGGAGAACCAGTCGGTGGAATCGCCGTTGAGCTGCACGAGAATGTCGACCTGCATTCCGGTGCGATAATCTTGGTTGCCTGAGATGACGTCGATTTCGTTGATGTCGTAGCCGGTGGAGGCAGGCGTTCCGCCGGGCCAGGCGCCCAAGTTGTATTCCATCCAGTACGACCCGGAGCTTTGCGAGACGACGCTGGCCCCGCTGGAGGCGTCGCTGATCGCGCCCGAGCCGGTGGCGGCGGTCTGACCGGTGGAAGGGAAGTTACCGACCTGGTTTTGCGTAATGCCGTTGGTCAGCAGCCGCGCCGCATTGACCGAGCCGGTATTGCCTGGCGGTGCGTTAGTGCCTTCGCAACAGCCGGTGTAGGTTTGACTGAAGGGGGTGACGTTGAGGACCAGGTCGTTGACGGTGTTGGGCGTAATGGCGGAGTTGAAACTCCACGCCGAGGAACGGCCGTTCCCGTTGATCCAGAAGGTCGTGCCGGGGTTCGGTGGGAGCGGACCGGTCCCTTCCCAACTTATCTGGCTTGGAGGAATCACCTGGGCGTCGAGCAACCGGCGTTGCTCGAGCTGCTCGGCAGTCACGCGTGCGATGCTGCTCACTAACTTGGCCGAGGTTCTGTTCTTTCTCCCCGCGCGTTTCATGTGTCCTCCCTGAGCGGAGCGGGATTATCGCAGACGGAGATGAGAAAACGATGAGCCAAGCGATAGATGGGCCGGCTTGTAAAACCCAGGCATCGCCACCTTGGAATCAGGGGGATCTTACCGTCCAGGCTTCTGTCGATCTGGAAAACGATCAATTGCTTGAGAGAGTTTCACAATAATACGACAAATGGCCCAAAGAAAATGTCCCAAAATGTCCCCTCCGCGAGGGGACATGGGACATGGGACATGGGACCCAGGGACCGGCGAGGCGCTGTGAGGCGTGATGAGGCGCTTTTCGCGGAAGTGGATCGTCCGGCGCGGCCGCCAGTGGTCACGTCATGGACGCCGCCGGGTGTACCCACGGCTCGCGGTAGGGGCGTCGCAGGAGCGCATTGACCTCGTCATCCCCTTCAATCCGACCTTTTTCCGCATCCCACTTCAGTTCTCGCCCGCCCAGTTTCATCGACAGGTTCGCCAGGATGCAGCTGGTCGTTGAAATGTAGCCCTGCTCGATGTCCGCCACGGGCTTGCCGCGGCTGGCGATGGCGTCCAGAAAATTCAGCATGTGGTGGCGGATCGCCGGGGCACACTGCTTTTCCAATTCCTTCTCGGTTTTGTCTTCGGGGTACTGATCGAGCTCGTAGGTAACGTCGACGTGCCGGGTCTTGCCGTTGGACGTGAAATCGTAACCCATGACGTTGGCGGTGAGCGTGCCTTTGCTGCCGTAGAAGGTCGCGCCCCAAGGGAAGACCTTGGGATTCGGGTTGTCGCCCCAGGTGCGGTGGGTCCAGACGATGTCCAGGTCGTCGTAGGCGAAGGTGGCGACCTGGGTGTCGGAGATGTCGGCGACGGATTTCTTGTCGACGAAGATGCCGCCGTTCGAGCTGACGCTTTTGGGCCAGGAGAGGTTCATCATCCAGCGGGCCATGTCGAACATATGGATGCCCATATCGCCCATGATGCCGTTGCCGTATTCCATGAACGCCCGCCAGCCGCGGGGGTGGACGAAGTGGTAATAGGGTCGCATCGGGGCGGGGCCGGTCCAGAGGTCGTAGTCGAGATTTTCCGGCGGCTTCTCGGGCGGCGCGGTCGAGGTGTTCCGCATGTGGTAATAGCAATAGATCTCGACGTGCCCGATTTTTCCGAGCTTGCCATCATCGATGTATTTCCTGGCTTCGACCAGGTGCGGCGTGCTGCGGCGCTGCGTGCCGACCTGTACGACCCGCCCGTGCTTCCGCGCCGCGGCGAGCATCGCCTGGCCTTCGGCGATATCGACGCTGATCGGCTTCTGGACGTAGACGTCGGCGCCGGCTTCGACCGCCGCGATCATCGCCAGGGCGTGCGAATGGTCGGGCGTGGCGACTTCGACGATGTCCAGGTCTTTTTCCCTGAGCATCTCGCGGTAATCGTGAAAGAGCCGCGGGGTTTTGTGGGATGCTTGGCGCGACGCGACGATTTCGCCGGCCTGCTCGAGCATGTGCTGGTCGACGTCGCACAGCGACACGACCTCGACCGGCGCGACCTGGATAAGCCGCAGCAGGTCGCTCTTGCCGTACCATCCGGTTCCGATCAGACCCACGCGAAGGGGTTTGCGATCCTGTGCGTCTGCCACATAACCTCCTAACGCGGTGAGTGCCAATCCCGCCGCACCGGTACAAACGAATTCTCGGCGATTCATTGCTCCTCCGATTCGCAGATCAAGAAATGTGTGTGGAACCGCAGTTTACCCTCAGGCCGTGCGGTTGCCCATCTGCGGACAGACAGGCCAACCGCGCGCTCCTCTGGCCCTGCCGCTGAACGTTTTGAACAAAACTGAACGTTTTGAACGAAACTGAACGTTTTGAACGAAACTGAACGTTTTGAACGAAACTGAACGTTTTGAACGAAACTGAACGTTTTGAACGAAACTGAACGTTTTGAACGAAACTGGACGTTTTGAACGAAACTGAACGTTTTCCCGAATCGCGATTCGGGAAAACGTTCAGTTTCGTTCAAAACGTCCACTGGGGGTCAAATTCAACGGCCGTCATGCTCCCGGCACCGCAGCCGGCGGTGGCTGAAACGCGGAGCGCACGTGCTGAGCGATTGGCGGGTGATAGGTGTACTGGTGAATAATCGGAGGCCTGAGTCCCTGCGGGTCAAGAATGGTGCCTCCGGGGCCCAGGACAATCTCCTCCAGCGGAACGGCGCCGAGCGTGTAGACATGGCGGGCGTTGGGAATCGTCTGGACGAGGGGAAGCGCGCCGGTGTGCAGGAGATAGTTGTGGATCCCCTGGTCGTGGCCGCGATATTCGGGGTAGCGGGCAAGAACCTCGGGGTTGGCATGCTTGAGCAGGAGGTCCACGTAATCGAGCAGGGGCTGATGCGCGCCGATGGTGGTGCCCGAGCAGGAAATGGGCTTGTCCTTGAGGAGCTCGAGTCCGCGTGGTCCGTAGATTTGATTGACCCACATCGCATTCATCTGATCGCTTCCGATAGTCCGCGTCGGATGTTCCATGAAGAACAGAAGCTGGCCTGCCGGAGGATCGGCAAAGGGATCGGACTGGAACAGCACATCGGTCACATCCGTGAGAAACACGCGTTCGAAGAAGCGCGTCGAGCCGCGAAGGATTTCCCCGTACCGCACGTACCGGCCAATCTGCACGTGCACGCGCATCCAGTATGGAGCGTCGAAAAAGACGGGGACGACATTGCGGCTGACGAGGTATTTGGCCAATGCCGGGTAGCGGCTGGAAATCAGAAGCAGTGCCTCCCCTTGGTAGTGCCGGCGCAGCGATTCGACAAAGACCCATACGTCTTTGATGTCGCAGCGGAAGGCCGTGCCCATGATCAGCGTCGAACTGCCGTGCATCGGAGAACTCCTGGCCGACGTACAAGATATGCGGCTTCGGAAAAAAAGTCTTTCACGGGACGGCTTCGGCGGGTTAACTGTCGTGCATGGGACAATTACTTTCCTGCTTAGAGATGGGGAAAGGCGAGCCGCTGGTGCTGCTACACGGCTTTCCGCTGGATCGGCGAATGTGGGAAGCGCAGGTGGCCGAGCTTTCGTCGCAATGGCGGGTGATTGCGCCCGACCTGCGCGGTTTCGGTCAGTCGGTCTCGGAAGAGTCGTTCACGATCGAGTTGTTGGCCGACGACGTGCACCACTTGCTGGCGAGCATGAACGCGATCCCCTGCATTCTGGGCGGATTGTCGATGGGGGGTTACACGGCCCTGGCCTACGTCCGCAAGTATCCGGCGGATCTTCGCGGGTTGATCCTGGTGGACACCAAAGCCGCGGCGGATGATCCGCAGCAGAAAGAGGGCAGGGCGAAGATGATCGAGCTGGTTCGGCGCGAGGGGGCCAGGGCGGTGGCGGACCAGATGCTGCCGCGGCTGGTGGCCGAGGAGGTGCCGAGGACCCGGCCCGCAATCGCACGGGCCGTGCGGGCGATGATGGAAGCCTGCCCGGCCAAGACCATCGAACACGCGCTGGCCGCAATGCGGGACCGGCCGGATCGGAC
>Ga0210396_10007943_pt1 | contig 10080 bp, 7 predicted proteins | sample IncBWH17OmetaG_FD_155466 | JGI IMG/M metagenome (GOLD analysis project Ga0210396, IMG submission 155466) | Forest soil microbial communities from Barre Woods Harvard Forest LTER site, Petersham, Massachusetts, United States - Inc-BW-H-17-O ... | reverse complement strand
GATGTTTCCGCGCATCGCGTGCGTACCCGCCGCCCATCCCCGTCGCTCCTACGATAACCAGGCGCTTGCCGTCATGATAGAGGACGCTGCTCGATCCAATCGACGTACAGCTTGCGCTCCGCGAACAGCCAGGTGCCGTCCTTCTTCACGAACGTGTCGTCGTAGCGGAGGGCGGCGATCATCAGGCTTCGCTTCTCGCCGTCGATGGTGAGGTGATGCGCCATGGTATACGCCTCTCCAGTGGCGCCGTCGCGCGTGAGGGTGAGGATCGTGCTCTGCCCGACGAAGTGCTGCGTCGCTGCGTACTTGTTCAGATCGTCGAAGACCGGAGCGAGCGCCTCTCGCGAATGGAGTTCCTGTGAGGGCGTCGGATCCTTGGCGTTCATGTAGACGACGAAATGCGTGTCGACCGTGAAGAGGGCCATCTGGCCTTTGGCGTCGCGCCGGTCAGCACAATGGGCATAGCCCTCGACGAGCTCTCGGATGGCGAGACGATCGGCGGCTTCGTTGGCGGAGATAGAATCGTGCTTGCTCATGTTTTCCTCCTGGCGATGTGGTGCGGGACGCGGCGAACATGCGCCGTCGGTGCGCGGATTACCTGTCAAGCGTTGTCAAGAAATGGCCGTCTCGGGGCCGATCGGCCCGGCGCCTTCAATCAGAGCGCCGGAAGCTGAAGCCGCAGCGGTCCACCTCGCGCAGATCGGCGGGCACCATCGGGAAGAGGCGGCATGACGGCGGCCGGCGATCGTAAACACCGCAAGTGAAGACCCCGCCCTCGCCCTCCACCACGAAGGGACAGGCGAACAGAATCTTGCAGCAGGCGCCGCAACGGTTGCACTCGCCCTGGCGAGCAGTGGCCAGCGCCGCGCGATCGTCCTCCGACAAGAGGACCCCGACGACCGCGCGGCGGACCTTGCCCCGTAGTTGAACCAACATGGAGCGGCTCCGCTATGACTCGAGGATGGCTCGGGTCTCGACGCCGACACCGGAGAGCTTGAATCCACCCCAAGGGGCGTCGGGATTGTCCATCATGCCGTTGATGACGACCCGGCCAGATCGGATCTGGGACGCGACGCGACGAGCGCGCTCCAGGTCCTTCCCGATGGGCGCCGCGATATCGACATCTTCGAGATCGAACCCACTACCAACTGCGTTGAGCACGAGTGCCTTCATCACTTCCTCCTGGCACCAACATGCGACTGCCGTCCGCGGTCCGCCTGTCAGGCGTTGTCAACGAAGCGGTGGCGCACCTCTTAACGACACTGGACGTGCCGGCCGGGCCGACTTGGTCGTGGCCAGCCCATCGGACCGACGCTCCACTACGGGAAGGTGTCGGCTAGGGACGGACGCCGGGCTGGGGCCGCGGCGAAGGCCGACCGCCTCGGGTCTGCCGTTCTAGGAGATCGCGCGCCGCCAGAACGTCGGGCGTCTGGAGCCCTTCAGTAAACTTGGCGTAGACCGCCGAGAGCTCGCTCACGTCGTCCGCGCCTCCGCCCCGACTCAACCGCCCTCGCGCGAGCTCAGTCGCCGCGCGGAGCTCCCAGGAGAGGGCTCCCTGGACACGCGCGAGCTCGATGGACGCAGACAGCGCCTCGTGAACGGCTTGGTCGTCTGCCGGAGACCGCGAGGCTAGGAGCGCCCCCTTTATACGTAGGAGCTCGGGCAGATCGAAGGTTCCGCCCCTCCGCTCGGCCTCCACGATCGCCTCGTGAACGATGTCGAGCGCCGCCTCAAGCGATCCCGTCGCCGCCAAGCCCTCGGCGAGCGCGCCGGCGTAGACGGTGGTGAACGAGGCATTGCGCTCCGCCTTCTGCATCGAAGCCGCGGCCCGCAGAAGAGCGCACCCTTCCTGCGGGCGGCCGGTCTTCACGAAGAGCTCACCTCTCAGGGCCATCGCAGCGCCGCGCTGCGATCCGAGCGCGTGCCGTTCAACGAGCTCGGCGAGCCTGTCGAGCAGACGCTCTGCGTCCGCCCACTCGCCGCACCAAACGAAGATTGCTTCGCACGTAATCAGCGCGCTCGATCTTTCGAAGGGCTGCGCCAGCGCGGCCACGCCGTCGAGCACCCCCCGCGCCGCTGCCAGAGCGCGGTCCGCGTGCCCGCGCAGCCACAGCGTCCGAGCCAAAATACCGAGGTGGGGGCTGAAGAAGCCGTCCTCGCGGCGGGAGGCGGCGGCCAGCAGCTCGCTGGACACGTCGTCGATGCGTAGCGCCGACCTGCAGTGCTCGTCGGCGAGCGCCTGGTTTCCGCATAAATGATGGGAGAAGGCGAGCATCCATTTCGCCCTGACCTGATCCGCGACCTTCGTGGCTCGAGCCGGGACGATGCTTCGTTCTACGACCTCCAATGCCTCCTTGAAGTCGCCCCTGCGAATCAGGAGGGAGTTGAGATACCCAAGAAGCCGGACCTCACGGTCTCCGTCGCCGAGCGCTCGAGCGAGCTGACTCCCACGGGTCAACGCGTAACGAACATCATCGCCGTTCCCTCTCGAGAACATGGCTGAGATGGCGAATGCCTCTTGGAGGCCGAGCTCCACGAGGGGGTCGGCATCGGTTCCGATGACGTCCAGCGCTTGACGGCACCAGTTCTGGCATTCGCTCACCAATCCCAGGCGCAGGAACATGCTCGCCGCAGCGGCCGCCAACCGCACGCCGGTTGCAGGGCCCGCAGACGACGTGAAGCTCCATTTCAACGCTGCTCGCACATTGCCCAGGTCGCTCGCACCGCGGAGGCGCTCCGTGAAGAGCAGTGCGTGCCGGAGACCCATGCGCTCGAGCTCGCCGCTTTCAGCGAGCCGCTCGAGCGCATATACGCGTGTCGTCTCCAGCAGCCGGTACACGACCGCGCCGTCCTCTACGCCGACCGAGAGGAGTGACTTGCCGACCAGCTCGTTCATGACCTCCTGGAGCGACTCTTTGGAGTCGTCTTCGTCGAGCACGATGGCCGTGGCGCCATCGAACAGGAACGTCCCCACGAACACGGACAGTCGCCGCAGCACGACACGCTCGCGCTCGGGCAGGCGATCATAGCTCCACGCGATGAGCGCATGAATCGTCCGCTGGCGGGGAGGTGCGGTTCGGCGACCGTGCTGCCAAAGGAGGCGGCCGCGATCATCCAGCATGGCGGCCGTGCCTCGCAGACCGCATTCGCCGACGAAGCTGGCGGCGAGCTCGAGAGCCAGAGCCACCCCGTCGAGACGCTTGCATATCTGCGCGACGAGCGGAGCCTCGTCGTCGGTGAGATCGCCGAGCCACCCGCTTGCCGCCGCGCGCTCGAGAAACACCTGGACCGCAGGAAACGCAAGGAGCGCCGTCGCGCTCAGGCCGTCATGTTCCTCCGCGGTCTGCAGCGGACCCAAACGGTACGCTCGTTCGCCCTCCACGCGCAGGGCCTCACGACTCGTCGCGAGCAAGCAGACGCGTGGCGCGTGGAGGAACAGGTGCTCGCTCAGCTGGGCGACCGCTTCGACCACATGCTCGCAGTTGTCGAGCACGACGAGCACGCGCCTGTTGCGTAGGAGCTCCTGCAGGCTCGAGAGAGCATCGTCGGTCTGCCTTACGATCCCTAGCGTCGAGGCGACCGTAGCGGCCACGAGGCAGGAGTCCGTAACGGACGCTAGGTCGATGAAACGAACCTCACCGTGGAACTCTTGGATCAGCGCATGTCCGATCGACACCGCGACGGTCGTCTTGCCAATGCCGGCGGCGCCGACGATGGTCACAAAGCGGTGTTCTAGCAGCTGCGCGGCAAGGGTCCGGACAGTCTCGGCGCGACCAGCCATCCGCGCAAGCTGCGGGGGCAAGCTCGACGTGAGCAGCTGGCCGACGGACGCAGGCGCAGCGAGCGTGTCAGTGTTCGCCTCGGTGGCGCCTCGCACGACCGGCGCGACAAAACAATAGCCGCGGCCCGCAACCGACGTGATGTAGCGCGTCCCACTGGACCCATCACTCAGCGCCTTGCGAAGACTGCACACATGGGTGCGCAGCACGCCCTCCACGACCGCGACGTCGCCCCAGACTGACGAGAGGAGGTCGCTCTTGCTGATGACCTTGCCAGGTTCCTCGACGAGCCTGGTTAGGAGATCGAGGGCCCGTCCACCGAGCTCGACGGATTCACCGTTTTGTTCGAGCCGTCGTGCCGCCGGAAACAGGCGAAACGGCCCGAAAGCAGCAAATTCGCGAAAATCGCGCCCCATGCATCCGCCCCGCTCCGCTGACATACCTTGGCCGATCGACCTTCCAACGTAGGTGAGTACGCCCGGCGCACCCGATGGTGAGACTCGGATCGCGCCAATAGCACATCCGATCGCGCCAGTGCACGGACGGCAAGATCGTCAAGCAGCTGCTGCGCGCGTGCTGCTGTGCTTGCGAAGCTCCTCACGTCTCTTCACATGCCTTAACTGGTCGCTCGCGCACCGTTTCGGCAGAGTGTCCGGCGATGTACCAGTCCAAAACGCCAGCGCCGAGGCTCGGGTGGTTCGACGAAGTTGTGAGCGTTCAAGAGGTAGCTCGGCGCGAGGATCGAACGGACCTCAGTCACGCTGGCGTGGCTGCGATAGACGCAAGGAGCACGATGATGTCCACAGGGATGAGCAGTCTCGAACGTCCGAAGCTCACGGCGAGCGCAGCCCGCGCGCACGCTATCAAGAACTGCCTCAGCGCCATCGCGATGATGTGCACGTTGATCGAGCGTAGGGCCGGGAGCGCTTCCACGAGGCTGTGCAAGTCCCTGTGTTCGGCATCGCTCCGCTTGCAAGGGCTGCTCGCCGAGCACCTTACCTGTGAGGCGGCCAATTCGGTCGCGATCTCCTTGCCCGGGCAGGAGTGGTGCGCCATCGAACGGCTGACCGCGGCGGCGGCGGAGCGACTGTGGGCGCGGGCGGAGAGTGCAGGTGTGTCCTTGGCCATCAGCTGCGGCGGGGGCGAGCTTCGATGTGACGAAGAGAGCCTAGCCGAAGCCCTCGTGAATCTGACGGCGAACGCGATCGAAGCCACTCCCCCTGGAGGGTCTGTCACGGTCAAGACACGCGAGACCGCCGATGGCGATCAGGTGTGGGCCGTGAAGGATTCCGGCTGCGGTTTTCTGCTGGGGCATGGGGTCGAGTCGGAATTCCGGCCACGGTCGACCAAGGCGGGCGGCTGGGGTCTTGGGTTCAGTCTGGCGCGCGTTGCGATCGCCCATCATGGCGGAGTCATGAGCATCACAACCGCGCCAGGCGAGGGCACGACGATCACAATTTGGCTACCGCGGGAAATGTGAGCACGGATCGAAGCAAGGCCTCGATCGGAGGGCCCGGTTATCCGGTCGGCGGTTCTGTCCAGCTGTCGATACGTCGGGCCTTTGAAGCTACGCAGTATTTGCCAGTCGGACATCGGGCCTTGACCACTTCTCTGGCAGTGTCGCCGGTGGAGTGGCGGAAACCGCCAAAACAACGAGCGAAGGAGGATTCCATGGTGACCATCGGCTACAGCGCACTCGGGGTATCGCTGCCCATTTTCGTCGCACACCGGACGGGCCTCTTCGCGGATCACGACGTCCAGGTACAGATGAGGGGCTACCCGACCGCCCATCCGCTCGTCGAGGCCATCATCGACGATGGTGTGTCCTGCGGCGGCTTCGCTGCGTTTCCGATCGCACTCCACCGTCATGTCCGCGCGCGCCCGCTACATTACGCGTGCGCCGTCGCCGAAGACCTGGACAACCCGATTTCGTTTCTTCTCGTCCGCAAGGGCAGCGGCATTCGCTCGCTCGAGGACCTCATCGGCCGACGCGTCGGCGTCCTGCCCACGAAGGCTTACCGGGAATGGCTGAAGGTCCTTCTCAAAAAAGAAGGGCTCGGTTACCACCAGGTGAAGCTCGACAAAACCTGTAAATGCATGGAGACCTGCGCGGCGAGCGATTTGCCGATCGAGCGCATGCTTTCTATCCATGACGTCCTGCCGCACGAGACCGCCGCGGCGCTTCGCTCAGGCCGAGTCGACGCAGTCTTCACGAACGATCCTGCGGTGACCGACGCCGTGAGGAGCGGCGCAGCTGAGATCTTCGGCGATCGGCCCATCCTCCCGTCGCTGCTCGGCAGCCCGTTCTTGTTCGGTAGCTTCGTCTTCGACAGCGACTTCGTCGCCGAACAGCCCGACGTGGCACGCAGGATCGTCGCCGCCCTCGACGAGGGCATCCGTGTTTGCCAGCAGGATCCGGCCGAAGCGCGTCGCATTGCCGCCAAGTATCTGCCCCCGTCCTGCGCCAACCTCAAAGACGGGCTTGGCCGCCCCATTTTCCTGACTTCGCGAGAGCTGGATACCGCCCGCCTACAAGCGACGATGGATCTGCTCGCCGACGGGGGGATGATCGGTGGCAGGGTCGAGATCGGCCCCTGGGTGATCGGCAAGGAGACGGTGTTGCCGCACCGCTCGAGCCCTCGCCCCGTGCGGCGCCTCGACGCCGAGCTTTTGCGCGGCTGCGCTTAGCCGCCTTCGTTCCTTACGCCACGACAGATTGGGGCTTCGACGCCATGTCTCTACACGCGCTTCGTCCGCGACGGCTTTTGCTCGCGACCGCGGTCCTCGTGCCCGTCCTCATCGGGCCTTCTTCTGCTCCTGCGGCCGCAGGTCCTGCCCCTGCGGTCGTGGCCAAGAGCCTGCCGGCGACGCCCGCGCTGCTGGCAGCCGCGCGCGCGGGCTTGGGGGCCTGGCCCACGAGCACGGACGAGCTGCTCGGAGAGATCCAAACGCATTTCCATGGCGCGCGGAAGTGGTTCGGGATGGTGTCGGACATGCAGCTCGATCGCGCCATTGACGGCACCGTCACGCCGCGCTTCGAGATGCTTCAGTCGAAGTTCGTCCTGCGCCACGACGCCGCGGGGCAGACGCTCCGCGCGCGTCTTCCTCAGCTCGCGGACGCCGCGCACGTCGTCGAGTTCGATGGCGTAGACGGCTTCTCGGTGCGCACGAAGGAGATCGGGATCCAGTCCGTGCCCGCCGAGATCCATGAGGGCGTCGTGGTCTATCGCGGCGCCGTCGCTGGTGGAGATCTCCTCTACAAGCTCACCCCGACCCACGTGGATGAGTACGTCTATCTGCGGGAGCCGCCGGCGCACCTCCGCAGAGAGTTCGAGTTCGACACGGGCTCGGCCGTATGGACGCTGCGCGAAGCGGACACAAACATCGAGGCGTTGGGGAAGGACGGGATAGCTCGTCTTCGCCTGAGCGCGCCGTTGGCGCGGGCCGCGGACGGGCAGCGCCGCCGAGGGACGGTGCACGTCTCCGGTCGCACGATCGTCCTCGATATCGATCTCACGGGCCTGGCGGCGCCCATCCTCGTCGATCCGGACTGGTCCACGACGGGGACGATGACGGTGTCGCACTGGGGAGATGCAGCGTGGCGGCGTCCCGACGGCCGCGTCATGGCGGTCGGAGGGTGCGCGCTCACGGGCTGCCCGACAAACTTCACCAACACCGCGTGCGGACAGGTGCTGGCGAACAGCGATCTTTGGGATCCCGCATCGGGCACCTGGACGTCGGCGGCTGCCATGTTGACTGCGCGCACGACGTTTGCGGGAGTGCCATTTCCCTCGGGCGACATGATGGTCGCGGGGGGATGCACGGCGACGGGTTGCACCCAGATGAACGACGCCGGATTGTGTGAGGCGCAACCATGCACGCAAGCGACGAATCTGGCCGAGATCTATTCGTACGCCACAGGCACGTGGATCGCTGCGGGCGCCCTCTCGAGCCCGAGATATGCCTCGATGGGCGTCCCGCTCGGGGCGAACGGTGACGCCCTCATCGCAGGTGGTTGCGACGCGCCTGCTTCCGGTGGAGCGGACCTCCCTTGCACGTCCTCCGTGGAGCGGTGGAGCGCCGCTACCAAGACCTGGAGTGAGCAGGCCCCGCTCCCGGCTCCCCGAGGCTTCGGCACGGCGACCGTGCTCGCCGATGGACGCGTGCTGGTCGTCGGGGGCTGCACCGATCCGCTCTGCACGACCGTGCTGGGTGACGCCGCCGTCTACGATCCGGTTGCGAACAGCTGGGCCGCCGCGGGAACCATGAGCTCGCCGCGCGCAGGCCACACCGCGACACTGCTGAACGACGGAACGGTTCTCGTGGCGGGGGGATGCACCGACGCGACATGCACGACGGCGCTGAAGTCGGTCGACATTTGGAGCGCCTCCGGAGACGTCGACGGTGGGACTGACGGCGGTGTGGGTGGCCAGTTCGTAGCGGGCCCACCGATGGCGGGCGCGAAGCACCACCACACGGCGAGCCTGCTACGCAACGGCGAGGTCTTGATGGCTGGCGGCGCTGACTCGACGGGGTCGAGCGTCCCCACGTCGGAGGTCTACCTGCCCATCGCGCACCAGTGGATCGGGACGAGTGCCTTGTTCATGTCGCGCGCGTTTCATATCGGGGTGCCGCTGAGCGATGGGCGTGTGCTCGTGTCCGGAGGCTGCAACCCGCAGACGTGCATCCCCTTCGCCGAAGTCTTTTCGCCCGCGAATCTCCCCGTCGACTCGGATGCTGGCGTCGACGCCGGCTTGGAGATCGTGGACGCCGGCGGCGACGCTGGTTCGGTCGATGCGGGCGTGCCACCGCCTCCGACCTCGCCGCACCCTGCCGTGTACCGCACGGGAGTCACCAAGACCACCTGCGCGACCGACACCACGCAGGATCTAATGTGCCCGGTGGCAGGTTGGCCGCTCCAGGACAGTGATTTTCAGCCCAACGCCCAGGCGCTCGCGAAGACGGCTGACGATGAGGTCACCGATAAGACAACGGGTCTCGTGTGGCAACGGGGCGACGACGGCAACACATACACCTACGCGGACGCGGCCAAGCACTGCTCGACCTTCACGAGCGCCGAGGCGGCCACCGGCTGGAGATTGCCCTCGGTCGTCGAGCTCATGACCCTGATCGACAGCGGCGTCGACTTGCCGTCGATCGATCCGAGCTTCACGGGCGCTCAGAGCAACAACTACTGGACGTCGACGCCCACGGCGGTCGCGAGCATGCTGTCGTGGACGGTGAAGTTCGACTTCGGCGAGGTGATCCCGCTGCTGACGGACACAACGCTTCCGGTCCGCTGCGTTCGAGGCAAGAGCGACATCCTGAATGTCGGCGGCACCGGCCTCCGCAAGGCGGGCCCCCTAAAGGCGCTAACCGAGACCGTCCAAGATGCCACCACCAACCTCGAGTGGCAGCGTGCAGACGATGGCAAGAGGCGAAGCTGGAAGGACTCTCTCGACTACTGTGCAAACCTGTCGCTCGGGGGTCTGTCTGGTTGGCACCTCCCGAACGTCAGCGAACTCACGAGCATCGTGCAGTTCGATGCCGTCACAAATGGCGTTGCCATCGACTCGGCGTTCCAGAACCCGAAGGGCGATCTGTATTGGACGTCGACCCAGAATGAAGGAATCCCCTCGCTCTCCTGGACCGTCACTTTCAACCTCGGCGTCGTAGATGGCATCTCGGTCACGGGCCTCGGCTACGACCGGTGTGTTCGCCACATGGGATCATCATCGTCGTCCGGGTGCGGATGCAACGTGCCCGACGACTCGGGCAGCGCCAAGGGCATCCTCTTGACCTCGGCGGTTCTGGCACTTGCGAGCCTCCGTCGACGTCGCTCCCGCGCCCGCGGGAGAAAGTCCGCACAATGATCAGGTCATGCGACTTCTGCTGACGCTCATCGCTCACGTTGGGCAGGTCGCAGCGCATGCTCACACGGGCCTTCGAAGGTCCACGAACCCGCCAAGAGAGGGGCCTCGCCACGGCGAAGTCCCCGCGAGCTCGCCCCTGGCGCGGACCGTGTAAAGGCGCCATGGTCTCCTCCAGAGGTTGCAGTCGGCGCGCAGCGGTCGTGGGGTTGCTCTGCTTCGCTGCGTGCTCCAAGAGAATCCCGGCAGGAGGAAGTCACATGGTCATCGGGGTGTCGACGCTGCGGATTAGCCTGCCCGTCTTCGTCGCTGAGCAGCACGGCTTGTTCGCCAAGCACGGCATCGACGCCGAGGTGCGTCGTTACGACACCGCCCAGCCGCTGGCCAACGAGCTCGGCGCGGGGCGCATCGACGCGGGAGGGTATGTCGCC
>Ga0210396_10007942_pt1 | contig 10081 bp, 8 predicted proteins | sample IncBWH17OmetaG_FD_155466 | JGI IMG/M metagenome (GOLD analysis project Ga0210396, IMG submission 155466) | Forest soil microbial communities from Barre Woods Harvard Forest LTER site, Petersham, Massachusetts, United States - Inc-BW-H-17-O ... | reverse complement strand
CCGGCGGCACTCGCCGTGACATAGGTTTGAAGTGTTTCCATGTCCTCAGCGCCTTCCTATTTTCACGGTGCGCGTGCGCATGAACCGGCGCGGGATTCTTCTCGAATTCGAGTCTTTCTTACGTTTCATTTTCCGCCGGGCGCGCCCTTGTTAGGTTGACCCAATTAGATGCGAATCAATAAGACGGCCAAGCGTTATCTTCTCCCCCCGCCGAAACCCCTGCCTCCTCCGCCAAAACTTTTATCTCCGCCGCCCCAACTCCTGCCGCCGCCGCCAAAACCGCCATCACTGTGAGAACCGCTGCTGTAGTTGTGGCTCTGCATCGACCCGCTGTCCCGGTCTTGCTTTTCGGAGTCTAGGTTTTCCGAGGATCCGCTGCTGGAGGGGTGATACTGGCTCGCACTCTGGTTGTGCTCTTGGTTGAAGTTCTGGGAACTTTGCTGTGCCTTCTCCTGGTTCTGTTGTGTGTTCACGTTGCTCCAACTGCCGTTGCCGTTGGACTTCTGCCAGCCTGATCCGGTGTTTTTGTAAACGTTTCCGTCGTGGCCCGCATACATGTCGCCGCTCGAGGTCTTGGCTGCGGCCGTGTTCCCATACGCCGTGCTCGTGCCGGCGGCCTTACCGCCGGACGCAGTCTGCATGGACGCCGCGGTCCCTTGCGATGTGGTGTAGTGCTGAGCGGTGGCGGAATGGCTTCCGTTCGAAACGTAGGACTGACCCCATTGCGCGGTTGGACTCGACCCTTGATGGGTTGCTCCATAAGTTCCGGTGTAGGGGTTGTACGCCTGGCCGACGCTCTGCTTGCCGTACGGCGTCGAGACGGATGCAGACCGTGAAGCAGTTCCCGTATAGGGATTATAAGAAGCGCTGCGAGTCGCTGAACCGTAGGCTCCGTACGCAGTTTGCGAAACGCCATAAGCTCCTGTTCCGGTGTGGTAGTACGAGGTGCTGCCGAATGCGCCATACGCACCGTACGGAGTGGGGTACGGATGATAAATCGGATATGCGCCCACGGGATATCCGATATAAGGCGGATAGTAATAACCAGTGCCGCTGGCCACGATGGCTCCGACGGCGGCGCCTACGACAAAAGCGCCGAGATATCCCCCTGTATAGCTGGACTCGACGTTGCCATCCGGGGCGGTGGCCTGTGTTACATATGTCACGTTGTATACGGGAGAACTCGGCGGAATCGTGTAAATCACCTGCGGGACAGAAGCGGCAGTGGTCCACGGCCCCTGAGGTGTGGTGGACATAAACCAAACGCCCTGCAAGCATAAATAATAGACATCACCAACCTGAATCACTTTGTCCGCTGTATTGGTAGCGTATTGAAGGCTTGTCCCTTCAATGGGCGCAAATTGCGGGGTTCCGGTGTAGGTGACCTTCGCTTGAGCGGCGGCGGTCGCGGGATTCAGGACCATGGTTGTAGGAATTTGTGCGATCAGCACGGCATCTTTTGCTTCCGATGTGCCGGGCACAGAAGCGAGGACGGCGCTTGCTGGGTTAGACAAAGGAATGTTGGCGAAGTCGGGCGGCAGATTCAACGAGGCAAATGTCCAGGGGCCCGCCAGATTCTGTGCGCTGAACCAGCGGCCCCCCGCGAGGTAGTAATACGTTTGCGTCGTGTTATAGACGAACAGAGGACTATCAGTGTTGTTCGCATACACAAGCTGCGTCCCTGGAATCGCCGTGTAAGTGGGCTGGCCATCGAACAAAATAACTTCGGCCGGGACGGTGGCGTAAAACACTTTCGGAATGACAGGATTGGAAACTTGCGGAGGCGGGACCGCTTTCTTGACTTCGACGAATTTGCCGGAGGCAGGTATCTTGTCGAATTCGCGAGACAGCTTCGTTACACGCGACCACGGCCCGTGCAAGTCTGAGGCGCCCAGCCAAATATTATTCACGAGCAAGTAGTATTGCGAATTGGATTTGTCAAAGAACAACGGCCAAAGCGTGTTGACCACAAACTTCAAGTCCGTGTGCGGAAGCTCGGCAAGAACTGGCTCGCCATCCACGCCGAGGAGAATCGCCGGCGTGTTGCTGACGAAAATAAATGGTGGGTCATTGTTGAGCGGGACTGTCTTCACCGCCTGCGGCTTTGGCGTGTAGGCGATCACCCGCTCCAGGGAAATATTTACAGTCGGTGGCAGGAACGTCCTGAAGAGCTGGTCCATTTGAGCCGAAAGGGAGGGATTCTGCGACGGGAAATAAGTGTTCAGAACTTTCAGGTTGTTCATGAAAACCATATGAGTGTCCGTATTGACTTCCGTAGACCCTTCAAACGTGGCCGCGCCGACCACCTGTTTGCCGCCAGTGGGTGTGAGTTGGAAAGCCTGCCGCCAGGTAATGTCCGTGAAATTATTCCACTCATCCACTTGGGGCTGATAAATGATCAATGTCCCGCCGGGTTTGACAATTTGGCGAGGCCAGCCGGGATCCTGGGCCCAGGCGGATGCGGACGCGGTCAGTACAAGGATCGTGACAAAGATTCTAAAATAGGATCTTGCGTAGCGCATGACAGACTCCTTTATCGCTGAAAGCAGCCTGGACCTCTTCCTCGAATGCCCTCCGTATCGCGCGTACCGCTTCCATGAGATTGCAGGGGTTTTGCATCGCCGCGGGCTGGATCTTCATTTCTTCTCCTCCAATGAAAAAAAGAAATAAAGGGCAAAGCCAATTTCATTGGTCTGCTGATTTGGCCGTTTTCCGGTGTTGTTTTCGTGTTCGTAATACGGGTCGAACTCGAGGTGTCTACCCACGGGGAACAAGCAACCTGCATACAGGTCGGTTGTGCTCCATTTATGGTACTTCTCCACGTAATACGGCTCGGCGGCGACGTACGGAATGAAGTGATAGGAATGAATTGCCACGGTGCGTTCGAGGGTCAGCTTATTTCGGTAGCGCCAGGTAAATGACTCGCTCGTCCAGTCGAGATCTGCGCGGTTCCTATCCGAAATCAGAAACCCAGCCCTCAGCGGCAAATGAGAAGTCAATACCGTTTCCATTCGATTTATGGGCAGCGCATTGGGCGCGGTGACCGAGCGGTATCCGATTTCTAAAACCAATGCCCTGGGTTTCGAATCGTCCAGATCGAACGTGGTGATTCTTTTCAGGCTGAGCAAGGGTTTAAGGTAGAGCTGCAGGCTCGGGCCGATGCTGAGTTGGTCCGACGCGCCCTCATCCCGATCGTCTTTGGCCTGCAAATATGCCCGCAGATGGGAATTCACCTTTAGATAGACGTCCGTCTCGGGGAGAAACTGCACGGATTGCGCACCGGCTGGGATCCCCTTCGAAAGGGAGAGCAATGCGATGAGTAAACCCGTTTTGAGTCTGGGGTTCATTCCAACCTTCCAAAGGATTGACAGCAAAGGTGCGAGTTTCACCGTGACCAGGCGAGGGCACGCGGTATCACTAGTTGAGCCTCTCAATTCGGGTTAGCCGCAGCTACCTTGGCATCGTCAGCGCTGTAGATCCTGACCTCCACGCGACGGCTCATGGCCCGCGCTTCCGGCGAAGTTCCGTCATCCACGAGTTGATCCTCGCCGAATCCTATCGTCCGCATCTGATAGAAAGGCACGTTTCGTTGGGCAGCCAGATACAGGACGACGGCATCGGCTCGGCGCTTGCTTAGTGCGAGGTTGTAGGAGGCGGGACCGGTCTGATCCGTGTAACCTGCGATGGCGAGAAAATAGCGTTTGAGCGAATTTGTGTTGGAGACGAGATGATCGAGGCGCTGTTTATCTTCGTCATGAAGCTTGGCGCTGTTGATGGGGAACAGGACCGTAGCCTGGTCAATTACCCTATAATCATCGATATCGGAGACGACTTTCCGAAGCTGGTTGATTTCCTGCTGGTTCAGCTTCATCCCGTTCAGAGCTTCGGTGGCGCGCTGATCGGCTGCAGTGGCCTTCTCGTCCACCGCGCTGATCGCGGTCGAATTCTTTTCAACATCCTGCTTTGTCTGTTGAAGGTCCGTGCCCTGTTGGTTGACTTGCTGGGCGACTTGGTCCAGTTTGTTCTGGAGAGGATCGACGTTATCGCGAACGTAGGCCTTGGTGGCGCAGCCTGACAGCAGAACCGTCCCACTGAGAAGTAACAAGAAATATTGCCTCATGGAATTCCTCCTCGTCTGCATCCCCGCCATCCCGGCGGAGAATTCATACACACGCAGGGCCAGTGCCCACTTGCCTCTTTTGAAGCACGACAGGAACCAGACGAAAAGTAATTGGCGGGGATAGGAAGTCTATGCTCGACAAATTCTTACAGTGGGCCAAGTCCATATTCCAGGCGAGGAGGCATAGGTGATGCTCCGGGATTTCGGAGATTCTCCGAAATTTCCGAGAGTCGCGAAGTAGGGCGACGTAAGCCGGATCGCCATGGGAAAGCAGCGTCGGCAGTGAAATGGCAGATTTCATTCCAGGCGGCGCGAGCCAGGGTGCATTTTTAGGTTGTTCGAAACCCGTTCAACGCACGATCAAGGAAAACAAGCTGCCGATCGCCGCCGGAGTTAAGCCTGACGAACCTCTTGGATGAATTCCAGCCCCCGGGTGTGGCAAACCTCATGAAACTCGATCGTTGGTGGTTGAGCGCCCATTTCCATCAAAAAGAGCAGCTTCTTGTAAACTGGCGAGCGCACGTGCCGAGTCAGATCGTCTTGCGAATTCCAGTAAGTTTCCAATTGGAATGCGTTTGGATTCGTTAGATCTCGGAACAGGCGGCAATCGATGCAGCCCGCCTCCACGCGCATGGGTCCTAAGAGTGAGAGAAGACCCCGCCCCAGTTCTTCGTGTCTAGCCGCCGAGGTTGTCAGGCCTACGCTTTCAATAATCATGTAGCTCACTCGGAGTACCTCCCACTGTAGCCTTCAGGAGGGAGGCGTTGAGCATCCTCTCCAGACGCATTGGTTAGCGCCGGAATTCCCGGCTGCATTCTCAAAGCAAGAATTGCTCCACGACGGGAGGACCTGCATTCGGGGATGTAAGTCCACTGCTTATTTGCAGATGATGGCGGCAATAAAAAACATTGTGAAATAAGGGAACCGCAGGAGGTACGAAATGTCGGAGAAAGCGTGACATTTCGGAGTAGCTATTGCCGGAAGATACCGAGCCTCCTCATCCGGGACTCCAACGTCGTGGGTTTCAAATCTAAAGTTTCAGCCGCGCCCCCGTGGCCGCGTATGCGCCAGCCCGACCTTTCAAGCACCCGGTGAATATGGCGTCGTTCAACCTCCCGCGCTGTATCTTCAGAAGAAGCAGGCGGACGGATCATGGGCGGCAATTCAGCCTCGAAAACGGTTCCATTGTAGGTGATCAGGTGGCGCTCGATTACATTGCGGAGCTCCCGCACATTGCCCGGCCAGGAGTAGCACTCAAACAGATTCATCGTCGACGCTCGCACGGATTCTATTTTCCGGCCCATCCGCCCGCCCAAATCCCGCAAGAAGTGCCATGTGAGCATGGGAATGTCCTCCCGGCGCTCCCGCAGCGGCGGAATCTGGATGGGGAACACGTTCAGGCGATAGTATAAATCCTCTCGAAACTTGCCCTCCCTCACCGCCGCTTCCAAATTCCGGCTCGTGGCTACGATTAAGCGCGCGTCTACTCGAATGGTCCTCGAGCTCCCCAGTCTTTCGAACTCACCCTCCTGGAGAACCCGCAGCAACTTCGCCTGGAGCTCGAGCGGCAGTTCGCCGATCTCATCCAGGAAGATCGTGGATTCATGAGCTAACTCGAAACGGCCGATCTCGCGAGTGAGTGCCCCTGTATAAGCGCCCTTCTCTCTGCCGAAGAGTTCGTTCTCAACCAGCGTGGCCGGGAGTGCTGCACAATTGACTTTGACCATCAGCCGATCTCCGCGCTTGCTATACCGATGGATAGCCCTGGCGATTAGTTCCTTGCCGGTCCCGGTTTCGCCCAAAAGGAGGACGGTAGAGTTCGTGGGGGCGGCTTGCTCGGCTCTCATCAGGACTCGTTGGATCGCCTGACTTTGTCCTATAACCTCCTGATGGCAACGTCCGACTTTGATTTCCTCCCGCAAGCAAATGTTTTCGCTTTTTAGTTTTTCCTTGAAACTCTCGATTTGCCGGTTGGCCTCGACCAGGCGTTCGTTGGCATCCATCAGCTCCTTTTCGGATTCCATCCGCTCGGTGACATCCGTGAAAGTGACCAGGACGAGGGAGCTCTCATCGGTTTGAATGGGATTCAATCCGATTTCAACCCGGAATTCGCCGCCATCCTTTCGCAGAGCGTATACGTTTTGACCGGCGAGCGTGGTCGTGGAGTTGGCGCGCGCGATGGAACCGGCGCGCAGAGCGGGGGAGGCTTCCAGAACGTGCCGGGGGACAAGGATATCGACGGAATGTCCGATGAGTTCTTCGCGCCGGTAGCCAAAAATGTTTTCCACTCGAGCATTTACGAGGACGATGGTCCCTTCACCATCCGCCATGACTATGGCGATTGGACTAGCCTCTACAGCGAGTCGAAACCGGTCGTCGGAGAGCTTACGGTTGGTAACATCGAAGAGAAGTCCGGAAATATGAGAAGGCTTTCCATTTGAATCGGCGAAACTGCGGCCTCGGCAGTCCACCCATTTCACGGCGCCGTCCGGATGAAGGATGCGGAAGTCAAAGTCGAATTCCATCGGATTTTGTGTGACCATTCTGATGGAATCTCGGACCAATGCCCGATCCTCTGGATATACGGCGTCTAAAAAACGCGGATAGGTCATCGGTTCGCCAGGTGGTTGACCAATGAGGGAATAGGTTATTTCAGAAGCGCGGATTTCGTTGCGGGCGAGATTCCAAGTCCACCATCCGAGCCCTGCCGACTCGACTATCGACCTCATCTTTTCCTGAGCTTCCGTGAGCGCCTCGGCAGAACGCTTGATGGCTAGCGCATTGCTGAAGACATTGGCGATGAGGCGCAGCCGATCCACGATATTCTCCTGCCACCGCCATTCGACACGGAAATTTCCGAAGGCCAATCCGCCGAACACTTGGCCTCCGGCCTTAAGTGGAAAGACGACGCTGTACTTAGGTTCCAGTAGCCCAATTGTTTCGCTGTCCTTCGATGTCTCAAAGGAGGGATCGGAAGTGCGTGTGAAGCGCACTTCTTCGCCGCACAGGACTTTGTCCGCGAGCCAGGGCAAGTTCTGAGATTTGAATTCGCAATCCGATTCAGAGCCGGAACATGTCCAGGAGTGGGTTACGACAAACGACTTGGCGCCCGCATCCCAAAGAGCCAACGTACTGCGATCGAGTCCTAGAGCTTCGCAAACCAGTTTCTGGGCCGGTTTGATCTCACAAAACACTCGTGTGCAATCCAAATCGACAAATCGCCTGGATAGATTTGCAATCAATTGTTCGAAACTTAAGAGCTCGCCTGCATAGGCGACATGATTTGGCCGCACATTCATCGCGATTTGTTGGCTCAAGAATGCCTCTCGCTCCCAAATAGATTCGGTGTCTCAGCCAACCAGATCGCGCACGGCCCGGTTTGATTCCATGCGTCCCCTCTTCTTCTTCCGTCACATTCAGCGTTGCGAGGATCCCGACTTCCTCGCACGCACATCAGCCTTCAGAGATCAGCGGCGGCCAAGACGAACATGCACTCAAGTCGTGTGAGAGATAGCAGAAGACAGACGAGACTGGCCACTGACAAATATGACAGGGCTTTGGTAGCTCAACTGATTCGCTGCGCGATGAAGTCTGGAGCAACTGAAACGGAGCGTGTCACGATGACCGGCGACGAGTTCGATGTCAGCTTCGGTGGCTAGGGGCATGGCTGGCATGAAAGGAAGCGCCCGCAGGAGCTCCGTGAGAAGGCGTTATTTTTAGGAGGAAATCAGGAATTCGACCTATTGCGAACAAACGGCAGAATGTTCCGCGCAGATGTTTTGGAACTGGTATCCGTCTTCTTCGCCGTGGAAGCTACTCAATGGATACGCGCACAGTATGGATACGTCGGCCGATTTGGTTAAGACGTTGCACAGTTGTTCGATCCGCATCGCAGCGTCCGTTTTGCCTTCCCCCCATAAGATACCAACGCCTTCACCGCATAAAACAATTCGCGAACGGCCCGCTGTAACTTTTTTGCCGACCGCTTCAAGGAGACCATTTGTAAGACGTAGAAAGCGAGCCGGGTCAGGCAAACCATCAACCATGGTTTTCGAAAACGTTTCCGCGGCATCCAGCGGTATAAATGTGCCTTCCTGAATGGAGCGATTCAAATCCACTCCTGCCGCTTTCAACCTCTGAATAAGACTATCCCGGTGCGACTTGGTAACATTCGCAATCGCCGCGTAACCGGCCCTTAGGGCAGCGGCAATGCAGTGGGTAAAGCGCTCTAAGAAAACTTCTTCATCGGAATAGAATAGAACTTCATGGTTATGGGGAGCGCTCACGCCCGGGGAGTGAAGAAAATGAAAGCCTTTAATACTGTCGCTCACAAATTGCGAACCCCGCAGAACGGAATCAATGGCAGGGAGCAATTCGCTTCCGGCATGGGCCTTTTGCACGTAGGCTAGACCGCCCGCGCTCAAAGCTCCCTGCACGACCTCCAACGAATTATCCTGACTCAAAAAGATTATTTTGGAAGTGGGGGAGAAGCGACGGATTTGACGCGCGGCTTCGATTCCATTCAGATTAGGAAGGCCGATGTCCATCAGGATCAAATCCGGTTTCAGTTCTTTAGCTTTTTGGACAGCTTCGGATCCATCCGACAATTGACAGACGATTTGCAAATCCGGCCGCACTTCCAGCACCTGGCTAATTTGGCGCTGCCAGCCCTCGTAATCCTCAACAATAATTATTCTAAAGATTCATCCTCAAGACCTCACGCCGGGGCTTTCCTGAAATGATTCGTTTTGTATTTCAGGCGCCAGCGGAGCGCAAGCACTTCCCTCCGTGCCGCACAGTAGCATCAGTATGATTCACCATCGCCCCCGTGCGTTGTGTAATATTTTCCGCAAGTTCCAGTACGTTTTTCCATCTGGAATTGAAAATTTCGCCTGGAGTCGCAGCCAATTTGTAAATTATGCTTCATCGGCTCGGATTGCAACGACTCATCCAGGCCCTTAACCGCTTGATTTTGCTTGCAGGTAAGGTGTTTTGACCTCTGGGCATCGGTGTGTTAGCATCCCCCGCGTCGGGCACACCGCCTGACTCCCTATAATGGTTAACCTTCGCTTTGTGTCGCGTGTTCGTTCGTGGCTACCGCTGGCCGGTTCATTACTCTCTCTTTGCATCGTCACGCTCGCGATTACGCCGTTGATGCAGTCCCAATCTGACGGCCCTGTGCGTGCTGCCCCGCGGAGCAATTCCAGGGGCGCAATACCTGGAGATGCGCCTGTAAAGTCTTTAAAGGTCAACGTAAACGTGGTCCTCGTGCCCGTCGTCGTGGCCGATGCAATGAATCATCCCATTATGGGTCTGGAAAAACAGAATTTCGAGCTCTCCGACAATGGCGAGCAGGAAGAGATTCAGTATTTTTCTGCAGAGGACGCTCCCATTTCCGTGGCATTGCTCGTGGACATCAGCAAAAGCATGACCGACAAGGTTGATGCCGAGCGCGAGGCCGTGTCTGAATTTTTCAATTACGCGAATCAGCAAGACGACTATTTTGTGGTTGCCTTCGCCAGCCATCCTGAAATGCTCACGGATGTGACTCAATCGATTGGCACGATTGAGACGAAATTGGGGTCAGTCGTTCCGATCTGAAGCACCGCGATGCTGGATGCGATTGCCACAGCGATGTCGCGTCTGCGCACGGCAAAATATAAGCGGCGCGCGCTTCTGATCATATCGGATGGCGGTGACAACAATAGCCGCCACAAATATAGAGAGATCAAAAGCATGGTTCGCGACTCGGACGTGGAAGTGTATGCGATCGGTCTGTTTGACACTGCCTTTTTTAAGACCTATGAAGAGTTCATGGGCAAGAAATGGCTGAGTGAGATCACGGATGCGACGGGCGGCCGCACTGTCACAGTAGATAACGTTTCAAAAATGGGCGAAGCCGCAGCCGCCATAAGCACGGAGATGCGAAGCCAGTATGTGCTCGGGTATCGGCCCAGCAAT
>Ga0210396_10007941_pt1 | contig 10084 bp, 7 predicted proteins | sample IncBWH17OmetaG_FD_155466 | JGI IMG/M metagenome (GOLD analysis project Ga0210396, IMG submission 155466) | Forest soil microbial communities from Barre Woods Harvard Forest LTER site, Petersham, Massachusetts, United States - Inc-BW-H-17-O ... | reverse complement strand
CGCCGTTCATGATCATTTTCACGCTGTTCATGGTCGCGCCGCTGGGCTATGCCATCTACCAGAGTCTCTACACCACCAAGCTCATCGGCGGGACGAGGTTCAGCGGCTTCGCCAACTACGCGACCGTCCTGCAATCAGGTGACTTCTGGAACGGGGTCATCCGGGTCATCATCTTCGGCGGCATCCAGATCCCGGTGATGCTAGCGATCGCGTTCTTCTTCGCCACGATCTTCGACCTCGGCGCCGCGAAACTGGGGCCGGTGTTCCGCGCCGTCTATTTCGTACCGTTCGCGGTCCCGATCGTGGTCTCGTCGCTGATGTGGGGCTTCCTCCTCGACCCCGCCTACGGCCCGTTCAACCGGCTCATGAACGTGATCGGCTTCCATGGGTTTAATTGGCTATCGTCGAACCTGATGCTCCCGTCGATCATCATCATCGCGATCTGGGAATGGACGGGCTACAACAGCATCATCCTGTACACGGCGCTGAAGTCGGTGCCGCGCGACGTCGTAGAGGCCGCGATCCTCGACGACACGCCGCTGTGGAAGATCATCCTGCGGATCAAGCTGCCGCTGGTCCGGCCCGCCATCGTCATGCTCGTGTTCATCAACACGATCGGCGCCATGCAGCTTTTCATCGAGCCGTCGATCCTGAACAACTACGCGCCCGGAGTGGTCACCGCCACCTGGACGCCGGTCATCGACATCTACAACACGTCCATCTCCGACGGCGAATACCAGCTCGGCGCGGCCATGGCGGTGGTCCTCGCGTTCGTCGTCATCGCGATCTCTGTCGCCTCACTCGCATTCCGTCGTAGAAGGGAGTTCCGATGAGCGCCCGTCGCGAACGCAAGCGCCGCGAGCGACTGCTCGCGAAGGACGCCGCCATTCCCGTGGAACTGTACGGGCTGAAGCGCGGGACCGTCAGCGTCCTCACCGCGTGCTGCGTGCTATTCGCTTTGTTTATCCTGGCCCCGGTGGCCTGGGTAATCATCAACTCCACGAAGACCCAGGCGAACATCTTCGAATCCTTCGGCTTCTGGTTCGCATCGCCATTCGAATTCTTCCATACGTTCGCGAACCTCTTCCGCGACGTGGACGGTGACGGCACCTATTCCCAGTGGTTCCTCAACACGGTGCTTTACTCGGTCGTAGGCGGGATCGGCGCGACGGTCCTCGCCGCGCTCGGCGGCTACGGTTTCGCCCGGTTCGAGTTCCGCGGTTCGAGGCTGTTCTTCGGCCTCATCATCGCGGGGCTGCTCGTGCCCATCACACTGGTAGCCGTGCCGTTGTACCTCGCCTACGCGAAGGTGCACCTGATCAACTCGATCTGGGGCATGATCCTGCCGTCCATGGTCACGCCCGTCGGGCTGTACCTGATGCGCACCTACGTGGAACTGTCCATCCCGCGCGAGCTCACCGACGCCGCGCGCATCGACGGCGCGTCCGAGGTGCGGATCTTCTTCCGGATCGCGCTGCCGCTCATGGTGCCGGGACTGATGACCGTGCTCCTGCTGGCGGTCGCAGGCACGTGGAACAACTACATCCTGCCGCTGATCATTTTCAGCAACAACACCCTGTACCCGGTGACGGTCGGGATGGGGCTGTGGTCGCAGCACGCGGGCAACTCGGGCGACGCCAACCTCTACCCGCTGCTCGTCATGGGCGGGCTGGTGACGATCATCCCGATGATCGCGCTGTTCGCGCTCCTGCAACGGTACTGGCGGGGCGGCCTGCTGCTCGGCAGCGTCGCGAACTAGGGGCACCAGACATGTCCGCTATCTCGCTCGAGAAGCTCACGAAGGTTTTTTCCTCCGGTGTAAGGGCCCTGGAAGGGCTGGACCTCAGCGTCAGGGACGGGGAGTTCGTCGTGCTCGTCGGCCCGTCCGGGTGCGGCAAAACGACCGCCCTGCGCATGGTCGCCGGGCTCGAGTCGATCACCGAGGGGACGGTCGCATTCGACGGCCGGGTGGTCAACGATGTCTCGCCGCGGCACCGCGATGTCGCGATGGTCTTCCAGAATTACGCCCTCTACCCGCATCTGACCGTGGCCGAGAATATCGGGTTCGCGCTGACCAACCGGAAGATCCCTCGGGTGGAGAGGGAACAGCGGGTCCGTTCGGCGGCGGCGGCTTTGGGCCTTTCCGACCTGCTCAACCGCAAACCGGCGCACCTGTCCGGCGGTCAGCGGCAACGCGTCGCGATGGGCCGGGCGATCGTCCGCGAGCCGTCGGTGTTCCTGATGGATGAGCCGCTGTCGAATCTGGACGCCAAACTGCGGGTGCAGATGCGCTCCGAGGTGCTCCGGGTACACAAGACGATCGGCGCCGCGACGCTGTACGTCACGCACGACCAGGTTGAGGCGATGACGATGGGCGACCGCGTCGCGGTGCTGAACCGCGGCGTGCTGCAGCAGTACGGCGACCCGCGCGAACTGTACGACCGCCCGGCCAACCTGTTCGTCGCCGAGTTCGTCGGCTCGCCGGAGATGAACCTCTACGAGGCCTCGGTTTCCTCGTCCGACGAGCTCGTGCTCGGATCCCAGCGGCTCGCCCTCGGCCCGGCCGCGGCGGTGCTGGCCCCGTTCCGCGGCCGGGCGGTGATCGCCGGAATCCGGCCAGAAGACCTCGGGCTTGACGGGGCTCCTCTTGCGGCGGGGCCCGGCATGGCATCGCTGGTCGCCGACGTCCGGGGCGTTGAGACGCTCGGCAGCGAGACACACGTGCTGTTCTCCATCGACGCGAGGCGGGCGGCCCCGAGCGCGGGCACGGTCGCTGGTGCGCAAGACACTCTGCTCGGCGGTGACACACACAACGGGCTGGCCCGGCTTGACCCGCGTTCTGAGGTCCGTCCCGGGGAACGGGTCACCTTCCGCGTCGACCCCAGACGACTGCACTTTTTCGACCCGGACAGCAGCGGGGCCATCCGGTGAGATGGCCGCGTTGGTTGCGGGTTTACAACCGAGCGAACGTTCGTTCATCGAGAGGAACACGCATGCGATTCTCAGCACTCCGCACCCCCCATCCGCACAGTCGCGCGCGAATCGCGGTGATCGCCTCGGTTGCCGCGGCCCTTGTCCTCGGCGCGGTGGCGTCGGTCGCGGCCAGCACGGGCCGCACGGCGGCGGCGCACGGCCAGGCGACCGTTGCGGGCGTGGCCGACCAGTATGTCTTCGTGCATGACCCGACGATGGCCGAAGAGAACGGCACCTACTACGTGTTCTCCACCGGCGACCCGGCGGGGGTCATCGGCAACGGGAACATACAGATCCGCACCTCGCGCAACCTGCGCTCCTGGTCTTATCAGGGCACCGTGTTCGCCGCGAAGCCGGCTTGGATCACCGATGAGCTCGGCGACATCCCGAACCTATGGGCACCCGACATCTCCTATTACAACGGCCTCTGGCACCTCTATTACGCCGGATCGAGTTTCGGCTCCAATGACTCGGTGATCGGCCTGGCCACAACGCCCACCCTGGACCCGCGAAGCCCGCGGTATCACTGGACCGACGACGGCCTGGTGTACCAGTCGACGTCGGCGGACGACTACAACGCGATCGACCCGTCGCTGGTGACCGCCGCGGACGGGTCGAAGTGGCTGGTCTTCGGCTCGTACTGGAGCGGGATCAAGCTGCTCGGCCTGGACTCAAGCACCGGCAAGCCCGCCACGTCCACGCCGACGATCTACTCAATCGCGGCAAAGCCCTTCCCCGATCCCGAGGAAGGAGCGGGCATCGTGTACCACGACGGCTACTACTACCTGTTCGTCGCGGTCGATACCTGCTGCCGCGGCATCAGCAGCACCTACCACATCCAGGTCGGCCGCTCGACCGCGATCACCGGCCCCTACACCGACGCGTCAGGAACGGCGATGCTCAGCGGCGGTGGCATGGAGGTACAGGGCACCGACGCCGGCATGATCGGCCCTGGCTCTCCGTTCGTGTTCACCACCCACGGCCAGGAGTGGCTCGTGTACCACTACTACGACGCCTTCGACTCCGGTGACGCGTGGCTCCAGATCCGCCCGCTCGCCTGGGCGGATGGCTGGCCGGTTACCGGAAATCCCCTGGTCCCGGTCCCCGGCGACCCCTTCACGCACAGCTAATGATCTGCGCTGCCTGAAGCGCCGTGAGCTTCTGGCTCGACGCCTGAGTCGCAGGCGGCCGACGGGCTGCGCGTCGCGGGCCTCGTGCTTCGCTGGGAACCGCATCGGCTGCGGCGGACTTAGGGCAGGATCGCCTCGTCGTAATCGGCCTGGGCGGCGGGGGGCGTGAAGAGCTCGTGTGACTCGGTCCACTGCTGGGTCTGGGCGAAAACTTCCCTGGTGTAGGGGAGGAACACGATGCGCTCGCCGGTGCCGAACGCCCGGACGTCGACCTTCTCGCGGTACTTCTCTGGGACGGACCGCAGGTGGTAGTGCTTGTAGCGCTCGGGACGGAGGTCGATTTCCCGCTGGGCTTGGCGGAGGGCAGCCAGGTACTTGTCCACGTCGGCCTTGGTCGCGTCGTGGCCGGTCACGAGGAAGCCGATCATGAAGGTGGCGTCCAGGACCTTGCGGAACCCGAACGCCTCGGCGACATACAGCGGCACGCCCCAGGTCGTGGCGGCCGGGACCTGCCGGTCGAGGAGGGCGTCGAGCCGCTCGTTCGGGGGGCCCTGGAAGGTGAGCTTCAGCTCGCCCGGGGCGAGCACGGACTCGAGGGCCTGCACGGTCGCGAAGTGGCTCCCGGAGTGGTAGCCGACGCCGATCGGCACACCGGCCAGGTCCTCGGGGCGGCGGATGGGCGACTCGGGCGGGACGACTATCGCGCAGGGCGCCACCGAGTAGGCGGTGGTTACAAGGTGGCCAGCCCGTTCGCGAGCGGCCGCGTTCGTGGCCCAGTGGCAGGCGCAACTCACATCGGCGCCGCTGCGGCCGGCTCCGAACGTCTCGAACGCACCCGTCTTGACCTCGCCGGCCTCGTCCCGCGCCGTCGCGCTCAGCCCGTAGTCGCCGCTGATCACGAAGCTGTACTCGAGCCCTTCCGCGGTGAAGTAGCCCTTTTCCTCAGCGACCCATTCCTGCAGCCGACCGTGCGGCATGATCTTCAGCGCCATCAGGAGCCCGCCTTCCAGACGCGGTTCGAGACCTCTCCACTAGACGCAGCTTATTCTCCTGGGCGCCCTCGCTGACCGCGTTGCCCGGCCCGGCTGACGCGAAGCCGCACTGCGTCGACATTGCGAGCTGGTCCGGGCTGAGCTCGTCGATCCCGGCGTTGAGGTTCGGGAAGTACTTCGCGATCTCCCGGCCCGCCAGTGACTCGACGTTGTTGATCCCGCCGTCTCCTCTCGAGTCATCGGCCGTCAGCCGCCGCTGGTCAGCTCCGGCTTCGAGTCGCCCGGCCCGATCTGGGCCTTCAGCGCGGCCAGCTCGCGATCCACGTCCGCGGACGCCCCGGCCTCGTCGAGTTCTCGCTGGATGTCGTCGGTGTCGCCGCCGACATCCTCGAGCACGCCGGACTGCAGCAGCTCGTCCAGGGCGCCCGCCCGCGCCTGCATGGTGGCGATCTTGTCCTGCGCCCGCTGCAGCGCCGCGCCCGAATCGCCCAGCGTGCTGGAGATCCCCGCGACGCTTTCGTTCACCGAGGTCATCGCGCTGGCCGCGGTGTACTGGGCCTTCAGCGTCTCCTTCTGCGTACGGAACTGGTTGACCCGCTGCTGCAGCGCCGCGAGCGTCTGCTCGAGCTTTTCCTGTTCCTCGGTGAGCTGCTGGTGCTGCGATTCCATGCCGTCGATCTGGCCCTGGGCCGCGGCCTTGCGCTGCAGCGCCTCCCGCGCCAGGTCCTCCTTGCCCACCGCCAGCGCCGCCTTGGCCTGGTCCTGCAGGTGGTCAGCCGAATGCTGGAGCTGCTGCTCCTGCAGCTCGATCTGCTTGCGCGAGGCGGCGACGGTGACCAGAGCCTGGCGGACCTTGGTGAGATGATCGAGCATCTGCTCGTAGGACAGGTCGAGCATCTCGTCGGGCTTCTCCGCGGCGTCGAGCGCCTTGTTGGTCTTGGCCGCGAGTATGTCGTGGGCTCGCTGGAAGAGGGTCATGTCCGTCTGCTCCTAGGTGGCTGGTCTCCCGTAAAGTCGTCTGGTGTCCAAGATAGGGTGGCCCGCCGCCATCGTGGCGATGTTGTTCGCGCTGGTGCTTGTCATCGGCGAACTCGCGGACCCCGCACAGCGACGGTGGTGGGGGGCCCGCCCGCTTACCACGGACACCGTGTCCGGGCTGCTGGTGCTGCTGATCACGGTCCTGGTCGTGAATCAGCTGCTCAACCGGCGGCAGGCGAGGCAACGCGGACACGCGGTCGCCGCGCAGGCCGCCATCGTGGCGGCCCAGGGCGCTCGTTCGGCGAAGGCCGTGTCGTCGGTGATCGACGGACCGGGCGACCGCGGGGCGGCGTCCGACGGCTTCAGGACGTACATGCTGGTGTTGCTCGTGGGCGCGCCCGTGCTCATCAACGACCCGGTGGCGCGGCATTTCCTCGAACAGGCGCAGTACCTCGGCGCCGTACTTGGCAGCACTCTCGCGGCGATAGACAGCTCGCCGCACGGCGCCGCCGTGCCGGACAAGGGGCTGAACCACGCGGTGCGAGAGGTCCAGAGCGCCGCGGCGCCGCTGCTTCAGCTGCTCAATCCCGAGATACGCGAATCGATCCAGCGCATCGGCCAGACCGCCGAGGAATAGAGTCGGCGCGGCTTGCGGTCAGGGCGTCAGGCTTTCCAGGATGGTCTGATAGGCGGCGCCGTACGCGGTCGGGGTGCCGGTGTAGCCGGTGATCAGGCCGGGTCCGCTCGAGCAGTTGAAATCGGCGTTCCAGGCCCAGGCCAGGAAGCTGATGTTCACCGACTCCATCCATGTCGTCAGCGGGTCGATGTAGGTTCCCGCGCAGTCGTTCTCGCCGATCTCGCCGACTACGACGGGAACCGACGCGGCGACCGGCGCCACCTCAGACGTCCAGCAGGACTGCGTGTCGCACGTGTTGAAGTTGTAGGAGTGCCAGGACGCCACTAGGTCGTGGTCCGGGTCCGTCGGCTCGTACTGCATCCAGTCGGTCAGGTCGTTGGCGTACTCCTCGCCGCCGAGCATGATCACGTTGTTGGCGCCGGTGCCGCGGACCGCGTTGACCATCTGCTGCATGCCGGCCACCGCGTAAGAGATGCCGGTACACGGGCTGCCGGTCTCCCAGCACTGCCAGCCCTCGGTCGTGTTGTTGCCGTCGGCGCGCGAGGCGTACGGCTCGTTGAACAGGTCGAAGATCACCGCGTCGTTGCCCTTGAAAGCGCTCGCGACCGAGGTCCAGAACGGAATCGCCTCCGCCGCGTCCGGCATCGGCTTCTGGCAGACCGCCTGCGCCGAGCCGCAGCCAGACGACGGCCCCGAGTACGCGCCGTCGGTCCAGTGCAGGTCGAGGATCGCGACGATCCCGTTCTCGTTGAGCAGGGTGACGTAGGCCTTGATCGCGCTCTGGTAGTTCGCGCCCGCGTAGGCGGAGTTCACGTACGACTCGGCGTTCCAGCAGGCCTCGTTCAGCGGGACGCGGACCGCGTTCACGCCCCACTCCTTCATGGCCGTGATCGACGCCTGGGTGTTCGGACCGTCGAAGATCCCGTAGCCCTGCACGCACTCGTACTCGGTGCCAGAACGGTCCACGCCGTGCAGCACCGCCGACGTGCCCCCGGTGGTGACCAGCTTGTCGCCGGAAACCTGGAGCTGCGGCGCGGTGGACGTCGTCGGCACCACGCTGATCGTGATCGGCGCCGAGGTCGCGGTGTTCCCGCTGCTGTCGAACGCCTCCGCAGTCAGGATGTAATAGCCGGCGCCCACGTTGGCCCAGGTGAAGTTGTAGGGGCTGGCCGTTTCCGTGGCGAGCACCGTCGGGTTGGCCGGCGCGCCGCTCGGCAGTGCCGACTTCTCCAGTATTTCCACCTTGGTGATCGAGGCGGTCGGCTCGCTCGCGGTCGCGTCGATGGCGATGCTGGCGCCCGGAGCGTAGCCGGAGTTCGCGCTGGGGCTGGTGAGCTCGACCGAGGGCACCTGCGTCGCGCCGTTGCACGCGTAGCCGTTGACCGTGAAATACGTCGGCGAGCTGTCGACCGGGCCCACCGCGCCGACGAACCCGATCGACACGCTCGCGCCCGTCGCCAGCGCCCCGTTGTAGCTCTCGCTGGCCGCGGTGACATCCTGGCCGTTCTGGGTGAAGGTGGCGCTCCAGCCGTTGGAGACGGTCTGGTCGTTCGGGAACGTAAAGGCGAGCGACCAGCTGGTCAGGGCGGGGCCATTGTTGGTGATCGAGATGCCCGCCTGGAACCCGCCTGGCCAGCTGTTGGTCAGCGAGTAGCTGACCGTGCACATCGACGTGGCCGCGCTCGCCGACTGCGTTACGAGCGTCCCGCCGACGAGCGCCAGCGCGCCCAGCGCCAGCGCGCACGTGGCCGCGGAAACCTTGCGCCAGAGCATGAGCCGAACCTCCCGCCGTCGCAGCGACGGTCCAGACGCTAGGTACGCGCCGCCCAGCGGTCAACGGCTCCCGGCTCTCACCTGGCGATTTGGATGAAAGCAACGGCGCTCGCTTACATTTCATCCGAACGGAGGCGGGGTGACACTTGATGGCTACCAGATCAAGCGTACGGGATTTCGTAAGGAAAACGAAAGGAATTTCCTAGGTTTGCGCCTCGCAGGCGAAATCGTCGGGACTATAGTTACTGTTTCTTCCTGGGGAGCCAGTGAGAAAGGCATGTAGATGCGGGACTTGGCTGGCCTGTGGGGGAAACGGAGCATGACGGTCAGCGGCTGACCGGGCCGCTGAAGGTCCCTCGGCCTCACCGTTGGCTACGGGACGCATGGCGGGGCCGGCGACGGGTACGCCGTCCCGATCGATTCCGCGCTGCAAATCGCCAGGCAGATCGCCGGTCAGTGAATGTAGTTCTCATCTCGCGGCGTGAAAGATGCGCCTGGTCAAAAATTTTGGGTCTTGTAAATATGCCGCCGTGAATCAACAATAAATGCAGTCGGTTACAGGGAGCAATGCAACGCTCACCCTAACGAGAGGAATGTGCTTTGCGGGCTAACCATCACGGCAGCAGGCGAAAACTGCGCCACTCGCTCGCGATCATCACACCGATCGCGCTCCTGACCGCCGGAATACTCGCCGTTACCCCGGCGATTAGCATGGCGGCCACCCCTGCCGCGGCATCGGCGTCAGCCTCGTCCCACTGGGTTTACGCATGCGGCAACAGCTTCAAACCCGGCAAGCTCAACTGCCTCGCAATCAAGAACACGTCTGCCCATCCGACCGCGCAGACGGTGGAGCCCCTCGCCATCCCCGCCGGTAACGGCTACGGGCCGTCGCAGCTTCAGGCTGCCTACAACCTGACCTCGGCGTCGGCCGCCGACGGATCGGGTACGACCGTCGCGGTCGTCGACGCCTACGACGACCCGAGCGCCGCCAGCGACCTGGCCGCATACCGGTCCGCCGCGGGCCTGCCGACCCTGACGTCCGGTCAGTTCACCAAGTACAACCAGAATGGTCAAACCTCGCCGTTGCCCTCCGAGGCGCCGGCCAGTGACGACTGGACCCTGGAGGAAGCCCTCGACGTCGACATGGTCTCGGCGATCTGCCCGCTCTGCAAGATCGACCTGGTCGAGGCCACCAACGACACCGGCAACGGGCTGTACGTCGCCGAGGAGACGGCAGCCACCACGCTGGGCGCCAAGTACATCTCCAACAGCTGGGGCGGCAGCGAGACCTCCACCGACACGACCGATGACTCGCAGTACTTCGGCGTTTCGGGCGTGGTCTACACGGCATCCGCCGGCGACTCCGCCTACAGCGGCGGCGTGATCTACCCGGCCACCTCCCCGCACGTCGTCGGGGTCGGCGGCACCACGCTGAACACCGCCTCCAACTCGCGCGGCTGGACGGAAAGCGTCTGGGAGACCAGTTCCGACGAGGGCACCGGGTCGGGCTGCTCGGCCTTCGAGCCGCTGCCGTCCTGGCAGAGTGCCATCTCCATCATTACGGCCGCCTGCTCGCACCGCGTCGACAACGACGTCGCCGC
>Ga0210396_10007940_pt1 | contig 10084 bp, 8 predicted proteins | sample IncBWH17OmetaG_FD_155466 | JGI IMG/M metagenome (GOLD analysis project Ga0210396, IMG submission 155466) | Forest soil microbial communities from Barre Woods Harvard Forest LTER site, Petersham, Massachusetts, United States - Inc-BW-H-17-O ... | reverse complement strand
CAGTGGGGACTTCCGCACCCGCTGTGATTCACACTCAACCGCTGGATCAGATCCCGACGCCCGAGTCGATTGGCGATACGGTGGATTTGGCGGTCAACCGGGCACTCGAACAACGTCCCGACGTGATCCAACAGGTGGCTGCAATAAGATCCGCAAATGCTGCGCGTTTGTCACCTACATCTACAATCCAAAGAAGTAGAGACCGCACAGGATTTGGCTGTTCGCGGGGTCTATGAGAGTCTTGCTCCCAACTTTCAACCCTCCAGAAAAGTGGGAGCTTTCGGGCTCTTGTATTTGTATCCCCAGGAGGAACGAATATGAGCACAAGTGGAATGACAGAACGGATCACAAAAGCGTCGCCGCGTTTCTACGCCAGGATCGCCGGGTTCCTGTACTTGATCGTCATCGTCGGCGGACTATTCGCCGAGATTTTCGTTCGCGGTCGCCTAGTCGTACATGGGGACGCCGCGGCGACGGCGCACAACATCATGACGCACGAGCTGCTCTATCGGCTCGGTCTTGCGGCCGAGGTCTTCTACCTCGCGTGTAATGTGCCACTGACGATCATCTTCTATGGCTTATTCAAGGTGGTGAACAAGAACGTCGCTTTGCTTGAGGCGATCTTCGGCCTTGTGTCAACCGCCATTGAGGGAGTCAGTTTGCTCGCTCACTATGCGCCACTTGTTCTTTTAGGAGGCGGAGGCTACTTGAGCGCATTTACAACGGAGCAATTACAGGCGGCAGCGTATTGGTCTATCCAGTTGTTTGAAGGCGGCTTCGCCATTTCCCTGGTATTCTTCGGATTCGATTGCCTCGCGATGGCCTACCTGATTGTTAGGTCGACCTTCTTTCCACGACTCATAGGCGTGCTGCTTGCGATCGAGGGCCCAGGCTACCTCATCAATAGTTTCGCGCTCTTTCTGGCGCCTGCGCTTCAAAAGCGGATCTTCCCTTATTTCGCGGTTACGGCGATCGCGGAAGTAGCGCTGTGCCTGTGGCTCCTTGTGTTCGGCGTGAACGAACAACGATGGAAGGAGCAGGCCAGCGCAGCGCGGTCGAGTGACAATTAATTTGGACGTTACTGTTGCTAACATTGCGCTCAGAACCACGTATTTGTAGACAAAGATGCTGATAGCTTAGTGCCATTCGTGTGTAGTCAGACGCATGAGCTGGGGGAAGACCTCGTGGATTCGTAGCTCTATCAGGTTCATCTCTTCATCTCCGTCGTTGGCTGGAATTCAAGCGCATACAGTGTCTCGTCAGACAACGATCCGTAGAGGTTAAGCCGAAGGTTCAGAGCTAGACAGGAGCCACGAACTGAGGAGCCACAACTCCCGTCCTTCCTGCGTGGAGCAGACGGACTCAGCCTCTTCCGCCAGCTTTTGGGCTCGCCCGACATCGCCCGTTTCAATTGCTTTTCTGGCGTATTGTCGAAGCCGATAGGCGTGGTCGATCAGCAACAGGAGCGGTGCAAGATCGGCCCCGCAACGCGAACAGGTCGCCGTGCCCCGGAAGCGCGCTCGGCAGACAGGACAGTTGGAAGGTTGATCGTTTTCGATCAACGCCCCTCCACAAAGAACAACAGCTCGCGCAGCTCCGCGCTAGCCTTTTTCAGTGCCCCGGCGTCGTTCGATCGGATTGCGGCATGGATTCTTTCATGCAATTCGATCGCTTCTTCTCGATCCTCTAAATGCAGCGCGCCCAACAGGTGTTGCGATTGCTCGACGAGATCATGCGCTTCCTTCACAACCTCAAGAGCGTGCGGCAGATCGGCAGTGGTTCTGTCCTCTGGTTCGCCAACAGCCTCCTCGCTCACTCCATCTGCGTCCTCCAAGCTGAACTCACTTTCATCAATCTCCACATCCTCGTCGGCGCGAGATGAATAAAGCGCTTTAAGACGCTCTCGAGCGGCGGCGATCTCTGAAGGGCTCTTTTCCAGCAGCGCCCGAGCGATGGTGACGTGTTTGGACTTGCCGGTGTCCTTCTCAATGGCCGTGACGTGCAGGATGCCGTCCACGTCGAGACTCATGCGGCAGAGCACCTCGTTCGGCTCTCGCGTTGGCCGCAAACCCTCGACGCGGAAATCGCCCACGAGGAGATTCTTGAGCGCATCGTCGTCCTCACCCTGATAGATCTCAATTTGCACGGAGGTTTGATGGGGGTGAGCGGTTGAGTAGCTTTCGGTGCGCGTGACCGGCAACGGCGTGTTGCGATAGATGATGGGGTGATAACAATGCGCATAAGGGAAGCCCCCCCGTTCTCCCAGGTAGGACGGGCCGAAGGAAAAGGGAGAGACATCCACCAGCACCCGCTCAACACCGTGGCCGGCCAGCCGAGAAGCGAGAACTCCCGCACCAAGGGCCACGCACAAATCAGGATGTACATCCTGACGGGGCTCGAGTCCCGTCAGTTCGTGCAATCTGCGGTAGATCAGGGGTGTCCGGGTTGAGCCGCCGACCAGCAAGATGGCGTCGATGTCACTCGGACTCTTCTGCGCATCGCTGAGAGCTTTGGAGACACTGTCGAGGGTGGACTCGATCAGCGGCCGGACCATCTCTTCATACTCAGAACGGGAAAGCTCAAGATCAAGGTGCATGGATTTCCCGTTCTCGGTCACCAGCGCTTCTTCCCGCACCCGGACGTAGGGCTCGAAACTCAGCCTCTTCTTCGCTTCCTCGGCAGCCCACTGTAACCGGGCACGCGCGACGGCGTGGCCATTCTGGAGGTCAATCCCATACCGGCTTTGGAATTCCCGTTCCAAGCGTTCGAGCAAAAGATTGTCGAAATCGTCCCCTCCGAGTTGGTTGTTTCCGTGGCTGGCGAGGACTTCGGTAACGTCGCCCTCGACGCTTACGATTGATACGTCAAACGTTCCGCCGCCAAGGTCGTAAACCAAGGCGGTGTGATGCGCGGCATCGCCGAAGCCGTACGCGAGACTGGCGGCCGTCGGTTCATTGAGGATGCGCACGACCTCCAAACCTGCGAGCTCTCCGGCCTCGCGCGTGGCGTTGCGCTGGGCGTCAGAAAAATAGGCGGGTACGGTAATGACCGCCTTTGCGATCGGTTGATTCAGATCGCCTTGAGCCCATGCCACCAGTTGGCGAAGAATCAGGGAGGAGATCTCTTGAGGCGTGAACTCCTTGTCTCCAAGCTTCACTGCCTCGGTCGAACCCATCTTTCGCTTGATACTCCGGATGGTCAGACTTGGATAGAGAAGCTGCTGATGGCGCGCCTCGCGGCCTACGAGCAACGCACCGGCCGGGGAGAAGCCCACACAAGATGGCAGCATCCTGTCGGCTTCAGGGCCGAGAACCTCCACCTTGCCATTTACGAAAGCTGCGATCTCCGAGTTGGTGGTTCCCAGATCGATACCTACGACCATGTCATTCATCGTTTTCATTTCCTCCTGCAGGGATTGCTGTGCGTCTGCGCGCTACCTTCACGTGTGCCGGACGATGAACTTCTCCCTTCCACTCATAGCCCGCTCGGTACACTTCGAGCACCGTTCCTTCGGCTTGTTGATCGGTTTCTTCTACATCTACGGCGTGCATCGAATTCGGATCGAAATGCTGTCCCTCGCATGCAATCTCTCTGACATCAAATTGCGCCAGGGCGTCCTTTAGGCGTTCCATGCTCATCTGGTAGCCCTCCTTGAGCGACGCTACGATCTCGAAGGCTTGGCGGAAAATGCGATGGCGCGCCAGGAGTCGAACCGTCCAATTGGACCGCAAGGAATCGTCCATCTTCTTCTGGCTCGCGCGGACTCGATCGAGGCCACGGTCGAGGCGGTCGCACAGATCGAGAAGTAGATCCAGCACTTCCCGGCGAGCACGTTCTTGAGCCTCTCGATGCACTTCGGGAAGCTGCGGCGCCAGAATCGCGACGGGAGCCAGGGACTCGCTGAGTTGCTTGAAGCTCCGCCCTTGCAATCTCACTTCCTGGGTCAGAGCTGTCACCGCCGCCTGCATCGAATAGAGGTCGCATCGGCCATTGCTGATCGCTTTCGGTTCCGCCGCCAGAGAGGACAGCAGTTCGGCAGAAAGCCCTTGCGGAGGCTCCTCAGCCGCCAACACCGAGTCCAGCCACACTTCAAACCGACGCAGAATTTCTTCGCGATCTAGGCTCACTTCTCCCTCAAGACCGCCAACCATGGATCCGCTCCGGTGAAGGTTCTTTCTGGACTGCTTGGCGGCAGCAGAGAAAGCAGAGGAGCATGGGGATCGGCGGAAAGAAACATATGCAGAGCGCGACGTCGCGGATCCCGCAAGACTTCGTATGCGTCGCGGATTCGTTCAAATGCAGCAGGCGCACGGTCGGGCGGATTCTCCTTTACTTTGCGCAGATATGCGTTGCGGATCCTCTCATCGTCGGCATCCGGCGGAACTCCGAGAATCTGTCTCGGATCTTCGTTTAATCGGATGTTCTCGTGTCGGTTCGCTTTCAAAACAAATCTCCCTGCCCCGGCACATCGCGGACCATTCTCTTTTGTCGCCTCCCTCGGGCCTGGCTCATTTCCGCTACCAGCCGGGCCATGTCCTCTAGGGTGAACCGTTCGTCGTCGTCTTCCAGGTTCTCGTCGTCCAGAAATACGGTTTCCCGAGGAAAGGCGACGCGAAAGGGAGCCGACCGATCTGAGGGAAATGTGCGCGAGCGCTTCTCGCGCTCGAGCACTGCCTGGATCTGCTCGGTGGTCATGGAGAAGTCGTGCCAATTTTCGGAATTGAGGCAGGCGAAGAAGTTGGTCGTGGTATCTCGGCGGCCCCGTCGCAGCTCTACCGCCTCGTTGATGACTGACGTGTCTCGCCGGCGCCGCCCGAGCTCGACGGCAGCCGTGATACAGTCGTCGCGGCGCTCGAACTCCCATTCCGGCAGGGCGCGCGCGCGCAGCAGCAGGAATCGCGCTTCTGTGTCGCCCCCCATTTCGAGGCCCGCGACAGAAGCTGCGTAGGCGACTTCCTTTTGGTTCGTGCGCAGAGCCGCCCTTCCCAGGATTTCTAATTCCCGGCCGCCCAGCCCAGCGTGGGGGTTTGTCAACTCTTGCAAAAGGCGGCCGCGCCACGCCGTTGGGATCGTGAAGGTCGCTCCCACATCATCGCCGAGAACGCAGACACGCGCCGTGGCCGAGACCAGCGAATCTGCAGGATCTAGGTAGACTTTTTGCCGAAGATGATGATCGAGATCCGCCTGGGTTAGCTCGCCGAGGGCACCTGCGCTTTCGCAGGCAAGGATCGCCGCAGCGGAATTCCCCAACAAGCGACCGATCTGGCTTAGAAACCGGGAAGCCAGTTCAGCGTCGCCGCGGATAACCTCGCAGGCCCAGTGCAGGGCGACCAGAAAGGCGGGGCGATCGGCTACTTGGGCTTGTGGCAGTGCTTCCAGAGCTGCCACGTCCTGCTCAACCAAGTGAGGCTTGCGCTGCCGGAGGTGACGACCGGTCTGAGAGACCAATAGGCGAAGCGCAGCGCGGCGAACCTCGGGGTTTACCACATCCAGCTTCTGCGCCTGCTCCAGAAAAGCGGTAGCCTTCTTGAGCGCCCCTCGCTTTTCCGCCGACTCCATCAGGTACAGCAGTGGCTGGCTGTGATTCGGGATGGCTCGGTGCCAACGCTCGGCCACGTCGGCGGCCACCCTCCAATCGGACTCCTGTCTTGCCCAGTTCAACCATTGCTCGAACGCTTCCCGATGAGGATCGATGCGGCACGCCCGCTCGAAAAGATGGTTGGGTGAGAGAAAATAGAGATCACGCTTTTTGTACTTGGCCTCCACCGCTCGAATGGCCGGCGGCTGATCCTCATAATAGGCTTGGAAACCGGAGAATTGCTCCGCAAAATTGCTCTGCAGCGTTTCTAACGTCTCAACCGGGACCTGTAGCAACAGTTCGGCCATGTGCAGGTAAAGCGCAGCCGCCTCGGGGCCATTTTCTCCAAACCAACCCTCAGCGACCGCGTGTCGGCGAAATTGCTCCCATAGGGCGCATATGACCGGTCCGATTGGTCCGTGGGAACTCTCGACCGACTGTGCATAGAGGCGCCAGAAGTAAGCGCTCTTGATCGACGCACCGCCGAGTGCTGCCCGCACTTTTCGGGTGGGCAGTTCAAGTTGCAAAGCGCGTACCGAGATGTGCTGCCGCAAGCGTTCCACTAGCCCGGGAGAGGCGATGTCGCAAGCAGTCATCGCACGCTGGATTCCCTGCAGGATTTTGCCTTGGACCCTTGTTTCAAACGCGGAGTCGAGCGCTTCTAAGGACCTCAGCAGGGACACTTTGTTTCCACACACCTGGGCGACCAGTGACTCCGCAGCAGCTACCAGGCGCTCGTCGGCTCTCGCACGAAGCATGCTTCGCATGGCCGGAATGAGTCGTGCCGGAGCGGAATCGGGATCGATGACCTTGAGGCAGCGTTCGCAGTCCGCGTCGTTTTGCCGGTAGAAGTAGGCAATCGCACGTACCAAGATTTTCCACGAAGCCAAGGGACCGCGGTGGGAGACTTCCGGCAGCAACAGGGCGGCTTCTTCGACAGGGCCAGCAGTAACCGCCGCAAATGCTCTCACGAGCGCAGCAGCGGATATCCGAAGGGGGTGATCAGCTGTGAGCGCCGCACACTCTGCAAGGGCCGAGAGATCGTACAACTGACGCCGGACGGCGTTTTCGATCGCCCTTCGTATCTCCTGGGGAACAGCGGGGTCGCTAAGAGGTCTTAGCAATGCCTCAAGGTTTCCGTCGGCAGCGCGGACAAGAACTCCGACGTCTGCAAGCCTTGCCGCGGCGCAGGAGTAGCGCTGGTACACGAGTTCGAGCAACGCTTTAGCTTCGTCTTTCAGGCCGGTTTCCCATAGGGACCGAACGCGCACCGCATAGGCATCAACCAGCAGGGCTTCCGATTCCGGCCAACCGCAGCGCTTATGAATGTCTTTTGCCAGCTCCACGGCAGGTCTTGCTTTGCCTTTGGAGAGGAGGTTGCGCACTTCTTCCTCCTGCGGAACTGGTAGGCTTGCGTCCGTACCGCGAAGGGGTAGATGGGGCAGTTTGCTTTCCCTGTGGTGTTTCACGCCCATCCCTGGGGGCCTCCCTCATTTTCCTTCTCGAAGCAACCAAGTTAACTGATCTGGCGACCGAGAACAATATGAGAACGCTCCCCCTCCTGTGAATTCCTTGTGGACAACCGCAAACGATGCAAAGTCACCGGGCGTTGCGACTGGTATCCCCCGGCGCGAAGTCACAATATCAGCCGCGCAGTCTATGCCGCGAAACCTCCCATCCCCGGCTGGCATGGGAAGGTTACCTGCGGAGTCAAAATCGACGACCACGGTCATGTGCGCGACGTGCACGTGAAGGGCACGACGGACGAATCTGTCATGAAGCGTATCCGTGCGGTTCTGATTCATTGGGAGTACGGGCCTGCCACAACCAACGGACACCCGATCGCTCGGGTTCGTTCAAGTGAACGTGGAATGACTTAGCCAGTTTTGTGGATCGTCGCGTCGAGTGCGTTCCTCAGCTTCGCAACCCTCGGTGCAACCCCACAGTAGAGCCGACATGTACGCACCTGCAGGGACTTACGCAGCCGCCCGTGACCTGCAGCAAGCTGTTGATAACTCAGAACAGAAGAAAAACATCGACACCACCCGTGATGCAAACGTGATGTGTCGACCTTGGTAAGACCGCTTGTGCCGCACAAAACCAAATCGCAACGTTTCTGTAAGTGCCACTAAATCATTCATTTGCATCATCTTCGAGGCGCGAGCCATCGGCCTGACTGGCCAAGAAGTCTTCATTGCCCTGTGACCAGCACCATGCGGAAGCGGGCCTTGCCTTGCATCATGCGAGCGTAAGCATCCGCAGCCTCTTCGAGGGGCGCTGTTTCGATCATCGGGCGGATGTTCTCCAGGACGCTAAAGGCAAGCGTATCCTCGCCATCAATCGGGGTGCCTGTTAGGCTCCCATAGATCGAGCGTCCTCCAAACACGAGGGGGAATGCATTCAATTGGATCTGGTCCTGCGGTACACCCACCACGATGAGTTTGCCGTGCGTTGCAAGACCGGGTACAAGCGATCCCATGGCATCACCACTGGTTCCTGTGGCAAGAATCGCTCTCGCCCCGCCCATCCCCTGTAACACTGCCACGGCATCTTCGGCGGCACCGTCGATATAAACGTGCGCGCCCAAGTCTTTCGCCAGCTTTTCCTTGTCGCGTCCACGTCCGATTGCGACAGTACGGAATCCCAAATGCCGCGCAAACTGGATGCCAAGATGCCCAAGTCCACCAACGCCCTGCACGGCGATCAGATCTCCGCCGCGCAAGCCGGCGTTGCGAAGAGCGTTGTAAGTCGTGATACCCGCGCAGAGAAGAGGGGCGGCTTCGGCGGACTTGAGCTCATCCGGAACAGAACTGATGCCGCGCGCCTCGGCGATCATTACTTCCGCATACCCTCCATCCGTAGTTACTCCCGATACCACAGGGTTCTGACAATTCACGGCGTCTCCGCGCCGGCACGGTTCGCATACCCCGTCCTCTCCGGCAATGAGGCCGACTCCAACCCGTTGGCCGATTTTCCATTTGGACACTCCGCTGCCCAGGGCTTCAATCCGGCCGACGACTTCATGTCCCGGAACACGCGGCAGAGTCAGGCCGGGGTAAGTGCCGGTGACCGTGGCCGCATCGGTGTGACAGATTCCACATGCTTCCACCCGAATCCGAACCTGGCCCGGCCCGGGTTCAGGAGTTGTTCGTTCGACCACGCGAAGGCTGTTTGGCGCCGAAACCTCGACCGCCTTATATGTCTTTGCCATTTGAATCTCACGTCACTTTCTGCATCTCGAGCGATGCGTTGTCTTTGAAGATGGTTAAATTACGGTTTGACCACGTGTGCCGAGCCCCACAGTGAGCCCGGATTAGCCCGATCCGGATAGAGCTCCAGCATTTTGTCGTAAAGCTCTCGCGTGGTGATTGTCATCTCGGCCAAGCGCTCGAAGTCGCGGATGTACTGGCGGGTCTCTTCGATGATTCTCGGGCTGTCATCCCTGTCAGCTTTCTTGTGCCCGGCGATCACAGCATGCGGTTTCAGCGTCTCAATCGTGTCGAGCGCAGCGATCCACTCGCGACGGGTTTGCGCGTTTGACTCGGCGAGGTAGAGGTGAACATCGTTGTAGGCGGCGTCACCAGCGACTACCAAACCGACTGATGGCACATGCAGACACGTCGTGTGCTCGGTGTCGGTATGCCCGACTTCGACCACGACAAGGTCACGGCCTTCGAGGTCGATCACATTTCCCTTGAGTTCCTCGGCGAGGACCAGGTGCTCCGGAATCTGTCCGGGATAGCGCGCAGTCCAGAAATTCGCGACGAATTCTGGCGACATTTGCTGCCGCATGACCTTCAAAACGTTAGGCGTTGCAACCGCTTTGGCATTTGGAAACCGATCCAGGAGGGCGCCGATGCCAAAAAAATGATCGCCGTGGCCGTGGGTGATATAGATTGTGGTCAGGTTCTTGCCACTCGCCGCGACCCATTCCACCATGGCGCTCGCCTGCTCGACGGTAAGAAAGGCGTCGACAAGAACAGCGTCCCGTTCACCATAGATCAGTGTGGCCGATGTCGGTACCCACATCCATTGCTCCTTGCCCGGGGGCAAGTCGCGGTTGAGGCCTTCGCGTTTTGTCACAAGGACATCCCATTTCAGCGAAGTACTTACTGGAGCGGTTGCCATTTCGTTTTCTCCTTTTGCGTTCGTGTCCTGCACCTCGCATAGATGACCCCCAACGACAAACCGTCATGTTTACCGTCCTGACAGAACCGCCAAAAGGGACCCGATGCGGTCGACTATGCCGACTGCGGAAGACCAATCCCGTATCTGGGTGCCGGCGTCGAGTTGCCGAACCGCTGCGACAGAGCGCGGCGCGCAGCCTCGAAATGAGTCCATTCGTCTCCATCATGGAGGCCAGGAATTGTAACCAGTTCTCCCTGATCCAGCCCGACCAGCGCTGCATCGACCATGTCTTCCGGCGACATGACGATGGATGCGGGGAGCTTCTGCCACGGAAGGCCGGCGATTTCCCAGAGGTCGGTCGCGGTCACGCCTAGCATC
>Ga0210396_10007939_pt1 | contig 10084 bp, 8 predicted proteins | sample IncBWH17OmetaG_FD_155466 | JGI IMG/M metagenome (GOLD analysis project Ga0210396, IMG submission 155466) | Forest soil microbial communities from Barre Woods Harvard Forest LTER site, Petersham, Massachusetts, United States - Inc-BW-H-17-O ... | reverse complement strand
AGCTCGGTGGGCGGTTCCATCGCTACGAACGCCAGAATCTGGAACAAGTGGGTAACCACCATGTCCTTGAACGCCCCCACCGATTCGTAAAACTGCGCGCGGTTCTCACACGTGAGCCGTTCCGGCACATCGATTTGGATGTGGTCGATGAAGTTTCTGTTCCAAATCGGCTCGAACAACCCGTTCGCGAACCGGAATGCGAGAATGTTCTGCGCGGCTTCCTTACCCAGGAAGTGATCGATCCGGAAGATCTGTTCTTCTTCGAATCGCTGGTGAATCGACTCATTCAGTTTCCGCGCGCTGGCCAGATCGACGCCGAACGGCTTCTCCATGACGACCCTAGAGTTCCGCACCAGATCCGCCTTGTGCAGCATGTCCATGACGGGCATCACCGCCACCGGCGGGACGCTCAAGTAATGCAGCAGACGGGCCTCACCACCGAGTGCCTCAACCTGCTCCGCCACGGCACTGGCCAAGGCTTCCGGGCCGGCCTGCTGTGGCACAAAGGTCAGGTTGGCGAAGAACTGATCCGTTTGCTCATCGGAAATGTGGTGGCTGGAGAACTCCTGGCAGGCCTTGTGCGCCAGCTTGCGGAAGGTCTCGTTGTCGAGCTCATCGAGCGACGTGCCGATGATGCGGATCTCGGGAGCCAGCTTCGAACAGGAAAGGTGCAGGAGGCCGGGCAGCAGCTTTCGGCGTGCTAAATCGCCTGTGGCACCGAACATCACGATGACGTGCGGCGCCGCGCCGGTTGCCTGCTGCTCGGGCCCGTGGGCTGTCGCGACATCATTCACAACCATGATCGTAGCCAGGACTGGTCCGGCCGCAACCGCGCAGAGGTGAATATTGCGGCGTCGCCAGCCCGAAGCGTGCGGACGGGTTCAGAAGGGAAGACGACTGATCAAGGGATGCCCACGAAACCCCAAGGAACCTGGTACCAGCCTCGCTCCTCCGTATACGCCCAGCCGCACGGCGTCAATTGCTGTTTCCCTGCATCGCTCGTTACCCAACACTTCGGCCCGTTCGGGTCAGGTGCAGGTGCCGGCTCGGGGTCTGCACGGGCAATGCCGCTGCCCAGCAGCGCTGTAGCCGCGCAGGCCGCAACGATCATCATTTTCCTTGTCATCTGGCAGTCCCTTTCTGTCGGGTACCTTAGATTGTGCGGGCAAGTCCCGACCGGCGCTACTTGTAGATGGCGACGGCTGATGTTTTTCGGGCCGTTAACAAAAAACACCCGACCGTTCGGCATCGACAACCCTGCGGCGAGCGGATTTTCCCGGAGCTTCCGGATCCAGTGACTGCCCATCGCGAGCCTCTTCGGATTAAGCGCCAGAACGTCAGACGGTGAAGCCCAGCGCGCGCAGTTGGTCTCGGCCGTCGTCGGTGATCTTGTCCGGACCCCACGGCGGGTTCCACACCCAATTGATGCGCAGTTCGTCGACCAGTCCGGCGCCGATCAGCGCGCTACGCGACTGGTCTTCGATGACGTCGGTCAGCGGGCAGGCCGGCGACGTCAACGTCATGTCGATCAGCGCGACCGTCCCCTCGTCCCCCTCTTCGAGGTTCAGGCCGTAGACCAATCCCAGATCAACGACGTTGATGCCCAGCTCCGGGTCGACGACATCATGCATCGCCTCTTCAATGTCGGCGAGCAGCTCGTTATCCGGAGCGGCGGTTTCACTCATCCTTTGACCTCCTCCAAGTCGTCGGTCGCTCGCGCCAGCGCATCCTTAAACGCCATCCAGCCCAGCAGCGCGCATTTGACCCGGGCCGGGTACTTGGCGACGCCGGCGAACGCGATGCCGTCGCCCAGGACGTCCTCGTCACCGGCGACATTTCCGCGGGACGACACCATCTCGGTGAACGCGGTAACCGTCTTCAACGCCTGCCCGACGCTTTGACCGATCACCTGCTCGGTGAGCACCGAGGTTGCCGCCTGGCTGATCGAACAGCCCTGGCCGTCGTAGGAGACGTCGGCGATCTGCTCGCCGTCGTCCGATAGCGCCACCCGCAACGTGACCTCGTCGCCGCACACCGGGTTGACGTGATGCACTTGCGCGCCGAACGGCTCGCGCAGCCCGCGGTGCTGCGGATGCTTGTAGTGATCGAGGATCACATCCTGGTAGATCTGCTCGAGACGCACTACGGCTCACGCTCCGCCGAAGAAATCGAGGGCATGGCGCACGCCGGCCACCAGCCGGTCGACCTCGTCGTGGGTGTTGTAGACCGCAAACGATGCGCGCGCGGTGGCGGCAACGCCGAAGCGGCGGTGCAGCGGCAATGCGCAGTGGTGGCCGACCCGCACAGCCACCCCGTCGTCGTCGAGCACCTGGCCGACATCGTGGGCGTGCACGCCGTCGACGACGAAAGACACTGGCGAGCCGCGGTTCTCCATCACCGTGGGCCCGACCACCCGAACTGCGTCGATACCGGACAAGCCGTCGATCGCAGCGGCCACCAACTCGCGCTCGTGGGCTTCGACGGCATCCATGCCGATAGCACCGAGATAGCGCGCCGCGGCCGCCAGCCCGACCACCTGGGAGGTCATCGGGGTGCCGGCCTCGAAACGCTGCGGTGGGGCGGCGTAGGTGGTGGCCTCCATGGTCACCGTCTCGATCATCGAACCGCCGGTGAGGAACGGCGGCATCGCATTGAGCAGCTCGCCGCGACTATACAGCACACCAATTCCGTTGGGGCCCAGCATCTTATGCCCCGAAAAGGCGGCGAAATCGACGTTGAGCGCGTGGAAGTCGACAGGCTGGTGCGGCACCGACTGGCAGGCGTCCAGCATTGTCAACGCACCGACGGCCTTGGCCCGGTCCACCAGCTCGGCGACTGGAGCCAGCGCACCGGTCACGTTCGAGTGATGGCTGAAGGCAACGACTTTGACGTTCTTGTCGAGTTGCAGCGAATCGAGGTCAATGCGGCCGTCGTCGGTGACGCCGTACCAGCGCAGCGTAGCGCCGGTGCGCCGGGCCAGTTCCTGCCACGGGACGAGGTTGGCGTGGTGCTCGAGCTCGGTGGTGACGATGACATCGCCGGGGCCGACGGCACGTTCGAAGCGGTTGTCCCCCAGCACATAGGACACCAGGTTGAGCGATTCGGTGGCGTTCTTGGTGAACACCAGCTCGTCGGGGTCGGCGCCGACGAACGCGGCGATGTCGGCGCGGCCCTGCTCGTAGGCATCGGTGGCCTCCTCCATCAGCTGATGCGCGCCGCGGTGCACCCCGCCGTTGGACGTGGTGAGGAATTCGCGTTCGGCATCGAGGACTTGCACCGGACGCTGCGAAGTCGCTCCGGAATCCAGGTAAGCCAGCTGAGTTCCACCTCGCATGATCCGAGCCAGAATCGGGAAATCGGCCCGGATCGCGGCGAGGTCCAGCGTCGCGGGGCGAGTGACCGAGACCGTCATGTCAGGTCCCCGAGGCGGCCGTCTGGGCGCTAAAGCGCTCGTAGCCGTTTTCTTCGAGCTCGTCGGCCAACTCCGGGCCACCCGATTCGATGATCCGGCCTCCGACGAATACGTGCACGAACTCCGGATGGATATACCGCAGAATCCGGGTGTAGTGCGTGATCAGCAGAATGCCGCCGTGCTCGGCTTCGGCGTAACGGTTCACGCCCTCGCTGACCACCCGCAAGGCGTCGACATCCAGCCCGGAGTCGGTCTCGTCGAGGATCGCGATCTTGGGCCTGAGCAATCCCAGCTGCAGGATCTCGTGGCGTTTCTTCTCCCCGCCGGAAAAGCCTTCGTTGACACTGCGTTCGGCGAACGCCGAGTCGATGTCGAGGCTGTTCATTGCAGCCTTGACCTCTTTGACCCAGTGCCGCAGCTTGGGCGCCTCACCGCGGACGGCGGTTGCGGCCGAGCGCAGGAAGTTCGACATCGACACGCCGGGTACCTCGACGGGATACTGCATGGCCAAGAACAAGCCGGCGCGGGCGCGCTCGTCGACGCTCATGTCCAGGACGTTCTGCCCGTCGAGCGTGATGGAACCCGACGTCACGCGGTACTTCGGGTGTCCGGCGATGGCGTAGGACAGGGTGGACTTGCCAGACCCGTTGGGGCCCATCACCGCATGCGTCTCGCCGGAGCGCACCGTCAGGTTGACGCCGTTGAGAATGGCGATCTCGTCGCCGTCCGAGGCGTTCTCGACGCTGACGTGAAGGTCTTTGATTTCCAAAGTTGTCATGAGGCGGTAATTCTCGATTCCGTGATGGCCAGTTCGTGTTCGATGGCTGTGGTCAGGCGCTCCCGTATTTCAGGTACCGCGATCTTGGCGATGATCTCGTTGAAGAAACCACGCACCACCAGTCGGCGGGCCTGCTCTTCGGGGATGCCGCGGGAACGCAGATAGAACAGTTGCTCGTCGTCGAATCGTCCGGTGGCACTGGCGTGCCCGGCGCCGACGATTTCGCCGGTCTCGATCTCCAGGTTCGGGATCGAGTCGGCGCGCGCGCCGTCGGTGAGCACAAGGTTGCGGTTGGCCTCGAAGGTGTCGGTGCCGGTGGCCCCGGCCCGGATCAACACGTCTCCGACCCAGACGGTGTGCGCATCCGGCCGGTTCGAGTCCGGATCGCCTTGCAGCGCACCTTTGTACAGCGCATTGGATTTGCAGTCGGGATGAGCGTGGTCGATCAGCAGCCGCGACTCGAGGTGCTGACCGTCGTCGGCGAAATACAGGCCGAGCAACTCGGCGTCACCACCGGGTGCAGCGAACCGCACCTTGGCCGACATTCGCACCACGTCGCCACCGAGCGTGATCGCGACATGGCGCAGCACCGCGTCCTTGCCCAATCGGGCGTGGTGCGCGCTGACATGCACGGCGTCGTCGGCCCAGTCGGCGATCCATACCACCGTGAGCCGGGCGGCGTCCTCGACGACGAATTCGACGTTGTCGGCGTAGATTCCGCTGCCCCGCTGATCGATGACGACGACCGCTTCGGCGAGCTCCTCGACCCGCACCTGCAGATGCCCATAGGCAACCGCGCCCTCGCCCGGACCTTCGATGACGATCTCGACTGGGTCGGCGGTCTGCGTCTCGCGCTCGAACGTGATCAGTGTCGCCTTATTGAACGACGAGAAGGCCTGGGCGGCAACCCGGTCGGCGGGCACGCCGCCCTGACCGAGTCGTTCGTCGCCGCGCCGAACAGTTTCCACCCGAACCCCGGGCCGGTCGCTGACGCTGATGGGGGCGCTGCCGGTGGCCACCGCGGAGCCGTTGTGCAGGCCGTGCAACCGCCGCAGCGGGGTGAACCGCCAGATCTCGTCGCGTCCGCCAGGGACCTCGAAGGCTTCGACGTCGAAGGACGTGAACTGTTCGGCCTTGTTGGCGGCGATCCCTTCGACAGCTTCGGTGAGGTTGGCCTTGACCACTAGCCGACCGCGCCTTCCATCTGCAGCTCGATCAGCCGGTTGAGCTCCAGGGCGTACTCCATGGGCAGCTCCTTGGCGATCGGCTCGACGAAGCCGCGCACCACCATCGCCATCGCCTCGTCTTCGGTCAGCCCGCGGCTCATCAGGTAGAACAGCTGGGTTTCGCTGACTTTGGACACGGTGGCCTCGTGCCCCATCGTGACGTCGTCCTCGCGAATGTCGACATACGGGTAGGTGTCGCTGCGGCTGATCGTATCCACCAGCAGCGCATCGCATTTCACGCTGGCGCGTGATCCGTGCGCGCCCTTGTTGACCTGCACCAGGCCGCGGTAGGAGGTGCGGCCGCCACCGCGGGCCACCGACTTGGACACGATGTTGCTCGACGTGTTCGGCGCCAGGTGCAGCATCTTGGCGCCGGTGTCCTGATGCTGGCCCTCGCCGGCGAACGCCACCGAAAGCACCTCGCCCTTGGCGTGCTCGCCGGTCATCCAGACCGCCGGGTATTTCATGGTGACCTTGGACCCGATGTTGCCGTCGACCCACTCCATGGTGGCGCCCGCTTCGGCGCGGGCCCGCTTGGTGACCAGGTTGTAGACGTTGTTCGACCAGTTCTGGATGGTGGTGTAGCGGCAACGACCGCCAGGCTTGACGATGATCTCCACCACCGCCGAGTGCAGCGAATCCGACTTGTAGATCGGCGCGGTACAACCCTCGACATAGTGCACGTAGGCGCCCTCGTCGACGATGATCAGCGTGCGCTCGAACTGGCCCATGTTCTCGGTGTTGATCCGGAAGTAGGCCTGCAGCGGGATGTCGACGTGCACACCCGGCGGCACGTAGATGAACGAGCCGCCACTCCACACCGCGGTGTTCAGCGCGGAGAACTTGTTGTCCCCGGCCGGGATCACGGTGCCGAAGTACTCCTTGAAGATGTCGGGGTGCTCCCGCAGCGCGGTGTCAGTGTCCAGGAAGATGACGCCGAGCTTCTCCAGATCTTCACGGATGGAGTGGTAGACGACCTCCGACTCGTACTGCGCGGCGACACCGGAGACCAGCCGCTGCTTCTCAGCCTCCGGGATGCCCAGCTTGTCGTAGGTGTTCTTGATGTCCGCGGGCAGGTCGTCCCACGTCGCGGCCTGCTTCTCGCTGGAGCGCACGAAGTACTTGATGTTGTCGAAGTGGATGCCTTCCAGGTTGGAGCCCCAGTTCGGCATCGGCTTCTTGTCGAAGATGCGCAGGGCCTTCAGCCGGGTCTCCAGCATCCATTCCGGCTCGCTTTTCTTGGCCGAGATGTCGCGAACCACAGCCTCGGACAGCCCCCGCTGCGCGCTGGCACCTGCCACGTCGGAGTCCGCCCAGCCGTAGCCGTAGCGGCCCATCGAGGCGATCGCCTGCTCCTGGGTCAACGGCTCGGCGGGCACACCCGTCTTGGTGGCCTCCGGGGTGAGGGTCATAACGACACTCCTTTGATGCTCGTGGTGGCTTCGGCGCGGGCTGTGCGCCGAAGTGGTTTAGCTTCGGTGGTGAGCGGGACGTGGGTGGTGCAGGCGCAGTCGCCGTTGACGATGGTCGCCAGCCGCTGCACGTGGGTCCCGAGTACCTCGGCCATGGCCTGCTGCTCGGTTTCACACAGTTCCGGGAACTCCTCGGCGACGTGCGACACCGGGCAATGATGTTGACAGATCTGCACCCCGTGAATCGGACCGCCTACCTGCGTCGTGGTCGTGACGTAGCCGGCTTCGGACAGCGCGCCGGCGATCCGCTCGGCGGTGGCCTCGATGTCCTCGTCGGCACCGGAATCGGCCGCCTCGACACCGGACAAAATCGCATCGATACGCTGCCGGGCAAACCTGCGGACCGCCTCTTCGCCGCCGATCTCACGCAGTTGACGCATCGCCGCGGACGCCAGATCGTCATAGCTGTGGCCCAGCTTCGCGCGACCGGTCGCGGTCAGCCGGTACCGCTTGGCCGGCCGTCCCCGTCCTGCTTGCTGCCACGGCGCGGCGGGAACCGACTCGGCCTCACCCACCTCGATCAGCGCGTCCAGGTGGCGTCGCACCCCGGCGGCCGATAGGCCCAGCCGCTCACCGATCTGCCCGGCGGTGATCGACCCGGACTCCAGCAGCAACCGCACGACGGCGCTGCGGGTCTGGCCGTCGTTGGTCGAAGCTGCGGCAGCTGCTTCGGCACCTTTGACGGACCGCGAGAATTTCACAACACCAGTGTGACGCAATTCCGGTGACGGGTCCAGCAAGGCTACCCTCTGCCCGGGTTGCGCTGGTCACAGCTGAGGCGTCGGGCCGCGCCCGGGCGGCAGTTACGCTGCTGTGATGGCAGCCCGCCACCACACGCTGAGTTTGTCGATCGCCAGCTTGCACGGCGACGAGCTCGCCGTGGGTCAGCCGCTGAACGACACCGAGGTGGTAGCGGTTCGCCGCACCCGGTTGTTCGGCGCCACAGGCACGGTGTTGATGGGCATCGGCGCGCTGGGGGCCGGGGCCCGGCCGGTGGTCCAGGACCCCACGTTCGGGGTTCGGCTGCTCAACCTGCCGTCGCGGATCCAGACGGTGTCGCTGACGATGACCACCACCGGCGCGGTGATGATGGCGCTGGCCTGGCTGATGCTGGGCCGCTTCGCGCTAGGCCCACGGCGGATGTCACGCGGCGAGCTGGACCGCACGCTGTGGTTGTGGGTGCTCCCGCTGTTGGCGGCGCCCCCGATGTACAGCAAGGACGTCTACTCCTACCTGGCGCAAAGCCAGATCTGCCGGTTGGGACTCGACCCCTATCGCGTGGGTCCGGCGACAGGGTTGGGCCTCGACCATGTGTTCACGTTGTCGGTGCCCAGCCTGTGGCGGGAGACTCCAGCGCCGTACGGGCCGCTGTTCTTGTGGATCGGCCGCGGAATTTCGGCATTGACCGGCGAAAACATTGTCGCCGCCGTGCTGTGCCATCGGCTGGTGGTGCTGGTCGGCGTGGGTCTTATCGTGTGGGCGACACCGCGGCTGGCCCGCCGCTGCGGGGTGGCCGAGGTCAGCGCGCTGTGGCTGGGGGCGGCCAACCCGCTGCTGATCATGCATCTGGTCGCCGGCATCCACAACGAGGCACCGATGCTCGGGTTGATGCTGACCGGCACCGAGTTCGCGCTGCGCGGAATCGACTCCGCGCGCCCGCTGGTGCCCCGGCCCTGGCCTGGCTTGCGGACCCACTGGCCGGATTGGGCGCCGTTGGGCATGCTGCTCGCGGGCGCGATCCTGATCGCGCTGTCCTCGCAGATCAAGCTGCCCTCGCTGCTGGCCTTGGGGTTTGTCGCGATGGCGCTCGCCAGGCGCTGGGGCGGCAACTTGCGGGCATTCGTGTTGGCGGGCGGGCTGACGGCCGGATTGGCGCTGGCAGTGATGGCTGCGGTCGGCTGGGCCAGCCGGCTCGGCTTCGGCTGGATCTACACGCTCGGGACCGCCAACGTGGTGCGCAGCTGGATGTCGCCGCCGACGCTGATCGCCCTAGGTACCGGGCAGGTGGGGATCCTGCTGGGCCTGGGCGATCACACCACCGCGATCCTCTCGCTGACCCGTGGCATCGGCGTATTGGTCATCGCGGTGATGGTGGGCTGGCTGCTGATCGCGGTGTTGCGTGGTCGGCTGCACCCGGTTGGCGGGCTAGGAGTCGCGCTGGGTGGCACGGTGCTGCTGTTTCCTGTGGTGCAGCCGTGGTATCTGCTGTGGGCCATCATCCCGCTGGCCGCGTGGGCGACGCGCCCTGGTTTCCGGATGGCGGTGATCGTCGTCACGATCGTCGTCGGCGTCTTCGGCCCCACCGCCAACGGCGATCGGTTCGCGCTGTTCCAGATCGTGGATGCCACCGTGGCCAGCACCATCATCGTGGCGTTGCTGATCGCGGCGACCCATGCCCGCTTGCCGTGGCGGGCGCTGCCGGCCGCCGACTCGGCAGCTCACACGGCGACCCCTGATCCGGCGCCCAGCAGCGAGACCCGGCAGCCCACCCCGGTGCCTGGCGCATACGCTGAATCCTCGTGAGCCAGGCCGTCCAAGTCCCCGTGCGGTTGCGCGGGGTGTGCAAGCAGTACGGCTCGGGGCCGACCGCCATCAGGGCCGTCGCCAACCTCGACCTCGACGTGCACGCCGCCGAGGTGTTGGCGCTGCTGGGCCCCAACGGTGCGGGCAAGACGACGACGGTCGAGATGTGCGAAGGGTTCGTCCGGCCCGATGCCGGCACCATCGAGGTGCTCGGGCTGGACCCGATCGCCGATAACGCTCGGCTGCGGCCGCGCATCGGCGTGATGTTGCAGGGCGGCGGGGGCTATCCGGCCGCCCGGGCCGGCGAGATGCTCAACCTGGTGGCCTCCTACGCCGCCGACCCGCTGGACCCGCAGTGGCTGCTGTCCACATTGGGTCTGACCGACGCGGCGCGCACCACCTACCGACGGCTGTCCGGTGGGCAGCAGCAGCGGCTCGCGCTGGCTTGCGCCTTGGTCGGCCGACCCGAACTGGTGTTTCTCGACGAGCCCACCGCGGGAATGGACGCGCAGGCCCGGCTACTGGTGTGGGAGTTGATCGACGCGTTGCGCCGCGACGGCGTGACGGTGGTGCTGACCACCCACCAACTCAAGGAGGCCGAGGAACTCGCCGACCGACTGGTCATCATCGACCAAGGGGTGACCGTCGCGGCCGGAACCCCGGCAGAGCTCAC
>Ga0210396_10007936_pt1 | contig 10085 bp, 7 predicted proteins | sample IncBWH17OmetaG_FD_155466 | JGI IMG/M metagenome (GOLD analysis project Ga0210396, IMG submission 155466) | Forest soil microbial communities from Barre Woods Harvard Forest LTER site, Petersham, Massachusetts, United States - Inc-BW-H-17-O ... | reverse complement strand
TTCCCGTGCGGCTCGCCGTTGCTGTATAGGGGCCTCCGCTTCCTTGAGCGCTGTACGACCCGGTCCGCCGATCACGTGATATCCACGAATGAGTCGTACCGAAAACTGGTGATTGGCCGTGATGGCGTCAAACCCCCTCGGGTGACGGTGGTACGAACGGGACCCGACCCGGAGAAGCTGAGGGCGGCCGAAGCCGTTCCTTTGCTGCGGCGAGGACGAGCACATCTCGCCGCCTACATCGGCGTGATGGGGCCTCAGGACGGGGTCGACATCGCCATCAAGATGGCCGACGTCGTGGTCAACACGCTGAAGCGCACCGACATCTCGTTCACCTTGATCGGATCGGGGGACTGCTTCGATGAGCTCGTCGCGTTGCGCGACCAGCTCAAGTTGGGGGATTTCGTCGAGTTCACCGGGCGAGTGCCAGACGAGGCCGTGCGGGACATCCTTTCGACAGCGGACATCGGCTTGTCGCCAGACCCCAAGAATCCCCTCAACGACGTGTCGACCATGAACAAGACCATGGAGTACATGGCTTTCGGGCTCCCGGTCCTCGCCTTCGACCTTCGCGAGACGCGTGCCTCGGCGGCAGAGGCAGGCGCCTACGCCACTCCGAACGACGTCGACGAGATGGCCCGCCTGCTCGTCGAGCTGATCGATGACGAGCCCCGGCGACGGAGCATGGGTTCCGCGGGCCGCCGCAGGATCGAGCAGAAGCTGGCGTGGAGCCATCAGGAGCCGCATTACCTGTCCGTCTACGAATGCCTGCTCGGATGTAGGCCCGACACCCAGCGTGCGGGCGCCGGCCATGCGGCTTGAGGTGCCATCACCGCGCTCCCAGCAACGGCCGGGCAGCAGGGCGCGCGTCGCGTGGTACGTGCGTCGCCTGCAGTGCATGTCACCGCAAGAGGTCCTGTGGCGGTCCTCCGATCTCCTCCGGCAGAGAGCCTGGCGGGTGAAGCAGGTTTGTCCTACGGCGACGGCGCCGCGGTACTTCGCGCGGGATAGAAGTCAGGTGAAGCCGAGGCTGGTCAGGCCCCCTCACTTCGAATCGCCCCTGCCTGCCGGAGCTCTAGACGCCGTCCCGGCGGGCGAGGCACGACAGCTTCGTAATGCCGCCGATGAGATCCTGGCCGGCCGGTGGGATGTGCTGGGAATAACCCGGCAGGACATGGTAACTCCTGATTGGTTCCTCGATCCGCTAAGCGGCCGACGAGCACCCCAGGCCGAGTATTGCTTCAGCATCAATCATCGCGACGAGACGGTCACGGGCAATGTGAAACAGGTCTGGGAGCTCTCGCGTCATCACCATCTGACCGTCCTGGCCGGTGCGTATGCGTTGACGGGCGACCGGCGCTACGCCGAGCGAGTCCGATCCCACCTTCAGTCTTGGTGGCAGGAGAACCCGTTCCTGTCGGGGATCCACTGGACGAGCGGGATCGAGCTAGGGATCAGGCTGATCTCATGGGCCTGGACCCGTCGGCTGCTCGACGGCTGGGATGGCGTCCAGGGCCTATTTGATCAGAACGAGCTGGCCCACAAGCAAATCTGGTGGCACCAGACTTACCTGTCCGGGTTCCGCAGCCGCGGCTCGTCGGCCAACAACCATGTCGTCGCCGAAGCGGCCGGACAGCTGGTCGCCGCCCTGGCGTTCCCTTGGTTCGAGGAGAGTGGCGCCTGGGCTGATGAGTCAGCCAGTCTGCTCCAGCGGGAGCTGGCCAACAACACATTCCCGAGCGGCGTGAACCGTGAGCTGGCCTTCGACTACCATGGCCTGGTCGCAGAGCTGGGCCTGATCGCGGGCATCGAAGCCGACCGCGCCGGGCACTCTCTCTCGGACGCGACCTGGCAATCGCTGGGCCGCATGCTCGATGTAGCCGCCGCCTGCCTGGACTGCGAATTGCGAGCCCCCCGTCAGGGTGACAGCGACGAGGGCCGAGCCCTCGTGATCGCTTACCCGGAGAGCAACCGCTGGGAGGCGCTCCTCGCACTCGGACAGGTGCTCTTCGGTGCCCCCAAGTGGTGGCCGCCGGTGCAGCCGGGTGCCGCCAGCACGCTACTGTCGGCGCTGGGCCGGCACCGCCCGCTACGCGATCGACCGGTCAGGCGACCGTGGCACTTCGGCGACGCCGGGCTCACGATCTTCCGGTCCGAGCCGGCCACCGGGCCCGAGATCTGGTGTCGCTGCGACAGCGGACCCCATGGGTTCCTCTCCATCGCGGCACACGCCCACGCCGATGCTCTGTCCATCGAGGTCCGCCACGACGGGACCGATGTCCTGACGGACCCGGGTACGTACTGCTACGGCAGTGACCCAGCGTTTCGCCGCTACTTCCGGTCCACGATCGGTCACAATACGCTTGAGATACTCGGCCGGGACCAGTCGACCTCCGGCGGCCCGACCATGTGGATCCGCCAGGCGGAGTCGCGGCTGACGAGCCTTGAATCGTCCCAGGATGGGGATGAGGGTCGCTGGGCGGCAGAGCATTACGGCTACCGGACGCTCGACCCCGCGCTAACGCACCGCCGGATGCTGGAGTTCGACGGGACGAAGCGCCTCATCGAGATCACCGATGAAATCGACAGCGTCGGCCGTTTCCCCGTCCGGCTGGCCTTTCACTTGGGGCCGACGGTCGACGCTAGCCTGGACGGCTGCATCCTCTCTCTGTGGTGGCAGGACCGCGATGGCGGTAAGGCGACGGCTACGATGAGCCTACCGTCGTCGCTTGGCTGGTCGTTGCTCCGGGGGGTAGGAGACCCGGTGCTGGGCTGGTACTCTCCGGCGTTCGGGCAGAAGGTCCCGGCCATTGACGTGATCGGCGTGGGGTTCGCGACTGCGGGCATGCCGCTGCGGACGCACCTCGCCTTCTGATGTCGCGGACACCCCCTCCCATTGGGAGAGAGGAAACACACCCTAATTCCGTCAGAGGTATTATCGCGCTCCGCAGGTTCTCTACTGATGAGGTGTGGAAGATACGAGCTCACGCTCGATGAGCCTGAGCGAGCTCTGGCCGGATCACACCGCCCGGGCGCTCCCATATCCGGGCTCGCATACGGCGCACCCGCGCCATTGATATGAGGTGACCCAGCCGGGATGAGGATCCTGCTTGTCCACAACCGCTACCGTTCGGGTGCTCCCAGCGGAGAGAACCGCGTCGTCGATCAGGAAGGCGAGGCGCTCGCAGCCTCCGGACAGGAGGTTATACGGTTCGGCCGCAACAGCGACGAGATCAATGAGTGGTCGTTGGCGAAGAAAGCGTTGCTTCCGGCCCGGACCATCTGGAGCCGCGAAACCTATCGTGATCTGAAGACAGTGCTGCGCGACCACCAACCCGAGGTTGTCCACGTCCACAACACGTTTCCACTGCTCAGCGATGCGGTGCTCTATGCTTGCCGCGACGCGCGAGTTCCTGTTGTGGCCACCTTGCACAATTACAGGCTGGCGTGCTCCAACGGTATGTTCTTCCGCGGCGGAACTGTTTGCCACGACTGCACCCGTGGCCTGGCCGTCCGGGCCGTCGTGCATGGTTGCTACCGTGGATCACATTCGGCCACCGTGCCCGTGGCGCTGGCCAGGGGTCTGCACAGGCAGGCCTGGAGATCGCTGGTATCGGCCTACGTATTCATCTCAGCTGCACAGCGTGACCTGCACCGAGGCCTCGGCCTCGCGCCCGACCGCGTGTTCGTCCGACATAACCTCATTCCCCGCCAGAGCAGGCCACCAATGGCACGGACGCCGACTGTGGTCTATGCGGGACGACTGCACGAGGTCAAAGGAGTGCGCCTGCTGATGGCTGGCTGGGACCGTTACTCCAGTAAGCCCGGCGAGCCGGGGCTGAACCTGGTCATTGCGGGAGGAGGCCCCCTCGAGGACGAGGTCGCGGCCTGGGCGTCGGCCCGGCCCTCGGTTGAAATGACCGGGACGGTCAGCAGCGACCGGTGCGCCGAACTCATCTCGCACGCGCGTGCGATCCTGCTGCCATCGGCCTGGGAGGAACCGTTCGGCCTCGTTGCCGTCGAGGCCATGGCTGTAGGCGTCCCCCCCGTTGCGGCGGGCCATGGGTCGTTCACCGAACTGATCACCCCAGGAGTCGATGGCATACTGTTCACTCCCGGCGATCCCGCAGCGCTTGCGCTCGCCATTGCTGATGTCGAGAGGAACCCCGAGCAATACGAGGTTTACGGTGCCCAGGCACGTAAAACCTACGAGCAGCGTTTCGACCCGCAGCGGAGCCTTGAGGACCTGCTCGAGATCTACCGCTTCGCGATGACGCACCCGATATGCAGTCACGGTGGCACCCAGGAGGTAGGTTGAGGCATCGGTGGTCAGAGCGTCCTCGGTAATGAGGCCGGCATGCAGTGCGTCAAGACAGACACGGCGAGCGCGCGCCTATGCCAGGCAGCTGATAGAAGGCAGGCGTGAACAGCCACGCCAGGATCATGGAATCAGTCTTCTTGTATCAGGAGTAGGCTGTCGCAGATCTCTTATGTAGGCCTGACTCGCACTACCCATCTGGACTCGTGTCCTGAACCTTGAGGTACTGGTGATGAGGGATCTTGTTCGCGGGCGGCCACGATCGCGTGGGGGCCGCTCAAGCTCCGTTGAGGGGCACGATGGTCCTCAAGGTTGGCACCCGAGATCCGCGACACACCGCACGCCGGGGCGCCATCGTGCTCCTGCGCCGGTCTCGTTCGGCCAGGGCGCAGGGACCATCCCACTTCCCAGGGAGTGGCCGCCGAGGCTGGAAATACATGAACTTCCCTACATCGGGCACGGCCATGGCCACTGGACGAGATGGGCGACGGGAGAGCGAACGTGGCGCCACGCGTAAGTGTTGGGCTTCCCGTCTACAACGGCGAGAGCTACCTCGCCGAGTCGCTTGAAGCTCTGCTTGGACAGACTTTCGAAGATTTCGAGCTGATCATTTCAGATAATGCCTCGACAGATGGCACTGCCGGCATCTGCCGTCGCTATGGGAAGCAGGACTCGCGCATCCGTTATGTCCGACAGCCTCGGAACATCGGCGGCGCGCCAAATCATAATTATGTTGTACAGCAAGCGCGTGGAGAACTGTTCAAATGGGCGTCGGGCGACGATCTGTACGCTCGCGATTTGTTGAAGCGCTGCGTCGACGCACTCGACGAGTTCCCGCACGTGGTGCTCGCTCATCCATGGACAGCCACGATCGACGATTCGGGCGCTGCCCGGGCGGTCGAGTACTCCCTGGCGACGGCGTCTCCAAGCGCGCCGGAGCGGTTCCGCAGCTTGCTGTTCGCTAACGGGGGCGACGACACCGAAGGCGTCATCCGCCTGAGTGTGCTTCGCCGGACACCGCTACTCGCCAGTTACCACCACTCCGACCGGACCCTGAGCGCCGAGCTTGGTTTGTATGGTCCGTTCTACCAGGTGCCGGATTGGCTGTATTTCCGGCGCGACCACCCCGAGCGGGCCGAAAGGGCGTTCAAAACTGTGCGCGACTGGTGCGCCAATCTGGACCCGTGCCGCGCAGACCGCCTACGAAACCCGGCCATCCGCCTATATGCTGAATACGTCGGAGGATTCGCCACTGCAATCCGGCGTGCACCTCTGCCTTCAGCCGAAAAGCGGAAGTGTTATTACTACCTGCTGCGCTGGCTGACTGGCAGGAGTATCCTATGGAATGCCCGGCGCGTGATTGAGCAGCCTTATGCCGATCAAGTGGTCATCCCGGTCGACGCGCTCGTGGCAGGGCGAGAGAACGAATATGAGCCGTCGTAACCTCGTCGGCAAGGGAGCCGAGGGCCCTCCATTTCGTCACCGATGATGCCATCCCGGTCTGCGCGGTCGCGGCTAGTTTCTATACGTGAGGTGAGCGTTTGGCGCGGACGGCTGGGACCGCGACTGGTCGAATTGCGCTGTCAGGATCTGACCAACCAGCCCTAAAGGAGGACCGGGGTCCGCGGAAACCCCGGCCACCGGCCCGCCAGCCGGAGCACTGCCATCCTCAGAACTCGGAAACAAAACCCATAAACGGTCGGCCCGGCCTACGCTGGCCTCGGGATGAACCATCGAGGCTAAGGAAGCATCCTCATGAGGAAGAAGCATCCTCATGAGGAATTGAGCGGTTCCAGATGAGCCCACAGATGCCAGCCCATGAGGGTCTCGCCCGGCAGTCGGTGTACCGGCAGGGGTGGGGCATGCATGAAGCGCTTGTAGGTGCGGGTGACCCGGAAGGACGGGAAGTCGCGCTCGATGCGCCGACGGTCATACACCAGAGCGTACGGGTTAGCGGGTCCGTCGGTGTTGCGGTGGACGAAGTCCTCCATGCGCAGGTAACGGGCTAGTCCTTGGTCCCTGGCGTTGGCGAGATGGGCAGCTAGCGTTCCCCGGGCGGGATCGTCGCTCAGGATTCCGGCCCGGGCGAGCGGGTAAGCGGCGAGCAGTGCGGCGCGGCGTATCACACCGATAGACACCAGGTAGTTCAGCGACCAGTGGGCGTACATCATGATGACCAGTTCGCCACCCGGCCGCAGTACCCGGTGGATCTCGCTTTGTGCCTGCTTGATCTCGGGCACATGATGCAGGACGCCATGGCTGAACACCATGTCGAAGCTGTCGTCGGGGAACGGCAAGTCGAGCACGCTGCCCTGTCGGAGCTCTTCATAGGGAAGCTCGCGCAGCGTCAGCCGGGTCCGGACCCTTTCCACGGCCTCCGCGGTCAGGTCAACGCCGGACCAGCGGGCGCCGTGAGAGATCAGGCGCTCGGACTCGGCGCCTTCGCCCAATCCGATCTCGAGCACCTTCTTGTCGGCCGCGTCCAAGGCCTCGATGCAGGCCGGCAGGTGCCGCTCGTTCCGGTAGCGGAACTGATCGTAGTCTGTGAAAAACCTGTCGTAATCGCCGCGGAAGCGGTCGCGAAGCCCCCCGACTTGCGCGTCCCCGCAAGGATGCCCCTGCCAGAATTCCTTGATCGCTTGCTCGTCCATACTGATTTACACAACTCCCATCCCAAAGGCCCGCCGCTGACAGGCGGTTTGCCGGATGGCACCATCCTCATGTCAGACTGCTGCCTTCCAAGGGCGGCACGAGCAGCGACGCAGCCAGGGTTAGGTCGAGGAGGTACGGTGAGACGTCGGTGAAACCGTCCTCAGTGAACGACGCCACCAGACAATATGCAATAAGGAAGAGTGCCAGCGCACGCCGCACTCCACGCGGCTGGAAGTAGGCCGTCACGAGCATGAAGATCAGGATGATCACGCAGATGACCACTCCGAACAATCCCAATTGCTCGTAGGAAGACAACCAGTTGCTGTCGATGGGGAAGCCGTTGAAGGAAGCATTCGACAGGCCAAAGCCGAAGATCTCCTGGAATTTGTCACGAGGAAAAGCGAGAAGGGGACCCCAGACCTCGGTGCGGCCGGTGAGGTTGTCCAGGCCCTGCGCGCTTTGGCCCCGCGCCAGCCAGGTCGTGATGGCAGCCGAGAACGTCAAGACCACGACCGTGGCAACCGCGCCCGCAGTGGCGAAGAGCCTGCGGACCCGGGGCTTAGCTACGACCAAGCTCAGGCCGGCTATCAGAAGGCTCGCGATCAACGCGGCCAGCGCAGTCCTGGTGTGCGTGAGAACCAGAATGGCTCCGCCCACGACGGTGAGGATAAGTGTGGTGCGACCCCGTATGTAGCCGCAGAACCAGAGCACGATGACCAGGCCAATAGCTACCGCCGCGTAGTGCGCCACCTGGGTAGGCGGGATCGGCCAGACCACACCGCCCAGCCTGCCGTTAGCCCGGGCCCGGTGGGGGGAAACGAACAACCCGAGCAGCACCGACCCGAGCACCACCCAAAGCGAGACAAGATAGCAGCGCACCAGCAGCAGGTCACGCCGACCCCACCAGGGCGTCAGCAGCCACAGTCCGGCCACGAACCCGGCCATCCGGAACGTGCGGTACACGATGCCGAAACTCTGGGGCTGCAACATGGGCAGGACTGCGCCTACGACGAGCAGGCTCACCAGACAGAGGAGCACATTGGGGCGCACGACGACCTTGGGATTGATCGACAGCGCCACCAGCAAGGCTGCGGGCAGCGTCGCTTGTGCTATGGCCTTGCCTACCGTCCCTGGGATCGGCAGAAAGGACGTGTGCGGGAAGAAGGTCAGTGTGTTGAAGTACAACAGCCCCCAAGCAACTCCGACCCTGACGCGCACCGAGCGCTCAAGACGTTCGCCCGCCTGCGTCTGAGTCAGCAAGGTGACGCCCTGCCTGGGACGGAAGGCAACTCTGGAGTAAGTCATGAACCGCTACTAAAACGCCTTAGACCATGGCGGGTGAAAAGGGCGCCCGCGATGAACCGCCAGCGAGAATGCCGCAGGCTGAGTACCCTCATCGCTCACCCCTCAGGACTCAGAGCCAAGCCAGAACTGATCGACTACACGACCACCTGGCATAAGACCCGCGACGGACCGGCCCTGATACATTCACCGTGCACACAAGTAGTTCCCGAGCAGGGCCCGCCTCGCTCAAGGCCGCCCGGCCGAGGTCGTCGACCTGGATACGGCTCCAACTGGTGTGCCGCCGGATTCCCGCATCGCCGCACGGAGCTGCCGCCAGCCTATCAGCGCGCCCACCCATGACCCTACTGCGCTGCCGGCCATGGCCCAGACGACCCCGCCAAAGGCAGCTCCCGCGATGCTGAAGACGACGACCACCGTCTGTGAGATGACCATGACACCCAGGCTCCGCCGCGCGGCTCCCAGGGCATGCAGGCCCGCGCCGGCGCCGGTAGCGGCACATGAGCCGATGATGCCTATCGTGGTCGGCAACACCAGCGGATAGGTCGGTTTCCAGATGTTCCCTAGCATCAGCTGCCCGAGTCCTCTGGGTAGCGCCACCAAGAGCACGACTCCCCAGGCCAGCGCCAGGATGCAGAGGCCGCCGCTGACCAGCAGGCAGAAGTGCGGAAGATGCCGCGGCGAGCGGCGCAGGATCCGGGCCGCCTCAGGCAGCGCGACCAGGCCCATACCAAAGTAGATCACCATGAACGGGCCCATCAGCGTGGTGGCGGCCTGCACGTAGCCGACCGCCGCCAGTCCCAGGATGAAGCCGACGCCGTAATTGCGGAGCAGGCCCCCCGTGCTGCTGGCAGTTCCCTCCGCCATGTAGCGCGGCCCGAGATCGCGATGGCGGTACAGCCATTCCCACGCTCCCGACAGCCGGGGCACGGTGCGGGCCTGCAGAGGGCCGATTGCGGCGGCGACGCCAGCCGCGGCCCCCCAGGCGAAGACGAACCAGAACACGTCCGCGTGGCCGGTCTTCCGCAGCAGCACCAGAGCGGGAATCAGCACCACCAACCAGACCGTGTCGTTGATGAAGGCCAGGCGGCCGCGGCCGAGCGCGAAGAACGAGTACCGCCAGCTGTCCTGCAGCGTCAGGGCGGGCAGGGTCAGTCCGAGCGCCAGGAACGCCAACCGGACCGTGCCGCTGAGCAGTGCGGCGATGGTGAGGATGATGGCTCCGCCCGTCAGGCCCACTGTCACGGCGGTGCCTGTGCACCTGGTGATGGCTCGCCGCCACGTCGGTATGTCCGTGCCGCTGAACCTGACCAGGAGCGGATCGGTGGCCAGGCCGCGTGACGCGTTGAGCGCGAAGCCGTAGGTCACGTAGGCCAGGGCGAATGCCCCGTACTGAACTGCCCCCAGGGTGCGGGCGACGTAGATGTTGACGGCGAAGTTGCTCAGGCTGGACATCCCCTGGTCGGCGACTCCCCAGCTGAGACGTTGACAGGCCTGCCTGATCAGCCGCCAGGTCGCCGCGGTCGGCCGCCGCCGGCCGACCGACGCCGCCTGTCCTGTGTCGAGTAGCATCCTGCCCCGCAGCCGTCCTCAGAACCTGGCCGGGCTGGCGCCAAGGTCAGCGACCGCGCCGGCGCCAAGGTTATCAATCAGCATCTTGTGTGATCCCGGCATCGGGTGCGCTGAGATGTTCGCTTGCCTGCCGCCGCAGCATCTCATCGACGATTCCGGCCGAGAGCAGTTCACGGATCCGCCGGAGCCGCACGAACCGCGACGACAGGAAATCTTCATAGGTCAGGCCGTACTTGGAGTAGGC
>Ga0210396_10007935_pt1 | contig 10087 bp, 7 predicted proteins | sample IncBWH17OmetaG_FD_155466 | JGI IMG/M metagenome (GOLD analysis project Ga0210396, IMG submission 155466) | Forest soil microbial communities from Barre Woods Harvard Forest LTER site, Petersham, Massachusetts, United States - Inc-BW-H-17-O ... | reverse complement strand
GGTACAGCGGAACGTGGCCGGATCGCATCGAGCTTCTCATACGGTGAGAAGGATTATTATCTGGGTGGCCATCCGGTTTGGGAGATATGCCGGGTTGGGTTCCGCATGACGCGACGCCCGTACCTGATCGAAGGTTTGTCGCTGGGTTCAGGATATCTGTGGGCATTCGTCACCAGACAGCATAGGCCCGTGTCAAAGGAACTGATGAAGTTCCACCGCAAGGAACAGATGCAGAAGCTTAGAGGCATTTTCAAGTCACTTCTGAGACTTAAGTCAGTCGATAGCTTTACATCGAGCCAGGCAAGCGGCTCCGTAAAATAGGTGCAAAGAGACTATGATTTCTGAAGTGGATCTGGGACACGTACAGACGGCAGTGCTTCGATTTGTGAAGTGGCTCGATCAATTTGGCGAGACCTCCTACGATCACCAGAGTTATTTTGCGAGCGATCTGGGTAGAAAGGCTAAGTCTCTGTACTATCGGAAGCCGCTCCTCGGGACGATCGCAGTTGCGCCCATGATTCTCTCCGAGGCATTTGTTCCCTCGGCGCGGCGCTTCTTTTATAAGTCAGAGAGATTTCCCATTGCGGATGCACATTATGCAATGGGGTTCGCGATGCTGTCGCGGGTGACCGGGGAGAAGAAGTACTACGACAGGGCAGTGCATTTTCTGCGGATTCTCGAAGAAACCAGATCTCCCGGGTACGACCAGTACTGCTGGGGCTATCCATTCAACTGGGAGACACGCGGAGGCACGATGCGAGCAGGAACTCCGCTGATCACCACTGTTCCTTACGTTTACGAAGCATTTTTGCAGGTATTTGAGATCGATGGTGATCGCAAATGGCTCAAAATCATGCGATCTATCGCCGATCACGCACTCAACGACTATCACGAGATTTCGACTTCGGAGCGTGCTGCCAGCTGTTCGTATAACCCTGATCCAAACGATCCGTGCGGTGTTATCAATGCGAGCGCCTACAGAGCGTGTCTTTTGACAAGGGCAGGGCGACAGTTTGGGGAAGAGAGATACCTAAAGGTTGCAGAACGTAACTTAAATTTTGTTGTCGATTCACAGAATTCCGATGGGTCCTGGTATTACTCGAACGACGGACAGCGGGACTTTGTCGATCATTTCCATACATGCTTTGTGATGAAGGCACTGGCGAAGATCGAGGCCCTTACCGGAAACGTGGCTTGCACCAAAGCGCTGGAAAAGGGAGTTGACTATTACATCAAGAACCTTTTTGACGAGGAAGGCATGCCGAAGCCGTTCTCGCGCCGGCCGAGATTGACGGTATACAAGCGCGAGCTGTACGACTACGCGGAATGTATCAATCTGGCTGTTCTGTTACAGGGCCGGTTTCCAGCCTTGGATGGGATTCTCGCCAAGATTATCAATTTGAACGGATGGCAAAAGAGCGATGGCTCTTTTCGAAGCCGTCAACTGCTTCTGGGATGGGACAACACCCCGATGCACCGATGGGCTCAGTCGCAATTCTTCAGAAGTTTATGCTTCGTTCTATATAGCGGGGCTCACAACCAAGTGCAGGTACCCGTGGAGCTACGGTAAAAGACAATGTGCGGAATCTGCGGACAGTTCAATTTTGTTGATCGAGCTCCTGTGAATCGTCGGAGCATCGAGAGAATGGCGGATAGTATCGCTCATCGAGGGCCGGATGACTCCGGCTATTTCATCGATGGCCCATTGGGCTTTGGCTTCCGGAGACTTTCCATCATCGATCTGACGGCCAGCGGTCATCAGCCGATGTCTGACCAGGATGAAACTGTCTGGGTGATCTTCAATGGCGAGATTTATAACTTTCCTGAACTGAAGGATGAGCTGGAAAGTTATGGCCACGTATTCCGGAGCCGTTGCGATACTGAAGTGATTGTCCACGGATACAAGCAATGGGGAGATGATGTATTCAGCCGCTTAAACGGAATGTTTGGGCTTGCTATTTGGGATGTAAGGAAAGAAAGGCTCGTCCTTGCGCGAGATGCCTTCGGCATCAAGCTGATTTACTACAAGAACCAAAACGGTCGCTTGCATTTTGGTTCTGAAGTAAGAGCCGTTCAGGCTGCGGGAGAGGATCGGGCGGAGGTCGATGCTGATTCTCTGAATCTTTTCCTCCGCTATCGGTACACCCCTTCGCCAGATACGATTTTTGCAGGTATTAAGAAGCTTGCACCGGGATCGATGCTGGTTTGTGAGAAGGGCGCGGTGAGTATCCGACAGTGGTACAGATTTGTACCCGTGCCGTTCTCGCCAATGAAGTCTGACCGGGAGGCGACCGAGGAGCTTTTTGAGATATACAAACGAGCAATGAAGCGGCATTTGCTTAGTGATGTGCCAGTTGGCCTTCTGCTTAGCGGCGGGGTTGATTCGGGTGCTTTACTGAGCTTGATGAACTTGTATGGCTCGTCATGGCATACCTACACAGTGGGCTACGGATCGACGTTTGCAGACGATGAATTGTCTGACGCCGCAAGGACAGCCGCGGCATTTTCCTCGGATCATACAGATGTTTTGCTTGATCGGAGAACCTTTGAGAACGCGCTCGAAGCGATTGTTTCATGTGTTGAAGAACCAATCGCATCCTCCTCGATAGTCCCAATGTATTTCGTCTGTCAACGTGCGAGTCAGGATGTAAAGGTTGCTTTGATTGGCCAGGGACCAGACGAGCTGTTTGGCGGGTATCGCAGGCATCTTGGCGTGCGGTACGGTGCCGTGTGGACCGCGGCGCCCAGCTGGCTTCGCGGACCTTTGGCGTCCACGATTTCTGCGCTACCCCGAAACGAGATGTTGAAAAGAGGAATTTCGTCGCTGGATGTAAAGGATCCGCTGCGACGATACCAACAAGTGCTTTCGCTTCTCGCCGGCAGCGAAGTAGATAGTCTGTTTCAGGACGATATACTGGCGCCAAATGCGGGTGACCGAATCCTTGAATCGTGGAAGGACATAGCTCCGCTGGCCAGCCATACAGATGAACTCGGGCAATTTCAGTTTCTCGAGATGAGATCGACTCTACCGGACGAGCTTCTCATGTTTGGTGACAAGCTTTCGATGGCTCACAGCCTGGAGGTTCGGGTACCTTACCTGGATAAGGAACTGGTCGAGTACGCGGAGCGACTCCCAGCGCGTTTCAAAGTACGAAATGGATCGCAGAAATGGCTACATCGCCAAGTATGTCAGAAGCTTATACCAAAGGAAATTTTGAAGAGGAAGAAGCGCGGCTTTGGCGTCAACGTGGTCGACGAGTGGTTTCGCGGAGCAATGAGCAACAAGATGAAGGAGGTGCTCATGGATAGCGAGTCGCTAATGTATCGTTATCTGAAGCCTTCAGCGGTGCAGCGGCTCTTTCAGAAGCATCATTCCGGCCGGGAAGATTATCACAAGGTGTTGTTCAGTCTTGTGGTGTTTGAACAGTGGCTAAGGGTTCAGTCGCGGGCGGAAGCAGCGGTATAAGAGTAAGCGCAATCATTGGAGATAGCGGCGTCATGTCTTCCATTAGCCAAAGAAGAATCACTGACTATCAGGGTGGAGGGGCATGAGCGAACTTGTCATTGAGGCTGGGCGTGCTGAAGGGCAGTATTGGCGGGATCTCTGGCGCTATCGAGAGTTATTTTATTTCCTCGCGTGGCGCGATCTGCTGGTGCGGTATAAGCAAACGTTCGTGGGCGTGGGGTGGTCGCTTATCCGCCCACTCCTAACTATGATGGTGCTTACGATCGTGTTTGGAAAACTTGGTAAGATGCCCTCCGGTGGCCTGCCGTATCCTCTCCTCGTTCTTTGCGGAATGCTGCCCTGGCAGTTTTTTTCTATGGCAATGTCTGAGAGCGGGAACAGCCTGGTATCAAACTCCAACCTAATTTCAAAAGTCTATTTTCCGCGTCTCGTTATTACTGTCAGCAGTGTTATTACAAGCTTCGTGGATTTTGTTATCTCGATGGCTTTTCTCGCCATTCTAATGATCTGGTACCGTTTTACGCCTCCTGCGCAGCTTTTCCTGTTGCCACTTTTTGTGCTGCTCGTCTTCGGGGCCTCGCTCGGAGTCGGTCTTTGGATCTCGGCCCTGATGGTCGAGTATCGCGATTTTCGCTTTATCGTTCCGTTCATTGTTCAGTTTGGTCTTTATATCTCGCCGGTCGGATTTCAGTCCAGCGTTGTTCCACAGCGCTTTCGGTTTTTCTATGCGCTTAATCCGATGGTCGGAATCATCGACGGATTCCGTTGGTGCATCCTGGGCGCACGCAGCAGTGTCTACTGGCCAGGGATTAGTATCGCGGTGATCGATGTAACTGCCCTCATGCTCTCGGGTCTTTGGTATTTCAGAAGAACCGAGCAGACTTTCGCTGATGTGATTTAGCCATGCAAAATGTGACGTCAACACAGTCTGAAATGTCCGACACTGCAATCTCCATCACAAATCTCGGAAAGCGATATACCCTTGGCCATCAGCGCCCGAAGGGTGACGGCATGCGCCATGCCATCGAGAGTGCAATTCGATCCCCGATAGCGTGGATCAGACAGCGACAAAAAGAGAGAAGGTGGGAGACCGAATTTTGGGCGCTGAGAAACGTATCGCTCACCATAAAACGCGGAGAAGTCGTTGGGATCATAGGACGAAATGGTGCTGGCAAGAGCACCCTTCTCAAGCTCTTGAGCAGAATCACGGAGCCAACAGAAGGCAGAATTCGTATCGACGGACGAATTGCGAGCCTGTTGGAGGTAGGGACCGGATTTCATCAGGAACTAACCGGGCGAGAGAATATTTTCCTCAACGGCGCGATCCTGGGAATGACTCGCGCGGAGATTGTCAGGAAGTTTGATGAGATTGTGGCGTTCTCGGAGGTCGAGGAATTCCTTGATACTCCTGTCAAGCGCTACTCATCGGGCATGTATGTCCGGCTTGCGTTCGCTGTCGCCGCACATCTCGAGCCGGAGATATTGATTGTGGATGAAGTACTCGCGGTCGGCGATTCGGCGTTTCAAAAGAAGTGCCTTGGAAAGATGGGGAGCTTTGCTGAAAGCGGGAGGACAGTTCTTTTCGTCAGCCATAATCTGGATGCGGTTCGAAGCCTTTGTCAGACAGGGATTTGGTTGAAAGACGGCAACATTCATATGAATGGACCGGCAGGCGAGGTCATAGACTCGTATCTCAGCAGTGTCTCTCAGGAACATAGTTTTTCCTTCGAGAATCAAGATTACGGTTTGACCATCGAGAAAATTGCATTGAAGAACGACAGGGGAACGGAATGTGGAGTCTTTTCTCCGGGTGAAGACCTAATCGTTGAGATTTGCTATACAGCGCATAAGAGAATCGAGAAGCCGATTATTGCCCTCGGAGTGCTCGGAGTCAACGGGGCATGCTTCACGTCAAATATGCTCTTGGACGGTCATCAACCGGACTATATAGAAGGTACCGGTCAGATTTCGTGCACGTTCCGGTCTATCCCGCTGTTACCACAGAATTACTCTATCAAGATGAGAATCCAATCTGGAGAATCCAGAGAGAACATTGTTTCTTATCAGGATGTTGCGTTCTTTAGCGTGGCCGGTGACTTGGCCGACTATGGGTATCGGGGGGAGTTCTGGAAATGGGCGCGCCACTCGACGCCGGTCGTTGTGCCGTATGAATGGCGCTTTGCGGATGGGACAACTGCTTCCGTGGCTCTGCAGAGGATCCCTCAAATGGCCGACAGCGTGGGAACTCACAACAAAATCTGACTCAGAGTAGTAGGCACAACGACCAATTGATGAAACCCAAGATCTTTTACATTGGCGATAACCGAAATAGCGAAAATTGGGGCCGTGGAGCAAGCATTGCGCTACGCCAGATGTTATCCGACGAATTTGAGATTTCGGGGTCGGTCCCTGGCGAGTCGTTCAATCTTTCCAAAGCAGACGCCGGTTATGTCGGGATGCTTATTCCACATCGATTTTATCGCCACTTCCGATATTTGCTGGAGCGGCGGGCAAGGAAGTCGATTGGGTGGTACATAAGACTGGAAGAGCTCTGTGGCGCCCGGGACTTTATTGCGGAAGATCCATCGGTGAGTATCAACAATCTTATTTCCTACAAGGGTCGTAATCCGGAGCTTGCTCGTATATATGACGAGGCTTCACAGGCAGATCTCATTGTCATCGACGGAGACGGAGACATCATTTTCTCGGCCCCTCCGCGTCGCTCAGCCCTTTTCTTTCTGGCAATGATAGAGTTGGGCGTGCGGTTGAAGAAGCCGGTATTTCTGGTGAATTCGATGATTTCGGATTGTCCCAAAACAGGAAGAAACATGAAAACAATGACGTCATACGCGGAAATGCTCAGGAAGTGCCGGGCGGTTACATTGCGTGATCCTGAGTCACTCAAGTATGTCCAAACAGAGATGCCGGAGACGAACTGCAGCCTCATTCCGGACTCCCTTTTTTCATGGTTTCCGATCTATCAAACCGGTGAGTCTAGATTGCCGGCAAGCGGGGACTTTACGCTGCCTTTTCCGGAGAAGGAAGAGCTTTGGGGCAAACTGGACTTTTCGGAACCATACATCTGCATTGGGGGAGGGGCTTCCGCTGCCGGCTCTCCCGATGTTGCCGAACAATCCTATTCACAGCTCGTAGCTTCAATCAAGCAACTCGGATACAGCGTCTATCTTACCGAAAATGACTTGCCAGACTCATTTCTGTATAGAGTCGCGAAGGAACAAGGCGTGGGAGTCATCCCTGCGACTACGTCAATCCTCACGTGCGGCGCTATTGTTTCGAATGCTCGCCTGTTCATATCAGGTCGGTATCACCCCTCGATTCTTGCATCGCTCGGCGGTACTCCCTGTATTTTCCTAGGTACTCATTCCCACAAAAGTGCGAGCCTTTCTCGCGTTCTGGAATATGATGTCCATCGACAGTTCAGCGCACTTCCTCAGGGTTCCGAAATTGATGAAATAGTGTTGCTAGCGCGTGACTACCTGGAACAAGGTGAATCTATCCGATCGCGTATACGAGGCATAGCTAAGTCTCGATACGAAGAGGCCCTGACTCTGCCGTCTCTCCTGCAAAGACACTTAAATGGATAGTGAGAGGATTCGAACGCCTTCAGTGCGGGTTCCGAGCAAGACGGAAGAGATCATTGTCATCGGCGGCGGGGGGCATGCAAAGGTCGTCATAAGTATTCTGAAAAAGTTGAAAGAGTATAGGATCCACGGCTACACCGATCCACGAAACAATGGTGAGCTGTTGCGGGTTCCATACTTAGGGCTCGACAGCGAACTATCTGCTCTGACATCTCGATCACAGATCAGGAATGCGGTTCTTGCGGTGGGCCAAATCGGCCTGGGTAAATCAAGGCATGATATATGGTATCGATTGCGTTCACTACAGCTAGCTTTTCCTACGATCGTTTCACCGGACGCTATTGTGAATGACGAGGTTGTGCTGGGCGACGGCGCAGTATTGATGGACGGCGCGATTATCAATACTGGGGCAAAGTTAGGCGTGGGTGTAATAGCAAATACGCACTGCACCATCGAGCACGATGCCACATTGGCTGACTGGGTGCACATTGCGCCTGGAGCCACAATTTCAGGGGGGGTATCTGTGGGGCGATTCGCGATGATTGGCGCAGGTGCGACCGTCCTCGAGGGAAGGAACATAGCAGCAGAGACCATTATTGGGGCAGGTGCGACCGTAGTTCACGATCTCGTCGAACCTGGTGTCTATATCGGAACTCCGGCACGTCGAATAAAGTGAAACCCGGTATGCAAAAAGTATTAATCATTGCCGAAGCGGGAGTTAACCACAATGGCTCGATGGAACTCGCCCTGCAACTCGTAGATGCAGCGAAGGCGAGTGGCGCAGACGCCGTTAAATTTCAATCGTTTCGCGCCGATCTCCTCGCGACACCCTCTGCCCACAAGGCAGCCTACCAAGAACGGACCGTTCCAAACTCTGAATCGCAACTCGAAATGCTTCGGCGCCTCCAATTGGATGCCCATTCGCACCGTCGGATCATCGAGTATTGCAAAGAGGTTGGAATAGAGTTTCTCTCCAGCCCGTTTGATGCCGAGAGCGCAGATCTGCTCGAGTCGATGGGCGTAGGAATGTACAAAATCCCTTCGGGTGAAATTACGAATATTCCGTTTCTTGAGTATCTGGCGCGGAAGGGAAAGCCTCTTATTCTTTCTACCGGAATGTCGACTCTGGGTGAAGTTGAGGAAGCTATTCACGCCATTGTTACTACAGCACCCATTCCAATCACGCTTCTGCATTGCGTTACCGAGTATCCTGCGCCATATGCAGAGGTAAATTTGCGGGCCATGCACACCCTTCGGCAAGCGTTTGGCGTGCCGGTCGGCTATTCGGACCATACTCCGGGAATTGAGATTGCGGTCGCTGCGTCGGCATTAGGTGCCGAGGTTATCGAGAAGCATTTCACACTTGATCGTTCGCTGCCAGGGCCGGATCACGCCGCATCCTTAGAACCAGATGAGCTGAAACAGATGGTCCAGGCGATCCGTCACGTCGAATCAGCGCTTGGCGATGGCATCAAGACTCCGGCAGCGTGCGAATTGCCGAACATTGCTGTTGCGCGGAAGAGTATTGTGGCCGCCCATTCCATGCCCAGGGGGCATTTGATTTCCGAACATGATTTGAGCATCATGCGGCCAGGAACCGGTCTTGCGCCAAAAGTTCTGCCAAGTGTGATCGGACGTACTCTGCGCGTTGCCGTCGGAAAGGACGAACTCATCAAATGGAGTCAGCTGACGTGAGGTACATCGAGTAGACGTTGTCCAAGATGATTCAACCGAGATTCGGCTGCGTCGTAAAGACAAAAGTTGACCTCGGAGTTGCGTAGCAGCCGGCTCCAAGTTGTGCAAACAGTGGCATTGTCTAAGGGATGACCGAATCGAAATGAAAGCGAAATCCGCAGTCAGGCGCAAAATCTGCGTGGTCACGACAAGCCGAGCGGATTTCGGGTTACTTCATGAGCTGATGAGGTGCATTGATCAAGATCCCGCGCTCCGGCTCCAGGTCTTCGCAACCGGTGCCCAGCTGGCGCGGCGTCTCGGATTCACAATACAAGAAGTAGAAGCTGCGGGAGTAATTGTCGATCGGCGCATCGACTTGCAGCTTACAGGCGGCTCGCCGCTGGACAACGCGAAATCTATTGGCATCGGTGTAAAAGGATTTGCCGAGGCTCTCGCGGGGATGAAACCGGCCATCCTTGTGCTGCTTGGAGACCGCTTTGAATTATTTGCGCCCGCAATTGCCGCGCTGATGCTGAGGATTCCAATAGCTCACATTCATGGCGGTGAACGAAGCGAGGGCGCGATTGATGAAGCAGTCCGCCACTCGATCACGAAAATGGCGTCGCTTCATTTCGCAGCGACAGAATCATACCGTCGACGAATCATCCAGATGGGGGAATCGGCGAAGCGCGTGTTTAATTTTGGCGCTCCAGGGCTCGACCAGCTTTTCAGGGAACCGCTTATGACGAGATTGGAACTCGAGCATGACCTTCAAATAAGTCTGCGTGATCCGATCGCGATTGTGACTTATCATCCTGAAACCCAGGACACGACTAGCGCTCGCGATCAGATAGCTTCTGTGCTCACCGCAATCGAACAAAGCAGCCTGAGAGCTGTATTCACCATGGCTAATGCGGATGCTGATGGAGAAATCATCAATTCTTGTATTCGCAAAACATGTGCTGAGCATCCAGAGCGGTTCAAATGGGTGCCGAATCTTGGTCACCGGCGCTACCTGAGCTGTCTCAAGCACTTTTCGGTGATGATCGGTAATTCCTCAAGTGGATTGACTGAAGCACCATCATTTCGCTTGCCGGTCGTGAATGTCGGGGACCGGCAGCGAGGCCGTGTCCGGGCGAAGAACATCATTGATGTCCCGCGCGACGAGGTCGCGATTCAGAGAGGAGTCAGGCGGGCGCTCTCTTCTCGCTTTCGCGCCTCCCTGCGAGGTATGCGCAATCCATACGACCGTTTTCACGATGGGCGCACCAGTGAACGCATCAAGAATGTACTGCGAGACGTCGAGCTTCCGGGCGAGCTTTTGAAGAAGAAGTTCAATGATTTA
>Ga0210396_10007934_pt1 | contig 10089 bp, 5 predicted proteins | sample IncBWH17OmetaG_FD_155466 | JGI IMG/M metagenome (GOLD analysis project Ga0210396, IMG submission 155466) | Forest soil microbial communities from Barre Woods Harvard Forest LTER site, Petersham, Massachusetts, United States - Inc-BW-H-17-O ... | reverse complement strand
GCGGCCTGGGCGCTGACCGCCTGGTACATCGCGGCGTAGGCACCGAATTGTGTTGCCGTCAGGGCAGATACTTCGTCAGCAGCGGCCGGCACGACTCCCGTCGTCGGGGCGGCCGCTGCCGCGTTCTGGGCGGTCATCACCGCGCCGATACCTTGCAGCTGGCCGGCTGCTGCCGTCAGCATTTCTGGCTGCGTGGTCACGAAAGTCATCGGACTTCTCCTTAGGCAAAGCAGGCTGAAGCCGCGCTGGTGTCAAAGCACGACAGGATTACGCGCGCGCGAAAAATGAAGCGTGCGTGTGTGTTAATCGAAGCGGCGCAAGCCGATTCAGATGATGGAGACGGCGCCGGGGCCGGATCCGAACGAAATGGTCACCGGTCTCGGATACGGACTGTCACTAGGACTCATTTCGCCTCACCTCCTCACGGCCAGGGCACACAGGGGTGCCAACACGTTGCACACGGGATGAGGCGGATCCGGCACGTCAGCCGGCCGCGGCACCCCTCTCGTCAGAGCTTTGGCACTGCAAGGCGTATCCGGAGATTCCGGAAGCCACTTGGGCTCAACCCTTAACCCGGGAGGAGCTGTCCTGACCCTGGGCGTCTTTCGACGTTCGAGGTCAGTGGCCTATATCCCTGCAGACGCCTCACCTAGCGAGGTGCTTGCATCGGCCATAGTTCCACCAAGAGCGACCGTAGTCAACCCGACTCGGCGAGACTTCGCGATTTACTGCGGGTGCCGCATGCCGAATTCGAGCCGCATCGCCACGCTTCGATGTCGTTTTTCCGTTGCAGCTGGGCCCTATCGGGTTGCGGTGTCAGCCGCGGGATTGTCAACAGCGTGCGCGCTGCGCCGCGAGTGCGGAGCCGAGTCGCGAATTGTTCCGACGCATGCCCTCATTGGCGCTTTGCACATCAAAAGGTCACGGCTGCAACCTATCTTTGGCCAAGCGTTTGACGGGGACTACGTCTCAGTGCCAAAATGTACTGGCGAGCACCTCGCTAGGTAAGGCGTCTTTAGGAATACAAGCTAGGCTTCCGGAATCTCCGGATAAGCCTTGCAGTGCCGAAGCTTTGACGAGAGGGTACGTAGCCGGCCGCGTGTTGCGAGTCGGATGCTTGATCCCCTTGTGTGCGCGCACCGTTGTGCACCCGTGTGTGCCCTGGCCGTGAGGAGGTGAGACGAAATGAGCCCGAGCGAAAGTCCTTACCCAAACTCGAAAAATGTTTCGTCTCGATCCGGTCGCGGCATTTCAACTGCCGCCTGAGCGTTACCGGGCCCTGATTCCGTTGCGCCTGAGCATAATTGGCGCGCGTGTAAATGAGGGCGTGATGGGCTTGCGCTGGCCGGTCGAGCTTCCGGCAGGAGAAGATCATGACTTTTGTTTTTAAACATCGTGTTTCGGCGATTCATGGCTGGACGAAGCTGCAAACGGGTCGACGCGTGGCGGCTCGGCTTCGCCGGCGTCTCAACCTGACCCCCCAGGAGCGGGCCAACCTTTATGTGTCGAGGATGCCGATTGCGGTGATTACCGCCTCACTGGGTGGACACCCAATTGGCAGTGCGCGCAACCGTTAACAACCCCGGGCCCGGGACGCGCTGCACAAGACTAGATTTCGTGTTCCGGGCCATGCACCGGCGGTCGAGCTAACAGATGGCTTTTACCCGTACATACCTGGCCAGCGGTCGTACTCATCCATGCCACATAGGGGGCGGCCGCGGCCGTGAGCAAACGGCCGATCAGGCGAAGTCCGCCGCGGCGGCGTACGAGGCCGCGTTTGCGATGACGATCCCATCCGGCGGTCGTCGCGGCCAACCGTGCGCAGCTCGCGGCGCTGGTGGCGACGAATCTGCTTGGGCCAGAACACTGCGGCGATCGCGGCCACCGAGGCCCAGTACGGGGAAATGTGGGCCCAAGATGCCGCAGCCATGTACGGCTATGCGGGCTCCTCGGCGGTCGCCGCGGCGGTGACATCGTTCAACTCGCCGCCGGAGCCGCGGACGTCCGAAGGGAGTGGGTTGCCCGACGCAAAGGTCGGGTGGCACCCCTCTCGTCGGAGCTTTGGCAATGCACGGCGTATCCGGAGATTCCGGAAGCCACTTGGGCTCAACCCTTAATCCGGGACGAGCTGTCCTGACCCCTGGGCGTCTCTCGACGTTCTAGGTCAGTGGCCTATATCCGTGCAGACGCCTCACCTAGCGAGGTGCATGTAACGTGTTTGTAAAATCATCGTTACAGCACTCTCAGTAGCCGTCAATGCAACTCTCAGCAAACTGTGGGGAAAGTGCGCACTGGGGGCAAACCCGGTCCGGCAGCTGGCGACCAGCTAACGGCGCCTATTTGAGATGACCTGGTCTTTTCTCGCTCTTACGGCCTGGGGCCTGACGACCGAGTGATTAGTCGGTCTTCTTCTCCGCGACCGCTGCGCTGAGGCCTTCGGCGAGGTCGTCGCGCGTCAATTCCTTGAACCGGCGCAGTTGGTCGTCGCTGAACTCGTCGAAGTCGCTGGCCAACACCGCGTCGAGGTCCTCGTCGTCGAGGCGGAAGCTGCGGTGATCGCGGGCCTTTTCCACCACGTTGCGGACGAACCCGGCGTTCCCCAGCACGTCGATACCGCGGATCAGGTCGCCTTCCGACGAGATCGTCTCGTCGTCGTAGAACCTGGTGTAGGCCGGCAGCAAGACATCGACCGCGTCATCGGTGATCACGTCTTCGTTTTCCCGGCCCATCAACTGGGTCAGCGCGATCAGTTCCTTCGGGTTATAGCTGTAGAACTCGATGACGGTGGAAAACCGGCGTCGCAGGCCCTGGTTGACCTCCAGCATCTTGTCCATCGCCTTGGCGTAGCCCGCCCCGAACACCACCAGCTCGTCGCGGTGGTTCTCCATGTAGAGCAGCAAGGTGTTGATGATCGCGTTGCCGTAGGCGTCGCCCTGGGAGTAGCCAGTCTCATGCAGGTTGTGCATCTCATCGAAGAAGACGGCCCCACCCCGCGCCTCCTCGAGCATCTCCTCGGTGTTCTTCTCCGCATCGGCCATGTAGCGGCCCAGCAACTTCGAACGGCTCGTCTCCACCACCAACGGCTTGCGCAGCACGGTCAAACCGCAGAGCTGCTTGCTGAACGCGCGCGCCACCGACGTCTTCCCCGTGCCGGGAGGTCCCAACAGCAGGGTGTGCCGCGACGTCACCGGCACTGGAAGGCCCATTTTGGCGCGCGCCAGATTCACCTTGGTCGTCGACTTGATCAGCTTGATTTCCCGCTTGGCCTGTTCCATGCCGAGCATCGCATTGAGCTCGGCATCGCCTTCGTCCAAGTACTTCTTGGCCATCTCGGCGTGACGAGCGGCCTCGGCCTCCTCGCGGGTGGGCGCGCTATCCGGATCCCACGGATCCGTCCTGGCCTCAATGGTTTCCGGGTCGGTCAGCACCAGCCGATAGCTGGGGCTGTCCAACGCCTCGCGCGCCGGGGTGAACTTGGCATCGCGCGAGTAGACCCGCCGTAAAGACTCGACGGCCTCTTCTTCGCGGCCGAGATGCCGCAAACACATTCCCTGGGTGTACATCGCGACGTTGGCCGCGCTGGGCACCCGGTCACCCTCGATGGCGTCCTGCGCGCGGCGGCACGCTTCCTCGAACACCCCAAGCGACGCCAGCGCGGTGGTGGCCATCGCCGCCCCGGCGGCTTTCAGCTCGGGGTGGCGCCAGGTGATCCCGGGCGGAAATTGGATGAGCACGTCCGGCCAACGGCCGGTGCGGAAATTCAGCAACCCCCGCACGTACCTGAACAACTCCTCGTCGGACGCGTGCCGTGGCGTGGTCGAATCCAGCAGCTCCGCTGCTTCTGCAAACCGCTGCGCTTCGGTGAGGGCAGCCGCATATCCGGCAGCCAACGATTCCACACTGGTGACCGCCAGCTTCAGGAACATCCCGTCGGAGACCTCGGGGCGAAACTCCAACTCGGTCAGGCCGAGGCGTCTGATTTCCCAGCCGAAGGTCTTGACGGCGTGCCACGCGCCGGTGAGTACCTCGATGCTCTGGTCACTCGCCAACACCCGGGCCAGCCAGGCGTCGCACATGTCTCGATCGAGCCTGGTGGCCGTGGTGAACATCTGCAAGGCCACTTGCGGATTGTGGCTCGGCTGTAGTCCGTTGACCGAAATGCCGGACGCCAGAAGGCCGGCGACCATCGCGTTGCGGGCATCCGGCGCGTTGGTCTGCGGTCGGGTCATCTTGTCATCGTAAGGCTTCGGCGCCGCTCACCTGTTGCTGTGTCACTGCGCCAACCGGGACCAAGATGTCTTCGCCGTCGCCCAACGTGCGGCTCGGCATGGGAAGCGGCCGACGCGATGTCGGCGCCGGGAGGCTGTGAGCTACCGCGCCCAGCTGGCGCCCGGTGAGCCGATTCAGCCCGCTGAAAGCCTCTTTGCCCAGGCGCTTGTCGCTGTGGTAGCGCACCCACACCGACACGTCGGCTTCGTGGCCCTCCGCGATGAGCCGGATCGTTAGCACCGTGACGTCGGCGTCGGTGAGCCAAAGCTCCTCGAGCGTCTCGCTGGTGATGTCGCCGGGTGAAACCCAGAAGCTGGTCACGTACCCGTCGGGGGTTTTGAGGTAGCGCCAGAACGGTCGAACGTGAGCCGGTTGGAGCCCGGCCAACACGGCGTCGTCCACGTCGATGATCTCATCGGCGGTCAGCGGCCTGGCGGCGCAGCTCCGCCCGTCGAGATCATAGGACAACCGCTCGGCGGCCGCCGCCAGGGTGCAAGCCACCGAATCACGGGCAGCGACTGCCCTGACGTTGTGCTGCGGGTCCATCCGCAGCACCAGCCAGGTGCTGCGCTCCTCGATCGGGCGTCGACCGCGACCGGCTCCGAAATCGTCCCGAACGGCCGATTTGACGCCTCGGCCGCCATTGCGCGTTCCCACCGAGACGATGTCGACGCTGTCCAGACGGACATCGAACTGGCGCAACGACGCGACAACGGCCTCCAGCGGAATTGTCGTCGCCAACACGTCCCGATGGCGATGCCGGCCCGCCTCTCCCGCACCGTCGACCGCGATCACCGCGATCAGCTGGCCGTCGTACTCACGTACTCCGACCGTGTCGCGGCTGAATTGACGGCGGTGATCGATCGCGGGGGTGCAGCCGACGGTCAGCGCCTCGGGGTCGGCGTACCAGTTACGGACCCGCGCAATCGGGGCCGACGCGATGGGGACTCCCCCATTGGTGAGCAGGGCAACCACAGTCACCACCACCGCGAGACCAACGCCCACCCAGAACGCGACGTTGCGACCGGCCTGCCAGGCATCGGGAACATGACTCGCAATGACCAGCAACGCAACATCAATGAGAAACACAATGGTGACCCGGGCCCACGACAGGCTCAGCCCGTATTCGCGTTGTGCCTTCATTCCCGTCTCCCTGTCTTTCGCATCAGCACCGCTCCGCCAAATACCAAGCCGGCCAGCAGTAACGCGCCGCCCAGCCCGCCGGCGGCGACCCACACCGGCGCCATGTTGCGTGGGGTGGGCGGCGGAGGCAGCTTCAGCGGCAACGCCGAATCTTTCGGCCGCACAGCGCCATCGGGTACGTCCCAGGTCAGCGCGGCAACCGGGTCGACGACCCCGTAGCCCACCTGGTTGTCCACGCCGCGGGCGGGTGCCCTGGCGGTGCGAGTCAACCGATTGATGATCTGGTGCGACGACAGTTGCGGATATTTCGCCCGCACCAGAGCCGCCACACCGGAGACGATCGCGGTGGAGAAGCTGGTGCCGGCGGGCACCAGCAAGGAGTTGTCCGGACCGTCAATCGCGTTGATCAAGCTGTCATCTCGCGGTGAGAGCCCGAGGACGTCGGTACCGGGCGCCCCGATCGACACCCACGGCCCTGCAACACTCAGCTTGTCCATCGGCGTGCCAGAGGAATCCACTGCGCCGACGGTCAAGACGAAGTCGCTGAACCATGACGGTGTCACCACCGTGGTCACGCCATTCCAGTCGCGAGCATCGCTGGGGTGCAACGGGTCAACGATCGGATTCTCTTTGCAGTCGCGCTGACTGGTGTCGCCTGCAGCGGCGACGATGACGGCGTCTTTGTCGACTGCCGCGTAGCGGACCGCCGCCCCCAGGTCGGGCTGGTCGATCATGCTGCGCGAACTCATGCACACCACCTGGGAGATGTTGATCACCCGAGCGCCCATGTCGGCCGCATGCACGATCGCCCGTGCCATGGTCCGAAGGTCGTCCGACTTCTGCCGGGTTTGGGGATCCTGGTCGCCGGTGTACGCGTCCTTGGCCCCAAACGCCTGGCTGAACTGGCGGATCGAGATCAGGTCGACGTCGGGGGCTATCCCATTGAATGCGTCAGTCGGTGCCGGTGGCGGTGGTGGATCCAGCGGCGGCGGTGCGGCCGGTCGCGGGTAATCGACGGAGACGACCTGCCCGTGCCCGCTACCGGAATAGCCGGGCAGCACGGCCTTGCCGTGGCCATGGTTGGCTGCCCCGGGCGCCGCGGGCGCCGCCGGCGCCGCGGGCGCCGCCGGTGCCGCGGGTGCCGCCGGTGCCGCGGGCGCCTTGGGCGCCGGCGGGCACCACGGACATGCCGGAGCCGGCTGGTCCTCCGACGGTGGCGGCGGCGCCGGAACCATCGTGATGGTCTGCGGGGGCGGCGGGGCCACACTGATCGTCTGCGGAGGCGGCGCTGGCGGCGGTGGTTCCCGAGTCGGAACAGGCGGCGGTCGCCGCGGCCCCGGCCCCTCGGTTGGTGCCCCATTCGCGGGTGACGCAGCAATCATCGACGCCACGAGCGTGCCGTGTGCGTCGCAGTCGGACAGCCCGTCACCACCGGCCATCACATAGTCGCCGCCGGGAATCAGGTGGGGCAGCCTCGGGTGCGGGGCTACTCCCGTGTCGATCACGGCCACCTTCACCCCGGCGCCGCGACCGAAGCGCCACGCTTCGGGCAGGTTGAGCATGTCCATGTATTTCGGCTGCACCCGAAAGTCGGTGCCCGGCAGCACCCCAACGTCAGTGCAGTACGCAGTCTGCTTCATCGGCTGTGTGGGCCCGGGCGGACTGTCCGGGGGCACTGCGGCCGGGTCGATCCCCGGCGGGTTGATCGCGTACGCAGGCGACCCGGACAGCGCTACCGAGGCAACGATCAGCGTGGTGGCAGCCACTGCGGCCGCACGAAGCGGCCGCAGCCGGCGGCTACCGGTAACGGATCGCGGCATAGACATTCATCAACCACAATGCCAGCGGGAAGATCGGCATCAGGCAGAGGTATTCGACCCACTCCACCAACTTGCGGAACAGCGGGCTGTAGATCGTGTTGGGTACCGTCGCCGCGGCCGTCAGTCCCGCCGCAGGTATGAGCACCGCGAGGCCGGCTCCCACCGAGACCGCCGCCGTTGAGGACAACACCAGCGAGTAACGCACGATAACGGCGCCGACGATGAGGACCGACGTCACCGCCAGGATGATTGACTGCCAGCGGTCGACGTAGGAGCGACCACGCAGCATCAGGAAGCCGGCGGTGGTAACGACCAGCAGCAGTGGCAACCACCGGTCTTGGGTGCGCGGGTCGGAGACGCCCGCCAAGGACACCACCGTCAGTACGCCCAGACCGATCAGCAGTCCGGTCAAGAACGACCGCGCCCGCTCGGCCCGCAGCACGACGTCTTGGATCGACGCGGGGCCCTCCAAGGTCGGACGGCCGCCGCCAACGGGGTGCACCACGGTGGTCGGCAGATCAGGCCGGGCCTCGAATACCCAGCGGCTGGTGGCAGACGGGAACACCGGCAGCCGGATACCGGACAACCAGCGAGAAAGCGCCGGCGCGCTGTGATACCCGAACACACAGACCAGCAGGATGGAGGTCAGCAACGTCACCGCTCCGGTATTGAATGACATCCGGGCCAGGCTCGCTATCGTTGCCGCCAGCGACACGGTAACGATCGCCGTACCGGTACCCAACCGGCGGCCGGTGAATCGCATGATCAGCATTGCGGCGACACCAGCGACCGCAAAACCCATCACCGCGTGTGGCGAGCCAACTGGACCCGGGGGTGCGGCAGCCGCTGCCAGCGCGAGTGGCGCGATCCCGCTCCACAGCAAGATGTCGCCCGCGCGGCGATCCTGCACAGTCGTAGCGCGCCCCAGGATCAGCAGCGCCACCGTGACCACCAGGATCGCGATGACCGCGGCGTAGGGTGCCGGGACCCACGAGTCGTGCTGGTAACGGAACCAGCCCAGCAGCGCCGATGCCAACAGCACCCCGGTCGCGACCATGGCCGCACCGACCTGGATGGCCACCGTCGGGTTGATGGCGGAGAACCGCTTGCTGAGATTGACCGACACGGCCGTCGAAATGTGTTCGATGACCTGGGACCGCTGTTCGGTGTCTTCGACGTACCGCAGCCACAGCCGGTCGCCGTCGTAGATGTCCTGCTCGGTCAGCGACTGGGTAGCCCGCAGCGGTGTGCCGTCAACCAGGCACAAGGCCCACCTGCCGCGCTGCGTTGCTTCCAGTGCCGCGAGGCCCAGCTCCCGCAGTCGGACGTTGACGACCTTCAGCAGCGGGTCGATCATCACCGAAATCGGCGCGTTGGCGTCCAGCAGGACGCCGATCTGCACGCCCTCGCCGGCGATGATGCCGATCACGGCCGATTGAGGCGATGAAAGTGCCTCTGAGCCTGGCTGTGGCGCCTCAGCTACCGCGGTCATCGTTTCACCCCTCTGTCGACGAATTGTGGGTCCATGTGTCTTGCCTCGCTTTTGAAATTGTGACGTCGCGTCCCAATTGTTGAGCAGATTCTAGAGCATTTGGCGGCATCCGCACCATTGCTGAATGTTGCACCGAAAATCCTTGGCTTGTGCGGTATTTCCGTAACGATTAGTTAAACTCTGCTATGCGTCTTCCACTCGCCGTAGGGAAGCGTTTCCATAACAGTCTTGATCCCGACCTGTACCAGCTGCGGAGTGGCCGGACAGATCGCTAACCAGGCTTCGTTCGAACCGGCGGTCCGCGCTTGCTGATACATCGCGATCCGCCCGCCCGATCCGTCCTTCAGCGACAGCACCGACGCACTGGGCGCCTTGTCGTCGTCCCGGTACTGCCGGGCGTAGACCGACGCCTCGGCCCCCGGGTCTGACAGCGCCTGACCCAGCGCGGCCACCGTCGCTGCGCTGATGCCCAGCCGCCGCAGATCCCCTCCGGAGAAGACGTTAAACCCAGAGCTCTGCCAAGCTTTCGTCACTTCCAGCATTTCATCGAGCGGCACGTTGACCGCGTTGATCGCGGCGGGCTCGGCGTGGTGGATCGACTCCAGCGCGTCGAATACCAGCGCCGCGATCGACGTCGTATCCGTGATCGCGACATCGTCGACGGTGATCTCGTCGCCTACCCGTACCGCCGACACCCAGTGCTGGCCACGGCGGGCCAGCAGCACCCGGAACTCGTTGTCCGGGATGTCGCGGGATCCCACCTGCTCCTCTTGGCCGCCCTCTTCTTTTTCCTTGACGCCGTACAGCAGTTTGCCTCGGGACAGCAGCGCGACTACTTCGAGATCCGGTGCGGCCAGAACGCGCATTCGGGCGGCCACCGCGTCGTTGACCGTCTCGTCCGTCACGATGCCCTGTTCGCGCATGATTGCCATGCCGGGATGCTCGTTGAGCCACTCCATGGAATCGGTGGAGACGAATGGCCGGCATCGTAATTCCGGCGCGACATGGCGAATATCAAGCAATGCCTGCAACATCCAGAAACCCTCGACATTGACGGTGATGTCGGTGCGTGTGCTTTGATCCATGGCTACTTTCGTGTCTCGGCGTGCTCGGTTATCGCACGACGCGGCAGCACACCCGGATCGGTGTGCTGCCGCGCCACGCGATGATTCTTTAAGCCCAGCTAGAGCCGACGGCGGAGTCGGTGCTGGACATGTTGTTGCCCGCTGTCTGCACCTTCTGGCCGTGGGAGTTCGCCTGCTGGTAGATCACCTGGAAGTTACGACCCAACTGGGTGATGAACTCCTGGCAGGCCACCGAACCCGAGCCGCCCCAAAAGTCGCCAGCGGCCAGCCCATCACGCAC
>Ga0210396_10007933_pt1 | contig 10089 bp, 9 predicted proteins | sample IncBWH17OmetaG_FD_155466 | JGI IMG/M metagenome (GOLD analysis project Ga0210396, IMG submission 155466) | Forest soil microbial communities from Barre Woods Harvard Forest LTER site, Petersham, Massachusetts, United States - Inc-BW-H-17-O ... | reverse complement strand
CGCCAGCGGTTTGAATTGGCGCGGTGGAATGACCGTGACCTGCATGACGTCGGACTGTCGTGGAGCGACATCGCTCGCGAAGCCGAAAAGCCGTTTTGGCGGGCGTAAGGCAGCCAGGGCTGGCGCTGCCTCTCAAGAGGGACGCCAGCCCAAAACGTCTCTCTAAGCCAAAGGAAGCCGGCCATGACCACGCTTCGCCTCGACGATCTTCGGCAACATCAGGATATCCTGCGTCTGCGCACCGGCGAAACCTTGGCGGTGCGTTTCGTCGAGCCGCGCGATGCGGAAGCCTTGCAGGATTACTTCCGGTCGCTTTCGGTACGCTCCCGTTACAATCGCTTCCTCGGCGCAATGAGCGAACTGTCGCCCACTGAGCTCGATCATTTCATCCATGCCGGCGAAAGCGACCGTTTCAGCGTGATCGCGGTCATGACTGTTGACGGTGTCGAGACCATCGTCGGCGAGGCACGTTACGGATTCGAGACGGGCACGGCGAGCTTCGAGTTCGGCGTGTCGATCGATGATCGCTGGCAGGGGCGCGGTATCGGTACGGCGCTGCTGCGTAATCTGGAATGCCGCGCCGCTGCATTCGGTGCCACGCGGCTGTTCGGCGACACGTTGCGTTCCAACGATGTCATGATTGGTCTCGCGCGCAAGTCCGGTTTTGATTTCATGCCGAGCCCCGGCGACTGGAAGCTTGTGCGTTTTGAAAAACACATCGACGCTGCGCCTCAGGAAATTCCCTGCGCAAGCTGGCGGATCGCGGCCGCTTCCCGGCAGATTGCAGCCGCTTCGTTGGCGGGCTGAATTATTCAGTTCTGATCGCCCGGCCAGAACCAGGTTGATCACTATATTCCAGGACCTGACATTCAACTTCCAGGCCTGTTTGTGCAGGTGCGGCCTGCGAATAAGGTGATCGTTCGCAGGCCGCTTAGCAGAGGCATCAACTGTTATGCCTCAGCCGTTTGATGCTGCTGCACTTTGTAACGAGGAGCCGGTGTAGCGCTCGAGAGCCTGGTGGACATTGCGCGGCGCGCGGCCTCGAACCGATCCCATTCTGCCTGGTCGGGCAGGGACGGAATGGTGACGATTTCACCCTGGTCGAGACCGGCGAACGCGGCGTCGACCAGGTCCGCGGCGGACATCACGATTGCCGCAGGCAAATTGGTGACGGGCAGGCCGGCGACGTCCCAGAATTCCGTCGCCGTCGCTCCCGGCAAGACCGCCTGGATCCGTATGCCCTTCGGGCCAAGCTCATGTTGCAGCGATTGGCTGAAGGCCAGCACGAAGGCTTTGCTGCCGCCGTAGACGCCGTTGAGTGTCTCGGGCGAGACTGCAACGATCGAAGCGATATTGATGATGGTGCCGCCACCGCGGGCGACAAAGCCGGGCGCTGCCGCATAAGTCAGCCGCGTGAGCGCTCCGACATTGAGACGGATCATCTCATCCATTTTCTCGATGTCGGACCCGAGCAGCGGCGCGGCGGCGCCGACGCCGGCGTTGTTCACCAGCAGCGTGAGGTTTGCATTGGCGCGCAGTGCGGCCTCGATCCGGGCCAGATCCGCTTTGTCGTTGAGATCGGCCGCAATGGTTTCAACCGACCGGCCCGTCTCGCTTTTCAGGCGATCGGCCAGTGCCGCGAGCCGGCCGCCGTTGCGGGCGACCAAGATCAGGTCGTAGCCGCGCTTGGCCAGGCGGTCGGCGTAGATCGCGCCGATCCCGGTGGAAGCACCGGTGATCAGTGCCGTTCCCTTGGTTTTAGTGGTGCTCATGACTTCTTCTCCGCTATGCGCCGACGATCGGCGGACAATCCAGAGATAGGCTTGCAGGCGCATGTCTCAAATGTCATATAAACGACGTTTTGGGACATTGTTTGGGACATTATGGAGCGGGCCATGCAACGCATCGGTTTCATCGTCTTTCCGGGCTTTCAGGTCATGAGCTTCGCCGTGATTTCGGTGTTCGAATTCGCGAATCTTGAGATCGGCAAGCCGGTCTATGATGTGCATCTGTTGTCCGAGACCGGCGGCGCGGTACGCGCTTCGATTGGTATGGGCATCGTCGCGGAGCCGTTCGACGATACCAGTTTCGACACGCTGATCGTCGGCGGTGGCACCGTGATCGAACCGTCGACACCGCGGCTGATCGAATTCGTACGGCAGGGTTTCGAACGATACCGGCGCGTTGCCGCCACCTGCACCGGCGCGTTCATCCTGGCCGAAGCAGGTCTGCTCGATGGCCGGCGTGCGACGACGCACTGGTATCACGCGCGCGAGTTACAGGCGCGCTACCCGAAAGTGAAAATGGAAGAAGATCGGATCTTCGTCGTCGACGGACCGATATGGACCTCGGCCGGAATGACAGCTGCTATCGACCTTGCGCTGGCGATGGTCGAGAAGGACCTCGGCGCGGATGTCGCCCGGGCTGTGGCCAGGAAGCTAGTGGTCTACCACCGGCGCGCCGGCGGACAGTCACAGTTTTCGGCGCTGCTGGAATTGGAGCCCAAGTCGGATCGCATCCAGAACGCGCTGGCCTATGCCAAGGGCCATCTCGCTTCGCCGTTGACCGTTGTCGAACTCGCCAAAGCGGCGCATCTCAGTCCGCGCCAGTTCAGCCGTGCGTTCCGCGCAGAGACCGGCCAATCGCCGGCCAAGGCGGTAGAAAACCTGCGCCTCGAAGCCGCGCGGCTGATGATGGAGCAGAGCCAGCATCCGATCGATATCATCGCCCGGCAAACCGGCTTCGCCGACCGCGACCGCATGCGCCGCGCCTTCCTGCGCGCCTTCGGCCAGCCGCCGCAGACGATCCGGCGCAACGCGCGTGGCGAAGCGGCGGCGTGAGCCGTCACCGTGAAGCGCTGTCCGCTAATTCCCCTTGAACACCGGTTTGCGTTTTTCGATGAATGCCTGCACCGCCTCGCGGTGGTCCGCGGTCATCGTGGTGCGGATCAGCCGCTCGGCTTCCTGATCGCGCGCGGTGGCGAAATCGAACAGTTGGGCTTCGTCAAGATTGTCCTTCATGTAGCGTAATGCCATCGCCGGACCCTCGGCCATCGACTTTGCCAGCGCAAAGGCCTCGTCCTGCAATTTGGCATCCGGCACCACGCGGTTGACGAGGCCGATCGCGGCGCACCTTGCGGCATCGACCTTGTCGGAGGTGAACATCAATTCGCGTGCCCGCGCAGTCCCGACCAGCCGCGTCAGCAGCCATGCGATGCCATAATCGCCACTGAGACCCACCCGCAAATAGCCGGTGGAAACGAAGGCGGATTCGGCAGCTATCCGGATGTCGCAGGCCATCGCGATGGCCAATCCGGCGCCGACCGCGGGGCCGGGCAACGCCGCGACCGTCGGCTTGCGCACCGAGGCCAGCGCGCCGGTCAACAGCCGCTGCCGCTCCTGCAAGTCCGCGACCTTGTCGTCAAAGGACATCTCCAGCTTCTTCTGATCACGATGGGCGCCCATGCCCTTGACGTTGCCGCCCGCGCAAAAGGCTGTGCCGGCGCCGGTGATTAGAAGCGCGCCGACATCGGGATTCCAGCCGCAACTCCTGATCATGGTCCGCAATGCCGGCGTCAGGGTATCGGACAGGGCATTGCGCACCTCCGGCCGGTTCAGCGTGATGACGGCGACACGGTCGCGGATCACGCAGAGCAGTTCGTCGGTGCCGGTGTCGATGGTGATTTCGGTGTTGGTCATGTTGGAATGCCCCATTTTTGTCTCGTCTGTCATTCCGGGGCGATGCGAAGCATCCAACCCGGAATCTCGAGATTCCGGGGGCGCACTTCGTGCGCCCCCGAACGACGGAATTAATTCGCCGTCAAAACTTCTCCACCCAGGGCCGCAATTCCAGTTCCCAGGTCCAGGCGCTGCGCGGTTGCTGCAATACGTTCCAGTAATTCATGGCAATAGCGTCGGGATCGAGCATCGAATCCGGCCTGTCGGTCTGCTCGCTGCGCGTCGCGCTGCGAATGCCGCCGTCGATCACGAAATGCGCGATGTGAATTCCCTGCGGGGAAAATTCACGCGCCATGCTCTGCGCCAGGCCGCGCAGCGCGAATTTGCCCATCGCGAACGGTGCGGATTGCGCATAGCCCTTGACGCTCGCGGAGGCGCCGGTGAACAGGATGGCGCCATGTTTGTTGGGCAGCATCCGCTTCACCGCCTGCTGGGCGACCAGAAAACCGCCGAACGCGCTCACGGCGATCGCCTGTGCCACCTCAGCAGGTACGAGATCGACGAAGCTGCCACGCGCCCGCGCGCTGGCATTATAGACGACCAAATCGGGCACACCCATTTCGCGCTCGACCAGGCCAAACAGACGTTCGACCTCGCCAGGATCGGTGGCATTGCAGGCAAAGGCGCGCGCGCCGGTCTCGGTGCAGAGCGCGCCGAGCTTTTCGATCTTTCGTGCCGCCAGCGCGACGCGGATGCCTTCGCGGGCGAACAGCCGCGCCAGTGATGCGCTGAGGCCTTCGCCGACGCCGACAATCAGGGCGATCTTGTACTTCGGGGTTTCCATGTGCGGTTTCCTTGGTTCCCTTGATCTACTGGAGCAGGCTTGGTTTTTTGTTAGGTGGCCCTTGTAGGCGGTCCTTGTAGATGGTCCTTCCAGGTGGTTCCCGGAAGGTGGGTTTGCAACGAAAATTGGAGTCGAGGCCTCAATCGGGCAGGGCGACAGTCCGGCATCTGATGTGCGATAGTTCCGACTAAACAGATGAGGAAACGAACAAGAGAGTTCAATGCACCCACTCAAGCATGATCGCATTGCAAACCTGGCCGACCAGCCCGGGTTGCTCGCGCCGGATACGTCGGGGATGAATTTCTACCGTGCCGATCCGGCGCTGACCGATCTGCTGCGCATCCATCTTCCCGCCCCCCTGTTTCGTCATATCGAGCCGCATCTCGACCGGCTGGGCGCGCTTGCCGGCGGTCATCTCGACGAATGCGCGCGGCTCGCCGATCGGCATGTGCCGGTGCTGCATCAACGCGACCGCTTCGGCCGTGACGCGCAGTGGATCGAGTACCATCCGGCCTATCGCGAGTTGGAGCGCCATGCCTTCGGCGAGTTCGGCATTCATGCGATGTCGCTGCGCAAGGGCATTCTGGGCTGGCCCGAGAAATATCCTGTGGTGGCCAAGCATGCTTTTACGTTCCTGTTCAACCAGGCCGAGTTCGGCCTGGGGTGTCCGATCAACGTCACCGATGGCTGCGCCAAGCTACTGGCGAATTTCGGCGATGAGGCGCTGAAGGCCCGATATCTCGACGGCCTCACCCAAACCGACATGAGCAAGCTGACCCAGGGCGGCCAGTTCATGACCGAGAAGGAAGGCGGTTCGGACGTCGGGAAGCTCACGACGACAGCGGTGCCGGAAGGCGATCACTGGCGTCTGTCGGGCGAGAAATGGTTCTGCTCCAATGCGGACGCCGAGGTGGTGATGTTGCTGGCGCGGCCGCAGGGGGCGGTCGGCGGCACGCGCGGCGTCGGGTTGTTTTTGATGCCGCGCAGGCTCGACGACGGCTCGCCGAACCACTACCGGATCGTCAGGCTCAAGGACAAGCTCGGCACCCGTTCGATGGCGTCGGGCGAGATCAAGCTGGAAGGCGCGATCGCCTATGCGGTTGGAAAGCTCGATCGCGGTTTCGTGCAGATGGCCGAGATGGTCAATTCATCGCGGCTCTCCAATGGCGTCAAATCTACCGCGCTGATGCGGCGCGCGCATCATGACGCGATGACGGTGGCGCGAAATCGCGTGGTGTTCGGCAGCCGCATCCTCGATCTGCCACTGGCGCGCCGGCAATTGATGAAGATCGTGCTCGCCACCGAACAGGCGCTGTCGATGAGTTTTCTCACTGCCGACGCGCTCGACCGCGCTGAAGCGGGGAGCCAGGACGCCGCGGCGCTGTTGCGCATCCTGACGCCGACGCTGAAATACCGCGCCACGCGCGACGCGCGCAAGGTCTGCGGCGACGCGCTGGAGATGCGCGGCGGCATCGGTTACATTGAGGAATTCGCCACCGCGCGGTTGTTGCGCGATGCCCATCTCGGCTCGATCTGGGAAGGCACCGGCAACATCGTCGCGCTTGATGCATTGAAGCGCGCGGTCGGCCGCCATGGCGCCGACGCCGCGCTGGCCGCGGATCTGCATGCCCGGCTTGATGACAGCACCAATGTGCCGCAAGCCTGGCGCGATCGTTTGCACGGGCTGACTGATCGCGCCGTAGGTTTCGCCCGCGAAGTGGCTGCTCGCGCCGACCACGAAGCCGAGACACGGCGCGCCACCAGTTTGCTTTATCACGTCGCCAGCGCTGTCGCGCTGGCATGGGAAGCTGGGCGCATTCACGAGATGCGCGGCGATGCCCGCCGGCTATTGCTGTCGCGGATGGTGATCGATCACCGGGTCGTGGCCAACGATCCGTTCCAACTCACGGAACATGCGCAGCAGCGCGAGATGACGGAACACCTGCTCGGCGAGCGCGCGGTCGGCATGGCCGAGGTTGGCGAATTGCTCGTCGCGGCGTAGTCGCCGGCAAGACGGTGCGCCGCGTCATGTGTGGTGCGTAAAGGGTTCGTCATCCCGGGTTCATCGCTTCGCGATGCCCCGGAATGACTTAGCCTGTTCGGACGCTCCACGCCTCACCGCGCAACGTGCGCCGACACCGCGAGCCAGCGGCCGTTTTGTTTCGCCCAGCAATCGGTGTAGCGGCCGTGGGCCTGCTTTCCGTCTGATGTGGTGTAGCTGGTCCGTCCATGGATGATGGCGAAGTCGCCCAGCACGCGAATTTTCACGTCATCGGCGATCAGATTGCGGATCGTGACCGGTATTGCCGTCTGCTTGAGGAATCCGGCGCGATCGACCAGCGATTTATCGGGATTGGTGCAGTAAAAATCCTGCGCCAGAATCTCGTCGAAACGCTTGACGTCGCAATTCTGCACCGAAGCGACGTAGTCGCGATTGAGGATCGTCAGTTCGTCGATGTCTTTGCTCATTGCTGTTCCTCTACGAGTTATTCCCGGAATTTGGTGGTTCCCTTCGTCATTGCCTGCGACAAACGCGAAGCGTTTGCGCAAGGGAGCAAAGCGACGAAGCAATCCATTCTTCCTCAAGGCCCTATGGATTGCTTCGCGGAGCCTGTCATCGGGCGCGCATTCGGCCGACCCGTTGGCTCGCAATGACTGCGGGCTAATCATGAAACTGCGGCGGCGGAATGAAGCCGCCGAATTCGCGCTCGATCAGTTCGGCCAGTTTCAAGGGCGTGCGATCTTCCAGCATGGGGCCGACGATCTGGACGCCGACCGGCAGGCCGTCCGGCGCGAGGCCGATCGGTATCGCGGTCGCCGGCAGGCCGGGCAGGGTGGCGATCCCAGGCCATGCCAGCTGATCGGGATAGGCAAAGTCCTGGCCATCGATACTGACGTGGCGCTTTTCCTGCTCCGGCGAATGATCATGCGGATAGGCCGGTGTCGGCAACACCGGGCAGATCACCGTATCGAAGCTTCCAAACAATGCGCGCCATTGCGCCTTCAGGATCGCGCGGTTGCGATCGGCGATCACCCAGTCGCGATGGCTGAGCGCGGCGCCGCGCAGGCGCTCCGCTGCAAGGCTCGTATCCTCGGCCGGGACATTTGCCGCCGTGGCCTGCGCGTCTGCATAGACGTCCGGCGCGAATGATGCGGCGAGGAGTGAAATCAGAATCCGCATGTAGAGGCGCGATGAAACGGCGAAGTCCGGCAGCAGCGGGCTTTCGCGTTCGATCTTGACGCCGGCCTTGCCGAGGTTGGTGGCCAGCGCATCGATCGCCCCGCGCACCGCTGAATTGGTCGGCAGCATCGGGTGGGTATCGATCAGGAGCACGCGGAAATCCTTCAATGCGCTGTGGCGCGGCGGCGGCAGCGCCAGTGTGTAGGCGGTGCCTGATTCCAGTGGGTCCGGCCCCGCGATCACGTCGAGCAGCAGCGAAAGATCTGCGGCCGAGCGCGCCATCGGCCCGATCACAACGAGATCGTAATTGGAAGGCAGCGGCGGAAACGGAGGCGGCAAGTGGCCGCGGGAAGGCACCAGCGCGAAGGTCGGCTTGTGCGCATAGATGCCGCAATGAAATGCGGGCACCCGCAACGAACCGCCAAGGTCTGAGCCGAGCGAAAGCGCGCCATACCCGGCCGCGAGCGCCGCCGCCGATCCGCCGGAGGAGCCTCCGGGCGTGCGTCCGAGATGATACGGATTGTTGGTGGTGCCATAGATGTCGTTGTAGCTCTGCCAGTCGCCGAGCCCCAGCGGCACGTTGGTCTTGCCGAGCAACACGGCGCCGGCCGCCTTGACGCGGCTAACCGCCAGCGCATCTTCCGGCGGAACGAAATCCTTTTGCTCCGGAAAGCCCCAGGTCGTTGGCAGCCCCGCCACGTTGAAGGATTCTTTCACCGTCATGGGAATGCCGAGCAGCGGGCCTGTCTCGCCGCGCGCGCGGGCGGCGTCGGCGGCGCGGGCAGAATCGAGGCCGCGTTCGAAATCGCGCACGCAAACGGCGTTGATTTTGCTGTCGTGACGCTCGATACGGCTGATCGTGTCCTGCGTCAGTTCCACTGCTGAAACTTTGTTCGCGGCGAGCGCCGCCGACAATTCGACGGCGGTCTGGAAGCTCCATTGCGATGTGGCCAAGGCGTACTCCCGATTTTCCGACGTTACGCGGACGATGCCTCGTTTGCGAACGGCCGCAAGAGTGACCGGCATGCGTCAACGTATCGTGTGAACCTTCGTTGCGGGACTTCTAAAGGTTATGCGGGCTTCGCGCCTGATCGGAATTGCGGTGGCGTTGCTACGCCGCCCCGATCAGAATGCCGACCGCGAGCACGATGACGCCGCCAAGCACGATCTGGAACACCGCCTGAAGGAATGGTGTGTCCATGTATCGCGCGCGAATATAGGCGATGGCCCACAGCTCGAAGAACACCACGACTCCAGCGATTGCGGTCGCAATCCAGAAGGCGTTGGCCCATGAATCCGGAACCAGATAGGGCATGGAGTGACCGAGGCCGCCGAGTGCCGTCATTACGCCGCTGGCTGCGCCGCGCAGCCACGGCGAGCCGCGTCCGGTCAGTGATCCATCGTCGGACAGCGCTTCTGCAAACCCCATGCTGATGCCGGCACCGATCGAGGCGGCGAGGCCAACCAGAAAGGTCGGCCAGTTCTGATGGGTCGCGAAGGCGGCGGCAAACAGCGGAGCCAGCGTCGACACCGATCCGTCCATCAATCCGGCCAAGCCAGGCTGCACGTATTGCAGGACGAAAATCCGCCGGCGGGTTTTGTCTTCTTCCGCGCGAACGTCCGGCGACAGGATCTGGTCGGTCAGTTGAGCCGCAACCTTCTCGTGACCCTTTTCGGCTTCCGCGAGATCGCCGAGCAGCCGGCGGACGCCGACATCCTGGGCGTGTTCGGCGGCCTTGATGTAAAATCGCTCCGCTTCGAATTCCATCGTCCCGACTTCCTTGCGGATAGTGTCGAGCGATAGATTCTTGGTCAGCCAGATCGGACGGCGGCGCAAAAATCCCCGGACGTTATCCCTTCGGATCGGGGGCAGGTTTTTGCCGAAACGCTGCTCGTATAGTTCCAGCAGCATATGGCGGTGGCCTTTTTCCTCTTCCGCCATCTCCTCGAACAGCTTGGCCGATTCCGGATAACGCTCCGCGAGGTCCTCCGCGAAAGTCATGTAGATGCGGCTGTCTTCCTCCTCCGCGGAGATCGCGACCGCCAGTACTTCCCGCTCGGTCAATTCAGCGAAATTCTTCACAACGGCCGCCTATACCTGTTTTAGAATGATTCTAAACTAGGTATAGGCGGCCGCCGCCACAAGGTCAAATCATTCAAGCAGAGCGGCCCGCCGACATTTCTGCGGCGGCGATCTGGAACCGACGCGGCTGGTGCCCGTTCGAGTTCCTATCGCCGGATCCACCGGCGCGGAGTTCTCATGGACAAGGTTAAATACCGTTTGAACGACCCGAGGCTCGCGCCCCGCCGCACCAAACTTGAGATTCCCGGATGGGCCGGAAAGCGCGAACCTCGCGCAGACGGCCGGCAGCCTGCAACGCAGCCAT
>Ga0210396_10007931_pt1 | contig 10091 bp, 8 predicted proteins | sample IncBWH17OmetaG_FD_155466 | JGI IMG/M metagenome (GOLD analysis project Ga0210396, IMG submission 155466) | Forest soil microbial communities from Barre Woods Harvard Forest LTER site, Petersham, Massachusetts, United States - Inc-BW-H-17-O ... | reverse complement strand
CCAGCTTTTGGAGCAGCCACCAGCTCTTTCAAGATGATCCACCGGATTCAGTTCGAGCAGTTGGTTCCGGACTCCATTGAGAAAGTCTTCCGCTTCTTTGCCGATCCCAACGACCTGCCGCGTATCATGCCTCCCAAGACTGGCACTGAACTAACCGCGCTGAGATTGCTGCCTCCTCCTACCGCAGCCGAATTTCCGATCGTGAATCGCTTGCTGGCGCGGGCTCGGAGATTGCAACCTCCTTTCGCCTGTTGCCCTTTTTTTCTTTCCGCGCAGAATGGATCGCCTCAATTACCGAATTCGAATGGAACCCCACTTCGCCGATATACAGAAAAAAGGACCGTTCAAACGATTTCAGCATCGCCACGAGTTCGCTAAGCACGCCAAGGTGGTACCCTCCCGGGTTTGTCTCCTAACGTTTGAAAACCCGCTATTCGAGGTGGCGGGTGAATCTGAACCCCCAGTCGGGTTTGGTTGGGAAAGGAAGCATGCGATCCACAGGTGACCACGTTGCTTGCGCCTTGGAAGCTGGATCTGTGGGCAGGCGCAATTCTGGTAACACGGGTGGCCGGATAGCTTTAAAAGGATTGAGGCACAACTCGTGTCGAGGCGGGGCGACTCGCCCGCCTATCTTATCGCCTCCACAACAACCGCAGTCCCGTAGGCCAGCACCTCGGTGACGCCTTGCATGATCTCGGTGGCGTCGTAGCGAGCCCCTACGACTGCGTTCCCACCCAGTTCGGCCGCGTGCTGTAGCATCAGATCAAACGCTTCGGCCCGAGTCTTCTCGCACAGATTGGTCAGCAGCGTGATGTTGCCACCCAGGATGGTTTGCAATCCCGCTCCAATGGTGCCGAAGATGGAGCGCGAGCGAACCACGATGCCGCGCACAACTCCCAGACTGCGAGTCACGCGAAAACCATCCAGTTCAAATTGCGTCGTCACCATAGTGTGGGAGACCATTCGCCCCGGAGCGCTGTAGCTCATGCCCATTGAGTTCGTCCTTTCTTTCCCGACGGCAACTGCATCATAGAACAGCCGTGCCATCCGGCAATACGCTATTCCAATTCCGCCGTAATCACAAATTCCTGGTCTTCCAAGTCGCACGCGATACGAAGCAGATTCGGTTTGCAGCAGACCTGGCAGTCTTCTATATACGATTGCCGACGGCCCGCGGACTCATCCACCACCGTCTGGTTGCACTCGCCGCATCCGGCACATTGAAATATGGCCCTCACCTTACCATTCTAGGATAGAGGCGTGCGTAACCGCTTGACCTAAAGGCAACTGGAGATCGGTTGCTGCATACTGAGAGCGAAAACTCCCCGTTTTGGTTGATCCCGCCGAAAACCCGCGTTGCCCCCACTATAATGTTCCGGGCGTAACAGGATGGCCTGGAGGCCGCATGATTTCGCGACGCCGCTTTGTGCAATTGGGCTCAATATCTGGCGCAGTGCTCGGAGCGAGTTCGCTCGCACGAGGTGGCAATGAGGAATCTCATCCTCCCCTGCCGCCATCGATCGCTGTCTTGAACTCAATGAAGGACCAGGCAAAACCGATCACGCTGGAGGAACGACTCCAGCGTCAGGAAAAAGCACGCCAGCTGATGGAATCCGACCGCATCGATGCTCTCCTGCTGATGGAAGGAACTTCGCTCGATTACTTCACCGGCATTCACTGGTGGGGCGGGGAGCGACTGTTCGCGATGGTGCTACCCGCCAAAGGCGAAGCGTTCTATGTGTGCCCAGGGTTTGAGGAGGGACGGGCGCGGGAGCAGATTGCAGCGGCTCCTGATGGCGAGCAGCCAGACGTACGCACCTGGCAGGAGGATGACAATCCGTATCACCTATTGGCGAAGGGTCTAAGTGACCGCAGGCTTTCAGCCGGAACCGTCGGTGTTGAAGAGACTGTGCATTTCGTTTTCAGCAGCGAAATTGCCAAAGCCGCACCGCAAGTGAATATGGTCAGCGGCACGCCGGTGACTGCCGGTTGTCGGATGGTAAAGAGTAATCATGAAATCGAGTTGATGCGGTTGGCGAACAAAGTTACGCTAACGGCCTACGAGGCCGCTTACCGCGCTCTGAGAGACGGCATGACGCAAAGTCAGTTCGAGGATTTGATTGGCGCAGCCTACACGCGATTGGGTTTCCCCGGAGAAGCCAGCGTGCAAGTCGGCGAACACTCCGCCTTCCCGCACGGTTCCACGACCCCTCAAGTGATTCGTGAAGGCACCATCGTGATGGTGGACGACGGCTGCACCGTCGAAGGCTACCAGTCGGACATCACGCGCACGTTCGTCTTAGGCAAAGCATCCGACAAAATGAAGACGATCTTCGACATCGTGCACCAGGCGCAAACGGCTGTGTTGAAAACGGCGCGCCCCGGTGCAGAATGCCAGGCTGTCGATGCGGCAGCGCGAAAAGTAATTATCGACGCCGGATATGGCCCGGACTATAAATACTTCACGCATCGTCTAGGGCACGGAATCGGCATGGGCGGCCACGAATGGCCTTACCTGGTGCGAGGCAACACTACTCCGATGAGGGCGAACATGACCTTCAGCGATGAGCCGGGAATATACATTCGGGGTGAGTTCGGCATTCGCCTGGAAGACGACATGCACATCACCGAGAACGGCGCGGAGTTGTTCACCCCACAAAGTCCATCGTTGGAAAACCCTTTCGGGACCGCTTGATCAAAATATGAGCCAAAGAGTTGCATTTGCACTCCTGCTCGTTGCCGCCTTCGCTCTACCTAGTTTCGCCGCTGAACCCGCGTCAGCAGCCGCCTACGGGGTCCGCATGGAAAACGACTGGATCCCGATGAATGATGGCGTGCGTCTTTCCGCTACTTTGTACATGCCGGACAGCACCAAGCCAGGCGAGAGGTTTCCCGCCATCCTCGAATACCAACCCTACCGAAAAGATGACGCCATGGCCGCGCGCGACTATGGAATTTACACCTATTTCGCTCGCCGCGGTTACATGTGCGCTCGCGTGGATATTCGCGGCTTCGGTACAAGCGAGGGAGTTCCGACCGACCGCGAATACTCAGAGCAAGAGCAGGCTGACGGCTTGCAGGTGATTTCCTGGCTTGCTCGACAGGCGTGGTCAAACGGCAATGTCGGAATGATGGGGATTTCCTGGAGCGGATTCAACTCGCTGCAGATGGCCATGCTTCACCCTCCGGAGTTGAAAGCAATTCTCGCCGTGGATGCGACCGCGGAATTGTTTCATGACGACATTCACTTCATCGATGGCATGGTCCACATCGATGAGTTCGAACTGAATATGGACATGGCGCCGGGCATGACGGGCGCGCCTGACTACACTCTCGACGAAAAAGTTCTGGGGCCACGCTTCGAAGCCGCGCCCTGGTCGCTGCTCTACCTGAAGCACCAGCGCGATGGCCCGTTCTGGCGGAGTCCAGTTCGTCCGCTGAGCGAAATTACGATTCCCAGCTTCGTGATCGGCGGATTGCAGGATGGTTACCGCGACAGCATTCCGGCCATGCTCGAACAAATCAAGGCGCCGATCAAAGCTATCGTGGGACCATGGAATCACGCCTTTCCTCACGACGCCGACTTTGGCCCGCGTATCGAGTGGCGCGATGAGGCTGTCCGCTGGTGGGACTATTGGCTCAAAGGTCGCAACACTGGCGTGTTGCAGGATCCGAAGCTGGTGATTTACATGCAACACTGGCATCCGCCTGATCCGAAACTGGAAACCGTGCCCGGCGATTGGCGCCGCGAGGAAGGTTGGCCGCCGCGTGATGTCGCGAAGACCACGTTATTTTTACAGCCCAACCATACACTCGCGAATGCCGTCGCCGCAAAAGACGCTCATCAGCTCAAGTACCTTCCGGCGATCGGGGTGGAAGCCGGTTTCTGGTGGGGTGAACTTCTCGGCGATGTGCGCCGGGTGGACGCCTTTAGCCTCGTCTATGATTCGGCGCCCGTGCAAGGCGAAGTGGCAATCCTTGGCAGACCGCGCGCGCTGTTGCGCGCCTCCTCCACTGCGCCTTTGGCCGATTGGTTCGCCAGACTCTCCGATGTGGCTCCAGACGGCACGGTCACCCAAATTACCGGTGCGGGATTGAACGGCTCACAACGTGAGTCGATGAGCGAGCCCCATGATCTCGAACTCGGCAGGGTGTACCCGCTCGATATTGAAATGCACTTGACTTCGTGGGTCTTTCCCAAGGGTCACCGCATCCGCATCGCGATTTCGAACGCGCTGTGGCCCATGGTTCTGCCGACTCCGTACCCTATGACCACATCGCTGGAACTCGGTGGAAGCGATGGCTCGCGGCTGGTACTTCCCGTCGTGCCGGTGCACGGCACTTCGTCTCAGGCGTTCCAGTTACCACAACCGTCTGAGGAACGCAGCGACATTCACAGTACAGGCGAGCTCTTCCCCGGCGCGTGGACAACAACTCGTGATGAAATCAGCCATAAGACCACGGTCCACTGGAATGGAAAGTCAGAAACCAGTTATCCATGGGGCAAGGAGACTGACTACGAGAGTCTGACCTACGACGCCGAGGACGCACACTCCGAGATCAGTGCAGTTCAAGGCGAAGCCAAAAGTATTTTCGAGTTGAAAGGCCGAGTGCTGACCTGGCAGGGGCACTTGTCGGTCACCACGGATCAGAAGAACTTCTATTACAAATACACTCGGGAATTATTACAGAACGATCAGACGATCAAGACCAAGACGTGGCAGGAAACTATTCCACGCGACCACCAGTGAGCCTCAACATCAATCTGCGGCCGCAGCCGTCGCTCCCAGTCCGGCCTTCAGATCAGCCGCCAGCAGTCGATGAAACAGATGCTCTCCCGCCTCGCGCCGCACTGAAAGTCTTCCCGCCCCATAGGCGCGCGACTTCAATCCACGCTGTACTGCCTCGCAAATTCCCAGGTCTTCGTCCTGAACTCGAGCGCCCACGGCAACGCTCTGCCGGTTGTATTCGCGATGCGCCTCGCTCACGTCGGCGAAATAGAAGTCGAAAATCACGTGGCAGTGATCTACGTCGACAGGCAGCACCAGATTCGTATCCATGTAGCCTTGGTAGCAATTGATCATCAGATTGGGATACTGCCAGAAGTACCAGGCGCGATCGCCTTTGCGGGTTGCGCCCGTGGCGGCGTCCGAGCTCGAAGCCACCATTGGGCTCGACTGCAGGCAATAGCGATCTTCGTTCTCGATGGTGTATTCCTTGTAATCGAGCACCGAGTTCAAGCCTTTGTGAAGATGGGGCACGTGATATCCCCCATCGAGATAATTGTCGACAAACACCTTCCAGTTACAGTGAATGTCATAAGTACGGCTATCAAAGTAATGCAGCTTGCTGACGCCGAGCGGTGCCATTCGCCCCACTAGACCACCAAGAAAGTCTCGCAGGGGGACAGCTTCCCGATCAAGATTAACGAATACGAACTTTTCCCAAGTCTCAGCTTTCACCGGCGCCAAACCATTCTGCTGGCGGTCGAAATTCTTCACCCCGTCAAACTCAGGCATCCCCTTCAGCGAACCATCCAGCCCATAGTTCCATCCGTGATAGGGACAATGAAGGATCGCAGCCTGCCCGCAAGGTTCGCTAACGACGGCGGCCGCATGGTGGCGGCACACGTTGTAGAAGCCACGCAGTACGCCATCGTTGCCGCGCACTACGACGATCGGCTCTCCCGCGACGTTGGCGGTTACAAACTGTCCCGGCCGCTCCACTTGCTCTACGCGTCCGACTATCTGCCAGGTCTTGCTGAAGACGGCTCTGGTTTCGAGCTGCGCGATGCGTGAATCCACGTACCAGGGCGCGGGGATGGTCGACGCCTCGGCGAGCGGCGCGCTAGAGTCGTAAGTCGCGAGAATGCTGTGGACCGTATTTTGTGAAATCATATTCGCCCGGCACAAAAATGACACCGTGTTGACTCAAACCTTGGCAGGGGTATCTCCGGGTTCCGTCCCGATTGCCCTTCGCAACACATCCAGAAACTGCGTGATTCGCGCCTGCTTCTTCTCCGCCGGATCGCCCTGCCGCCGAAACAGTCCTGGGTCAAGTTCCTCGATCAGCAGAGCATCCTGGAATCGTTCAACCACCCAATCAAGAATTGAAACCCCCATTTCAATATCCAGCTCTCGGCGGAGTTCGCCACGTTCGAGGCCGAAGCGCACGAAATCCACCCGTCCGTAAGGATCTTCGGCGATCAAAAAGCGGTTGATCTCTCGTCGCAGGGCCAAATCTGTTCCATATTGCCCCAGCAGATAAACGCGGTACGGAATCCAGTCTTCCCGAAGCATGTGTTCAGTCCGCACCAGCCAGTATTGCAGCACTTCGAAGAAACCGCGCTCCCGGACTTCCGCAGGAACCTTCAAGTACGGAGAAAACGAATAGACCGCTTTCTTGTAGGCCTCGAAAAACAAGCCATCCTTGCTGCCGAAGTGCTGGAAAATCGAGCCTTTGGCAATTCCCAAGCCTGCGGCAATGTCCCCCACCCGTGCCGCATTGTAGCCCTGCTCCGCAAAATGGCGCATGGCCGCATCGATAATCTTTGCGCGCTTGTCCTCGGAGCGGGGCCGCGGAGGCAGGCTTCGATATCTGGGCGGAGAGATTAGGCTGCTGCTGATCCCACTCATAGTTTGACCTCAAGTCATGGCAATGTACCCAATAACGGATGGAAATTCAACTCTATTCTGATCGCATCGGACGCTAATCCGTGTTGACTCCGCAGAAGGTATCCATGACCAACGGTCGGGCGCGGCGTCTTCAAACCGTTTTCGCTCTCGGCTCGAAGTTTAGAAAAGTTCTTGGAGATTCCTGCGTCGAACACTCAAAGAATCTTGGGAAGGCGGCTAGAGAACAAAAACTACGCCGGGACACAGGCCGCTGGCGCTCAGGGCAATCGAGACTATATTTGGAGGCCCCGGGGACCTCCTTCCGGGAACGGGCCAGCAGCGGATCACCCGTTCGCGTTTACACCATCCTAGCTCAGGGTGCAATCACAATTGTCAAAGCAGTATCACGAAATTGTCATTTTCTTGTTACTTGGACAGAACTCCGTCACTCGGGGCATGCTTCTTTTGAACCGTTGAGAATCGGCTCAATGTCTTTCATACGACGGACTATCCGGTAGTGGCGGAGGGTAATCGTGCCCGTACATGTTCTGGTGGCTTTGCGGCATTTTCGTTGCCGGCAGACGCATTGCTCCCAGACTTGAAGCGCTCTCCGAAACGGTAACCTCCCTTGTGAGGCTGGTCAATTCCTCCGGTAGAGTGTCTTCGTACCAGATCCTCAGCGTATAACGGCCCGGGGGCACGTGGGGAATGGCCACGCGGCCGTGCGGGTCTGAGATCCCGTAGTATGGGCTGCTCACTGCGATGACCACCGCGCTCATTTCAGAATGGATGTTGCAGAAGATGTAAGAAACACCGGGCTTGTCAAAAACAACATCCCGGGTGCTCCCCGCCTCGTAGAGTCCGAGATCAAAGCGCTTGCCCTCAAAAAGCGAAAACACGTTGTGAAAAAATGGATCACGGTTCGGAAACTCCACCACTGAGCCAACTGGCACAACCAGCACGTGAGGCTCGAAACTCTTGTTCCTTTGAACTAGACGCGGCCGCCTCGAGGCTGGAGCGGCAGGAAAGCCGGGAAGCGTCGCACCCCCGGCCGGAGTAAGCCAGAGCACTATGTCGCCCGATCCTCGTGCCTTGCTCTTCTTGCCGGTGTTCATTAACGCTACATCCGCAGTCACGGTAACTTCCTGCGCCCGCGCCACAACGCTCGAAACTATCAGCACGAAGATGCAATAGATGGTTGCCGTTTTCATGATCAAAACAAAATTCCCATGATCAGATTGAACTGATCGGCGCCATTGCTGACATCATAGAGTTGAGACGTTCGCAAGTGTCCGTATTCCGCGGAAAATAGCAGGCTTGAGCGCGGCCGAAAGACCACGTTCACCAGGCCCCCGCGATTTTGAACAAACAAAGGATTAAACAAGTAAGGCTGACTTGCAGCCGCGGCTCGCAATTCACTGGTTGTCGGATTGTCCATTCCGACAGCAGCGTTAAATTCGAGCGTGTTGGTGGCCTTGAATTTCAGCTGCGACCATCCGCCGATCGTATCTAGCCCTCGCACCGGAGTACTCGCGTAATTGGGATTGCCGTCATACACCACGCTCTGGGTGATGTCGGCGCCGATCCCGCCAATCGCTCGCCCACGATAGAATTCACCCGTGAAAAGCACACGCCGGGCCAGCGGAATCTGCCAGTCTGCCATCCCTGCCCAACCGTCGATGTAATGGTCTAGGGGCCGCGGGCAACCAGATGGATTGGTCGCAGCTGGGCAGGTTACCCAATTCTGGCGGCTATAGTAGCCGGCCGCTCCGAACGTCATCGGCTGACCAAAGACGGTGTGTGTCCAGGCCGTGCGGATCGCATACGCCGGCTGGCGGGTGAGTTCTCCAGCGCTGGGCATGCGAAAGTATGAGTCCGTCGGGAACTCTCCAGTCAGATTATCGAGAATCCCGCCCTGGATCGCGATACTCTGATTTCCGGAAAGCTCGAATCGATGCTCCACGCGTATTTGCGGACTCCACGCCCACAGATTCCCCGCATAGTTGAACGCCGGAACTGCCAGCGACGCAAAGGAAGTTGGTGAAAGCGGCGAGAAGAATGCGTTGTCCTGACCCACGACAACCGAGGTGTCTTTCCAGTCCATGCGCATGCTGGCGGTACGCAGCCGGAAAATGCCTGAGTTGACTCCGTTCCACGTGCTGGGAAATCCGCCGGCAAAATCGGCCTGCAGGCTTCCGGATATCTTCGCACCTCCCCAGGTAGGCCCGAATACCTCCAGCCCAATTTCGGACTGCCGCATGGTGAAGCCCAGACTTCCCGTACCTGTGCCGGGCCCCTTCACGAAGCTGGGGAAATCCTGATTGTCCGTGTCGCCGTGACTGTTAAAAAGGTTCAGCAGCACGATGCCGGAGAGCCGGACCCGATATTTGGAAGCGCTCTCGACTTTGGTCTGATACTGATCGTCGACCTTACTATTTACTAGTTGTGTGGACTCTTCGAGCGACGCTACTCGGTCCTCGAGCGAACCCGTGTGGTTTGCTTTCGGCGGGGCGGGAGGCGCAGGATCTGCGTTGGCCGACGATGGCGACGGGTACGCTCCAACGGGTGCAGGCGCGACCGCCGCTGCCGACGGGCTCCGCACGCTCTGCAGCTCATGTCGCAGTACCGCATTCTCAGCCCGGTATTGTTCGGTTTCCGAACGCATCTCCGCCATCGCCGAACGCAGTTCGTTCACTTGCTGTTGAAGTTCATGAATCGCGGCTGCGGTCGAGTCGCTCTGGGACGACGCTACCACCGGGCTTGATTCTTGTGACCACCCGGAGACACTGCCCAGCAGCAGAACCAACCCGGCCAGGCTGGGTTTCCGCATCCAATCAGGCGAACCATTCCCCTGCTTCACAGATTGCCCTCCCGAAGAAGATTATGGAAGTCCGCAAACGATATTGAGTGAGCCCGCGAGACGGTTTGGGATTACGTTGTGCGCACTCCCCGAACGGAAAATCTTACTCCGACTCCACCTTTTTTGCTCGGGCGAGCGGTGGGAACTCTGGCTTCCCTTCCCCACCACTGTCAGTACTGGACGAAGAAATAATGGGCAAGGTTATGCGGAAAACTGTTCCCTCTTCGGACGTCTTCTCTACAATGACGTCTCCTCCGTGGTCCTGGACGATCTTTTGCACCACCGTCAATCCCAGTCCAGTTCCATTTTCTTTTCCATAGCTGATGAAGGGCTCGAAAAGTTTGCCTCGAATCGAATCCGGGATGCCACGGCCATTGTCGGACAGCCGGATTTGCAATCCACCCGTGACTTCGTGCAAATCAACGTTGATTCGTCCATCCACTCCTGAAATTGCTTCGCACGCGTTCAGTAGCAGGTTATAGAGGGCGCGCTCCAGCTTCTTGGTATCGAACCACCCCGTGCTGTTGCCCTCCTGACGCACTATAATCCGCACCGCATGGAAACGAGGATGAGCGCGTACCGCCAGCACCACGCGTTCCACCGATTCCTTTACGCTT
>Ga0210396_10007930_pt1 | contig 10091 bp, 8 predicted proteins | sample IncBWH17OmetaG_FD_155466 | JGI IMG/M metagenome (GOLD analysis project Ga0210396, IMG submission 155466) | Forest soil microbial communities from Barre Woods Harvard Forest LTER site, Petersham, Massachusetts, United States - Inc-BW-H-17-O ... | reverse complement strand
TATTGCTCGTCCTCGGCGATCGGCACGTCGTTGTCGTTCTCTCCGTGGATGAACATCGTCGGCGTGTGAACGTTGGCCACGTGTTTCAGCGCCGAACGCTCCCAGAGCACATCCATCAAATTGCCTTGATGTGGAAAGGCGCCCCACTCCATCTGCTCGTATTGGTTGTAGTAAGTCATGTAGTTGTAGCTGATCAGATTGCTGATTCCCGCCAATGGAATGGCCGCCTTGAACTGGTTCGATTGTGTGATGATCCAGTCGGTCAACTGGCCGCCATAGCTGGTGCCTTCAATGCCCAGCCGGTCGCGATCGATCCAGAGATTTCGCCGCAGCGCCGCGCTGACTCCATATAAGACATCCTGAGCCTCGTTGCCATTCTGGTCGCCGTAGATGGCATCGGTGAACTTCTGTCCGTAGCCCGTCGACCCCCTATAGTTCACCATCAGCGTCGCCCAGCCGCGGGATGAATACACCTGGTTCTTGAAATTGAACGCCGGACCTTGCTGGCCATGGGGACCGCCGTGGATATTCACGATCATCGGATACTTCTGGTCGGCGCGAAAGTTAGCTGGATAGGTGAGAAACGCTTCCACCGTCCACTGATTATCGTTACTGATGAAGGTGAACGATTCCACCTGTTCGGCCGCCTTACCGCTCAGCGCTTCCCGGTTCAAGTCAGTAAGTTTCTGCGGCGACTCTCCCCCCGTCTTGAGATAAAGCTGCGCCATGTCACCGGGCGACGTGAACGCGTAGGCGATCTGATTGCCATGTGCCGACCAGGAACCTACGCTGCCGCGATCGTTCACCACCGCCACCGGCGCGCTGCCCGAAACCGGTATCCGATACAGCCGCACATTACCGCGCTCCTGCACCGTGAACAACACCGCGCCGCCGTCGTCTGTCCAACCAGGCTCGCCCTGCCGGTTGTCGATCGCGCCCGTCAGCTCGCGGCGGCTCTTTCCATCGGCATCCATCACCCAGACGTGCGTATCTTCCATCGTCGTCTCCAGGTCGGTGAGCCCGCGCTTGGTAGCTTCGTAGACCAGCATCTTGCCATCCGGCGACCAGCGCGGCCGGTACTCGGCATTTTCGGTCGCGGTCAGCCTGCGCGTCTCGCCGGTGGCCGGATCGAGCGTCAGAATGTCGTAGTTGAAGAACTGGTCTTCATTCGGCTCACGATTCGAGATGAGGGCGATCTCTTTGCCATTCGGCGACCAATCGACCGAGTGTTCATAGTGCGTGCCCGTCGTAAGCTGCTTCGATGTACCAGACGCCACGTCGGCGATGAAAATATGCAGCCGTTTGTTGTCATTGAAATGTGAATTGCCTTCGGACGCCGTCGGTTTGTAGAGATAGCGCGTGATCACGATCGGATCGCCGGTGGCGTCGGCGGTTTCCGGTCCTGGTTGGGAGGTGACATAGGCGATGCTGTTGCCGTTGGGCGACCAGGCGATGTCTTTGCCGGTAGTCGGCAGCGGGGCGTTAGTGCCGTCGAGCGGCCCCAGATACTTCTTTCCGCTTCCATCCGGATGCGCGACGATCAAGCCCGACTTGCCGCCCAGCCTGCCTGAATAGGCGATCCACTTTCCGTCCGGCGACCATTCCGGGTCCCCGGATGGTTCGTTGCCCGCGCTCAGACAAATCGACTTTCGATCGGCCATCGTCATGATCCACAGCTGGCCCACCGGCCGCTCCGGCGCGTCGTTGCGCGTTACGGTGTAGGCGATGCGTGAGCCGTCGGGTGAGAACTGAACCGTTCCGACCGAGCGCATTTTAAGCAGATCAGCCGATTGAAACCCGGCGGGAAAGCAGTTCGCGGCACAGGCAGCTAACAAGAAAAGTCGGGTGCACATGGCTGCCAACATAGCAGATGCCGGCGCGTCCCGGCCAGGCGTTACGGCCGCACCTGTGTTGTCAAAGGGCGCCAGGAAGAAGTATCCTTTGGGCGGATGCGCCGGACCAATGGCAAGTGAAGGGGTGGAAAAGCTTCGCTCCGGGTCGCGGGAGCAACTCCTCGAAAAGCTGCGCGAAAGGATTGTCGGCTTCGCGGCATCCAGAATACAGAGGGACGCTGCCGAGGACCTGGCCCAGGAAGTGTTGATCCTGCTGCACGAGAAATACGGCCACCTCGAACGGTTGGAAGAACTTCTTCCGCTATCGCTTCAAATCGTCCGGTACAAGATGATGGCTTTGCGCCGAAAAGCCCAGAGACGCGGAGAGTACACCCAGGTGCCCGTGGATGAGATTCAATTGGCGGACTATGGAGCCGACCCGCTGGCGGCCGCCCAGCAGCGCGAAATGCGCGAGCGGCTCATCGCGGCCATCTCCAAAATGGAAGAGCGCTGCCGAAAGCTCTTCGCGCTAAAACTCGAAGGAAAGAGTTTCGCCGAGATTCAGGACAGCCTCGGTGCGGGTTCCATTAACACCATCTACACTTGGGATTTTCGTTGCCGCAAGCACCTGCTGGAACTGATGGGCGGCGCCTGGGATGTGCACAGATGAGCGAGAAGAGCCAATGACGAGCGACCAAGCGCGTAAACTGCTCGGCGGGTACGCCACTAACTCGCTCACTGAAGCCGAACGAAAGGCGCTCTTTGAAGCCGCGCTGGATGACCAGGAGCTCTTCGACGCTCTCCAGCAGGAAGAAGCGCTCAAGGAACTGCTAGCCGATCCGGCATCGCGGAGTCAGATTCAACAGGCGCTGACCGAAGCCCCAGTTCCCCGCCCCACCGCCTGGTGGTCAAGAGCGTCGCTTTGGGGCGGCGTGGCAGGCGCCGTCGCGGTCGCGGTTCTGATAGTTATTGCTATACGGCCGACCCAACAACCGAAATACCAGGTTGCCCGTGTCGCGCCACCAGCGCCGCCAACGATCTCGGCAGAGCAAGCCCAGCCAGCGGCCCCAGCGCCGGCCCAGCCCAAGCCCAAGTTCCGGAAGTTGACTTCGCCTCCACCATCTCCAACCTCTCCACCATCTCCAACCCCTCCACCACCTCCAACCCCTCCACCTCCAACCTCTCTACCAGCACCCCAGCCTCAACCGGCTCTGGCCGCGGCGCCCCGGGTTCAAGCATTCCGTCAGGAACAATCCGCTCCGGCCGATACGTTACTGCGCTACTTCCTGACAAAACGCGACGTCAGCGGCGCCTATTCCGTGCTCCCTCCGAACCCACCTCTCCGGACCGGCGACGCGGTTCGATTGAACTTCTCCTCTGCGCTCGACGGTTCTTTGTCCTTGTATCAGCTCGATCCGTCCGGAAACTGGAAGCAGGTCCAAAGCTTGCGAGTGGCGCCCAACGCCACCGCGACCGTTCCCGATTCTCCGATCCTCGTAACGGACATGGAACAGAAGTTCAGATTGACGCTGCAGTCCATGGACCGGATGCCGCTGACGTTAGAGATCACAATCGGGCCGGGCAAAGTCCCCTAGACGTGGCGCACGCACTCCTGCGAACACCAACTACGGCACCGCCTCCAGCCTCTCCAACAACACCACCATCCGGCCGGCCGCCTCGGCATTGCCACCGAATCGAAGCTCGTTGTAGGCGGACGTAAGATCTTCCACCAGCACAGCCACTTCCGGTTCCTCTAAGACTCGCGCGAATTCACAAGGCGTCAGCCAGGCTGGTTTTTCGACACCCCGCCCCTTGAGTACTTTCAGCATCCGTTGGTAAAGCAGGGTCGCATCGGAAGCCTCCGCCTCGCCGCGTTGAACTTTGAGCACTCGCCGCCGCGTGCTCCACCAGCGCCATCCATCTTTGCCGAACAAACCGGCCAGCAACGCCAGTGCGGCCACACTCGATAGCCAGATTCCGTACCGCTTTGCAAAATCCCCAAACGTGTTCCACCAGTGCGGGACGGCTAATCCCAGGCGATCATACCAGCTTTGCCCGACATACCGGCTCGATCGGCCCATTTTGGTCGCCAGTTGCAGTTGCCGGTCAAGGTTGTAGTTGACCACCCAATCCTGCCAGAACACTTCGGCGGCGTCGGTATAAAAGCCGAGTCGCGTCCATAGCGACATCCGCGGCGGATTCGGGTCGGGCGGCGTAGGATCGAACGTCACCCATCCGCGCCGGATCACCCACGCCTCCACCCAACTGTGCGCATCGGACGTTCGTATCAATTGCGCGCCGCTGATCGGATTGTAAATTCCACTTTGAAATCCGGTCACCACGCGCGCGGGAATATCCACGGCGCGTAACATCACTGCCATCGCCGACGCGAAGTATTCACAGTGGCCTTTTTTCCGCCGGAACAGGAAATCGGCAATTGGATCCAGCGGCTCGGTCGCCGGCAATTCCAGTGTGTACCCGTATTGCGTTCGCAGATATTGCTCGATCAGCCGCGCCGCAACGGCAGGCGACGCCTCCGACCCGACGATTCTTCGCGCTAGCTCGCTAATGCGCGGGTCCATGCTTGGGAGCTGAAGGTAGGCTTTGCGCAGCTCTCCCGTCAACGGCGCGAGGTAATCATCGGTAAGGTCTTCCCTATCCAACCGGCTATACACCTGGTAGGAAATATTCCGCGCGTCTCCAAAACCGACACTATAGTTACCCCCGGGCCGGCGGATCACCGTAGCCTCGATTCTCAAAAACTCCGGCGTGCCGGCGAAGAACAAGGCGTCGGATGCAACTTCGCTGTCATTCAAGTAAACCGCGTAGGAAATGTGCCGCGCTCCCGGCCGCTGCCTGGCATCGTCCAATTGGATCTGGCCGCCCCGGTCAGGGCGCATAGGCTGTCCCATTCCTTGCAAACCCGACCACGCCCGCCCGTCGAACCGAGCCAGTGCGGCGCCCCGCCATTTCATCGCCAGGCCCCGGTCTTCGGTCCGGTCCATGCGAACGTGCATCACCGGAGTGTTTTCCTTTTTGATCTCTCCGATCTCCCCGAGTATTACCCGGTTCGAGAAACCCGCCAGGTGATAGCGATGCGAAACCAGATGCTGGAAGGCCGCCCGCGCAGTGCGCGGCAGGAAGAAGAATAATCCCGCGGTGATCACCAGGATCCCAGCGGAAACCACCAAAGTAACAGCCGTCAGCCGGATCGATAGAGCGCGCCCCGAGATTCGCGGCCCCGCCTGGAGCTTGAATCCCGACTCGCGCATCTCGCTGGCAGTAAAGGTAGCTACTCCCAGGACCAAAAAGAGTAAAAGGAACACGAAGAAATTCAGACTGGTCGAAAGAACGCAGGCCGCCAACAATTCCAGATATGCAATCACCCTCAGCAGAAGGTAGTCGCGATTCGTCTTGGCAGTCAGAATCTTCACCACCGCCACGAAGAACACCAGGTGCACTGTACAGGGAATGAACGCGCCCGAGATATAAAAATAGTCGATGGGGTAAAAGCCGATATAGGCCAAGGTGGCCGCCGTGACGATCGCCGGCTTAAACTCGAGCTTCAGAACTCCGGCCGTGATCAGGCCACGCAGCAGCAGCGCGGCGGCGGTGATCGCCATGGTGGGTAAGTCCAGGTAGCCGGAGCCTACCACCGCCAGGTAGCCGCTGGCCAGCAAGCCCAGTAGTGAAAACTGAAAAAATCTGTCCACCGGCGACAGTGCGCCTGTGGAAGCCATGTTCATAATCTTATTTTACGTCCCAACCGATTGTTATCATATGGAAGCGGGAGGGGTATTGAGCTCTATCACTGTTTCGCCTGACGCCCAGGTGGTCGATCCACACAAACGTCGGCAGGCGGCGCTCATCGTTGCATGTTGCACGCTGCTGATTGCAGTGGCCCAAATACTGATCAAAATTGGGGCGAATCGCTTGTCCCGCGCCGGTTTTCTGGAAACAATGATCGGTATTTTCACCGTTCCGCCCCTGTTCGCCGGGTACTGTCTCTACGGCGTTTTCACGGTTCTGTTCGTCTATGCCTTACGCCATGGCGAGGTTTCCGTTCTCTACCCGATCATCGCCCTAGGGTACGTCTGGGTCGCCATCCTCTCGGCGGTTGTTTTTCATGAAGCGATGAATCCACTAAAGGTTGTGGCCATCGCGATCATCGTCGCCGGCGTCGCCGTTCTCGGATGGGGCGGCAAAAGTTGACGACTCCGGTCTCTTCCATTGCCCTGGTACTGGTTGCCTCCGTCATTGGGTCGGCCGGCGCGGTCTTTTTGAAATCCGGCGCGATGAATCTGCAACCCAATGTGTCGAGCATTGTATTCAATTGGAGACTGGCGCTAGGCATCGTCACCTACATGTTGTCGTCGGTTCTATTTGTGAAGGGCATGTCCAACGGTGAATTGTCGGTCTTGTTCCCGATGGTCTCGCTCGGTTACATCTGCACGCTGGCGTGGTCGCGCCTGTTCTTCCAAGAGGTCATCACCCGCGCCAAAGTCATGGGCATCGGACTGATCCTGTTAGGCATCATTTTTCTCAGCCTGGCCAACAAGTAAATTGAGCCATGACCCAGGGAGTGATCTTCCCGCTAATGCGCAGCAGCTTTGCTCGCCGTGCCGATCTTTACCGAGTGAGCCAGCTTGTCCTTGCTCCCTTCGGGGATGTCCACCACCACTCGAGCGCCTGGCGTGAGGTCGGTAAGTTGCGCTTTCTGGTCGTTCTTAGTAAGCTCCGTCTTGTCGTCTAATTTCACGTCGACGTTACCCTTAGCGGTCTTGACGGTCAAGACGTTGTTCGAGACTTGAACGACGGTCCCCATAACATGATCGAAGCCGCCGTGCGCGAAAACCGGCGCAGCCCCGAATACAAATACAGCTACCATGAGCCCCGCGATCAGGGCGCGATTCAAGTTCTTAATGATGGTGATGTTCGATTGGATGGTCATTGCTGTTCTCTCCTCTTAGAAACCTTTCCTCTTCTTCTTCCTCTTTCAGCTCGTCCGGACTCTTGGGGTTCAACTTCTGCATTTCCTTTTTCTCCTCCGCGCTCAGTTGAGGCAAATGCCGGATGAACCGCACCAGCTTCCAGGAATCCTCTTCATCGTGACCCGGACCGCCGCCCCAGGCCGGCATCCCGCTCAGCCGTATTCCATTTTGAATGATGTAGAACAGCTCTCCGTCGGTCATCTGTTGGGTTTCTGGCTGCCGCATATCCGGAGCGGGCGGATACGTTCGCTTTCCCATGGGCGTGTCGCCGGCGCCATCGTTTCCATGGCAAATGGCGCAGTGATCAGCCCAATGGCCCCGGCCCTGCGCCAGAACCTCGGGACTATCGGGTACCGGATTGGCACGAGCGCGAGCGTCCGATGCAAGCGCCGCCGATCGAGCCCTTCGAGCCACCCAGCGCTCCACGCTGCTCGGCTGTTGACTGGCGCTGAAGCCGTGGGCATTCACGATAAAGAGTGCGGTGGCCGCGGACGCCGCAGCGCCGACCGCGACTGCCCCAAGCATAAAGTATCCGATGCGATTCAACCCTTCGATCATACATCGTGGACGAAAGCAACAGATCTGCTCTAGATCGCCGTTCACGGATGTATACTCCAGGTGTGTGACAGCGTCACACATCGGCAGGCCAGTGCCCTGCTCCGGAGGTGTTCTATGAATCCAATTTTGAAATGGGTTGGAATCTCGTTTGCGATATTAATCCTGATCGTGATTAGCCTGCCTTTTCTGATCAACGTGGATCAATTCCGGCCCACGCTTCAATCGGACCTCAGTACCGCCCTGGGCCGGCCGGTAACTCTGGGTAGTCTGCACCTCAAAATCTTCACCGGCGAGGTCACAGCCGACGATCTTTCGGTCGCTGAAGATCCGGCTTTCGGCAAACCTGCCTTTCTGACAGCCAAGTCCTTGCACGTCGGGGTGGAGCTTTTTCCGTTCCTTTTCTCCCGCAAACTGATCGTCACGGACCTGGATATCGACCAGCCGGAGATCGCACTGGTGCAGGCGCCGACCGGCAATTGGAATTTCTCCAGCTTGGGCAGCAAGTCCACCCCCGCGCCAGCCGGGGCTCCATCCTCGGCGCGCCTGCCGCTGGATCTCTCCGTGAAACTCGTGAAGATCAGCAACGGCAGCGTGACTATGAAGAGAACCGTTGGCCATTGGAAACCTCTCGCCCTGGAGCAAGTGAATATCCAGCTGCGCAATTTTTCGAGCTCCACGGCATTCCCCTTTTCGCTCTCGGCGCAGGTGCACGGGGGTGGCAATCTCAACCTGGATGGAAAAGCCGGCCCACTCAATCCCACCGATTCGGCCATGACGCCGGTAACCGTCAACCTGAAAGTTACCCACCTCGATCTGGCCGGCTCCGGGATGAACGACATTGCGCCCCATGTCACCGGCCTCGCCTCCTTTGACGGCAGTGGACAGTCAGATGGCGTGATCATGCATCTCCAAGGGAAGCTCAATGCCGAAAAACTTAAGCTCGCCAGGAACGGCAGCCCCGCCACCCGTCCAGTGGAAGTCGATTTTGCCGTTCAACACGATCTTCGAAAACACTCCGGCACAGTCAATCAAGGAGACATCCACATCGGCACGGCCTCCGCGCACCTCACCGGGACCTATGCCGAGCAGGGCGAGTCCATGCTGTTGAATTTGAAACTCTCCGGCCCCGGGATGCCCGTACAGGAGTTGGAGGGGCTGCTGCCGGCCTTGGCAATTGTGCTGCCCTCTGGGACATCGCTTCGTGGCGGCACCGCTAGCGCGAATCTGGCGACCGATGGTCCGGCGGATCGCCTGGTCACAACCGGGTCCGTCGCTGTCAACAATACGCGGCTGGTCGGCTTCGATCTTTCCAAAAAGATGTCGGCGATCGAGCGACTGGCCGGAATCAAGGCCAGTCCGGATACCGAGATTCAGGTCCTGAGCGCGAGCCTACGTTCCGCGCCCGAGGGCATCACTGCCCAGAATATGAAGCTGGTGGTACCCGCTCTCGGCGAGGTGACCGGCGCCGGCGCTATCAGTCCAACCAATGAGCTGAATTTCAAGATGAGCGCCACGGTCCACACCTCCGGAATACTGGCCGTGGTGGGAAACAAACCGATTCCCTTCACCGTCGAAGGGACCTCTTCGAATCCGGTTTTCAAGCCGGACGTCGGCGCCATCGCCAAAGAGGAGTTGAAGGGTGTGGGAGGCGATGTCGGGAAGGCCGCCGGTGGACTGCTCAACGGGCTCTTAGGCGGCAAAAAGAAGAATTGAACCGCAAGCATCAGAGCCTTAAAGCTTTGTCGTAAGTCGGTCGATAGCTGGGAGGGTGCCTAGCTTTCCAGGTATATCTTTTCCCCGAATGACCGGGGTCCTTTCCGGCGCACTGGCTATCCTGCTCGGCTTCGCGTTTCTGGTGGGCTTTCAGACCCCCAATCTGGCCCCGATGCAGCGCACCACAGCCACGTGTTTTGTCTTGAGCGGCTTCGCTCTCCTATGCATCGCAATAGGTCGAGCGCGGTTTGCATTCATCAGTTCTGCGATCACCGCAACATTGGCGATCGCCACACTTCTCGATCGCGCGTCTTTCACTACCGCAGCCTGCTTCCTTTTGCTCGGGGTCGGATTTGCTTTCTCCCAGACGGAGACTCGTTCCATCATGCCCCCGGTTCTCGGCCTCACGGGTTTGCTGGTCGCCGCGGTCGGTGCAACCTGCGCTATCGGCGCGCTTTCGGGAGCGGGAGATGCCTTTGCCTGGGGCAACTTGAGCGGCGTAGCTTTGCACACTGCGGTTGGTCTCTTCTCACTAGGGATCGGCGCTGCGGTCGTGGCCTTTGGCATGACCCAACCGGCGCTTAGCGTGCCCGCCTGGGTGCCGATCGGCGCGAGTCTTTTTCTGGTGATCGTGCGAGTTGGTTTATGGGACGCATTTTCGGCCAAGAACCAAAGCAAGATGGACCTGCTAACCAACCTGACTTTGTTGGGAGGGCTATCCGGCGCGATCCTGTTTGGCGTGGTCGTTCACCTCGCGCTGAAGGCGCATCTGCAGCGCGCTACCCTGCGAGCCGTCAATCTGCGGCTGGAGCAAGAAATTCTGGAGCGCAAACGGGCCGAGCAAGCGGCGCAGTCGGCCAGCCGTGCCAAGAGCGAGTTTCTCGCGAACATGAGCCACGAGATCCGCACTCCGATGAATGGGATTCTCGGCATGCTCGACCTGACGCTGGATACTGTCGTCGATTCTGAACAGCGTGATTATCTGGAAACGGCCAAG
>Ga0210396_10007929_pt1 | contig 10091 bp, 9 predicted proteins | sample IncBWH17OmetaG_FD_155466 | JGI IMG/M metagenome (GOLD analysis project Ga0210396, IMG submission 155466) | Forest soil microbial communities from Barre Woods Harvard Forest LTER site, Petersham, Massachusetts, United States - Inc-BW-H-17-O ... | reverse complement strand
GCCGATATACTAACGACGGCGGCCCCGTTTATCCCGACCTGATCCTGGCCTGGCGATTGTGGAGATCGAAAAGATTGGTTTAAATTGGCAGGATGAAACGCAAATCTTTTCTGCAACGATCGCTGCTGGCGGGGGCCTCTTTGATGACCGCGCGTACGACAAATGCGGCATCCCGCATTTCACGGGCCATGGACAACGGACCATTTCATTTGAATTACGCTACGCACGACGGGATGTTTAAGAACAGCGCCGGTCCCGGTTTTGTCGACCAGATCCGGTTTGCCTACGACCAGGGGTTCCGGGCTATCGAGGATAACGGGATGGCACAGCGGCCTGTCGACCAGCAGCAGCAGATTGGCGATGTGCTGGCGAAGCTTGGCATGTCCATGGGGGTCTTCGTGCTGGATAAGGGCGGTAATGGCGCCAACTCCACGGCGACGGGAAAACCGGAGAACGTAGAGATATTTTTGAAGGGGTGCCGTCAGGCGGTGGAAGTCTCCAAGCGATGTGGCGGCAAGCTGACTACGGTCGTACCGGGAGATTTCGAGCGGCATCTGCCGATCGGCATCCAGACCGCCAACGTCATCGATGCGCTGCGGCAAGGCGCTGAGATCCTCGAGCCGCATGGTATTATTATGGTCCTGGAGGCGCTGAGTGACACGCCCGACCTTTTCCTGCGCACATCCGATCAGGCCTTTGAGATCTGCCGCGCCGTCAACAGTCCTTCCTGTAAAGTACTTTTCGATATGTATCATATTCAGCGGAACACGGGGAATGTCATCCGGAATATCGATTGGGCCTGGACCGAGATCGCCTACTTCCAGATCGGCAATAACCCCGGCCGCAATGAGCCAGGGACAGGGGAGATGGACTATCATAATATCTTCAAACATATCTACGAAAAGGGCTACAAAGGCATGCTCGGCATGGAGCATGGCAACGCGCTGCCGGGAAAGGACGGCGAAATCGCGCTGATCAAAGCCTACCGCGACGCGGACAATTTCGCGTAACCGTTTTACGCCCGCGTATCCCGCGCCCGCCACCCCGCGGGATTTTCGTATCTTTGCCGCCGCTACCAACCGGGTCATCGCTCCCTGCATGTCAGGGGGAGGAAAGTCCGGACAGCACAGGGCAATGCACCGGTTAAGAGCCGGGGGGCGCTCAGCGTGGTTACGGCCGCGCTCACGCGTTCACAGATAGTGCCACAGAAAATAACTGCCGCCCGGCGCAAGCCGGGCGGTGAGGTTGAAAACGTGGGGTAAGAGCCCACGGCGCCGGCAGGTAACTGCCGGCGCGGGTAAACCTTGCATGTTGAAATGCCACGTATACCGGCGATTGAGGGCGGCCCGCCCGATGCCGGAGGGTAGGCAGCTAGATCCCTGCAGTAATGCAGGGGCCAGATAAATGATGGCCACCCGCGGATTTATGCTAGCGCATATTGGGGCGGGAACAGGATCCGGCTTACAGGTTGGTAGCTTTTTTTTGCACACGCACCGCGCAAACCGCATAACGGCTTATGCTACGGGCGTTGAGGGCGGAGCAGGTCAAAAAGCAAAAGTCTGACAAATATCATCTATCCGGAGCAGGATTCACGACCAATTCGATCACCGGGATCTCATACGGCGGCTTTTTAGCAGGGAGGGTCAGCTCGAGATCATCGGTACCGGAGGGCGCGAACAAAAGTTCCGAGTCATCATTCAGAAATTGCGCGTACTTCACTTTACCCTGATAGGCGGGTAAGACCAGCTTCCCCTGGGGATAATCGAATACGTGGATGTACAGGCGACCTGTTGTTTTATTGTAGGTCAGCTTACAGCCCGCCGGCGCCCGGAAGCCGTCAGGTGCATCGGTGCAATTGTAAATGGCCTTACTGTTGGCGTGCATCCAGTAGCCCAGGCTGTCGAGCGCCCGGGTAGCCCGGTAGTCAAACTCTCCGCGTGCTGTTGGACCGACATTCAGGATCAGATTCCCGCCGTTGGCGACGGAGGTGATGAGCAGGTCCAGCAGCTGGCGGTGTGTCTTCCAGGTGTCTTCATCCCGGTAATAGCCCCAGGAGCCCGAAAAAGTCTGGCAGGTCTCCCAGGTCTTTCCCTTGTATTTGGTCAGTTCCGCAGTACTTACCTGTTCCGGGGTTTCAAAGTCTCCTCCGTCGGCATAGTTGTCCAGTCCGAGACGGTTATTGATGATAATGCCCGGTTGCAATTTTCTGACGAGGCGCACCAGGTTTACCGCGTCCCAGTCTTTCGCGCTTTTTCCCCGCAGACTGCTTTTGTCCCAGGACCAATCCAGCCAGAGGATATCGATCTTTCCGTAGTTGGTCATCAGTTCTGTGATCTGATCTTTGAGGTATTGCCGGTATTTATTCATATCCCGACCTTTGTTCAGCCTTTCATAGTTTGCCGTGCTCGTGTCCACTTGTACCAGCGGATGTGCATCATCCATCGTGTAATCGGGATGGTGCCAGTCCAACAAAGAATAATAGAACCCTACCTTGATCCCTTCCGCCCGGAAGGCGTCGACAAATTCGCGCACCAGGTCGCGTCTGGCCGGCGTATTGGTTGCCTTATAGTCGGTGAATTTCGAGTCGAACAAACAAAAGCCTTCGTGGTGCTTGGTGGTAAGTACAGCGTATTTCATTCCCGCCGCCTTCGCTTCCCTGGCCCATTTTTTAGGATCGAACTGATCGGGATTGTATAGATCGAAATATTTTTGATACTGTTCATTGGTCATGTGTTCATTGTGCTTTACCCACTCATGCCGTGCCGCCTCTGAATAAAGGCCCCAGTGAATGAACATTCCAAATCGTCCGTCTGTCCACCACTCCATTCGCTTTTGCTTTTGTGCGGATGTTTCATTGCCGATCCGCGGCTGGGAAAAAGTCGTCAGAGCGGTCAAAAGGATCGCTGATAAAACCGGAGCAATTTTTGGTGACATGGCCATGCATTTAAGATGGAGAATGAATAAAAATAGATAAAAAAGACATACCTTCCATCAGCCAGGCAAGACCCAAATGAACGATCAACCCGCCCAGGACCGATCGTGTCTGGTATGCCAGTACTCCCAGCGCCAACCCGCCGGCAAATGAAGTAATACATTCCCCCAGCGGCTTGCCGAAATGAATGGTACAATAGAACGCTGCCATCGGCAGGATCGCCTTCTCCCCGGCATATCGCACCAGCCCGATCACCAGCAGCCCGCGAAAGAAAATCTCGATCGATAAGAAGTCCAGTCCGTATGCCAGCTCATACCCCGCCTGCCTGATCCATAACGGTCCCGGATAGCTGCTCATGAATGCGACTGCCCTGACCTTCGGATAGACCCGCAGAAAATCCGGCTGTGTGGACGCGAGGGCCACCAGCGGCACGAGAAGCAGCAATAATCCAAAATAGGGTTTCGCCTGAAAGCCCTTCGTCGTCAGTCCCACTGACTCCACCCACTTTATCTTCCACAACACCCACAGCACTATCAGGAACAACAGCAGCTTCGCCGGAAGTTGAGACACGACCACGCCATATCGGTTTAAGAAAGATCCCGCAGAACCGGGAAGCCAGGGTGACAGGTCCCAGTGGACCATTTTGGCGCTAAACAACAGAACCGCCACCACCAGCAGGCGCAGCAATCCTTTGCTCATGACGGCGCCTCCCCACTTGACCTGCGCGAACCAGGCCACCGCGACCACCACGGCAAAAAAGACCGCCTGACCGGTATAAACCAAATACCATTCCTCAAGCCCCTGGATGCGCCGCTCGATGCCGACCGTATAGTTGATCGTAACCAGTGCGGCCACAAAAAGGACTGTCAGGATGAGCGTAACGTGCGGAATACGTCGCCAGTAGGTCAAGAAATAATCGAAAAAAGCGCGCATTAGAATTTTTAGCCTCCGGAGGCCGGTTTATGAAAGGAATCGTTCTTTCATTTTGCCGAGCAGATCGGTCTCGATCATCTTCTGCGCCAGCTTCACCATATTGAGGAAAGACTTGCCACGCGAGATCCCATGGCCGATGATAACGGGCTTGGTGACGCCCAGCAGGGGAGTGCCGCCATAATATTCAAAATCGAAACGATCGAAAAATTCACTTTCGATCCGGTGGCGGCTCGAGATATCGAACAGGGATTCCGCCAGCTTCAGGATCACATTGCCGGTAAAACCTTCGCACACCATGACATCAGCCTTGTCCTGCAGGAGGTCCCGGCCTTCGATATTACCGATGAAATGGATATAACTATTCTCTTTTAGCAGCGGGTAGGCCGTCTGCGTCAGGATATTTCCTTTCCCCTCTTCCTCCCCGATATTGAGCAGGCCGACCCGCGGACTTTGGATCCCGAGGATATGCTGCGCGTATAGGGAGCCGAGCACTGCAAATTGATTGAGGTTCTCTGGTTTACAATCCGCATTTAGACCTACGTCAAGCAGGACGCCGGTCTTGCCATTCTCTTTGGGAAGGACGGTGGAAATCGTGGGACGCAGGATCCCTTCAATAGGTTTGAGAAAATAATGCGCGCCGACCAGCATCGCTCCTGTATTACCGGCGCTGATGAAGGCATCCATTTTTCCGGTGGCCAGCAAATGAAATCCGACCGCGATCGACGACTGCGGTTTTTCCTTTAGCGCCCTGGTGGGATGCTCGTCCATTTCGACGACCTGTGGCGCGTTGACGACCCGTACAGCTTCGGCCGGTATGCCCTGCTCTGCCAGCATGGGCCGGACCTGCTGCTCATCCCCGACCAGCCAGAGGATGGCCTTCGCGGGAGATTCACGCAAATAGAGCTGAACACCTTTCACCACCTCTTGTGGTGAAAAGTCGCCTCCCATCATGTCAAGACCGATGTTCATTCGGGGACTTTGGGATTTACCGGCGCCTTATTTGATCGGGGAAGTCTCCGATACTACTTTACCCTTGTAGTATAATTTGCCTTCGCTGGTATGCGCGCGATGGCGAACATGTATTTCACCCGTAGCGCTGTCCTTGCTCAACGTCACCTTCTCCGCCTTATAGTGCGTCCTTCTCTTGGCGCTGCGCTGCTGGGAATGTCTTCTTTTCGGATTTGGCATATCTTCAGTTTTATAGTCTATGTTTTTATTTACCGAGGTCTTTGAACTGCTCCAGTCCCTTCCATAACGGATTGCCCGTCGTTTCCTTCTCCTCTTCGAGTTTCTTCAGCATTTCCAGCACCTCCTTGTTGCAGTGCGGGCCGCCCATTTCTTCCGGCTTGCACATCCGCTGCATCGGGATGCTGAGGTTGATGAACTCATAGATCCAATCCGACAGGTATAGATGGCTTTCTCCTTTGGAGATATAATATACGTCCGGGTCCTCTTCCTGCTGGTTCATGATATCCGGATCTTCCACCAACTTGACCAGGATGTTGAATTCATCCCACAGGTCCAGGGGCAGCACGTTCCCACAGCGGTCACAGTCAATCTCGATCTTACCAGTGATCTCGAACTTGAGCAGCATAAAGCTGTTCTTCTTGTCCATCGTCAGCTTGACCTGCGCATCACAATGCCGGAAGTCCTGCTGCTGATAAGCTTCGAAGAACCGATCCGTGATCCGGTAGCTGAACTCATGGATACCAGCCTTAAGGCCCACAAACGCTATTTCAAATTCCCTGCGGCTGCTCATGAGTGCTTTTTAAAGAGCTCGCAAAGGTAGGGATAATTTACTAGAAATCAGCTTTGCGAAAAGGATAATTTCCGACACAATTTACTAAAGGAGAATAGAAAAAATAAGGTAAATTTAGTTAAATGAAACAGGAGCCCCGGTCTGATACCTTAACAATCAGCAGTTTAAAACGCTGGTCCGTCTATTTCACGGGGGCGGTGGTGACATTTACAGCCATTTTGATTGCTATAGCACTCCTGGTGCTGGCAGGCTGGCAGGGGGATCTCGGGCCGCTCAAGCATCCCTGGCCGGAACTTTCGGTCATGAACCCGGTCACCGCCATGAACTTCCTGCTCTCCGGGCTCTCGCTTCTGATCCTTGTCCCGCGCCTCCGCAGCCGCCGAAAGACCACCCTGGGGCTGATCCTGGCATCGCTCGTCTTAGGCATCGGTCTCCTGCGGCTGCTATCGGTCTGGGTGCCGGGCTTCTGGCGGGTGGATTATCTGCTCTATTCCGACCGGATCTTGCGCGACGTTCACGCGCATTTCGCGACCCCCAGGACCATGTCGCCCAGCTCGGCAGTCACGTTTGTGCTTTCGGGTGCCGCCCTGCTGCTGCTTCCGGTCCGCCGCCGCCGCGCGACGGTCATCACACAACTGATCGCCATCATCATCGCCCTGATCGGCTATTTTACCCTTGTTTGTTATCTGTACGGTGTACAGGAGCTGCACCTTCCCAGCGTAACCCTCCCGATGGCGGCCCCCAGTACTGTTTGTTTCATGCTTCTCTCTTTCGGCATCCTCTTTGCGGCGCCGGGCAAAGGCATCATGCGGCAGATCACCGGCCCCTATGCCGGCAGCGTGATGGCCCGGCGTTCCATCCCTTTCGCCTTGCTGGTCCCGATAACGTTTGGCTGGGCGGCGCTTTTCAGTCCGTGGCGCGATTCGGTCAGTATCCAATTCTCCGCCGCGATCCTCCTGACCGGCATCGTACTGTTCTGGCTGGCCTTCATCCGCTACAATACGATGCTGCTGAATCGCCGCGACCTGATGAACCTTAGGGTTCGGCAGGCCCTCCAGGCAAGCGAAGAACTATTGCGGCTGGCAGTCGGCAGCGTGAAGGACCACGCCATCGTGATGCTCGATCCCTCAGGGTCCGTCATCACCTGGAACGAGGGCGCGCAGGCCATCACCGGTTACGCTGCCGAAGAGGTCATCGGCCGGAAGAATTCCATGTTCTATGGCCGCAAAGACATCGATGACGGCAATCCCGAATATAACCTTCAGCAGGCAGTCGAACATGGCCAGTACCACCGGTCAGGCTGGCGTCCGCGGAAGGATGGTACCCGCTATTGGGCGGAGGTGACCTTTACCGCGATCCGGAATGAGAATGGCAAATTGCAAGGCTATGCCGTGATTGTCCGCGATACTACGGAAACCAAACGGGCGCAGGAGAAGATTGCCTATCAGGCCAGGCTCATGGAGGACTCCAGCGATGCGATCTTCGCGGTCGATGCCGACTACCGGTTCACCAGCTTTAACAAGGCCGCGGAGGCCCTGTATGGCTATAGCGCCGCCGAAGTGATGGGCCAGGCCCTCAGTGAGGTTCTACGCAACCCAATGCCCGATCAGCAGCGGGCGGACATCCGCCGGGAATTGCTGGAGTTGGGCTACTGGAAAGGACTGGTTGTCTATTACACCCGCAGTAAGACGCCGCTGGATATTTCCATCTCCATCTCGCGGACCCACGATGAACGGGGCCAGGTCGACGGCTATATCATGGTCTGCCGCGACATGACCGACAATTTCGAACTCCGGGAGCTGACCTCCCGTCTTCAGCGCGCCCGGGAAGATGAACGGGGCGCCATCGCCCGCGAGATCCACGACGAGCTGGGCCAGCAGCTAACGGGGCTGAAGATGGACCTGTCCTGGACAGTCAAACGGCTCGATGGCGCCGCGACGGACCAGGCCCGGCAGAAGCTGCGCAGCACCATGGGCCTGCTTGATGAGACCATTCAGACTGTCCGGCGAATCGCCACCGACCTTCGGCCCAGCATCCTGGACGATCTCGGCCTGATCGCCGCCATCGAATGGCAAAGTCAGGAATTCGAAAAAAGGGCGGGTGTCCGGACCGTATTCCAGTCTTCCATACCCGAAATGGATTTTCCTCCCGATATCGCCATCGGGATGTTTCGCATCTGCCAGGAATCCCTCACCAATGTCGCCCGTCACGCTTCGGCTTCGCGGGTCTCCATTACGCTGGACCCTGCGGAGGGCGGCGTATGCATGGTCATCACCGACGACGGTAAGGGTCTGGACGCCCGGAAGACCGACCGGAAGACCCTCGGATTGATCGGAATGAAGGAGCGGGCGCTGATGATGGGTGGAAGGCTGGAGATGGGCAACGGTGAAACGAAAGGTTTTCGGCTGGCGGTGACTGTTCCGTTGCCGCCGGTCCTGTCAATATAATCAATAACCGGGTTGAGCCTGGACGTTCAATATATAAAGCATGTTAAGGTTTTTAATCGCAGACGACCATTCCGTAGTGAGAAAGGGATTGAGACAGATCCTGCTCGAAGAATTCCCCAGCGCGGAGATCATCGAGACCGCTGACGCCGCCGCCCTCTTCATGAAAGTGCTCCGCGAAGAATGGGATGTCGTCATCACCGATATTTCGATGCCGGATAAGAGCGGGCTGGAAGTGCTGCAGCAGATTCGCCGCGACTATCCGCGTTTGCCCGTCCTGATCCTCAGTGCCCACTCGGAGGACCAATACGCCATCCGCGCCCTGAAAGCCGGCGCTTCCGGCTATCTCTGCAAGGACTCGGCGTCGGAAGAGCTGGTGACCGCGATCCGCCGCATCCTCCTGGGTAAAAAATACATCACCTCCTCTCTCGCGGAGAAGCTGGCTTTCCAACTCGATCAGGACACCGACCGCCTTCCCCACGAAAGCCTGTCGGACCGCGAATTCGAAGTGATGAAATTCCTCGCTGCCGGTAAGGTCGTGTCGGAGATCGCCAGCCAGCTATGCCTCAGCGTGACCACCATCAGCACTTATCGCGCGCGAATCCTGGCCAAAATGAACCTCAGGACCAACTATGATCTGACCCGCTACGCCATGGAGAATAACCTGCTGTGATGGCAGACGCCGCAGCGTGTAGCGCATGTTCTACACCGTTTCCATCATTCATTCTACACCAATTGCGTGAACGGGCCTACGTTCTCTGTCCCCGGACAATCGTAGCTTCACGACGTGTTGTTTTTCAGTCAAAGAACCATGAGATCCTTATTCATTGTTGATGACTCGCCTCTCATCATCGAGCGGCTGCTTGGCATGTTGGACGGTCTGCTTCCCTCCGAACAGATCAGCTATGCGGGCAGCTACGGTGAAGCCCTTTCCCTCATCGATCCCCACCTGCCGGACCGGAGCGGCGTCGAGCTCCTCCGCGTCGTCCGGAAACGTTATCCCGACACGACCGTCATTATGATCAGCAACCAGTCCGACGAGTCCTATCGTTCGGTTTGCACGTCGCTGGGCGCCCTCCGCTACCTCGATAAATCCACTGAATTCGAGGAGATCCCCGATCTCATTTCATCCCTGCTCTGAGCTCCGGATAGTTCCACCCCAACCCGTCTTGTAGTAAAAGTTCTACTTGCACTCGTAAAATCAGGTATACCCGAATAATAGTCCCCTCTATTTTTTCCCGCCGGTTGTTAATGTTCCTTTGTATCATAATGAAACATTCCCGGACGATCCTCGAGAACCTGAGCAAGGGGATCATATCCTTTATGGACCATAGCCCCCAACTGACCTGGATGGTAGACTTCCAGCACAACTTGATCTATGCCAATCAGGCGATGCTGAACCATTTTCAGTCGGACCAGCAGGCCGTGATCGGAAGTAAGGTCTCCGCTATGTTCTCTCCCGATCTGGCCTCGACCCTCGAGGAAAAGGTCAAACGGGTCTTCTCACGAAAGCTGCCCGACCATTCCACCGTCCGGTCGACCATGCCCGACGGCAGCCAACGCTATTTCCAGCTTACTCTTTTCCCCATCCAGGAAATCCTCGCTTTCCCGCTGGTTGGCTGCGCGGCTCTCGACATCACCGATTGCATCGCCCGGGCCCAGCAGGAAGAGCGTGAACGGATCGGCCAGGAGCTCCACGACAACGTCAACCAGATCCTGACTACTGCCAACCTGTATCTCCGCCTGCCGGAAGAAGATTATTACCGGTCTGAAGATATCCGAAACAAGGTCTCCGAGCTGACGGAAAGCGCGATCGAAGAGATCCGTCAACTGTCCCGCGGCCTGGTGACCCCGCATTTCAACGAGATCGGGCTTATCGGTCAGATCACGCGGCTGGTTAACGACATCCGGCACGCCGCTCCCTGCCAAATCCAGTTCACCCACGATAACCTATCCGAAATCGAGCTCATCGGGAAGGATAGCAAACTGGCTTTGTTTCGCATCCTGCAGGAGCAATTGAAGA
>Ga0210396_10007928_pt1 | contig 10091 bp, 12 predicted proteins | sample IncBWH17OmetaG_FD_155466 | JGI IMG/M metagenome (GOLD analysis project Ga0210396, IMG submission 155466) | Forest soil microbial communities from Barre Woods Harvard Forest LTER site, Petersham, Massachusetts, United States - Inc-BW-H-17-O ... | reverse complement strand
GACCAACCTTACGTTTAGCAATGAGCGGCGGCAGGTGTCCGTCTATTTCATTTCCAAAACTGCGGCGAAGTAGGAGATAAAGTACGGAACTCGCGCGCCGTGGACGATTGCCACGTACTCGGCCCTTTCCCCTCCACGACTTCTCGGCCTCAATTCCACGACGTTCGTGGGTGCGCTTCTCAACATCGCAGAAGACACACGCACGTCGGCGCAAGCTGCGAGATTGGGACACCCACGGAGCCTCTCCCCGGAGTCCCACAACTTTAGATGGCGGATAGGGGCGGCTCTGTCCACGGAAAAAAGCATGCTTTTTTTTCGGCTGACCACCCATCCCCGTTTGACCTCCAGCCGTCCTTCGTCTCACCGGCATCTGCACCTGTTGTCGGCGATCATGACCACGCAAGTTCAGTGGTCCGGCCCTGCACCGAAGCATTGCGATCTCTGTCGCCACCGATCACCGACTCGTTCATCGACGGCAAGACGAGGATGGGACCGTAGGCATGGCTCTGCTCGCGCTGTCATGGCCAGTACGGCGTTGGGCTGCGGACGGGGCGGGGGCAGAAGTACGTCAAGCGGGAAGACGGTTGGTTGAAGGCGGCGGGATGACCCCCAACCAACAGCATCAGCGGATGATGCCGCGCTGCCATGCAATTCGGTCCATTCAAGCTCGGTGCCGACCCGAGCGAAACCGCAACAGCCAGAAGAGGAGAAGCACTCCAGCCGCCACGGAAATCCAAGAACCCCACGACGATAGCTGTCCGCAAACGGAACGCCGACGAGCAGCAGCATCGCCAGAGAACGATCATCAACATCACCTGAGCGCGTCGTGGCATATTCTCATCTGGCCAAGCGGTGACTCACGATTCATCCTGGCCGTGATCGTCGGGGAGGCCGTGCTTGTCGAGCAGCTTCCGTAGTTGCTCCCTCTCGGCACGGTTCCTTGCATGCTCGGCCGTCCTCTGAACCCGCTCGAAGAGGTTGGTCGTCCGCATCCAGTTTTGCAGCGCCGCCTCAACATCGGAGTAAGTGAACGCGGGATCGCCAACGGGCCGATGTTTCAGCGTCTTCTCCAGAAACAACGCCTTGTCCTGCGCCTTGCCGAAGAACGTGCGATAGAAGGTCGCCCGATCGAAGTGGGCGCTGTGGCCGAACGTCATCGAGAGCCGCCGATAGAACCAGTCGGGGAAGTGGGCCTCCTGAAAGCCGTTTTCAACGAACCGCACGAATGCGTTGGCAAAGTCGGCCTTGTCCTCGCCGTCTGGGTCTGCATCGGCGTGAACTGCTGGGCCATGAAAACGATGCTCGGCTTGACCTCTCGCGGCGGAAGCGGTTCCTCGGGCTTCGGCTCCGCAGGTCTTCCCCAGACCTCGGCGACGACGTTATCCGGTGCATCCGGTACTCGCTGGGGAATCTCGCAACTCAGTTCCTCCCATGCCGGTGCTGTAATGTCACGAACAGGGTCGGTCTTCAGCGGAACGTCGATGATCTCGCCCTGTTTCCATTGCTTGGGAAAGTTGCCCGAGCGGTTGCGGCCCACCTGCCAGGTTTCCCCGTCTTCGGCCATCATCACGTGACCGAACAGCCCGAAGGAGTTGGCGTTGGAGCTGATCGAGGCGACCTTGAACGACTTCGTGAGCGTCATCGATTTCATTGTAGCGAATGAAGGCCGGTGAGCGATGTCGCAGGCGACTTCAACTGCGCGACTGAAAATCTGCGCTCGTTCCCTCCGTCTAACTGCCCGACCGAGACCACAAATCCAACCTTCTTGGTTGAAGGTTATGCTGGTTGGATCACCTTCCACGTCGCCTTGACTTGAACGCGTCTACGTCCGTTCCACCCGACAGCAGGAAGTGCAAGAAGGATTTGCTTTGGAATCGACAACTTTGTGCGATCCCAAGAAGGCGCAGATGATCACCAGCCCCTGCCGTCGAAAACGACCCAGAGATTTTTCTCTGGACCGCCAGGTGCCGAATCGCCCGTTCTGCCATGTTGTTGTTCCAAGGCACATCGTCCTCCTCCAGAAAACGAAAGAGCGAACTCCGATATCGCAAGAACCGTTTGCGGTATTTCCCGATCAGCTCGTCATCAGGGTCCCGCGCCTCGATGGTCTCCTTGTAGAACCGATCCACCATTTTCTTATGCTTGCGCAGGTGTCGAATTCGGAGCCCGTACTTTTGAACATCCGTGAAGATCGGCAGCACAAGATCCCGGACGTGCCCGACAAACAGTTCATAGTCGGCCCTGAATGGGTTTTTCCAGAGGTCGTCGTTCACATCCCGGACCAGGTGAACCCAGCATTTCTGCTGCCGACAGCTCATCGCGTCGTAGCCACCGTAGAAATCAGTAACGAGAACGCCCTGGTAACCGCGAATCAACGCCTGAAGCTGAGCTGTCTCACGGGTTTCCGTCAGGCGAAATATCACATGTTGACCATCCGTCAAAACCCACACGTACTGGTTGGCACCCTTAATATTGAGCTTCGTCTCGTCCACATGAATGAACGGACTGGCGAGGATAGATTTTAGAAGCAGGTTCTCTGTGTCGGCATGTTTTTCCGAAAGCTGGCTCATGAAGTTTAACATCGTGGTCGGTGTCACAGTTTCAGAGTAGATGTCCTCGAACTGCTGCATGATTGCGCGGTATGGGACACGCAAAGCGACATGCTGATAGACCGCCCACGCCTGAAACCGGTCGCCGAAAACGCGGCCCTGCATGCGTCGGATGGTCGGAGGGAGATAGGCAAAGTCGCACAGGTCACAATACGCCCTTCGTCCCACATAAGTGACGAGGGTCTTCCTGAAGCCGGACCTCGACAGCACGAGATCAATGAGCCGGAGCTCGGCCAACTTGTCCGAGGGTGTCAGCGATCGCTTCCGGTGACGCGGGCATGTTTCTTTGCGTCGGACTCGAATTACTGTGCCCTTGCACCGTGGAAGCCGGCGCGGCACCGTCGCCCGTCGCTTACGTACAACCTTCTTCTCCGGGGCATCTTGGTCCGGCTCTAATGCCGGCGGATGCAGCGTGATTCGGCTGGCACGGTAATCGTGATGTGCCGAGGCTAGAATCGCCTCAAAGACATGATGAATTCCCTCACCCGCCGGGCTTGCGTTTTGCTTTGGCTTATTAGCGAAGGCGATATCCGTTCGGGATTTCGCAGTGATCGCAATGTCGTTCAGCTCGGAGGCCAGCAGCCGCAACGCTTGACAGTCCTCCCGGTTGTACGCTAAGAGGAGGTCCTTGTACTTGGGATCGCCAGTGTCTTCCCACTTGTAACGCCACGCAATGCTGTGAAGGCCGCTAACCTCGGGAACCGTCCACGACGCTCCGACGTGGCAGGCGACATCTTTGAGGCGGTTTGATCTGACAGGGAAATAAACTTTTCCGAAGATGGTCGTGTTGACGTTTACAAGCCGCCGGTTGAACCACTCGCAGTCGATGTCATATTCGTCTGTGATCCTGGCGATTGCTCGCGGCTCGTAGCCGCCATAATGCAGGATTGGGGCCTCCGGGTACTTAGCAGCGATATCGAGACAGCGGGCGAAGATGTCGCGCTCTTCGGACTTTGATTCGGCCCAGAACGAATGCTCGGTAAGGCGGTCGTCCTCGCGAACGTGAAGTCCGATCAGATAATCGAAATCCTCATCGGGCAGTCCTTCGATATCGAAAAACAACTCGACGGGATTTCTGACAAGCGCCGGCGGTTCGTGGAGGTAAATCTTCCCCGTTCGGATTGCTAGTGCCTGTAGCTCTACGTTGAAGGCGCAGGTTGCAGTCGGCAGTCTCTTGCGCCAGCGCCGGGGCCTGTAGGCGTAGGAAAGCTGAGTGGCGGTCAGGATCCCCCGCTTGCGATATCTCTGAATCAACTTCGGAGTCATGCGCTCCAAGAGGCTGAGATTATCGTGTTCCTTTGCCTCTTTCAGGCACGTGTCTCGAAAAGGGCAGGTGCCGCAGTGTTTGTTCAGCATCAATGGCGGTGGATCATCTGAAAGCCGCGGAATCCATTCTTCCAAGTTGCTGACTATTGGCTGAATTGCGGTGTAGAAGCGCGAAAGCTGTACACGCTGGGGCTGTCCTTGAAAGGGAATGGCAATTCCGTGTTTGGGACGCTCCCGCTGCCCCTCTGTAAGCAGGTGGCCGGCAAACGCAAGTCGAACTCCTTGCTCGCGTGCGATGTTTCTCGTTCCAATGGCGAGAATGGGCACGCGCGCGAGGGGCGAATCGGAGTGCTCGGACGGCAGGAGACCGTCGCACCCGCCACGTGGGTCAGGGATAGACACATTGTCCGACCTTTCGGCAAGATACGCACGACGGGTCGCTGACGCGCGATCCGCGACGGCCTTGACGTAATCGTGTTGAGGCCCCTCCGGCTCACCTCGCAGCAGGAAAAATGCCTTGCGTTTGCACTGTGAATAAGCCTCCACAACGTCGGCCGTGATTCGGCTGTCCATAGAATTCTCGCAATCCCCCAAAGCTGTAATCTCCCTATCGCTTTGAGCCGCCCCACAGGCCCCGGTGAGCGGTGTTCGATCACTGACGGCGATCGAAACTGCTTGGTCCGTCCTGCTTTTCTTGACTGTAGCCGTCTCTTGATCCATGAGGAATCGCATGCCGATCATCGATAGGGTTCTGATCGCCGACATCCCGCAGGGCAACCACATGGCGTTCGTCAGCGACAGCCAAGATGTCGAGCCAATCAAGGAATTCCGTGTCCGTTGCATAAACCCCACCTTTCCCGGCGTGTCGTTGTTCGGCAGACTTGCCGGGCATGATCGAGCACGGTGTGTCGGCACGGCAAAAGTGGCGTGAAGTCATCGGCAGGCAGCGAAGCAGCGGCCTGCCCGTGGCGGTATTCTGTCGTCGTCACGGGATTCCCGTGTCTTCGTTTTACGCATGGAAGCGGAAGCTCGGCCGGGCTGCGACAGCTCCCGCGTTCATCGAGGCGAAGGTCGTCAATGGGCCGCCGGCCCAACGATCGGTGGGGACGATGGAAGTCTGCCTGCGCGGCGGCCGGCGGGTGCGGGTGAAACGTGAAGGCTTCGACCGCGATCTGTTCGCCGAGCTGGTCGTTGCCCTGGAGGGCCTGGGCCGTGGCGGGAGTGACGGGGGCCTGTCGTGATCGGCCTGCCGACGCTCTCTTCGCTGGACCGCTCGACCTCGACCCGCATCTGGCTGGCGACTCAGCCGGCGGACATGCGGTGCGGGTTTGATCGTCTGGCGGAGCTGGCCCGGGTTGTCACGAATCAGAACCCGATGGACGGACACCTTTTTTTGTTTCGCTCGCGTGGCGGCGACCGGCTCAAGATGCTCCTCTGGGAAAAAGACGGATTTGTTCTTCGGTACAAGCGGTTGGAAGAGGGTGTGTTCAAGCTGCCGCGGATCGAGCCGGAGCAAAAGTCGGTGGAACTGCGGCCAGCGAGCTGGCGATGATGCTGGACGGCATCGACCTCAAGAGCGTCAAGCGGGTCAAGCGGTATCAACGCAAAAAAGAGCTTCGTCAGCAGAATCTGTGGGCGAGTTGAGGCTCCGGTAGCCGGCCAAGCTGATGATACAGGGCGATTTCCGCTGCTTCGACCGTGCGAAAACCGAACGCTTTTCTGAACCTCAGTTTCACTTGAAGGTTCAGTCCCTCGACGATCCCCGCGTTGTAACGCTTCCTGGCTCGGTATGGGAGCGATTGGAATCAGTGGTGTTGCTCGTCTGCAAAGGTAACATCTGCTTTGTGCAAAGCGGCCCTGACCCAACTCGCCCGCGTTGGCGTCCAAAAACTTCGGCGGAATTGGAATCAGACCGCCGACGCCAATACCTCCGCAGAATAAATCCGTTCCAGCCCGCAGTTATCGGAGTCATCTTCCTCGGACTCTGTGCACTCATCACGTCATCGGTAATGCTATCCGAGCAAGGCACGGGTTGGACCGACTGGCTCTTTGTGCCGGCGCTTTCGCTCGCGTGTGCAATCTTCGCGTTTGCGATCGCATACGTATTTCAATTGCTGGGATGGTTATCGCTTGCCCGAACGTCGGGACTTCAGCTCTGTCCACGATGTTTCCGGGTCGAGTTGCCGTCCATCAACCCTGTTTGCCAATGCGGCTGCAAAACCGTCGATGTCGCTGATTGGACGCTCGCGTATTGCCCGGAATGCGGGTACGACTTGAGGGGGACGCCGGACCACTGCCCTGAATGCGGACGAGGCTTTCACTCAAACCTTGTGCCAGCGCAAAACCGAGACAATGCGAGCTGACTCACGGGCTGATCGGCGAAGCAGACCGCGTGGCTTATCAGCCGCTGAGCGCGCTTCCACACCTCACCGCGGAATCGTCGCGTTGACCGAAACTGGCTTGCCGTTGAGCATCGCCGAGGTGAAATCTCCCACGACTGATGGGCGCTTATCGCGATCGCCCCACGCTATCGCGAAGCGTAAAATGCGGCGCATGGCTTCGAGCAATGCCACAGACGGCATGCCGCGTCATCGTTCGTGCATCGACAAGCGAGCCGCCCGGAAAGACCCTTCCCGCTGCCCGCTCTGCGGAACCCGTCTATCCCACAACGCGAAGGGTACTCGCCGAATGCGGCACTGCGATCATTGCGGCGGCACCCTCAACAGAGACATCGTGTGTCCATTCTGCCAGACCTATCGAGTGTGGACCGGCAAACTCGGCGCGGTCTGCCACGGCTGCGGTCACCGCCTGCACCGCAAACCGGCTCCAACAGACACGATGTCAGCCCCCGCGGGCGTTTGCGGAATACGGGATTGAAATGCACATTCGCCCTCCAACGTCTGCGGAACTGGAATCGATTGATACGACTCGGCGTGCGTATCGGTCGATGTGGGCAAAGTTGAAGAACGTGCCGTATCGGGCGTTTGACGGTACTCATGAGGACATCGACGCGCTGGACTTCATCGATTATGAAGCCGGGCATCATCCCGAAGGTCTTGCGGGGGCCGCAGTCATTTGGGGCGGCGTGCTTGCCGCCACGGAGGTTCTGTCGTGGGCGGTCGGTGATGAACAGCACTTTGTCCTCGTGGGCGAGCCGGACTACCCGCGGGCACTGATCTTTCCCTATGCGCGCGTGTCGGAGTTGGCTCATTCATCCGCGCCGCAATTTGGGAAGTACGAGTGGTTGCTGGAGGAGGCGGTATTGCGGTTGTCGTGTTTGGGTTTCGACGACGAGGCCGTTGGCAAGTTGTGGTCGCTGCTCCGCGTCGAGCCAGAAGACTTCTTTGACTTCGCCCAGCGCGGGATCGAACGACTCGGCAACTGAAACCGTCGGTCGGCGCAATGATGTTGGGCATAACTGGGAGATCGATCCATACACCCTGTTTGGTTGGCCGCAACGTTCGCTTTGGTCCGACCAGACGGATCGACCTTGATCCGGCGGAATGTCTTGCGAAACCTCCTGAGCTGCGCGACTGTTCCGCCTTCGGCACCTCATCGTGGAATCGTCGCGTTTACCGAAATGCTGACTGGCTTGCCGTTGAGCATCGCCGAAGTCTGCACGAAACCACGCGTCGATGCGATCAGCATCGTCTTGCCGCTCGTGCTCTGGGTCGGCTGTTGAAGCGGCAGCTCGATGTCAACAGATTCTTCTTCTCATCGATCTTCACGTTCATGTTGTCTCCAATGGATTCGACCCCTCGGCTCCATCCCCAGCCGTCGTGCCAGTGAACTGATTTCGTTCCCTCATCTCACGGGGATCAACGACCCCCTCGTGCTGACATGCTGGAGATGACCTCGATCTGGGTCGGCCTTGTCGCTGTGAACGAAGCGCCCGTCGTCGCGAAACGGCGATCTGGCATCTCGGAGACAGCCAACTCGCCTGCACGATCAAAGCCGTCAAGCCGTGGAAAGATTGGCCGCTCTATGGCTCGACGGATTTCGTCAGTGAGCAGCCCCGCAACGGCCAATCCATCTGGCACATGCGATACGTGCTGCCGCGACCTGACGCCAACGGATGATCCTCATGCGCTTCCTCGTCGAAGACTGCGAATTCGATCGGAGCATCGCTTGGGCGAAGGACAAGCTCGGACAGGTTCTCGACTACGCGCCGTCCTACGTGATCGTCCGTCACATCGTGGGGATCGCCTACATCTTTCTCGGGGCAAAGGAATGGGGCAACGAGCTGATGGCGAAGGTCGCAGCGGTGATGGGATAGGCCGCAACGAGCCGCCCCAGTGGGCGGCTTTTTCATGCGCGGGTGGTAAGATCGGAGCGTGCGCAGCCGCCTGTTCAATTTCCGAATCCGCATACTGGACCGTCAATCCACGCGGTGGACGATATTTGCGACGTGCTGTCTCCTGATCTTGGTATGGCTTCTCTTTATGAATTTGCGTTCGGGTCGGGCCACACCCACATTTTTCGGCTCTTCCGGTTTTTGCGTAGGTAATTCTATCAACGCGCGGGGGCGCTGCCCCCGCACCCCCGGAGTTTAGCGCATGCTGCCGCCGGCAGGATGGGGCGGGGGAATGTTCTTGACTGCGGAAGGCAGCCTGATTGAGGATAGGCCGTGTCGGCCGGAGGACAGGGCTCCGCAGGGACGCCGCCAACAATCTTGCACGCGGCCCCTTTCAGGGCCTCGGGCAAGAGGGCCGCAGTCCACCCGGTACACGATGTTAACCTCCTCTGCATCGACCTCGATGCGCTTGACCAATGCCCGAATGATCTCGCGGCGATCAGCTGGTGTCGTGCTCTGGAGCCCGGCTTTCACAAGATCTGCAAAGGCCTGGAGATGGCCGATCACAATGCGAAGTTCCTGTATTTGCTTATGTTGTTGTACTTGTGATTTTAGATCGCCTTCGAGCTTTGCCAGGTAATCCCGCGCGCCGCGGATACGCGGCTCGAACTCCTTCTTCTCGATCAGCCCCTCGCCATAGGCGTCGATCAGGCGTGCGATCTGGCGGCGGGCCTGGTTTGTCTGCTTCTGACAGTTTGGCGAGATCGGGAGCTCGTTCATCTGTCTTTGCCGTAAGATGCAGTCGTCGCTGGTACTCGGCCTCCACCTGCGAGGGATCGCTCAAAAGCGACCGCACATCATCCCACACGGCCGCCTCCAGCGCCTCACCGCGATTTGAGCGGCTCTGGCAAACGTGGACATCGGTCATCCGCCTGGCGCGATTCCCAATGCAACGATAGTACATGCGATCACCGTTGCGGGCGCCGCACATCGCAAAACCACATCGCTTGCAGAGGACGAGTCCCTGCAACAAGTATTTCGCACCGGCACAGCTCGAGCGATGTCTTTTTTTGTTCTCCGCCAGTTGCTCCTGAACTGCCTCGTATACGACAGCATCGACTATCGCCGGCACTGGGATGGTAATGCATTGATCGAGCGGCATCCGCTGCCAACTCACCGGCCGCCGCGGCTGCTCCGGTTGATCGCGCAGCGGACGCAGGCGTGGCTGTCGTGCGACGATGCGTCGCTTGCCGAACGCGGCCAGGCCCTTGTAACACGGGTTGCGAAGAACGCCGAACACAGTGCCGCGGTCCCAGTAGTCATGCCCTTTTGGCGAGGCGATCTGCTGGTCCTTGAGTTTTCGAGCGACTTGGCTCAGGCTCATCCGTTCGATCGCGACCCAGCGAAACATCTCAGCGACGACACGCGCCTCATCGAACTGGACATTCAATCGAGCTTCTCCGCCCGCCGTCTGTCGCGTGACATACCGATAACCGTACGGCGCGTGCGCCAGCACGCTCACCGCTCCACGTCGAGCCGCGTGCTGCTTGCCGCGTCGTGAGCGTTCCAAGATTTTTGCTCGCTCATATTCTGCCACCACGCCCTGGACTTGGAGCAGCAGATCATCCTCCGGTCCTTGGCTCAGTTGCCGGTTAAGGAACACGATCTCAACGCCACAGCCTTGTAACTCATCAATCAGAAGAACCTGGTACGCGTAGCGCCGCGCCAGTCGGTCCGGCGAGTGGACATATAAACGGCTGAAGGCGCCCGCGGCAGCTTGGTCGCGCAAACGGTCCAGGGCGGGACGGATCAACGAGCTTCCACTGTAGCCGTCGTCGACAAACGACAACTCGGACTCCAATGTGGCATGATCCTCAGCAACGCGGTTGCGAAGGGCTTCCAGCTGACTGTCGATCGTTCCC
>Ga0210396_10007926_pt1 | contig 10094 bp, 10 predicted proteins | sample IncBWH17OmetaG_FD_155466 | JGI IMG/M metagenome (GOLD analysis project Ga0210396, IMG submission 155466) | Forest soil microbial communities from Barre Woods Harvard Forest LTER site, Petersham, Massachusetts, United States - Inc-BW-H-17-O ... | reverse complement strand
CGATTTCGTCAAGGAACAGCGTTCCACCATCGGCCTCCTTGACGAGGCCAACGGCACCGCCGCGCCGCGCGCCGGTGAAGGAGCCTTCGGCATAGCCGAACAGTTCCGCCTCGACGAGGCTCTCGGGAAGGGCGGCGCAGTTGACGGGGACGAAGGCGCCGGTGCGTCCGCTGGCGGCGTGGGCGTGGCGGGCGAGCTGTTCCTTGCCGGTACCGGTCTCGCCGCGGATCAGGATCGGCATCTTGCGCGCCGCGGCAGTCTCGACCTGACGCACGATCGCCTGCACCGCCGGATCGCGGGCGACGAAACCGATCACAGCCGGTCGGGGCGCCGCGGTCTGCCGGCGCGGCATCTCAGTCGAGCGAAGGTTCTCGATCGTCGCGACAAATGTGCTCCCTACTGCGTCCTCAAGTCGCTGGCGCTCCTGCCTGCGGCTTTCCGAGAGGAAGGAATGGAAGGGTGTCAGGAATAGTTCCTCGAAGAGTTGCCCAGGGGTGGTGGTTAGACCCTGCAGCAGGTTCTTGGCACGTCCGTTTAACGCAAGCAGCCGACCCTCGCGATCGACAGCGAGCAGCCCGGCACTGAGCGTGTGCACGTATTCGCTCCTGCTATGGAACGCAATCAGCAGGTCGTTCTCGTGTTGCCGGCGAAACAGGCCGTTCTCAATCTGCGCCGCCGCCATTGCCACGAGCGCCTGGGTATGTTCCTGGCGCGATCTGCAGTCCGACGAAGCATCCAGCACCCCCGCCAATGATCCATTGGGGGTAAAAACCGGTGAGGCGACACAGGTGAGTGCGCCGAAACGTGGAAAGTAATGTTCGGCGCCGTGGACAAGGACCTGGCGGCGCACGATGGAAGCGGTTCCCAGCGCATTGGTTCCGCAACGCGCCTCCGACCAGACGGCGCCCGGCCTGATCGAAGCGCCATGTACCGACGTCCGGAAGCTGTCGTCGGCCACCATATCCAGCAGCATTCCGTCCGGCGACGCGAATGCGATCACGAAATTCGTTCCGGCGATCTGACTGTAGAGGCTGTGCATCTCCGCCATGGCGAGGCGCAACACAAGCTCATGCCGGTGTCGGGCCGCTCGCAACACGGCGGCTCCCTCGATCTGAAGTGGCGGCGGACGTCGCGGATCCAGCTCGACGTTGGCGCAGCGCTTCCAGCTTTCCAAAATGTCCGGCGACAAGAGTTCGGTCGGAACCGTGCCATGACGTTCGAGTTCGCGACGCGCAAGTGCGACACGCTCCTCGGTGGACAGCATATTGATCCTCCCTTGGATGCATTTTCTGAAGATCGCGTTGGCTGACGCGCCAATCTTGTCGATCTCCACCCGGACATCGCGATCGTCACCTTACGCGCGCACGAGAGATATCAAAGACCGAAATATGCTGCGCCGCATGATGTTCCGCGGGTCAACATCCTTGCTCGGAAAATTGTTCATCGGTGAAACAGTTCCAACGATCGTCGTTGAACATTGCGGTGAAATTTCAACGCGTTGAAGCGTTGGCACGACAGTTGCTGATCAGGAAGGAGAAAAATATCAAAGCCGCGCCGAAGGCGGCAAAAAAAGAAGGAACCGGGAGATGAAAGCCGCCGTTCTGCATCGTTACGACGAAACCCTGACCGCCAAAGAATTCGTCAGCTTCGAAGATGTCGTCGACCCGCGCATCGAGAACCCGACAGACGTGATCGTCCGCATCGGTGGCGCAGGCGTTTGCAGAACCGATCTCCATATCGTCGAAGGCATCTGGCGTGAAAAATCCAACGTCAATCTGCCCTATATCATGGGGCATGAGAACGCCGGCTGGATTGAAGATGTTGGCAGGGGCGTTACCGGATTCCAGAAGGGCGACCCGGTTATCTGTCATCCACTCGTCACCAGTGGCCATTGTTTGGCGTGTCGTCGCGGAGATGACATGCACGCCGAAGAGAGCGTCTTTCCGGGGATCAATGCCAATGGCGGCTATGCCCAGATTCTTTTGACTGGCGTACGTAGTCTTATCAAGCTCCCGAAGACCCTCGCGCCCAAGGACGTCGCTCCATACACCGACGCCGGTCTCACGGCTTATCGCGCCGCCAAAAAAGCCTCACGCCATCTTCTGCCCGGCCAATACGCGGTGATTATCGGAGCCGGTGGTCTCGGGCATATCGGTATCCAGGTCTTGAAGGCTCTCTGTGCGGCCGAGATCATCGTGACCGATCGCGCGCCGGCCGCGCTCGAATTAGCTCGGAGTTGCGGCGCGCACCATGTGGTGAAGGCGGACGGCAATGAGGTCGAAGCAGTCCTTTCATTGACCGGGGGTCACGGAGCTGAAGCCGTGATCGATTTCGTCGGTGAGGGCGATGCGATTGCCAGGGGCTTGGCGATGACGAGGAACGCCGGCTTCTATTACATCGTTGGTTACGGCGGACGTATCGATATTCCGACTATCGACATGATCACGTCCGAAAAAACCATCGTCGGCAATCTTGTCGGGACCTATGCCGAGCTCGTCGAACTCATGGCGTTGGCAGATCGTGGCCTCGTCGATCTCAAGACCCGCGAATATCCGCTGAGTGCGGCCAACGACGCGCTGCATGATCTTCATCACGGCCGTGTGCCCGGCCGTGCGGTGCTGATCCCATGAGGGAAGATATTGCAGCAGCGTTGGGTTCGTTACCGGACGGGCTTTGGAGCCGTCCTTTGCCGCCGGCAGCCGCTCATCCGGAGGGCGATCATATGCAATCCGAAGTTGACCACAGGGCGCGCATGCAGGCGCGGCACGAGATGGTGATGGGACTGATCGACAATAACGCGCGCCAATTGCGCTGCGACAATCAGCGGCACGGAGTGGAGATCGAGCGGCAACTGGCCGTCCGTGCCGCGGCTCTGCCCGGTGCTCTATCGTCTTCACTGGCGGCGATTGCAGAGTGCGACCAGCGTTTGGCGGTCATCGACGAAGAAGCACACCGGCTGGCCTCCGAGCGCGACTGGTTGATCGCGACGCTTGCGGCGTTCGATGCCGCGGCCGACGGGTCGGACACGAAGGAGGATTTCAATGGCTGACACCAACTCCATGGAAGCTCCCGCTCTGACGGACGAGGAGCATTCGAAGGATGAATTTTTCAGGCGCCTCGCCGTAGTCGGCGAGGACATGATCGCCGCCCATGGCAGGGATTTCGCGGTCGGGGCCCTGGTCCTGCTGGCGCGGTTTCTTGTCGAAGGCAAAGGGCTCGCCAAACCGTCGGAACCGACACTTGGCGAGTGGATGAAAGGGGCGAAGCCAGTCTGACGATCGGCTTCGTCGAACACTGCCGTGAAGCCGCAAGCCGATCGGTGAGGATACTGCGGATGTCGTCCGCAACGACGATGTCACACGGGAAGCGAAGCTAACGCTACAGATAGGGAGAAGCTAAATGACGGCAAGTCTCACGCTCAACAAGATAACGGCGCAGAAGGGCATTGGTATTACGGAGGCCGCGAACCGGGTCGCCGATCTCGGCTGGACACCGAGTTACGTCCAGGAAGCGATGACCTTCCCGACGGACTACAAGATCTCGAAAGTCGCCAGGGATCCGATGAAGCAGGTCCTGCGATCCTACTTCCCGATGCAGGAGGAAAAGGACAATCGCGTCTATGGTGCGCTCGATGCCGCACTGCGTGGCGACATGTTCCGCAACGTCGAGCCGCGTTGGGTCGAATGGATGAAGCTGTTCCTGGCGATCATTCCGTTCCCAGAAATCTCGGCGGCGCGCTCGATGCCGCACTGCGTGGCGACATGTTCCGCAACGTCGAGCCGCGTTGGGTCGAATGGATGAAGCTGTTCCTGGCGATCATTCCGTTCCCAGAAATCTCGGCGGCGCGTTCGATGGCGATGGTCGGACGGCTCGCACCAGGCGAAGAGCTGCGTACCGGCTTCACCATGCAGATGGTCGACGAATTTCGGCATTCGACCATCCAGATGAATCTCAAGAAATGGTACATGGAGAACTACATCGACCCGGCGGGTTTCGACATCACCGAAGCCGCGTTCGGCAAGTGCTATGCGACCACGATCGGCCGTCAGTTTGCGGAAGGCTTCATTACCGGCGATGCCATCACTTCGGCCAACGTCTATCTGACAGTCGTTGCCGAGACGGCCTTTACCAACACTCTCTTTGTCGCGATGCCCTCTGAAGCCGCACGCAACGGTGACTATGCGCTACCGACGGTGTTCCTGTCGGTGCAGTCGGATGAGTCTCGCCACATCGGCAACGGTCATTCGATGCTGATGTCGATGATCAACAATCCCGACAACCATCTCCTGCTCGAACGAGATCTGAAATACGCGTTCTGGCAGAACCACGCCATCGTGGATGCGGCCATTGGTACATTCATCGAGTACGGCACCACCAATCGCGACAAGAACAAGGAATCCTACGCGGAACTCTGGCACCGCTGGATTTATGAAGATTATTACCGGACCTATATGCTGCCGCTCGAGAAATACGGCATCAAGATCCACCACGACGATGTCTCCGAAGCATGGGACCGCATTGTCAAGAAGAACTACGTCCACAAGGTAGCACAGTTCTTCTCGGTCGGCTGGCCGGTTAATTTCTGGCGCATCGAGGCTCAGACCGAGAAGGACTTCGAGTGGTTCGAGCACAAATATCCCGGCTGGTACGCCGAGTTCGGTGACTACTGGAAATGGTACGGCAAAAAGAGCAAGCCGGGCGAGACCAACATCCTGTTCGACCAGGAGAACGGATACGTCTATCCGCACCGTTGCTGGAGCTGCATGGTGCCTTGCCTGATCCGTGAAGACATTGTTTGCGACGAAGTGGACGGCAAGATCTACACATATTGCTCCAAGCAGTGTGCATGGACCCACAAGGTGGCGTTTGCGGCAGAGTATGAGGGCCGTCCGACGCCGGCGATGGGCCGCTTCAGCGGCCGGCGCGAGTGGGAGGATTGCTACCACGGCTGGGATCTCGCCGATGCGATCAAGGACCTCGGCTTCGTTCGCCCGGACGGCAAGACGCTGGTCCCGCAACCGCACCTGCGCTTCGATGACAAGGAGATGTGGACGCTCGATCACGTGCGCGGCCACACCTTGCAGAGCCCGTTGCGTCTGCTGCGGGAGCTGAGCCCGGCCGATCGCGAAAAGTCGATCGCCGAATATCGCAAGGGCTTCAAGATCCGGGCCTTCAACTGACGCTGCTGTACCGGGAGCCGCCGAGGCGGCTCCCGGATCTGCTCAGGCGGGCATCTTCGATCCGCATCAAGAACATTGAGCACAATCCCGGGAACACCTCATGCCGTCACCAGCAATTCATACCGTTCGTTTCGAGCCGCTTGGCGTCGAAATGGAAGTCGAAGAGGGTGAAACCGTGCTCAATGCGGCCTTTCGTCAAGGCATTTCGCTGATGCACGGTTGCAAGGAAGGTCAGTGCGGGAGTTGCAAGTCCCGCCTGCTCGACGGTGATATCGAGCTTCTTAAATATTCGACATTTGCGCTGCCGGATTATGAAAGTGAAACCAGCCACATTCTGTTATGCCGGACTCACGCCTTCAGCGACCTCACCGTTGAACTTCTGAACTACGACGAAGACCTGTTGAGTCGTTCCATCGCCGTCAAGGAGTTCGATGCGCAGGTCGTCAGCGTTCGTGCGCTGACCCACGATATTCGCCAACTCGAGATCGAGCTCGAAAAGCCGCTGCGTTTCTGGGCCGGGCAGTACGTCGATCTGACGGTTCCGGGAACGGGCATCACACGTGCGTTCTCCATGGCAAGTGCGCCCAACAGCCCGACGACGCTGCACTTTATCATCAAGAAATATCCCGATGGCGCGTTTTCGTCGCTGCTCGACGGTGACATGAAGCCTGGCGATAAGCTTGTCGCCAAGGGGCCGTACGGCACTTGTTTCCGCCGTGAGGAGCGGCCCGGTCCCATGATTCTGATCGGCGGGGGCTCGGGCATGTCGCCGCTGTGGTCAATTCTCACCGATCATATCGAGAGCGGCGAACAGCGGCCCATCCGTTTCTTCTATGGAGCACGCACGCGCTCGGACCTGTTCCTGCTGGATGAGTTGGCGGCCATCTCCAGCAAGCTTTCCGACTTCAAATTCATTCCGGCGCTGTCGCACGCGCAACCCTGCGATGAGTGGCAGGGAGAGACCGGCTTTATCCACGAAGCCGTGGGCCGGCATCTTCGGGAAGAGAAATTGGCCGGCGAGATGGACAGCTATTCGTGCGGTCCGCCGCAGATGATCGACGCCGTTCTGCCGGTTCTGCAGATGGCAGGCGTCGAGCCGGACCGAATTTACTTCGACAAGTTCACGCAGCCCACGAGATGAGAACGCAGGAACAAGCCCAAGGCCACGTACCAAGGCCACATACGACGACAACCAGGAAAACCGAGGAGGATACCATGAGCGCTCAAGTCCAAACTGCACCACAGAAGTCGGGAGCCGCAGGTGCGGCAATCTTCGCCGGTTCCGAAAGCCGGAAGTACAATTACTACGAACCGAAAGGCCGCAAGGCGACGCATTACGAAGACATGACCGTAGACGTTCAGCCCGACCCGGAACGCTATTTGTTGCAGGACTGGATCATCTCATTCGGAGATGGACGCCCGGCCTATTCCAAGGACTCGACCGCCGCCAAAAGTTCGAACTGGCACAAGTTTCGCGCCGTCGATCAGGAGTGGGAGCGCACCCATTATCAGCGCCAATCGACGATCTGCGGAATGATCCAGAACGTGATCGATAACGGTCGCAAGTCCGGTGCCGCGTCGCGCTTCGACAAGACATGGATCAAGGTTCTGCAGGACCATCTCGGCGCTTACAAGCACGCCGAATTCGGCCTCGGCACCGCGACGATGCAGGCGCAGCGTTACGGTTACACCCAGATGATCAACAACGCGGTGTTGACAAATTCCTCTTACAAGCTGCGCTTTGCCCAGGATCTGACGCTCTATCTGGCGGAACTCGCGATTGATATCGGTCCAACGCTCGATACCACTGCGGGCAAGAAGCACTGGCTGGAGGATCCGGTCTGGCAGGGCACGCGCAAGTCCGTCGAGGCGATCATGGGCACGACCGACTATCTCGAACAATACTTCGCGATCAATCTGGTGTTCGAGCCGCTCGTCGGTGAACTATTCCGCAGCGGCTTTGTCATGCAGTTGGCCGCCGCACAGGGTGACTTCATCACACCGGCCGTGGTCTCGGCCGCCGAGGCCGACTACGAGCGCAATCTCGCCAATGCGGTGGAGTTGTTCCATATCCTGGCCCATGAACCGGATTTTGCGGCGCACAATGAGGGCGTATTCAACGGTTGGCTGGCCAAGCATGGCGCGCTTGCGCTCGAGGCGGCGAAGGGCCTGCAGCCGATCTGGTCGCAGCCGCGGGTGAAGGTGTCGAGCTTTGCCGACGCGCTGGCGGCCGCCAAGAACCGTATCAAGTCAATCACCACCGAGGTCGGCATCCGGGCGCCGGCATCGCTCACCGCCTGATCAACCCGCAATCCAGTCAATAGAAAAGGAGCCAGCGATGCCCCAGCACCAGGACAACATTTTCAAATCGATGAAAGACGTTCGTTTCGAGGCAACGATTTCCCATCAGTGCGGCATAACCATGAATGACAGCGTCGAAGCTCGCGTCATTGCGGAGGTCATGGCAGACAAGGAGGGGATAACCGTCACCTATATGCCGGCGATGATCCGGATCGACGGCAACGGCAAAATCGTGTTCGACATGGCGGAAATTTCCGAGGCGCTTGGCCGCGTCATGACTCCGCATCTGTTCGAGATCTCGACCTCAACGCACTACGGCAGGATGGTGATGGTCGACGACAACACCGTCGTGCTGTTCGGCGACTTGGACGATGCCCTTGCTTACGAATGAGGCATCCATAGCGGCCGGCCGGCATGGGATCGATTAACCCGCCGGGCAGGCTGTATGGCCGGGGTGAAAAACAGAATTAGGGAAGGGAAAAATACCATGTTCAAAACCAAGGACGGCGAAGAGATTTTCGTGATCGACGGTCACACGCATTTCTGGGACGGCAGTCCGCAAAACCAGAAGAATGTGCACGGCAAGCAATTCATCGACTGCTTCTATGCCTATCACGCGAATCTCAGCCCAAAAGAGTGGCTGTGGCCCAAGGAAAAATTCGAAAAATATGATGCGCAGACCATGCACGACGATCTCTTCGTGCACGGCTATGACGACATGGCGATCTTGCAGTCGACTTACCTGTCCGACTTTTACAAAAAAGGCTTCAACAATATCGAACGCAATTTTGCAATGAAAAAAGCCTATCCCGATCGTTTCATTATCAATGGCGCGTTCGACCCGCGTGACGGCGAACGGGGCCTCGACCAGCTTCGCGCCGATGCCGAGAAATACAAATTAAAGGGCGTCAAGTTGTATACCGCTGAGTGGAAGGGGGACTCCAAAGGCTACAAGCTGACCGATCAGGCGTCCTACCGTTTCCTGGAAGAAGCCGAGAAGCTCGGCATCAAGAACATTCACGTTCACAAGGGGCCGACGATTTTGCCCTTGAACCGGGACGCCTTCGATGTCGCCGATGTCGATGATGTCGCGACATCCTTCCAGAATCTGAACTTCATCATCGAACATTGCGGCCTGCCGCGGCTGGACGATTTCTGCTGGATCGCCACGCAGGAAACCAACGTCTATGGCGGCCTCGCCGTCGCGCTGCCGTTCATTCATACCCGGCCAGGTTATTTTGCTCATGTCATTTCCGAACTGCTGTTCTGGCTTGGTGAGGACAAGCTGCTTTACGGCAGTGACTACGGCATCTGGACCCCGAAATGGCTGATCGAGAAGTTCATGGCCTTCGAGTTGCCGGACGACGTGGCAAAGGAGACCGGCGTGTCGTTGTCGTCGACGGCGAAGAAGAAGATTTTGGGACTGAATGCGGCTCGCCTCTACGATGTCGATATCGCGGCGCAGAAGCAAAAGCTGACGACCCCGCTTGCGGTCGCATCATGACCATCGCGGCTCGATCACATGCGGGTCGCACATCCGAGATCTGGGATCGGTTACGCCATGTCACCGATCCCGAGCTTGACGAGTCGGTGACGGAGCTCGGCTTCGTCACCACCGTTGAAGTGGATGCGATGGACCACGTCCATATCCAGTTCCGTTTGCCGACCTATTGGTGCGCGGCCAACTTCGCCTTCATGATGGCGGATGACATGCGCGCGGCCGTAAGCGCTGTGCCATGGGTTCGCGGGGTCAGCGTCGTTCTTGGCGAGCACATGTATGCGGACAAGATCAACCACGGCATCTCGCGCGGCCTATCCTTCCAGGAAGCCTTCGGCAACGAGGCGACAGGAGATTTGAGTGAAGTGCGCCGCACGTTTCTTCTGAAGGCGTTTCAGCGCCGGCAGGAGGCGCTGCTGAACCACCTGATGGCTCAGGGTTACACGCCTGAACAGCTTGTTACCATGATCCTCGCCGAACTCCGGGCGCTGTCGGTCGGCAAGCAAGGGCAAGACCTGGTCGGGCGCTATCTGGAGCGGCGAGAGATCGTCGGCCCCTGCAGTCCGGATGCGTTGGCGTTCTTGTCGGCGGAGGGACGGCACCTCCAGGCCGAGGGCTTGGAGGTTTATGTCAAAGGTCTCCGACGTGTCGGTGTCAACGCTGAGTTCAACGGCGCATTGTGCCGGGGCCTGCTATCCGTGCGCTTCGACATGACGACGCCGCTACCCGAACGGCCCAAGATGAACCCGCTCTAGTGGACGGTCGTCGAAACATACAACGATAACAACAAATAAAAAAAATCCGGAGGAAGCCAATGCCAAAGATGATGCTGCACGATGAGGCCGCGCGTGAAGCCCTAGGCCGCGGGGTTGCAAAGCTGACTCGGGCCGTTGCCGCCACGCTGGGACCGCAAGGCATGAACGCGATCATGGACAGGCCGATCGGCACGCCGATCGTCTCCCGCGATGGCGTGAGTATCGCTGACGAGATCGAACTCGAATGCCCGTTCGAGAACATGGGCGCGCAGATCGTGCGCGAGGTGACCCGGCAGACAAACGAGGTGGCCGGCGATGGCACTACGACCGCGACGGTGCTGGCGGATGCGCTTGTCCAGC
>Ga0210396_10007924_pt1 | contig 10096 bp, 9 predicted proteins | sample IncBWH17OmetaG_FD_155466 | JGI IMG/M metagenome (GOLD analysis project Ga0210396, IMG submission 155466) | Forest soil microbial communities from Barre Woods Harvard Forest LTER site, Petersham, Massachusetts, United States - Inc-BW-H-17-O ... | reverse complement strand
ATATCGCGGGTGGGGAAACGAACCCCTCGAAGTTGCTTGATAAGTTTCGGGCTCGTCTCGATATCTCCCGCCGGGGCTTGACCTACGTCGTCGCGATGACGTTCACGTCGAAGAGTCCGCAGCAGGCGGCCTATTATGCCAACGCCGTCGCCGATGCTTTCGTCGCAAACCAGACCCAGACTCGAACCGGAGCGATTGAAGATGCTGCCGGCTTTTTGAACAGCCGCCTCAAGACTCTCAATGACCAGGTGCGGGGCGCCGACGATGCCGTCGCAGCCTTCAAGGCAGAACACAAGATCATCAATGCGGGAAAAGAGAGCACGACGCACCAACTTCGCGTGACGGAACTTAGTCAGCAGGTATCTGCGGCTCGCCTGCTGACGGAGGAGGCCAAGAATCGCTACGAGCAGGCCCAGCGCAATTTGAAGGCCAATATCGAAGGGCCAGCCGGTTCACGCCAGGACCTCCTGAGCATATTGCGTGCGCAGCGCTCGCAGCTGAACGACCAAATCGCGCAGAAGCGCGCCGTGTTCGGCGATCGTCATCCGGACCTGCTCATTACATACAACCAGCTCAACGAGCTGGATAGACAGATCGACGTCGAGCGCAAGCGCAATGTCGAGAGCGCAAATTCGGACTACGAGACCCTGCGGAATCAGCAAAAGTCGTTGGAGCTGCAATTGGCCTCGCTTGAGGGCGAAATGCTCGCCGACGTCCAGGCCTCGGTCAGGCTGCAGGAGCTTCAGCGCAATGCCGACGCGAGCCACAATATTTACGAGCAATTCCTGTCGCGCTTCAAGGCTACCAACGAACAGCGCCTGCTTCAGACGTCGCAGGCCCGGATCGTATCCGTCGCGACCGCTCCGACGCGTCCGACACGCCCTTCCCTCGTGATCATTCTCGTCGCGCTGGCGCTCGGCGCGCTGCTTTCGTCGGCCGCTATCGTCACGATGATCGACGCGGTGCAAGGCAGACCCGATGTGATACAGCGATCCGCAGGCGCAGGCGCAGTGCGGGCAAAAGCCGAAGCGGCCGTGAATGTGCCGGTGTGGGGTCGCATACCCAACCTGGCAGTCTCGCTCGCTGACAAGCTGGGCTGGAACAGGATGACGACGAAAAACGCGGAAGCCGATCTGCGCAGCCATTTGCAGCAGCTTTTGGGGACAATAGCTGTCATGCCGGGACAGCGCGGGAAGGTCGTGCTGGTGACATCCGGCAAGCCGGGCGTCGGCAGGAGTTCGGTTGCGCGATCCCTCAATGCCGCCGCCATCGAGCGCGGGATGCTAAGCGTCCTGATCCAGGTTGCACCCGACCAGACCGCCGCGCAGCAAAGATCGCTGCCGACGGAAGACGCATCAAAGCTCGGCGTTCTGAGGACGAGCGCCCATTCGCTCAACCTGCTTTTCGGCAACGGATCAAACCTCCAAACCCCGGCAGCCCCGGACGACGTGTGTTCGGAATTCAATTTGATCATCATCGACGGGCCTGCACTGGGGCACCAGGGCGTAGCGGCAATTGCTGCGCACGCCGATTTCATCGTCCTTGTGGTCGCAGATGACGGAGCGATGACAGAGGTCGTCCGCACGGCGAAAGCTGCATTGTCTGAATCGCGCAAGACCAGGCTTGGAGTCGTCATCAACAAGATCGAACCGCGGCCCGTCAATCAGGCTGACCAGACTGACCGGGTTCTGCCTCCTCAGAGAAGCGCAAGCTTCGCATAGCGCAACACCGGCGAGCAACGATCCTGCGATCGAACCCGAGATGGCGATGTCAAATGACGGGCCAAGAACAAGCCGGCGATATGGCAGAAGGCGCGCTTTGGCGATTCTCGGCGCGATTTCAATTGCGGGATCGCACCCCGCCGTCGCCTGCGATGACCTGACTGGTTCCGTGCCGAGCGGAACGATCGAGGCCGTGTCGCACGGCTTCAATCTCTCCGGCTGGCTGGAGGGACCCGGATCCGCCCCCCCAGATCCCGCCGTGCTCCGCTCGCTTCGCAAAGCCGGCATGACACACATCCGGCTTCCCGTGTCGGCGGAACTGTTGATGAAGCGATTTGCTTCGGACGACGAGATCAAAGCCAAACTTCGCGCCATCGATCAGGCGCTGACCGTGCTGCTGTCCATTGGCTATCGCGTTTCCGTTGACCTGCATCCAGGCGGGAGATTTTCCGAATTGCACCGTAATAACCCTGAAGCCTCGATGAGGTCACTGCAGGAAGCGTGGGCTCTTCTGGCGCCGATCATAGGCAAGCACTCGCCGGAGTTGGTCTTCGCCGAACTGCTGAACGAGCCGGATATCGAGCCGGCGCGATGGCAGATCGAAGCCGAACAGCTCGCGAAGTTTGTGCGGGAGCGTCTTCCCCGAACAACCCTGATTGTGGGTCCGACCAATTGGCAGCGTGCGGATTCATTGTCCGATTTTCGTCCCTTGGGCGACTCCAATGTCATTTATGCGATCCATTTTTATGATCCGATGGTTTTCACCCATCAGGGGTATTGGGACCCGTCGGACCCGTTGAGCGACATTCGGGGATTGCCGTTCCCGGTCGTGGCTGACGATCCCGCCGTCAGGAATATCAGGCAAGAATTGATCGCCGGCGGCAAGCTGCGCGCATTGGAAATGCTGGATGGAGCCACGGCTCGAGCGGAGCTCGGCGACATTTTCAGTAGTCAGCTCGAGCCAGCTGTCGTTTGGCAAAAAAGGTTCTCGCGCCCGCTGATCATTAACGAATTTGGCGTGCTGAAGGGTGGCGCGCCGGAGGCAAGCCGGGTTGGCTGGCTTCGCTCCGTCGTCAGATTTGCCGAGGCGCATTGCTGGGGCTGGGCCCACTGGGAGTATGGCCAAGGGTTTGGACTCCTTAACCAAAAAACTGGCGAGCCGGACGCCAATGTCATGCGCGCGTTGCTTCAGCGCCACTAATCGTTGCCCTGGAGTCGCCCGACGCATTAACCAAAAATGAATCAATTGTTAATGACCCGGTGCGTTTGGGGTTGTTCCTCCACGACATAGCTGCGTTTGATGAGTTCCCAATCCGCAGTGCCGTACGCAACCAGACAACGATCGTGAGCGACGAACAATATGCTTGAGCGCCGCGCAAATCCGATAGGCAGGAGCGCTACCGCCGGCGTGCCCAGAATCTCGCTGGGCGGGCTGCGGCTCGCCGTGCTCGACCTCGAACAGACCGCCAATTTCATGATCGACATGGTGTTTCCCAAACGCCGGGTCGGTCGTCCGCTTTATCTGACTTCCGCCAATGGCGAAGTGCTGGCGCGCTGTTCGACCGAGCCAATGACGGACCGGTTGTTTCGCGCCGCCGATCTCATCAACGCTGACGGCCAGCCGCTCGTCACGGTGTCGCGGCTGAATTCGTCGACGCCGCTGCCGGAACGGGTCGCAACCACCGACCTGTTTCACGTCGTGGCGCGCAAGGCGGAGGAGGCGGGGCTTACATTTTATATGTTCGGCGCCGACGAAGACGAAAATGCCGCCGCCGTCGCCAACGTCCGTCGAATGTTTCCCGGCCTGCGGATCGTCGGGCATTGCCACGGCTATCTCAGAGGCGACGCATTGCGGGCCAAGGTCGACGAAATCAACAGGCTGGCGCCGGACTATCTGTGGGTCGCGCTCGGCGTTCCCTACGAGCAGGCGTTTGTCGCGGAGTTCAACCCCCGCCTGTGCAATGTCGGCGTCATTAAAACCTCTGGCGGATTGTTCAACTTCCTGTCCGGCAGCCGGCCCCGCGCACCGCAATGGATGCAGGACGTGGGCCTCGAATGGGCCTGGCGAATCTGGCTCGAGCCGCGCCGGCTGTTCTGGCGCTACCTGACCACCAACCCGCGCGCGCTCTATTTGCTGTTCAACAAAAGCCCGCCCTCAAGAACCGATCGGGCGCCGCCGCGCTAGAAGCGCCTGCAGCCGATAGCAGCGCAAGGCCACCTCACGTCATGAAGCCCCACGTCTTGCAGCATCGACGGCGAGGTCAAGCGCCGCCTTCGCGCTGTCATTTCCCCGGACGATGGCTCGCGCACCACGCATGCGCGCCCGCCTCTTGCACCGCCGGAGCGAGACCGGTTAGCATCAAAACGCGGGAATGAAACACGCGGCAGTAGCCGCGGAATTCGATGGAGGAAACCATGAAAGCCACCAACCGGTTTTGGCGATGTGTCCTGATGCCGATATCGCTCGCCGGCATGTTGAGCATCAGCTCGGCGGCCGAACTCAATCCCGCCGCGGTGGCCTACAAACTGCCGGACCAGATTCCGTGGAGTCCGGTGGATGCCCGCGGAGGGCAAAGCGCCGTCGTTGTCGGCGATCCCAACAAGCCCGGCTTCTATATGGTTTACACCAAATGGACCAAGGGCAATCATTTCAGCCGGCCCCACTTCCATCCCAACGACCGTTACATCGTCGTGCTGCAGGGCACCTGGTGGGTGGGCACGGGGCCGAAGTTCGATCCCGCCAACACCACCCCGATGCCCGCCGGAAGTTTTGTCACGCATTTCGGCAAACAGGTGCATTGGGACGGCGCCAAGGACGAGGATGCCGTTCTGCTGATCATGGGCGAAGGCCCGGCGACCGCGACCGCAGCGGAAGAGAAGTAACCGCAAGGCCACAGCCTTATTCCCGCAAACCAAAAAGCGGCGAGACCGATCGAAGGACTGATCATCGGCCGTTTGAAGGATTCGCCGTTTGGAGGATTCAATGCATCAGGCAGCGAATGTGCAATTCGAGCGCGCCGTGCGCGAATTCGTCCGTTGGCGCGCCGTCCCGGAGCAGGCCAGATCGCCGGCCCCGGCGTGGTGGTGGGGCACGGCTTTCGAGCTGCGCGACGTGCAGTGGCCGATGCCTGACGCATGGTGCGCCAGCCTGGAATTGCCCAATCGCGCGACATACGCCGAGGGGGCCGTGGTTTTTCTCAAATGCCTCGCCGACCAGACGTTGCTGCCGTGGCCCGGCGGCTTTCCGGGCCACGTGGCGCATCCGGGACGGTCAGCTTGAACCGCGCCGCGCGAAACAATGAAGGAATGATGCGTGCGCTGGCTTAGGTTTACCGCAAGCGATCAGTCATCCTGGGGCCTCGTCGAAGGCGACCGCGTGATCGCGATCAGCGGCGATCCCTTCGGCGAATGGCAACGCACGCCGCAAACATATTCGTTGGCGGATATAAAGATCGAGCTGCCGCTGGTGCCGCGCACGTTCTATTGCGTCGGACTGAATTATCTCAGGCATCTCAAAGAAGCCGCCGACAAACGGGGCGAGGTGCCCAACGTTCCCGACCGGCCCGAGATCGGCTACCGCGCGCAGAACGCACTGATCGCGCATGATGAGAACGTCGTCATTCCCGCAACGGCCACCGAAAAGATCCACTACGAGGGTGAGTTGGTCGTCGTCATCGGCAAGAAGGCAAAACACCTCAGCGAGCGCGATGCGATGTCCTGCGTGTTCGGCTACACCATCGGCAACGATGTCAGCGAACGCAGCTGGCAGAAGGCCGACCGCGGGCTGTGGCGGGCCAAGAACACCGACACCTTCAAGCCGATGGGGCCGTGGATCGAGACCTCGGTCGATCTCGACAAGATGGAAACCATCGTCCGGGTCAACGGCAAGGAGAGCAACCGATTCCGCACCAACGAGATGATTTTCGGCATCGAGGCGTTCATCGTCGAAATGACGAAATATTTCACATTGTGGCCGGGTGACGTGATCTGGATGGGAACCGACGGCGCCTCGCCGGACCTCACAGCGGGCGATGTGGTCGAGATCGAGATCACCGGGATAGGCAGCTTGCGCAACAGATTTGTTGCGGAGACGGCGCCGGGCAGCCAGGCGTGAGCCGCCATGTGTCGGTGGGCAACTCGTCGGGTCGGCGGAATTCGCGCAGATTCTGACATCCGATATTGCGCGGCGGACCGAAGTGGCAAGAGCCGGCAATATCAGGATGGAGCAGTAGCGCTGCGCGGCGATACCAGACCGACGATAACCGTTGCGACCGCGGCAACGGCAACATTGAGGATCAGCGCGCCGAGCCCGACATAAAACGCATAACTGGTGCCGCCGAGGTCGATGGTTGCGAGCGGCTTCAACCCGTTGCTCCACGCCGTCCACGATCCCCACAGAATTCCCGCGGCCCAGCCGAGCAGCAGAGCCTCGGCGCGGAACCAGCGCGTGAACAATCCGAATACCAGGGCCGGAAAGGTCTGCAGAATCCACAAGCCGCCGAGCAACTGCAGATCGAGCGCAAACTGCGTCGGCAGGAAGATCGTGAAGGCCAGCGCTCCCACCTTGACGATGAGGGAGGCGATCTTGGCGACCGAGGCCTCGCCGGCGTGGCTGATGCCGGGGTCGATGTAGGATTTCCAGACGTTGCGGGTGAACAAATTGGCCGCCCCGATGCTCATCACCGCGGCCGGCACCAGCGCCCCGATCGCGATCGCCGAAAACGCAAAGCCGGCAAACCAGGACGGGAACAGGACCTTGAACAGTACCGGCACCACATCGTTATTCGACGTCACCTTGATGTTGGCCGCATAGGCCATGTAACCGAGCAGGGCGATCAGCCCGAGCAGCAGCGTATAGGCCGGCAGCAGGATCGCATTCTTGCGAATGGTATCGGCCGACTTTGAGGCGAAGATTCCGGTCAGGGTGTGCGGATACATGAACGCGGCGAACGCCGAGCCGAGCGCAAGCGTCGCATAGGGCAGCATCTGCGACGGCTTCAAGATCAGGCCTGTAGCGCCGCCTTTCGCCGCGAAGGCATCGTTGGCGGCGGCGAACACTGCGCCATATCCGCCGAGCTTCGCCGGCACCACCACCACGGCCACCAGCACCACGATATAGATCATGATGTCCTTGACGAAGGCGATCAAGGCGGGTGCGCGCAGACCGGAGCTATAGGTATACAAGGCGAGGATGATGAAGGCGGCGACGATCGGCAACTCGCCGGTCAAGCCGATCGCCTTGATCACCACACCCATCCCGATCAGTTGCAGGGCGATATAGGGCATGGTTGCGACCATTCCGGTGATCGCAACGGCAAGTTCGAGGCCGCGTGAGTTATAGGTGCCATGGACCACATCGGCCGCGGTCACGTGGCCTTTGGCGTGCGCCACCTTCCAGAGCAGGGGCATCACCGCGAACACGAAGGGATAGACGATGATGGTATAGGGCAGCGCGAAGAAGCCGTAGGCGCCGACCGCGTAGACCAGGGCCGGCACCGCGATCACGGTGTAGGCGGTATAGAAATCGCCGCCGACCAGAAACCAGGTGATCCAGGTACCAAACTGTCGCCCACCCAATCCCCATTCGTCGAGATGGGCGTTGACCGGGCCGGCTTTCCAGCGCGCGGCGAAGAACCCCATCACGGTGACAAGGGCGAAGAAGAACACGAAGACCGCGAGCGCTACCCAGTCGATCTGGTCGGACATGATTATGATTATGCCTTGTTGGGAACTGGCCGTGCCGGGATTTAGCGAGTTTCGTCAGGCGTGCGCCGGCGGTACGCCAGCCAGATCAGCAGCGAGGTGATCGGCACCCATGCCAGCTGGTACCAATAGAAGAACGGAAAGCCGAACAGCGCCGGTTCCAGAAAATTATAGAACGGAACCCACAGCAGGCCGATAAACGGCAATAGCAACACGACCCACATGAGTAGACTCCACGGACGGCTTGGGAACCACGTCTTGGGTCGGCTATCTACGATCGGATCGCTGTTTCGTCCAGCAGTTTTGTGCTGCCGCACTGCAGCACTTCAGATGTGTCGATGGCGCCGCAGCGATCCCGCCGCGGCGCCATCGAGTCTTTCGCGCCAACGAATCTCCGCGCCAGCCAGCGCCGGCGCAGCGAACGCGCTTATTTTACGATGTCGGCGCCGACCTTGCAGATGGCCGCGTCCTGATCGCCGGTGCCACCGCTGCAACCAACCGCACCGATGAGCTTGCCGTTTTCGACCAGCGGAAATCCACCGGGGCTTGCCGTCAGGGTGGGATCGAGCGTGCCCGGATAGGAGTGACCGGTTTCATAGGCATTGTAAAACAGACGAGTTTCGCGGCGGAAGCGCGCCGCGGTGCGGGCCTTGCCGATCGAGATCGAACCGGATGCGATTTGCGCGCCCTCCATTCGCTCGAACATCACGGGCTCACCGTTGGTATCGACGACGGCAATGTTCATCTTCCAATTTCGCTTTTTGGCTTCGGCCTCGGCCGCGGCCAACACCTGCTTGGCTTGCTCAAGCCCGATCGACATGCCGTAGGGAATATCGAACGGCATCTTCTCAGGCGTGCCACCGGCCGACGGGGGCGCCGGTGGCGTAGTAGCCGGCGCCGGGGCTTGTGCCAGGGCCTGCGAGCTGATCGCCGCAATGGCGCAGGCCGCAAGTGTCATCGAAATAACCGAACGCATATTATTCTCCCAGTTGAAGTTTGTTTTCATGGTAGTGCCGTTTGAAGTCGACGCCGCATCACATCGGCGGCGTCAACCCGTCCTTGCCGTAGGTGACGCGCGGGGTTTGCACCGTGCCGTCAGCCTGCTTCTTCCCGGCACCGACGAAAATCTTGGTGCCGGGCTTGAGGTCGTTCTTGTCGCCCGTGACGTAGGTGACAACCGCGGTCTCCGGGGTGACCAAAACCTTCTTCTCACCATCCTTGTATTTGACGGTCAGTACCGGTCCATCGACACCTGCGACGGTCTGCTCGACATTGGCATTGGTCATTTTGGTGTTGGGCTTGAGATCCCAATCGTAATGGCCTTCGCCGGTGCCGCGCATCGATTCCGGGAAGATATGGACCTCGATGGCCTTCTGGCTGCCGTCGGGCTGCGTCATTCCGGTCGCGCCGACGAACATGCCCGGCTTGATGTCGGCCATCGTTGACTTCACGATCGCCACATACAGGCCGGGATCGCTAATCGTCAGCTTCAGCTCCGCGCCGTCACGATTCTTGACGACGTAAACCGCGCCGTCGACCTTTTCGATGGTGCCGCGGATGCGGACGGTTTCCTGCGCCGACGCAGGGATGGCGATGCAGATCAAGGCGAAACTCGCAGCAGCGAGCATGCGCTGGAGCATGCTGGACATTGTAATCCTCCATGGGTCTGGATTGCCGGTTGGCGTGACTAGTTACCGGATTAATTGCGGGGCCGAAAGCCGTCCCCCAAGTGCCCGAAAGACGTCTTCCCTGCAACCCCGGTTGCCCGCGAATATTCCTGATTGAGATGGCGGCAAACTTCCGCCGCCGCACTGCAACACGTCATCCTCGCGTCATCCTATTCGACCTTGATCCCGGCGTCATGGATCACGCGTCGCCAGCGCTCCTCCTCGCCGCGGACATATCGGTCAAGCTCTTCCGGGGGACGCGTGACCATGACCAGGCCCTCATTCGCGCCCAGCCGCTTGAAAGCCTCTGATTGGACCGCCAAGGCTGCCGATTTATTGAGCCGGTCGACAATATCGGCCGGGGTCCCGGCCGGCGCGAACAGGCCGTACCAGCTCTCGGCGGCATAGCCGGGGACGCCGGCTTCCGACACCGTCGGCAATTGCGGAAATGCCGGCGAACGTTCCGCCGAAGTCACCGCGATCGCGCGCAGCTGGCCGCTTTCGACCAGCGAAGCCGCGCTCGCAACCGTCGTGAACATCAGCTGGATCTGGCCGCCGATCAGGTCGGTGATCGCGGGCGCGGCACCCTTGTAGGGCACCGCCGTCAGATTGACCCTGGCCATGTCCTTGAACAGTTCGCCCGCGAGATGGGCCGAGGTGCCAACGCCGAACGTCCCATAAGACAGTTTTTCGGGATTGGCTTTCGCCGCCGCGATCAGGTCCGCGACCGATCGAACCGGCGATTTGGGATTGACCACCACCATATTGAAGGAGCGTGCGATCAGGGCGACGGCGGCGAAATCCTTGTGCGGATCATAGGGCAAGTTCGCGCTGAGGCTGGAATTGACCGCGTGCGAGAAAGTCCCCATCAGCAGCGTATAGCCGTCCGGTGCGCTGGCGGCGACGGCCTGGGTGCCGATGATGGTCCCTGCCCCGGGCTTGTTCTCGATGACGACCGAGATACCCAAATCCTTCGCCATCTGCTGCGCGAGGGTGCGCGCGACC
>Ga0210396_10007923_pt1 | contig 10096 bp, 6 predicted proteins | sample IncBWH17OmetaG_FD_155466 | JGI IMG/M metagenome (GOLD analysis project Ga0210396, IMG submission 155466) | Forest soil microbial communities from Barre Woods Harvard Forest LTER site, Petersham, Massachusetts, United States - Inc-BW-H-17-O ... | reverse complement strand
GTTTGAATACAAGTTTTGAAGACCCCAGGTGTGCAGTGTAAAAACAGATTCAGTCCATCGAGCTTCGAACGCGCATGTCGGCCACAGGTATCCGTGGAGGGCTCTCAGTTCACCATCCGTTCTCTTTCGCCCAGCGATAGCCCAACGCAAAGCAAGTGCGCCAGCTCTTGGAGCCACGCTCGTCAGCCTGGATTCAGATCCCCAATTCGATTGACGAGACCTGCCTTCGAAATGGAGCCGTTCGGCTGACCTCATTCCGCCATCTAAGTATGACGTCGCGGCGAAGCGCCCATAAGAAATTGACAGCGCCAAGCCGCCTGCGAGAACAGGAACGGCAAATTTAGAGCGAAAGGAGGCGCGCTCCTGCGGCAAGCAGCGCGGAGGGGCCAAAGAAGCGGAAGGGAGGATGGCCTAGATGAACCCCCAGTAACTGAGCAAACAGATGTGGGTGGCGCCCGAACGCGTCGAGAGTCCAGGCCCTGATGCGGGGCGAGCGATCCAGCAGCAACAACGTGCTGGCCATGAAGTAGGGAAGACGCATCATCGTTGTATGAGCCTGCTGGTAACTCTTTAGATCGTTTGCGGCCATGGCGTCGGCGAGTGCCAGCGCCTGTCTGAAGCACAGCGAGAGCCCTTCACCGGTGACAGCGTCTACAGATCCGGATGCGTCGCCCAGCAGTGCCACGCTGCCACGAGTAACACTTCGTAATTTGCGGTTCAACGTTATCGAGCTCCGCGGCAGCTCGCTCGACGAAGCCGAACCAAGCCGCGCCTGGAGGCCAGGAAACCGGTCGAGCGCAGCGGCAGCGCTCACGAACCTTTTCCGAGCGATAAAGATCACGCAAACCTCCCCATCCGAGATCGGTGTGACATACGCCTGCCCGTGATCGCTCCAGTACACCTCGACGAAGTCGGTCCATGGCGCTATTGCGAAATGCATGCGCAACCCGACTCGCCGCGCGGTGGTCGTCCCTCGGTCTAGCCCAACACCGCTACGCACACGCGACTGAAGGCCGTCCGCGCCGATTACAAACCTCGCCCGCACTGTGCCGCGATTGGTTCGGAGTATAGCCCCGGACTGAGCTTCACGCCCTTCGTCGCATCTTTGCACGACCTCCCGGAATACCGTCTGCCAGCAATACTTCACACCCAACTCTTCGGCACGAACGAGCAAGCGGTTATGCAGCAGTACCCGGCGGATCCCACGACCTTTGCCGGAGGCAAACGCCGCCTGTGTCGCCGACATGCCCTCCACAAAGCGAATCCCGCGTAATGGATAACCTGGGGTCGTGTTTTCGTCCTGTTCATTCCAATCAACGCCGAGTTTGACCAGCGCAGCTGTTGAATCCGGCATCAACCCTTCACCGCAGGCCTTATCGATCGGCGGCTGCATCCCATCGACCACCAGCACACTCAGTCCCTTCATTGCGGCAGCAATGGCGCACGCCAAGCCGCCAGGCCCTCCGCCAGCGACGCACACGTCAACATCAAAGCCGCTGCTATCGCGATCGAACCTACTGGCAATACCCTTACTATCAAACAACCGCTCCTCCATCTGCACCTCTAATCGTTGCGACAAGGCTATCTCCGAGCAGAAGCTCAGCCCCATTGCAGCTAGAACACTGTACTCGCCGAGCGACCTGCGATACCTGACAAAACTTCAGGTCGTAGGCGCTCAGAAATCGCTCAACATCGCACGGAGATGTCCTCCAGAAAATTTGAGAACGTTGCTAAAAAGCACGACCCTAATGCCCGCATCTCTGATGTCCCTGGCCATCGCATACGGTACATGCACCACCACTGGCGGGTTTTCACTGTGTGCTTTCGCTTTCGCGAAGGAGGCGACGTGCAATAGTCCGCGTCTGTTCCTGGATGGCAGGCTGAACCGCCTTGGCAGGCCTAGAGCAACCATCATGACGATTTCCGGTTCGATCGGCTGACGGTAGTCCATTGACGAATGAGTCAAATAGTAAGGAAGGGGAAAGACAAGGAGCATGAGGATCGTTGTAACAGTAGCTTCAGGACTGTTCCTCCATGAACGCAGGACCCCGCGCAGCATTAGAAACGTGACGGCAGAGCAGAAGAAGACATTGGGTACATCCAGCGGCTCATCCCGCAGATAGGAGGCACTGGCGCTCCAAAAACCAGTCCAGAAGCGCAATACCCGTCTCGTACTTACGACCAGGAAGGCGACAGGGTGCTGCCTGACATAGGCCAAGCCTAACGCACGTTTCTGGGATACATAGGCGACTTCTCCGAGCTGTTGGTAAAGAGTCATCTCTGCCTCATTGCTTGCGGGATGAGCCGATGAGGGGTTTGATGTAGAGGTATCACCGTGATTCCCGGCCCAGAACTCAAGCCAGAAGCCGTCGCGCACCGGCACAGCCGCGTGCAACACTTTGGCATTCCTTATCGTCCATGGCGCTAGAACTGCCGCGGTAAAGAGCACAACGACTAAGCCAAACCGCAGCCAACGGTTGCCGAGACGGTGCATCCGCCAAAGTGTGAAGCCAAGTGCGATCGGAAACATGGAAAGGACGGAAGGGTTACTCAGGGCGGCAACTCCGAAAAGAATACCGATCACTGCAGCCTGCTTCACGGAACCTCGGCGACCGGCACGCTGGGTAAGCCAGCAACATGCAGCAAGTAAAAGAGAAGTAACAGAGTAATCCCATACTCGCGTAGAAGAGAAATAGACCGAAAAGGGATAGACAACCCAAAGCCAACCCGCAATCTTACCCACTCTGGACCCTCCAACTTCCCGACCCAACAGGTAGACAGGAACACAGGTTAACGCGGAGCAGATGCTATTGAGACTAAGAATCGCGAGCGCCGCGTGCGGGCTGTAAAGGCCATAGATCCGAAACACCAAGGCCAGTAGACAGGGATAGAGAGGTGGTACTAGCGCGGTAGCTCCGGTTGAGGGGGCGAACGGAGAAGAGAAGCCGTGCGCTAACGCGATGCTTCGTGCGACCCAACCCATCTCCCATCCGAATTGCTGATGAGCACCTCCCGCAGATGCGACATCACGAAAGACGAGGAGCACAAATCCGAGCCTAAGAAGGAAGGCTGCTGCGACGATTTGAATGACAGTAGCTAACGCGGAGGCGTTCCCGTCGGACGGGATCGGCTTTGACATCGATAAAGGCGAAGTACTGTTCCACTGGACAGTGGTCATCTACAAGCTCCTGTTGGCGTTTTTGCACTGACATGAACATCGGGAACGTAAAGAATGTCCGGCGTTGCCGGTTGCCTGTGGGTCGCCACCAGACCGTGTCGACGCAAGCAAGCACGGGCGCGAACAGATCCGGGCTACCACTTCGCTCTCTTCTTGTCCGATCATGTCAATTGAGTAAAGCGATGCAGTTCCTTCACGTCTGCATGAGGAACGGGAAGGTCGGGAACTGAAGTCGAAAGTGCTATCGGAGCACTGAATCGATATCGACGACGAACGCATCCTTATGGGCTATCTTCCGCGGCCAATCGCCATGTTCATGGTTTTGTATCGGCCGGTACGTTCGTCGTCACGCGTTTCGAAAAGAACTCCTGGATTACAGCCGTACCCGCCTTGCCCGCAATACCGATGGCCGCGTTCGTGAAGACGAGGTTTATTCCCCGATCTGCATGGGGGTAGTACGCGTTAGAGAGAGATCCTGAAACGATGTCCGCGAGAAAGTAGGAATAGTTCGGCATAGGCTTTCCGCTATCGCTGCGTGCTATGACCGCAGAGCTCATGGCATGGATGAGGCGGGCCTTCATAGTTCCGGTTCCCTGGTAGAAGTAGCGTGGATCCTGGTGAAAGAGCGAGGGAAAGACTGCATGGCTCAGGTAATCACTGGAACGCCCATCGGCGAACCTTGCAGCCCAGCGTTTTCCGTACCCGGCAGCACCTTGCCCGTATCCCGCAAAGCTGTTGTTAGCCTGCTCGATACCTGCTATTGCAGTGATGCCGACGAAGTTGGTCCAATCAAGTGTGTCGTGCGAGGCAAGGGAGAATTTTTGTTTTGAGGTAAGCGGAGCTGCGTCATGCACGTAGCTGATATAGAAATTTGGAATAATACCGATCAGACGCTGCTTCTCTTCTGCCTTTATCTGCTCAGCAGCAATCTCCTCAGTCGGACGGACAGTCACCTCGGTGTTTGCCGCCGCAACCGCTAATGAGATGCCGGTAACCTCGTAGGACTGCAGCGCCGTGAGGGTGAATTCTGCGGAGGTGAAGGAGGCAAAACCTTTGGCGGTGACGATCACGAGATAGTACCCGGCAGGAAGCCTCGTAAAGACAAATTCGCCATTCCCGCCAGAGATGAGCGTGCGCAATTGTGTTCCGTCCCTATGGGTCAGGCTGACCTGTGCACCGCGAACAGCTGCTCCGCTTACGTCCAGCACGACCCCGGAGACACTAGCTGATCCTTCTGCAGAGGAATCAGTCGAATTCCCCGGACCCGATTGTGGCAGAGGTGCATCTGGAAGGGAACTGCTGCTCATCAGAAGTTCAGCGGCTTGTTGCTGGGCAGGTGCGGGAGTAGTGATCGCGCACAGCAGCAGAAGTGGAGCGTAGGTAAGAACAGCAGGTGGCCGGAGCCACGTGGCTCTTTTCAAAGCTCGCCTCCAGACCGGAGACGGAACCACAGCGCGAGGCGCAGTCAAGCCCAGCATGGCGATGCTACGAATACAGAGTCGCATGGCGATTGTCCTCAAAGGTTTTCTTCCGAAGTAAAGCTGTGAATGATTGAGGTTAGGGGAATCCGAGGACCTGCTAGTTTTGGAGAAATACATAAGTTCCCAATCATGTTATAAATTACGTACATGTACACTTAGACTCCGCATTGTCTTGTTGGGTGCAATTCTTTGATCATTTTTTTTGGACTCTCGTCGATATGCGGAGAGGGATGAGCGGCACAGCCTTTATGTATCGACAACTTTTCAGAAAAGACAGATTTTCTGCGACATGCGGAAGTGATCTGTATCAGTTCACTGGCTTGTGTCGCTTGTGGCTCGGAGACCTGAAAGCAGAAAATCGACAGTTCGCTCGGCGTATGCTTTGTGATCGCCGAAGGGGAAGTGAGGGAGAGTGATAAGGAGCGAAGCAGCCCCGTGGATTCCAGTCCAGAGAGAGAGCGCTACGGCAAAGGAGTTGCGGAAGAATTCATTTGCTTCGCCACAGAGTTCCACTTGTTCGACGAGCCTGGTAAACGCTGCGCGTCCATTACCATTTGGAATCTGCTCGACAGTCTGGTCTCCTTCGGCCGCTTCCACGTGGGCCCGATGTCGTGGTGTCATGAACACCAGACGATATTGCTCCGGTTGTTTCACGGCGAACTGGATGTATGAAAGCATGTAGCGGCGCAGTTCTTCAATTGGGGGCAACAGTGAGCGTTTCGGAAAGGCCTTTAGATAACGCCCGAATCCTTCATCGGCTAGGGCCTTTAGGATGGAATCCTTGTCGGGAAAGTGATTATAGAGTGCCATAGGAGAGTATTCGATTCGATTTGCGACTCTGCGAATGGTGAGTTTCTCGTAGCCTTCTTCCCGTATCAGTTCTGTTGCGGCCGTCAGAATCCGGCTCTTCATGCTTACACGTTCTCTTACACGTCGTTCTGCTGCTCCCATGCGATCCTCGTCACTAAAGAAAGACTGTTGAAAGTAATGTTTATTTGCGGTTGGCTTAGAACTTTACGTCCAGGTCAAAACGCAAGTGTCGGTCATTATTACCAAATGCCGTGCCATATAAGGGATCGGCGGTGTTGTTGTGTACGGCCAGGCTATTGAAGTGATTTGTGACGTTAGTCGCGCTGATGGAGGGAAGCAGCGTGTACTTGTCTGTGAGCCGGAATGGGCGCGATACCCGCAGATCGACCGAGGCATAGAGAGGAAGCCGGTGTGTCGATGCCGCCTCGTTGGCGACAAAGTTCTGATATACGTCGAGAGATTGGTAAGGGAAACCGGAACGGACCTCCAGCACGGGGTTCACGACAATGTGCGAGGGTAACTTTGTCTCGCCCCAGAGGAGGAGGCGGTGAGGCAGATCGCTCGTGCCTGCACCGTTCGCTTCGTTCCGTACGAAGGGTAGGGAACTTGCGGAGAGAACATTTTCAGGCGAGTTCAAAGTTCCTTTTGCGGAACTGTGCACGTAGCTGAAGTTCAGTGGCACGCTCTTCTGGAGTTCCATCCGCCCACTCACTTCAAACTGGGTTGTGCTCCATCTACCCCCGTCGCTCAATTGGTACGCTGACGTCGACGCAGAAGGAAGAAGAATCAGTTGGTTGCGCGACTCGTTGTGCAGCATACGGACGCGGAGCGTGAGCGCGGAGTTGAAGCCGTGTTCTACTTCCAGTGAAGTCGAGTACGTGACCGGCGCGAAGTTGCCTGTCCTGGCGAACCGGTTGACCAGGGGCTGGTCAGAGTTGGCATTCGCAGCGCCCTCCTGGAACGCATAGGCGCGGCTTGCGCCAGGGTTTCCGTTCGCGTAAAGCGTCACCGTTTGGTTTGGAAGGGACCCGAGTCCGTACGTCTGAAGCGGCACACTCTCGAAGAATGTTCCTGCGCCGCCGCGAACGACGGTGTTGGCGGAGGGGCTCCAGGCAAAGGCGAAACGCGGAGAGATATGGCTGGTGGCCGTGAGACTTTGTCCTTCCATGCGCACGCCGAGGTCAAGGACAAGGTGAGGCCTGGTCGCCCAGTGATCCTGGAAGTAAAGGGCCGGCTGAATATCCCGCAGTTTGAAAGAGCTGCCGCCTTGAAACGAGATCGTCTCAATCGTTGTGCCAGAGACATCGAGGAGTCGAAGCGGACGTTCTTCCGTTTGCCCCGAGGCATCGACGAGGGCCGTCGAGAGCCCCATGGTGAGCTGATGGGCGGGATGGGCTGGCGGAGTCCACAGGATACCCTCGTTCCACTCAAAACGAGAAGCATCGTGCGCGGAGTTCTTGTAGAAGTTGCCACTCGTGCCGGTAGGCGAGACCACCATCTCGGCTGAGCCATGCGGAGCGGAGCGCGCAAGGAATCCCCCGACCGAGACACTGCTGTCGAGCATGGTCTGAGTCCAAACTTTGCGGAGTGCAACAGTCAGGACCACGCTGTCCATTCGGTCGTTCGTGGTGACGGTTTGTGGAGTGAAGTAGCTCAAACCGGCAAAGTCCGTATTGGTCTTCGCAAGATGCAGACTCAGGCTGAGCGATTGCTGTTTTGGCAACGCGACATCGGCTCGGGTGAAAGAGTTCTCGGACCGTGTCTTGATCTCATTGTTTGGGAAGTACAAGGTACGCACGGCTGCTTTGTCTACGACGAAGCCGAAGCTTTCCAGTAGCTTCACCCGACCGTCGAACACGGGTCCGCCGAAGGTGACGCGTGGCGACATCGACTTCACACCGCGTACATGCCCGCTCCGGATACGGAACTCAGGGAATGGATCGTCTACGTCAAAATGCCAGCGATCTGGTCCTTTCCTCGTCTGGATCTCCACGGCACCTGCCGAAAAGCGACCGTACTGTGATCCATAGGCAGGCACCGAGACGTGGATGGTCTCAGCTGCGTTGATCGGCACGCCAAGGGTGAAGGCGCCTGTGTCCGGATCGGAGGTATCTATGCCGTCGATCAGTAGCGAACTGTGGGTTTCATCACGTCCGCCGATCTGCAGGGGTCCGTCTGGAGCACGAATCACTCCCGGAACGAGCGGGAGTGCATCGAGCGCGGTCTGAGGGCGAGAGGGGAGAGCGGTCGCTTCGACGGGAGAGAGCGTGGAGCGTGGGGAAGTCGTCTCGGGCGATATAGAGTCGTCGCCGGCCTGCACCGTTACGGTCTCGCTGGCCGTGGGCTGCAACTGAACCGAAACTTGAGTTGTACAGTTCGCTCCAATCTCAAACAGCTGTTCCTTGGAAGCGAAACCTGGGGCCGAAACCGTTATCCGGTAAGTTCCGGGCACCAGGCGAAGGTTGAGAAGACCTTCCCCATCAAGAGATGCTGCTAGTCTCTGCGCACCGGATTGCATGATATCGACCTTTGCGTCGACAATCGGAAGACCTTGCGGGTCTTTCACGCTCATTGAAAGCCCTGACGCGTTTGCCTGCGCAGAAAGAGTTCGCGGGAAGAACAGTAGAAGACACGAAAAGATTGCTGCTGCATTTAGGCGGGACTTGCGGCGCCTCCGCCGGACGATCGCATCGAATGCCGCCACTGCAGGGGCAATTATTCGGGGCTGTGAGCGGTTGGTCGATCTACAGGAGGAGACCACGGCCTGTACCTGGGTGCTGAGGAAGCTCCGAGATTCGCGAACAACGACCAAGGCAAGGAGCGCGGCGTCGAGATAGAGCATGATCTGACCTTTCGTGTACGCTTAATATACATGTACATCAAGAAGGCAGACTATGCAAGCCAAAGGGCAACGTTTCGTGTGATGTAGTTGTACTTTGGGTGTACGCGTACTCATTTCTCGCGTACAACCGGGCTTACGCCGAGGGCACGGTATCCTTGCACGCGCGGCGAAAAGTTTCATGGCTGTCGTTATTCCTTAACCAGTAGAAATCTACTGCCTCGCGCAGGCCGGGGGAAGGATTCTTGCGACAAAGGGCCAACAGCCTTTAGACCATGGCCGGACTGAGTTTCCTTGCACTTCTGCTCGCTCGCGCGCAGCCAGTCAGCGTCGTTCGCTGTCTCCATATCTGGATTCCATTTGCACCTGCCATGACGATCGCATGCGCAATTGTTCTGCAGGTAACGGAATATTTCTAAAGGTTTAGGGGAGAAGCAAACCAGTTGGAATGAGTGAATTCGTTCTACAGGCTAAGGAATAACGACATACAGCGTGACAACGATGGAAGGAGTGGATTTCAGGAGCGTCGGCGGGTGAGGTTTACGGCTCCGAGCAGGCCGGTGGCCAGGAGGGCTATGGATGAGGGCTCGGGGGTCGGGGGTGGTCTCATTGTGAATTTGGTATCGACACTCGCTGAGTGAATAACCCGAATCCACGGAAGCGCCTGTCAATACTTGCCCGCGTGCGAATCAGATTCGTGGGAGAGATCATCTCAATGTTCTAGGAGACTCACTTTGTGATTCGTTACAAAACGTCCATTGAAAGCAGCAGTCCCCGAATCAGAAGCTTCAGCAGCGTAATTCGTGGAGAATCATTGATACGATTCTCAAGCAGGGACCTGCACTGGGCTTCTATCGATATTGAAAGCCACGTAGTTCCTCCCAGAGAAGTGCCCGAAGGAAAGACTGATCATCTTCTTCTGTTTCAATGGCAAGGCAATTTCGTAGCGCGAGGCCAGCGTCTCAATACAAACGGTCGCTTTGTTCCCTATGCGAGGCGGCCAACTACCTTGGGGCTCGTTAGTCCCGGCACACTTCCTCCCGTCCGCGCCACGACACAACATGATGCCTTGTTGTGTGCTATAGACAAAGGATTCTTCAGCAAGGTATCCGACGAGATGGAGCACGAACGGATCGCATGGAGCACCGCTCCCGATGTCTCGATTGCTGGTGATGATCCAAATTTCTACGACGAATCACTGTCCCGAATATTGCAACTGCTAAGGGACGAAGCGAAGTCCGGCGGTCCCTCTGGACCTTTCTATACTGAACATCTGACATACGCCCTGGCTGCGCGTCTCTTCACTCTCATGAATCAGAGCATTTCTCGACAGAATCCCAATTCGGCTGGCGAACTGAACTCCCGCATTTTGAATGGGATTATTGAACGGATCGAGGCCAATCCCCTTGAGCAGTTCGACCTTCCGGCTCTCGCAGCAGAATCCGGCTACAGCTACACCCGCTTTATTCATGTGTTCCGCGCGCAGACAGGGCTATCTCCGTACAGGTACATCATCCAGCGACGGCTTAGCCGCGCAAAACGATTGATGCGCAATCGCTCTCTCACCTTGCTGGAAATTGCTTTGGAATCTGGCTTCGCGAGTCATGCACACTTCACTCATGCCTTCCGTCAGCACGTGGGCTGCGCTCCCAGCCAGTTCCGCGCTGGGCTGTGAAAAATAGGCAAGCGGGCAATATTTTCGATGTACCTTTCCACCATCGTATGAATCCCACGGTGGCGTTGGAAATGAGGGCTAAAGCGCTCGCAACCTGCGAGATACGCGGGGCT
>Ga0210396_10007922_pt1 | contig 10097 bp, 9 predicted proteins | sample IncBWH17OmetaG_FD_155466 | JGI IMG/M metagenome (GOLD analysis project Ga0210396, IMG submission 155466) | Forest soil microbial communities from Barre Woods Harvard Forest LTER site, Petersham, Massachusetts, United States - Inc-BW-H-17-O ... | reverse complement strand
ATCGTAATAGTCTTGCGGAATTGATCCACCGCGGTCCTTGAAACCGCGAGCGGAGGAAGAGAATGCCGGCCGTACAAGAGACGGTCGATCGGGTTCGCCGGATCGACGTCGACCAGTATCGATATGGGTTTGAGACGTTGATCGAATCCGACAAGGCCCCAAAGGGCCTGTCGGAAGACACCATCCGTTTTATTTCCGCGAAAAAGAACGAACCGGCCTGGATGCTGGAATGGCGTCTGGAGGCGTATCGCCGCTGGCTGACCATGGTCGAGCCGAAATGGGCGCGGGTCGACTATCCCAGGATCGATTACCAGGATCTCTATTACTACTCCGCGCCGAAGCCGAAGAAGACGGTGTCCTCGCTCGATGAGATCGACCCGGAAATCCTCAAGACCTACGAAAAACTCGGCATTCCCCTGCGCGAAGTCGAGATGCTCGAAGGCGTGGTGCGCCCGGAGGGCGAGCGCAAGATCGCGGTCGATGCCGTGTTCGACTCAGTGTCGGTGGCGACCACCTTCCAGAAGGAACTGAAGCAGGCCGGCGTGATCTTCATGCCGATCTCGGAGGCGATCCGCGAGCATCCGGAACTGGTAAGAAAGTATTTGGGCACGGTGGTGCCGACCTCGGACAATTTCTTCGCCACCTTGAATTCGGCGGTGTTTTCCGATGGCTCGTTCGTCTATGTGCCGCCGGGCGTGCGCTGTCCGATGGAACTGTCGACCTATTTCCGCATCAATGAACGCAATACGGGCCAGTTCGAGCGCACGCTGATCATCGCCGACAAGGGCGCTTATGTCAGCTATCTCGAAGGCTGTACCGCGCCGCAGCGCGATGAAAACCAGTTGCACGCCGCCGTGGTCGAACTGGTGACACTTGACGACGCCGAGATCAAATATTCGACGGTGCAGAACTGGTATCCCGGCAACTCCGAGGGCAAGGGCGGCATCTACAATTTCGTCACCAAGCGTGGTGATTGCCGCGGCAACAATTCAAAGATTTCCTGGACCCAGGTCGAGACCGGCTCAGCCATCACCTGGAAATATCCGAGCTGCATCCTGCGCGGCGATAATTCGCGTGGCGAGTTCTACTCGATCGCGATTTCGAACGGGCATCAGCAGGTCGATTCCGGTACCAAGATGATTCATCTGGGCAAGAACACCACCTCCAGGATCATTTCCAAGGGCATCGCGGCCGGCGTCTCGCAGAACACCTATCGCGGCCTTGTCACCGCGCACCGCAAGGCGAGCGGCGCGCGCAATTTCACCGCCTGCGACTCGCTTTTGATCGGCGACCAGTGCGGCGCTCACACCGTGCCCTATATCGAGGCGAAGAATTCTTCGGCGCTGTTCGAGCATGAAGCCACCACGTCGAAGATTTCCGAGGACGTGCTCTTCTATTGCACCCAGCGCGGGTTATCGCAGGAGGAAGCCGTCGGCCTCGTGGTCAACGGGTTTGTCAAAGACGTGCTGCAGCAACTGCCGATGGAGTTCGCGGTCGAAGCGCAGAAATTGATTTCGATCTCGCTTGAGGGATCGGTTGGATAATTCCTCATCCTGAGGAGGCCGCGGAGCGGACGTCTCGAAGGTAAGAATGAAAATTGTCGGCCACGTCCTTCGAGACGCGCCTTCGGCGCTCCTCAGGACGAGGAAACAGCGGACGACAACGGAAAACGGAAGAGTGTAATGGCATTGCTCGAAGTCAAAAATTTGCAGGTCCGTGTCGAGGAGCGTGAAATTCTCCACGAGCTTTCGCTCACCGTGAACCAAGGCGAAGTGCACGCCATCATGGGGCCGAACGGCTCCGGCAAGTCGACGCTGAGCCACGTCATCGCCGGCAAGCCGGGCTATGAGGTCACCGGCGGTGAGATCCTGTTCAAGGGCGAAGACCTGCTGGAGATGTCGCCCGATGAGCGCTCCGCCAAGGGCGTGTTCCTCGCGTTCCAATATCCGGTGGAAATCCCTGGCGTGACCACCATGAATTTCTTGCGCACCGCGTTGAACGCCCAGCGCAGGGCGCGGGGCGAAACCGAATTTCTGGTGCCGGACTTTCTCAGGAAAGTGCGCGACGTCGCGAACTCGCTCAATATTCCCATGGATATGCTCAAGCGCGGCGTCAATGTCGGATTCTCCGGTGGCGAGAAGAAGCGCAACGAGATTTTGCAGATGGCGCTGTTCGAGCCTAGCCTGTGCATTCTGGATGAGATGGATTCCGGGCTCGACATCGACGCGTTGCGAGTAGCCGCCGACGGCGTCAATGCGCTGCGTTCGCCTGATAGGGCGATGGTGGTGATCACGCATTATCAGCGGCTGTTGAATTACATCGTGCCGGACTTCGTGCACGTGATGTCCAAAGGCCGCGTGGTGAAGAGCGGCGGCAAGGAGCTGGCGCTGGAACTCGAGGCTTCCGGCTACGCGCAGTTCGAAGACGCGGCCTGACGGCCTGAGCGGATTTCACGATGAACCTTGTACTTGCAAAAACCGAAACCGGACGTGCGCTGAGCGATGTATTCACCATCGCGCGCGATCGGCTGCCAGGCGCGGGCAAGGTTGCCGATGCGCGCCGGCAGGCGTTCGATGCCTATCAACGCGCCGGCCTGCCGCACCGGCGGATCGAGGACTGGAAATATACCGATCTGCGCGTGCTGATGCGCGAAGTGTTGCCGCTGGCGGCTGCTCCTGACGCTGCCGCACTGACCCGCGCGGGCGCTGCCTTGAAGCCCCATGCGATCGACGGCGTGCGCCGGCTTGTGCTGGTGGACGGGGTATTCGCGCCCGGATTGTCCGAAACCGCTGATCTGGAAAAAGGGCTTGGCATCCGCGCGCTGCGCGAGGTGCTGGAAGCCGACGATAGCGCGCCGCATGCGCAATTGTTCGCGCCTGACGATTTCAATCCCATGGTGGCGCTGAACAGCGCGATGATGACGGATGGTCTCATCATCGAGGTCGCCGACGGCGCCGTGCTCACAAAGCCCCTGCATATCGTCCACATCGCCAGCGGCGCAACGCCAGCGGCGATGTTCACCCGCTCCTTGCTGCGCCTCGGCAAGGCCGCCGGCGCGACGCTGGTAGAGAGTTATATCGCCGCCGATGGCGCGAAAGCCTATCAGGTGCACGATTCCCTGGTCGTTTCGATCGGCGATGGTGCGCGGCTTGACCATGTGCGTTTGATCGAAGACAGCCGCGAGGCCTTCAACATTTCGTCCGCGGTGGTGTCGCTCGGCGCCCACGCCCATTTCAATACGTTCGGCATGACCAGCGGCTCGATCGTCAGCCGCTATCAGGCGATGATCGCGTTCGCCGGCGAGGGCTCGCAGGTCGAGACCAATGGCGTCAATCTGCTCAATGGCCGCCAGCACGCCGACACCACGTTGCTTCTGGATCATGCGGTGCCGAACTGCGCGAGCCGCGAGATTTTCCGCGCGGTGGTCGACGACCGCGGCCATTCGGTGTTTCAGGGCCGCATCATCGTTCGTCCAAAGGCCCAGAAGACCGACGCCAAGATGATGACGCGGGCGCTGTTATTGTCCGACGAGGCCGAAGCCGACAACAAGCCGGAACTGGAAATCTTCGCCGACGACGTGACCTGCGGCCATGGCGCGACCGCCGGCGCGCTCGACGAGAGCCTGCTGTTTTACCTGCGGGCGCGCGGTCTTTCAGAGAAAGAGGCCCAGGCGCTCCTGATCCAGGCGTTTGTCGGCGAGGCGATCGAGCAGATCGCCAGCGATAACTTGCGCGATCTGGCGATATCGGCCGCCGAGCGCTGGCTGGCGGCACGGGATTAATTCGATCCTCATCCTGAGGAGGCCGCGCAGCGGCCGTCTCGAAGGACGGGAAGAAACGGGTTGAGGCTTCGTTTTTCGAGACGCGCCCAAGGGCGCGCTGTTCAGGACGAGGAGAGAAGTGAAGGCAGACATGACCCATCCGGCGGTCTTGAACGGTTCCTATGATGTAGCCCGGGTGCGGGAAGACTTTCTCGCGCTGGCGCTGAAGGTCTATGGCAAGCCACTGGTCTATCTCGACAACGCCGCGTCCGCGCAGAAGCCGACCGCGGTGCTCGATCGCATGACCGAAGCCTACAAAAGCGAATACGCCAACGTGCATCGCGGGCTGCATTACCTCGCCAACGTGGCGACCGAAGCCTATGAAGGCGGCCGCGCCAAGGTCGCGACATTTCTCAACGCGCGGCGCAACGAGGAAGTCGTCTTTACCCGCAACGCTACCGAGGCAATCAACCTCGTGGCGTCGTCATGGGGTGAGCCGAACATCAAGGCCGGCGACGAGATCGTGCTCTCTATCATGGAGCACCATTCCAATATCGTGCCCTGGCATTTCCTGCGGGAGCGCCATGGCGTCGTCATCAAATGGGCGCCGGTGGATGACGAAGGCAATTTCCTGATCGACGAGTTCGAAAAGCTGCTGACCGACCGCACCAAGCTGGTCGCGATCACGCAGATGTCGAATGCGCTCGGCACCATCGTGCCGGTCAAGGATGTGGTGAAGATCGCCCATGGCCGGGGCATCCCGGTGCTGGTCGATGGAAGCCAGGCCGCGGTTCATCTGGCGATCGACGTGCAGGATATCGACTGCGATTTCTACGTCTTCACCGGTCACAAACTATACGGCCCTTCCGGCATTGGCGTGCTTTACGGCAAGCACGAGCATCTGGTGGCGATGCGGCCCTACAATGGCGGCGGCGAGATGATCCGCGAAGTCGCCAGGGACTGGGTCACCTATGGCGATCCGCCGCACAAATTCGAGGCCGGAACGCCAGCGATCGTCGAGTCGGTCGGCCTCGGCGCGGCGATCGATTATGTCAATTCGATCGGCAAGGAGCGCATCGCCGCGCACGAGCACGATCTCCTGACCTATGCCGAGGGACGGCTGCGCGAAATCAATTCGCTGCGCCTGATCGGCTCCGCCCGCGAAAAGGGACCGGTGATCTCGTTCGAGATGAAGGGCGCGCATCCCCATGACATCGCGACCGTGATCGATCGACAGGGGATCGCGGTGCGTGCTGGCACCCATTGCGTGATGCCGCTTTTAGAGCGGTTCAACGTCACAGCGACGTGCCGGGCCTCATTCGGAATGTATAATACCCGTGAAGAAGTCGACCATCTGGCACAGGCGCTGATCAAGGCGCGGGAATTGTTCTCATGACCGACACCGTCGAAGCGAAGAACCCCGAGGTCAAGGATCTCGAAGTCAAAACCACCAACATGGAAACGCATTCGGCGTTGCCGCCGGAGGAGACCGAGCGGCTGGCCACCGAAATTATCGCGGCGCTGAAAACCGTGTTCGATCCGGAAATCCCGGCCGATATCTATGAGCTCGGCCTGATCTACAAGGTCGATCTCAAGGACGACCGCAGCGTCGACGTCATGATGACGCTGACCACGCCCAACTGCCCCGCGGCCGGCGAGTTGCCGACCATGGTGGAGAATGCGATCGCCAGCGTTCCCGGCGTCGGCGTGGTCAATGTCAATCTGGTCTGGGACCCCGCCTGGACGCCGGACAGAATGACCGACGAGGCACGCCTCGTCCTCAATATGTGGTGAAATAGTAAAAGCGTTTTCGAGCGAAGCGAGTACCGGTTTGCGTTAAGAAAACGCGTAAAGACAAACCAGTGGAATCGCGTTTAACTTCCCAAAGGCAATGATCCGGCATTGAATTGCTGTCAGGACTAAACATATGACTGACATGACGCCCGCTTCACCCACTCCCGCCGCCAAGCCGAAACCGCGGCCGCGTCCGCAGGTCATGAAACTGACTGAAGCCGCGGCGCAGCGTATTGCGGAGCTGACCAAGCGCGCCGATTCCGAGATCGTGGGCTTGCGGGTCGGAATCAAGAACGGCGGCTGCGCCGGTCAATCCTATACGGTGGAATATGCCCACGACGTCCGTCCGACCGACGAGGTCGTCGAGGACAAGGGCGTGAAGATCCTGGTCGATCCCAAGGCCGTGCTGTTTCTGCTCGGCACCGAAATGGACTACAAGGTCGACAAGATGTCGGCGCAGTTCATCTTCAACAACCCGAACCAGGTCGGCGCCTGTGGCTGTGGCGAATCGGTGCAATTGACCGCGGCAAAGATATAGCCATCACGTAATCGCGGCGTTCGCCGGGACGACGTGTAGAAACGTGAGCGGCGCATGGACCGCGATTTCCTGTTCGATTTGTTTGCGGGTTTCGGGCCGGTCACGATCCGCCGGATGTTCTCGGGTTTCGGCATTTCCGCTGACGGCACCAATTTCGGACTCGCGCTGCGCGGCGGTCTTTACCTGCGCGCCGACGACCAGACCATTCCGCAGTTCGAGGCGGAAGGGTCAAAGCCGTTTCAGTACCAAACCAGAGCCAAGACCGTCACGGTGAACTCGTACTGGCAGTTGCCGGAACGGCTCTACGACGATCCCGACGAACTGACGGGATGGGCGAGAGCGGCATTGTCCGCCGCGCAACGCGCGGCCTTGCGCAAGCCAAAGGCGCGCAAGGGCAAGAAGACGCCCAAGAAGACTGCGACCAAAAAGACCCCAACCAGGAAGGTCGCGACCCGGAAGGCCACGAGTAAAAAGCCGGTGGCCAGCAGGACGGTCGCGAAGAGGAAGGCGCAAACGCAGAGAAGGAAGTACTGATCCTGAGGAGCGCGCATGGCGCGCGTCTCGAAGGATGGCAACGCGCGCCGATCGCAGCCCCACGGTTCCAGACGCGCGAAGACGAGCTGCTCACCATGAGGCAGTAACGGGCGCCGGTTCGACGAAAAAGTTCAGGCGACCTGACTGTGGGTCTCGGCGACGTATTCCGGGTCGGCTTCGCAGATGACGCGGTTGCGGCCGTTGCGCTTGGCGGCATAGAGGCAGGCATCGGCGCGTTCAATCAGCGAGTCGGTATCGTCGCCCGGCTTCAGCATCGATACTCCGACCGAAATGGTGACGCGGCCGAGAATTTCGCCGGTGGATTTTTTCTTCAATTCCTTCGACATCACTGCGCGACGGATATGGTCGGCGACCGTCAGCGCCTGGCGCAACGCGGTGTTGGGCAGCACCACCGCGAACTCCTCGCCGCCGTAGCGGGCGGTGATGTCCTGGCCCTTGATGGTCTGCTTCAGCGACATCCCGACCAGCCGCAGCACCTGATCACCGGTAAGATGGCCATAGGAGTCGTTGAACGATTTGAAGTGATCGATATCGAACATCAGCAGTGAAAGCGGCTCGCCGTTCGCCAGCGCATTTTGGACGGCCGTCTCGATCGAGCGGTCGAAATATTTGCGGTTGCCGAGGCCGGTGAGCGGATCGGTCAGGCTTTCAGCGCGGATCGCCTCGAGACTTTGCTGGAGATTGCTGATTTCCGATTTCGACAGTGTCAGCCGTTCTTCCAGCGCCTTGTTGGTATCGCGCATCTCGCGGGTGGACTTCATCAGCGATTCGACGATCTTTTTGACCTGGTCGCGGTTCTGCGCGGTGGAGAGCTTTTTGGTCGCGCCTGACAGGCTGGCGTCATAGCTGGCCGACATTCCCAGCGCATCGCTGATCAGCTTCATCACGTCATCGATTTCGCCGATCACGCGCGCGCCGACCTTGTCGATGCGGTCGGTTGTCTTGATGTGGGAAAGATAGGTGTCGTAGATCTGCTCGAGATCGGCTTCGGTCAGCTTGCCGTTGCGCGCCAGGGTCTCGTTGATGATCTTGTTGAGAGCTGAATTGTATCCGGTGGCGTAAATGTACCAGATCTCATAATTGCGAGGGACGGCGGTTTGCCGGAGCGACCTGATCTGCCCAAGCGCAAGTTCGGCGAAGGCCATCGTGCGTTCATGTTCGTCGAGCACTTGGATCCGTCCCCAAACGGCGGCCAGCGCTGTTCGCTTCCCGCACCAATCATTAAATTATGGGGACAAAGCTAACGAAGGTTAGTGAACGACCGGTAAACGGGTTCCCGCATCTTTCGCAGATGCGAGATGTGGTTCAGACGCGAGCGCGAACGGGCCGCAACAGGAACGCCGGAAGATGCGAATGATCGGCGGGTTCTGAGGAGGTATCGGACGAAGTTTGCGGGGCGGGTGTGCGGCCGATCGAGGGCGTGCGCGAAACTGGCGGAGCGGATGGAGGCGTGAACGCAGCCGCTGGTGCCTGTGGCTGCGGGCCGGAATGACGGCCACCGCCGGAGCGTCGGGGTTCGCGGTCACGGCGCGGCTTGCGGCCGCCGCGTGAACCTTCTCTTCCTCCGTCTCTTGCACCTTCCCTGGTGCCTTCGCGCGCCTGCTGGTCGCCGCCGGGCGGCGTTGCCATGCGGTCAGCCGGTTGGGCCTCGGTGCTGCCTTCGGCGCGGGGAATGCTTTGTCCGATCAGTTTTTCGATCGCGACCATGGACTTTTGATCGAGCGGGGTAACGATCGAAATCGCGGTGCCGGTGCGGCCTGCACGTCCGGTGCGGCCGATGCGGTGCACGTAATCGTCGGCATGATGCGGGACGTCGAAATTGAAGATGTGGCTGACGGCGGGAATATCGAGACCGCGCGCCGCGACATCGGAAGCGACCAGCAGCGGAATTTCGCCTTTGCGAAACTGGTCGAGCGCCGCGGTACGCGCCGATTGATCCATGTCGCCATGCAGGGCGCCGACGCTGAAGCCGTGCTTTTGCAGCGATTTGTGCAACAGCGCCACTTCGCGCTTGCGGTTGCAGAAGATAATCGCGTTCTGGAGATCCTTGGCGTCGCGAAGCAGGCGACGCAACGTCTCGCGCTTCTCATGCGGCTCGCGGCCAACGCCGATCTGGAACTGGGCCACGCCGACGGCGGTGGTTGCCGGCCGGGAAACTTCGACCTTCTCGGGGTTATGCAGGAAGGCTTCGGTGATGCGGCGGATTTCGGGGGGCATCGTCGCGGTGAAGAACAGCGTCTGCCGGGTGAATGGAATCATCTTGCAGACGCGCTCGATGTCGGGAATGAAGCCCATATCCAGCATGCGGTCGGCTTCGTCGATGACAAGCAATTCGACCCCGGTGAGCAGCAATCCGCCGCGTTCGGTATGGTCAAGCAACCGGCCCGGCGTTGCAATCAACACATCGACGCCGCGGGTCAATTTGGTGTCCTGGTCGCCGAACGAAACACCGCCGATCAGTAGCGCGACGTTGAGTTTCTGGCCGGCGCCGTATTTGTCGAAATTCTCCTTCACCTGGGCGGCGAGTTCGCGCGTCGGTTCCAGGATGAGGGTGCGAGGCATCCGGGCGCGGGCGCGGCCCTTTTCCAGCATGGTGAGCATGGGAAGGACGAAAGCCGCGGTCTTGCCGGTGCCGGTCTGGGCGATGCCGAGAACGTCCCGGCGCGCCAGAACATGGGGAATCGCCTGTTCCTGAATGGGGGTCGGGGTGGTGTAACCGGTGGCCGCGACGGCGGCGAGCACCTTGTCGGACAAGCCGAGATGAGAAAAAGACATTGAGCCTCTGGCAGATACCGCCGCTTGGAATCCCGGAAAAGACTGTCGCGCTCAACCCCGGAACGGCATGCAGATTTGCACGGGATTTTCGGATACGCAGACAGGCGGCTTAATCAAGATATCGCGTTTCGATACCGGGCCGCGTCAAGCCGGAACATAGGGCCGAATTGGCCAAAGTCAATGGAGCAGGTGCGGGAAGCATTGAAAAAGCTTAATGTTTTCGCGTCAATGCGGCCGAAATACCACTGGTGGCGCGTGACATTTATGCGAAGGCGCCGTTCGGTCGCATGACCGCTGGCGCCGTCAGCGCGGCGACGATGCCGCGATGTCGCGCGTCGAAGCCTTGTTGCCCGCCATCGTTTTCAATGCGGAACGGCGGGGCCGATCAGAAATCGAGGTCACCGGTTGCGCTTTGGGATTCTCACCAGGCGTAGCGAACGACGCCCTTGCCGGCGTAGCTGGCAGTGACGCTGGAGAACTCGCTTTCGAACGTCGCCGCGGCGGACCAGCCGTTGATCCATTTCATCTCCACTGACGCGGTGGTCAGGGCCGAGTCGTGCGCCTGCGCGGCGCCGTTGACGGTGAAGCTGGCACCCGGCAGCGTCTGGAAGGTGGCGGCAATCGAGCGGTCCGGATCGAAATCATGCGCCCAGGCGAATCGGGTGCGCAACGTCA
>Ga0210396_10007921_pt1 | contig 10098 bp, 9 predicted proteins | sample IncBWH17OmetaG_FD_155466 | JGI IMG/M metagenome (GOLD analysis project Ga0210396, IMG submission 155466) | Forest soil microbial communities from Barre Woods Harvard Forest LTER site, Petersham, Massachusetts, United States - Inc-BW-H-17-O ... | reverse complement strand
GCCGACACAAGCCCTCCGCCAGCTTTCAACTCGGCTCGCGCCATGCAGTACGTAAAAGAAATCGTGGCATTGGGACCGCGTCCGATCGGCAGCGCGAATCACAAAAAAGTTGAAGACTACATTCACGCCCACTTAAAAGGCGACGATGTCGAAGACGACGAGTTCACGATCGTCGCGACGGAAGGGAAGTTCCCCGTCCACAATATAGTTGCGAAGTTTCCGGGGACCCGCGACGGCATTATAGTGATCGCCAGCCACTACGATACCAATTGGCCTCTGAAAGATACTTCATATGTTGGCGCGAACGACGGCGCGTCTTCCAGCGCGCTGCTCCTCGAAATCGCCAATCAGTTGCGTGGCAAGAAACTCGATGGCTACAGCGTCTGGCTGCTGTGGGATGACGCCGAAGAATCGATGCGCCTGCCCTGGTACGACCCCGAGGCGCTTTACGGCGTACGCCACATCGCCCAGAAGTGGCAGGACGACGGAACTATCAAAAAACTCAAAGCTTTCATACTGGAAGACATGATCGGCGACGCCGACCTGGACATCGAGCGCGATCAAAATTCCACACCGTGGCTTGAGGATTTGGTTTATCAAGCGGCAAAGCAACTGGGCTACCAATCTCACTTCTTTGCCCGGGAAATTCCGATGGACGATGACCACATGCCCTTCGTGGAGCACGGCGTTCCCAGCGCCGACTTAATCGATTTCAGTTACGGCTACAACAACGTTTTCTGGCACACCACGCAAGACACAGTCGACAAACTCAGCCCCAAGAGCCTGGAAATCGTGGGAATGGTAACGCTCGAAACCGTGCAGATGCTGGGTAAGAAGTAGAAAGCTTTACTGCCCTCCGTGGAAGCGCCCAAACGCGTGAGCAAGCATCAGCGACATAATCAGGATGCCGGCCGCGAGCACGAGTAAGTGCTGGGTTTTACGTAGACTGAAGTCGCCGACGCGACAAACCAGCAGACAGCCCACAGCAAGGTTGAAGAGGCCCCATAGGACGTTAACGGTGGAAGATGACAAGCCTTCTCGGGTGGTGACGCGAAGAGGCTCTGGAAGGCGTGTCCCCGAGATTCCGTTGCCGAGATGCGGCAGGCAATTCGCGAGGAATGCTCCCCCAAAGAAGTACGCGACATAGTGATACCAGCGCAATCGTGCTCCTTTCTGGCTGTCGAGCCAATGTTAGCAGGTAATCGGATTGTTTCTGGCTTTCCCTTTTTTGCGATTTGATTTCTAATTCCAACCTTATGCGATCCGCGAAAATGTTTCTTTTCTTACCGATGCTTTTGCTGGCGTTTGCGTCCGCGCAAAATCCTGTTGACCAGGTTATCGCCGAAGGCCTGAAGCCTTCGCCTCTTGAAACCAACTTGCGAAAGCTCACGGACGACATTGGCGGCAGAATCCCGGGAACGCTGGCTATGCGGCAGGCGGTGCAATGGGGAATCGCTGCGTTTAAAGCCGCAGGCGCCGACAATGTGCATACCGAAGACTTCACCATTCCGGCTGCGTGGGCCGAGGGCTTTACCAGGATGAGCATCTCTGCGCCGGAAATCTTCGACGTGCGCGTGGTTTCGATGGCGTGGGCTCCGGCGATGCCGGCTCGTCAGGATATTCCTGTCATCGACGTGGGCGAGGGCAAAGTCGAAGATTTTAATAAAGCGGGCAATGTTTCGGGAGCGCTGCTGCTCGTACACTCGAACGAAATGGCGAAATGGGATGACCTGTTCAACGAATACCTGCGGGCTCCCGGCATTATTCTTCGCGCCCGGCAAGCCAAAGCTTTGGCCATCGCTTTTCAGTCCACGCGTCCTCATGACTTGCTGTATCGGCACACGGATTCTTTGCAAGGCGAAATTGGTTCCATTCCTGCAGTGCTGGTGGCCCGCGAGGATGCGGACCGCATGGCGCGCCTGTTGGCTTCGGGACAAAAGCTTCGCGCTGATCTCGCAATTCCCAATCGCATTAGCGGACCGATCACCACGAGCAACGTGGTTGCCGACATACGAGGGAGCGAGAAGCCGAATGAATTCGTAATCCTCGGCGCACATCTCGATTCTTGGGAACTGGGTACGGGCGCGCTCGATAACGGATGCAATGCGGCCCTGGTGATCGATGCGCTTCGCGCTATTAAAACTGCAGGGTTGCGGCCAAGACGCAGCATTCGCTTTATTCTTTTTTCTGGCGAAGAAGAGGGCCTGGTGGGGTCGCACGCGTACGCCATCGCTCATCGCAAGGAACTGGACAAGGCTGCCGCCGTGATCATCTTCGATTCTGGTACCGGCCGGGTTACCGGTTTCTCGCTAGGCGGACGAAAAGATGTAGTCGATGCGGCCAACAAACTGGCAGCTCCGCTGAAGCAGTTTGATGCGACTACCCTGCTCACCACCGCTGAGTGGGGAACGGACCACTTCGATTTCATGCTGGAAGGCGTGCCCACGTTTGTGGCTGAACAAGAGGAAGCCAATTATTTGATCAACTATCACGCCACGTCCGACACCTTCGATAAAGTTGACATGGCGCAACTGAAAAAGCATGTAGCCGTAGCGGCTGCGCTGACCTTCGCCATCGCCAACGCGCCAGAGCGGATTGGCCCGCGCCTGCATCACGCGCAGATCGAACAAACCATGGTCGAGACTCACCTCGATGAGCTGATGAAGACGTTTGGCATGTGGCAACCATGGCAAGAAGGTAAATGGGGACGCGCGGATTAAGTTGATTTACGATTGCCGATTGTCAATTGCCGATTGAATAGAGGTGAAAGCACAATCGTCAATTGGAAATTCAGCAATTCAACATTTGACGTTGGAATTCTTTTGAGTCAGCTATCACTCTGGATTCTATTCAATCTTTTCGTGCTGGGCATGCTGATCCTTGACTTGGGATTCTTGCAGCGTCGCAGCCACGTGGTGAAATTTCGTGAAGCGCTAGTTTGGAGCGGGTGCTGGATCACGTTAGCAGGAGTATTCGCAACGCTGGCCTTTGTTTATTGGGGCCGTGCAACTGCAGTGGAATTCCTTACTGGATACACTATTGAACTTTCCCTCAGCCTGGATAATCTATTTATCTTCCTTTTGATTTTCCGCTACTTCCGCGTCTCTCCCGATTCTCAACACAAAGTGTTGTTCTGGGGAATTGTTGGGGCTCTAGCCATGCGCGCTGTTTTCATAGTGGTGGGCATCGGCATGATCCAACGATTTCATTGGATCACTTATATTTTTGGAACGTTGCTGATCTACAGCGGAATCAGACTCTTTTGCCAGAGTGAAGCTGGCATCGAACCGGAAAAGAATCCAGTACTGCGTTTATTTCGCCGCTGGGTTCGAGTAACGCCGGAGTATGAGGGAGACAAATTCATCGTGCGCCGCGCGGGCTTGTACGCGACTCCGCTGCTGGCGGTGCTGGTGCTGATCGAAACTACGGATCTGCTTTTCGCCACAGACTCCATTCCAGCAGTGTTGGCCATCACGCTGAAACCTTTTATCGTTTACACCTCCAACGTATTTGCAATTCTCGGCCTGCGTTCTATGTACTTTGTTTTGGCTGGGATGATGGACGTCTTCCGCTACCTGCATCACGGTCTCGCTTTGGTTTTAATTTTCGTTGGCGCCAAGATGCTTGCCTCCCAGTATTACCAGATTCCAACCGGACTGACACTGGCAGTGGTGGCTGCGGTCCTTATCGCTTCAGTTGCTGCCTCTTTGCTTCATCCGCGAAGTCACAGGCAATAACCGCGCAGGATACAAAGGTACAAAAAGGAAAATCCAGAGCGTTGTTTCAAGCTGGGTACAAGGTACCCGTCGGCGATTGCGCTATGATGAGAATCCATGACCCGGGTGACAATTGCGGTGCAGCCCCGCCCCTATGACGCGATCATAGAGAGCGGATTGCTCGAGAGAGCGGGAGAACATTTGCGTCGTATTACGGGAAATCGCCAGCAAGTGTTCGTTGTGACCGTTCCGCCGGTACGTCGCAAGTGGGGGAAAAAGTTGCTGGCTTCTCTGTCGGCAGCTGGATTCAAACCACGAATAATCGAGATGCGTGACGGGGAACCCGCGAAGAAGCTGGCAACGATTGAAGTGCTGGCCGCGAGCTTAACCCGCATGGGCGCCGATCGCGATGCCGTGGTAGTCGCCTTTGGCGGCGGCGTGGTGGGCGACACCGCAGGTCTGCTGGCCTCGCTGTACATGCGCGGCGTCGACCTGGTGCAAATTCCCACCACCGTGCAGGCCCAGTTGGACGCCGCTATTGGCGGTAAAACCGGAGTAAATTTGCGCACCGGGAAAAATTTGCTGGGAACTTTTCATCAGCCGCGCACAGTGCTCATCGACCCGTCAATATTGTCCACTTTGCCGGAGCGCCAGTTTCGTGCGGGACTTTACGAGGCGCTGAAATGCGGAGTTATCGGCAATCCTGGCTTATTCGGACGCCTCGAACAAGTCAACACGAAAACTCTGCGCTGTGATGCGTCTGGGTTGGGGTGGATAATTGCGGAATCAGCACGGCTCAAGGCTGAAATAGTGTCCTCCGATGAGCGCGAGAACGGCCTGCGCCGAGTGCTGAATTTCGGCCACACCATCGGGCACGCGCTTGAGGCCGAATCTGGTTATCGTCATTTTCTCCACGGCGAAGCTGTGGCGTGGGGAATGATCGCGGCCACTCACATCGCGGTGATGACCGGCCGAATCGACAAAAATACCGCGCTGCGAATTTCTAACGCCGTGCTGAATCTCGGCCGTTTGCCGAAAATTCAGGCACGCAGCCGCGATCTTGTCCGTTTGCTTCAACGTGACAAAAAAACGCGTGCCGGTAAAATACATTTTGTCCTTCCACGTGAAATTGGCAAAGTTGAAGTCGTGAATGATGTGCCGGAGAAAATTGGTATGGTGGCGTTGGACGAACTGCGCCGCCTGTCGAAGTCATGAGAAGCTTCCAGCCAAACCGGTTGTCCAGGGCGCCACTGCGGAAGGAGCAAGCGATCCCGCTTCAGCCGCGCGCGCAGTGCGGGAAATGTTCACTTCCATCGCGCCGCGGTACGATCTGCTCAATCATGTTCTCTCGTTCAACGTAGACCGTTGGTGGTGGAGTAGGACGGCTCGCAGTTTTTCTACAATCCTGAAGCAGCCAGACGCGCGCGTTCTCGACCTTTGCTGTGGCACCGGCGACATGGCCTTCGCTTTGCATCGCAGGGCAGGGAAGTCTGGGGCAACGATCTTGGGCGTGGATTTTTCCCATGCCATGCTGGAGCGGGCAAATGGAAAATCGCAAGGGAAGTCGCCGCAGTGGGTGGAAGCCGACGCGCTTTGCCTGCCATTTCCCAACCAGCAATTCGATCTCATCACGGCGGCGTTTGGTTTCCGCAATCTGGCAAACTACGACGCCGGACTACGCGAAATACTACGGCTACTGCGCCCCAACGGTGAATGCGGCATCCTCGATTTCGGTGAGCCTCGGGGATTGATCGGCAAGTTTTATCGGATTTACTTCAAACATGTGCTTCCCGCGATCGGCACGCTTATCTCGGGGGTTCGTGGACCTTATGCTTATCTGCCTGCATCGGTGGAGCGGTTTCCATCCCCTGAAGAACTGCTTGACCGGATGCGACAAGCCGGATTTCGTGAGGCCTCATGGACGCCGTACACCTTCGGGATCGCGGGATTATACAGAGGCAAGAAATAAATCCACTAGGCCTGTTGTTCGGCAGCCGAAGACTGAATTGTTGCTGCCGCATCCGTAGCAAACGAATCGGCAAAGGCGTCAGCAACTGTGTAACGGATCACGTTCTCGTAATCCTCGCCCAGGAACTTTCGTAGCCGGTCGGTCTTCATCAAATACTCGCCAGTCATGTAAGGCATGGCCTCTGGCGGTATCGCCGAGATCCCCATCTTCCATAGCAACTGTAGAGCCAGACGAAACGACAACTTCCCAGGCACGCGTATAAGGTTGGCGCGAGCCATCCCGATACATTGCGCGAAAGATAAAGCTTCACCACGCCCCGCGACGTTCATTACGGTGAGGCGCTGAGCTTCGGGTTCGGTGCGGTGAACAATGTGCGCCACTAGCCGCGCCATGTCATCTACGTGAACAAACTGCAGGCGGTTTTCCAGATACTGTTTACCGAAAGGCAACATGCAAGGCAGCCGCTTACCCCGTTCACGCATTCTGGCAGCGCGCCTGGCTAGGCCATTCGGGGTTCCGCGAAAAGCGCCCAGCATGTAATTCTGCACGCTGGCGCCGGCAAAAATATGCGGACGCAGCATGTACACACTGCAGCCTCGCAGTGCAGGCGCGCGTTGCTGCACCACTTTATCCGCCTCCATTTTGTGAACTGCATACGGCAGCGTATGCGCGCCCAGAGGAAAATCTTCGCTCACCGGTTCTGGTAGGTTTGGTCCGTAGGCGGAAACACTGCTAGGAAAAATAAATCTTCCCACGAAGGCGTCATCACGATTAGCTTCTGTAATCGCTTCGATCACTCTGGCCGTACCAGCCACATTAATTTGCCACATACGGTCGAGATCGAACACACCCGTACGAACTGGATCCACGACAAAAGCCAGATGGATTACGGCTACCGGCCGGGTTTCCCGCAAGAGAAGAAACAACTGGCGACAGGATTCTTCCAGACCAAGATCCATGCGAACGAAACTGAGCGGATAGTCGGTCTGGGGCGGATTCAAATCGATACCGATAACCTGGGAATGCGCCAACATTGGCAACAGCCGCACTCCCAGGTTTCCGGCAATTCCTGTTACGACGACCCTTGGTTTTTCATCGCCCATTATTATTATTATTTGGGGCCGGGAGCAGGCGGTTTTGAGCTTGGCCCGCCTGTCGGTGGTGGTAAAGGCATCCCATGCGTGGGAGGCATTTCCGGTCCGAAATAGCTTTCATCCAAGCTGGGCGTGGCGGATTGTTGTACTGCTTGCATCTGTTCCTGCAAGTGCTGGCTGCGCAAGGCCGCGCGAATTTCTTCCTTTACCTTGTCTAACGGCGTTTCTTCTTTTGCGCCGACCTTGAAAATATAAAATCCGCTGGCGTCAGATATCACTGCGGAAATCTCGCCCGTCTTGAGATCCATCACCGAAGCCTGCGCCGGAGGCAGTCCACTGCGGCGTACATCATCCATCTTGGTGCTGGGAGGCTTAGTCTTCATCCCAGCGGTCAGGAAGGCTTCAGCCTGCAACTTGGTGAAGTCTTCTCCAGCTACCGCGCGAGTGTGAAGTTTATCCGCCTCTTTCTTCATGATCGCTTCCGAATCTTCTCGACGCTTTTCTTCCGCGGCCGCACTGAGTTTTACCTTGGAGACAGGCGGTTGCTGGGCACGTGGAACAAATATGCGCTGCAGATCGGCCTCTTCGTAGTCAGCGGCGTGGCTCTTGTAATAGTCAGCTATATCCTGGTCAGAAACCTGGCCAGCTTTTTCCTGCTGCGCCTGGTTGTATTCCTGGGACAGCACCTGGATACGCATCAGCTTCATGCGGTCTTCGAACTTTGGTCCCTGATCAAGCCCCATTTCATGCGCCTTCTCAGACATTACCAGCGCCATGCTGTAACGCATGGCGAACTGCCGGCGCGCGCGTGGCGGCATGTTGGGTTGCACCGATTCTAGAATCTTTTCGAACTCGGCACGGGTTATCACGGTCTTGCAATTCGGGTCGGCTGCTGCTTTGTCGGCTGGCGGATGGTCGCACAATCCAGCTATTGTGATCACCGCCGCATCGGGAGCAACTTTTGTAGCCTGATCCATGCCCGGAGCGTTCGGCGGAGCACCCGCCTGGGAACCCGGCGCTTGGGTAGGAGGCGGTGGTGGACTGGCGGCTTGCCCCCAAGCCATGATTGCCAGCAGCAGACAGACGAATGCATATCTCATCATATTCAGCAATTCCTCCAATTGATCGAATAAGAGTCAAGCAAAATCCTAGCACATAGTTCCCGCTGCTGGAGACGACGCAGGTGTGTTCTGAAAACGATAATTGGCGGACCTACGCGGAAGCGGCGATAATGCTCTCATGGCGAGCTTGCCAGCTATCGACAGCCCGGCGTCCATGCGCGCGGAAAAACGCGCGGTGGCGGGAAGTTCCGTGCTGGCAGCGATCGCCATCACCACCTTAAAAATTGTGGTTGGATTTACCACAGGGAGCCTGGGCATCCTGTCGGAGGCCGCTCACTCCGGCCTCGATCTTATTGCCGCCATCGTTACGTTCTTCTCTGTCCGCGTCTCAGACAAGCCTGCCGATGCCGATCATCAATACGGGCATGGCAAGGTAGAGAATTTTTCCGCCTTCATCGAAACCGCCCTCTTGCTCCTGACGTGTGTTTGGATCATTTACGAAGCGGTCCGGCGGATGTTCTTCCACCATGTGGAGATCGAACCCAGTATCGCCGCTTTCGCCGTAATGTTCATCTCCATGGCCGTCGATTTTTGGCGGTCGCGAGCGTTGGGAAGAATTGCCGCAAAGTATGACAGCCAGGCGCTCGAAGCCGACGCGCTTCATTTCTCCACCGATATCTGGTCGAGCGGCGTAGTGGTGGTGGGTTTGGCGCTGGTGCTGCTCGGTCGTATTCTGGGCGTCGAAAAGCTGCGTGTTGCCGATCCGGTGGCGGCGCTCTTTGTTGCCGGAGTTGTAGTCTATGTGAGTTCTAGGTTGGCCCGCAGGACCGTCGACGCTCTGCTCGACGCCGCTCCCGCGGGTGTGCGCGGCAAAATCTTGGCCGCCGTCAACAAGGTGGATGGATTGCTCGAAGTCGATCGCGTGCGCATCCGCCGTGCCGGCAACCGTTACTTCGCCGACCTCTCGATCGGATTAGCGCGCAACGTAACCTTCCAGCGTTCTGAGCAAGTTGCCGATGCGGTAACGTCGGCTGTGCAGGGAGTCTTACCCGATGCTGATGTGGTCGTTCGTTCGGTGGCACGTCCAGCCCGCCGGGAAAACATTTTTGATCGCGTTCGCGCCGTCGCCACCCGCAATAATTTCAACGTGCATGACATAAGCGTCCAGGATCTGAGCGGACGTTTGCACGTCGAGCAGCATCTTGAACTGGATGAGCAATTGAGTTTGAAAGAGGCCCACGATCAGGTAACCCGGCTCGAGGCCGATATCCGTCACGACGTGCCGGAGATTTCTACTATCCTGACACACATCGAAAGCGAACCGGCGACCATAGAAACTGGTGACGAAGTTGGGCGCGACGCTCTTTTGGAAAAAAAACTAAAAGCGGTAGTGGCGCACTTTCCGGAAGTGTTGGATGTACACGACGTCGAAGTTAAACACGTGCGCGGCCGGCTTTATGTCTCGTGCCACTGCACATTTTCTGACGAGCTTCCGCTCTCTCGCGTGCATGACATTTCAACCGAGCTCGAAATCCACTTCAAACAGGAAGCGCCGGAGTTGTTTCGCGTACTGATTCATCCCGAGCCGCAAACCGATAATCGGCGGTAACAATCGAAAATTGGAAATCGGAAATCTAAGAGGGAGTCGCAATGATTGAAGCGAAAGCAATCTGGACCGATAACCATCGTTTTCTCGGGCAGTCCAGCAGTAGCCACGGCATTGTCGTCGATGGCTCCGGCAAGACCGGCAACAGTCCGATGGAACTGGTTCTCATCGGCCTATGCGGATGCACCGGGTACGATGTCGCCAGCATCCTGGGCAAGAAACGCGAACCCTTCACCAGCCTTGAAGTACGAGCCGAAGCCGACCGCGCCGCGACTCCCCCGACTATCTACACAGAAATCCGGTTGGTTTATCGAGTGGGAGGAAACGTCTCGCATAAGGCGGTAGAAGATGCGGTACGGCTCTCCGAAGAAAAATACTGCTCGGTTGCTGCCATGTTGAATAAGGCTGCGAAGATTAGCTACACAATCGAGTACATATAAAAACGTGGGGAGATCTGCCCTCGGCTGTTCAGCCCGGCAAAGGGACTCTCAGGGCTTTATTTAGATAATTGGAGATTAATTGTGATTTTGAAGAGCTAAGATCGGCAATCCCCAATTGCAAACAAGCCATCGCCAACCACTTCGCGGATACCTCTATATCGCCAGCGCCGCATTCTTATGGGGCGTAGCGGCCAACCTCGGCCGAGCCGCGT
>Ga0210396_10007920_pt1 | contig 10100 bp, 9 predicted proteins | sample IncBWH17OmetaG_FD_155466 | JGI IMG/M metagenome (GOLD analysis project Ga0210396, IMG submission 155466) | Forest soil microbial communities from Barre Woods Harvard Forest LTER site, Petersham, Massachusetts, United States - Inc-BW-H-17-O ... | reverse complement strand
CGGGCTGCACAACGCGCCCGACCTGAATCATGGCGAGATCGCGATCCTGCCCGGCCCCGCCATGGCCGGCGCCGATTTCTTCGACATCACCATCCATGGCTACGGCGCGCATGGCGCGATGCCCGAGCGCTCGAAAGACCCGGTCGTGATCGCGATGGCGCTTGGACAGGCGTTGCAGACCATCGTCAGCCGCAATGTCGATCCGCTGCAATCGGCGGTGCTGTCGATCACGCAGATTCACGCCGGCTCGGCCTACAATGTGATTCCCGGCCAAGCCAAACTGGCCGGCACCGTGCGCGCCTTTTCCGACGAGACCCGCGTGCTGATCCGCGAGCGGATGCGTGCGATCTGCGCCGGCATCGCCAGTGCCTTCGGTGTCGAGATTACGGCGGATATCCGCGACACCTTCAGCGTGCTGGTCAACCAGGAAGAACAATCCAACGCGGTCGCGGCGGTGGCCCGCACGGTGGTCGACCCCGCCAAGGTCTTCACCCGGTCCCGACCAAAGATGGGCAGCGAGGATTTCGCCGATATGCTGCATGCGGCACCCGGCGCTTATTTCTGGGTCGGCCATGACGGCTCAGTGCCGGTGCATAATCCCGGCTACATTCTCGACGACAAGATCTTGCCGATTGGCGCCAGCGTATTCGCGCGCATTATCGAAACCCGATTGCCGAGGGCCGCGCATGCATAATCCGGAAACGCAAGACACCGTGTCGGCGCTGCACGATCTCAGCGCCATCGACCTGATCGCGGGCTTTCGCGCCCGCCAGTTCTCGCCGTCCGAAGTGCTGGAGGACGTGCTGGCGCATATCGCGGTGTGGGAGCCGCACATCAAGGCGCTGTACGCGTTCGATCCCGAAGGCGCGCGCGCCACCGCGAAGGCCGCGACCGAGCGCTGGCACAAGGGCGAGCCGATCGGCCTGCTCGACGGGGTTCCCGTCACGATCAAGGACAACATTGCCACCAAGGGCGTGCCGGTGCCGCTCGGGACCGCCACCACCGCGCTGGTGCCGGCGCCAGCGGATTCGCCGCCGGCCGCGCGCCTGCGCGAAGCGGGCGCGGTGATCTTCTCCAAGACCACCATGCCGGATTACGGCATGCTGTCATCGGGCCTCTCGAGTTTCCATCCCCTCACCCGTAATCCCTGGGACCTCAGCAAGAATCCCGGCGGCTCCAGCGCCGGCGCCGGTGCGGCGGGCGCCGCGGGTTATGGCCCGCTGCATCTCGGCACTGACATCGGCGGCTCGGTTCGGCTGCCGGCCTGCTGGTGCGGCCTGGTCGCGCTCAAGCCCAGCCTGGGGCGAATTCCGATCGATCCGCCTTATGTCGGCCGTGTCGCCGGACCGATGACCCGCACCGTCGACGATGCTGCGCTGATGATGAGCGTGCTGTCACGGCCGGATCGCCGCGACGGCATGAGCCTGCCGCCCGACAATATCAACTGGAAGGCGCTGGATAAATCGCCGCGCAAATTGCGCCTCGGCCTTCTGCTCGATCTCGGCGTCGGTCAGGCGCTGGAAAAAGACGTCCGCGAGGTCGCGGTGAATGCCGCCAAGGTTTTTGAATCCGCCGGCGCCGCGGTTACGGAAATCAAGGGCGTGCTGACGCGCGAGATGCTCGACGGTCTCGACCATTTCTGGCGCGCGCGGCTGTGGGACGATCTTTCGAGGCTGACGTCCATCGAGCGCGCCAAGGCGCTGCCCTATATCGTCAACTGGGCGGAAGCTGCCGCCAGGCTCTCGGGCGTCGACGCGATCAGGGGTTTCAATGCCACGATGGCAATCCGCGCCGCAGCGGCAAAACTATTCGGCGATATCGACTACGTGATCTCGCCGGTCTCGCCGGTGGTGAATTTCGCGGCCGAACTGGCCTCGCCGCTGAACGATCCCGAAAGACCGTTCGAACATATCGGCTACACCGTGCCGTGGAACATGGCGGAAAATCCGGCGATCTCGATCAACGGCGGTTACGATAAAAACGGCTTTCCGATCGGCGTGCAGATCATCGGCCGCCGTTTCGACGATATCGGCGTGCTCGGTATGGCCAAAGCGTTCGAGAGCCTGCGCGCCGCGCAAAGGCCGTGGCCGGCGGCGCCGGGGAAGTAACGTCATTCCGGGGGGCGCAGCGCGAACCCGGAATCTCGCGCTAAGAGCTTCTGGATTCCGGGCCTGCGCCTTTCGGCGCATCCTGGAATGACGGCGCAAAAATCAAAACAACCGCAGAGGAAACCCCGATGACCTACGAAACCATCATATACGAGGTCGCCGAGCATATTCTCACCATCACGCTCAATCGTCCCGACAGGCTCAACGCCTTCAATGCCGTCATGCAAAAGGAACTGATAGACGCCTTCGATGCGGCCGATAAGGACGATGACGTCAGGGCCATCATCGTCACCGGCGCCGGGCGCGGCTTCTGCGCCGGAGCGGACCTGTCTTCCGGGGCCGACACGTTCGACCGCGACGCGAAGCGCGGTCCGGTCAAGCGGTTGGCCGACGGCCGGGTCGATTACAGCGATCAAAATGCGCGCGACGGCGGCGGCCAGGTGACGCTGCGTATCTTCAAATGCCTGAAACCGGTGATCGCGGCCGTCAATGGTCCGGCCGTGGGCATCGGCGTCACCATGCAGTTGGCGATGGACATCCGAATCGCCTCGGAAGACGCGCGGTTCGGTTTCGTGTTTTCCCAGCGCGGTATCGTGCCCGAAGCCGCCTCGAGCTGGTTCCTGCCGCGCATCGTCGGCATCTCGCAGGCGCTGGAGTGGTGCTATACCGGCCGGGTGTTTCCGGCGCAGGAAGCGCTGGCCGGCCGCCTCGTCAGCAAGGTGGTGCCGGCGGACGAGTTGATCCCGGCCGCGCGTGCGCTCGCCCGTGAGATCGCCGCCAAGACCGCGCCGGTTTCCATCGCGCTGATCCGGCAGATGATGTGGCGGATGCTGGGCGCCGATGATCCGATGGAAGCCCACAGGATCGACAGCCGCGGCATCTACACCCGCGGCCGCTCGGAAGACGTGAAAGAAGGCGTGGTGTCGTTTCTGGAAAAGCGCCCGGCACAGTTCAAGAACAAGGTGTCGAGCGATATGCCGGATTATTTCCCGTGGTGGGAAGAGCGGGAGTATGAGTGACGGGTTAGCGGCCGCCACCTCCGAGCCGTCATCACCCGCGAAGGCGGGTGATCCAGTAATCGCAGGCGCCGCCGTTTAAATCGTGAGGCTGCGGCGTACTGGATGCCCCGCCTCCGCGGGGCATGACGAAGTCACCGCATCATCAACGCAACTCTCCCGATCGCCTTCCGATCGATCAGCAGCCGCATCGCTTTTGCGTAATCTTCCAGCCGCAATCGGTGCGAGATGTTGGGCCTGATACGCCCGGCTTCCGCCCACGCCGTCAGCGCCTTTAGCCGCACGTCGCCCTGCGCCGGATTTTTCCGCACCGCTTCGCCGGCGCGCACGCCAAGCACGCTGGCGCCCTTTATCATCAGCAAATTCGTGCGCGCAAGTCCGATGCCGCCGGTGAAACCGACCACGAGAATACGCGCGCCCCAGGCGATGCAGCGCAGGCTGTTTTCGAAAATCTCGCCGCCGACGGGATCGAACACCACATCGGCGCCGCGTCCGTCCGTGAGGCGCTTGACGGCATCGCGAAACGGTTCGCGGCCGTAAAGCACGAGATGATCGGCACCCTTGGCCTGCGCCACGCCAAGTTTTTCTTCCGATGATGCCGCTGCAATCACGGTGGCGCCGAGCAGCTTGCCGATCTCGACCGCGGCCAGCCCGACGCCGCCGCCGGCGCCGTGCACCAGCAATACTTCGCCAGGCTGAATCTGGCCACGATCAATCAGCGCGTGATAGGCGGTGCCGTGCGCGGCCAGAAATGTCGCGCCCTCGGCATAGTCGAACCCCCGCGGCAGCGGCGTCAGTTGCGCCGGCGTCACCACGGCCTCATCGGCATAGGCGCCGTGCCGCAATTTGAGGATGACCCTGTCGCCGATCGCGACACCAGCCGCGCCATTCACCTCGGTCACCTCGCCCGCCGCTTCCACTCCGGGCGTGAACGGCAGATCGGGCTTGAGCTGATATTCACCCGCCGCCATCAGGATATCAGGAAAGTTGACCCCAGCGGCGTGAACGGCGACGCGCACCTGCCCTTCCGCCAACGGCGCCGAGGCAAACGTCTCAAGCCGCAATCGCTCGGGCGGGCCCAGCTCGCGGCAGACGACAGCTCTTGGCATCAGGCTGCGCTCGCCTGGCGCCGTTGCAGCGCTTCGCGGATCAGCGGCAGCCGGTCGTTGCCGAAATACATGTCGGTCTTGTCGATGAAGATCGTCGGCGAGCCGAAACCGCCGCGCGCCATCACTTCGTCGGTGTTGGCCTTGAGCTGATCTTTTATGGCCTGATCGCCGATCCCGGCGAGGAACTTTTGCGGATCGACGCCGACGCGCTTGCAGACTTCCGTCAGCACCTCGTCCTTGGAAATGTCCTTATCCTCGCCCCAATAGATCTCGAACACGGCGCGTGCGAATGGCACCATCTCCTTGCCGACAAAGATGCAGCCGCGCATGGCCTTGACGCTGTTGACCGGAAACACCGTCGGCCGCATCTTGATCGCAAGCCCGGCGGAACGCGCCCAGTCGGCCATGTCCTTCTTCATGTAATTGATCTTGGCCTCAACCGGCTGTTCCCGCGACGCATAGACACTGGGATTGATGGTATTAAAGATGCCCCCGACCAAAATCGGCTGCCACGAAATCTCGACCCCGAATTCCCTGGCCAGCGGCTGGATGTTGTGGAACGCGAGATAGGTCCACGGACTGGAACAGTCGAAGAAGAATTCGATCATGGCGTTTCCTTTTGTTGGTACACGTCGCACCCTTTATTGTCTGAGCGTGCTGTCAGACCGTCATTGCGAGCGTAGCGAAGTGTAGACGAAGGCATAGTTTGTCCGCAGTGACGCGAGTGGCTTCATTGATTCTACTACATTTTTTGAGGCCGCGATGACAGCCGGTCGTCCGTGATTTGGGGCATCGTGGATTTGGGGCATCGTGCGTCCGCAGACATGGAATCCGATAAGCATGCCCTATTTCGCCGGCGACTGCGATCACGACCGTTGATCTTGTTCTGATGTCGAAGTGGGAAAGTGGCTCGCCAGTTCGTCGTAACGGGCAGTGGGAATCAGCCCTTCGAGTAGCGAAGAACAGCTTCCCGATCGAAGAAGTGACCGACGACCTTCTTGGGATCGAACGCAGGCAGCAGGCCAAGCGAGGCGAGCTCGCGCTTGATGACGCGATAACCCTTTCCCGTTGTGCGGCCGAGCTCCCCTAGCGAGACGTAACGCTGCTGGAAGGCGTCTGCTTCCGCGACTTCGATCAGCACCTGGCCACGCTGGCCGCCGACGCGGTCCACCGGAATGGCACGGAGATGACCGTGTCTGACGAGCGCCCGCGCCGTGTCCTTCTTCATTCCGTTCCTGTCGGCAAACGCCAGCATCGTCAGGGCGTCGGGATCGACGCCGTGAACGACCGATCTGACTTCCGCCAGATCGACGAGGATCGAGTTGTAGCCCCGCCTGCGCTCGAGCTTTGCGACCCGATTCAGCTTCCGCTCCAGGATCAGCCTGACGATGGCTAACTGAGAGCAATTCGCGCGCAGGGCGGCCTCCACGATGGTCGCCTGGCCAGTCTCCTTCCGGATCACGGGCTGGAGGTCTGCGGTCAACCTCGCCGTGAACTCCTCCACCCTGGTCTTGGACACGAAGGTGCGCATCTCCAACGGATTTGTCGCGCCGAGGGTCTCGATAAGCCCGGACTTGATCCAGGGCGATCAACTGGTGGCGCCGACACCGAGATGCTTCGCCGCCTCATTGTAGGGCACTTGATCGATTTCGCTTGTCACGACCTTCCGTCCCTTCTCGGCGTCGAAGGTGATGTTGTGGTCGGCGAGAGTGATCTGGCGCTTGGAAATTACTCCCGAGGCGAAGAGCAGCTTCACAAGCCGGCGCGGATTAAGCCCGGTTTCGAGGTGGAGCGTGCGAACGGAATGGACGGTGCGTTCCGAAACAGGCTCGCCGAAAACGAAATCACCGGGACCGAGCGGGAAGTTCTCCCTCATGAAATCCCCGACCACCCGCCGGAGTGCCGTGAATGCCATGTCCTTTGGTTTGGGATCGTTGGGGTCGGTTCTCAGAAAATAGTGGATCCGGCCGAAAGCCTGCCGTCCGAAGCCGCCATGTTCGGCCTTTCGCCGGCGCAGGAACGCCCACCACATTTCATGCAGCAGTTCGTGAATGCCCTCCTTTCCGCGGCTTGCGATTTCGAAACCGCGGATCCTCGCCTTTCGGCGACCGCCCGCATCGAGTTCTTCGAAATGCGTGTCCCGGCCGAAGCATGCCGCCGTGCCGAGCATCTCGCAGGTCCGGATCGCGACGTGAAATCGCCGCAAAGCTCGACGGCCCTCAGTCCGTGCGCGATCGCAAGCCGCGAAGCATAGCTCGTCGGCGGTTCTTGCTCGTTGAGCGGAGGTGCGAGCGTGAGCTTTGCCATTGTTACGCGCGGCCTTTCTTGAAGATGATCTTCGGATCGATCGACTGCCAGGCCGGCGAGAGGAAGATATTCAGTTGAACCGGCTGCGAGGTGCGCTTCGCGTACCCGTGCGCGAGGTCGTCGATGTCGAAGGTCCTGCTCTTCTCCACCAGGGCGGCCCTGATCCCCGCCAACAGAAGCTCGATTGCGAGACCGAACTGATAGGCGGAAGCATGACAAAGACGCTCGATGAGCATCGACCCGGACCTCTCCTTGTATTTCAAGCCCGCCTTTTCGGCGAAGCCAGTGAGGACGTCCATCAACCAGTCCCCATCAGCGGCCGGGTCCAAATCGTCGAACATCACGTATTCCAGGCGTCGCGAAAGCTGCCGATCGTTCTCCTCGCGCTCCTCGACGGATTGGTCTTCGGCTTGCGCGTCGGCCTCCTCGAAATCGAACAGTTCCAACGACTTCTTGGTGCCGCTCAAGATCAATTGGACCGGCCAATCGCGGGAAATCATCAGGTTGCGGAAGGTCGCTTGGACCTTTTTCACCTCCTTCTTGTTCTGTTGCAGAACGTTGTGGACGTCGTCGAAGTGCAGGAACATGACCCGCGTTTTGGGGAGCAAGGTCGGCACAGGCTGGTCGCGAACGGTCTCCAGCCAGATCAGGAAACAGCTCGATACAGTCGTCAGCCCCAAATCCAAACTGACCAAACAAATTAAAAAGCCGAAGGCCACATGGGTCGAACCGAGGTTCTTTGCCGACGTTGAATATCGGGACATCACGTCGGAAGGCTTGCTGCGGGCAAGCTCGTTCAAAGGACTCTTTCGGAATGAAAAACCCTAGCTGTGCCTATGGCTTTGGTATCGGCTTTTTCGGGCCGTTGGTATTATTTGAGGGCGCGTCATGCCCGTCGCTGCAGCGGATTTCGCCCATAAGGCGTGCATGTAGAACTGCTCGCTGGCACGTTTACGTCAACATTTTGAACGTTGATTGACACCTCACGGTAAGGCCGTCCGGAGACCGCAGCGATCTCTCTATGGCGCGCCTATATCGTGACGGACCTATCCGCCTCGTTTTCCTATGTCTTTGCGACCATTCTTTTCGTCGACGACTTAGATGGGAACGGAATGGGACGCAGGGCGAGAGCGCGGACGGCCGCTATGGCGGACTTTGCGGTGACCGCATTGGGTGTCGCCGGTTTCCTCGGCTTCCTAGTGGCCGGGCGGATGGACGACGCGAACGCCTCGCCGTTCGATGTCTTCGCGTTCGTCTGGTTCTTCACGTTCGGCGGTATCAAGTTTTGCCTGCCATGGCTGTTGTCGAAGCGGTCCGCAGCGAAACGATATTCGGGACGCCGGGCAGCCGGCTCGGCCTTCGGTTCGTGGACGTCTCAAAAGCGGTAGCTTTCTCGAAAGCGGAATCGCAAGTCCCGCAAGAACCGGATGTCGGTACCGGTTCGGTTGAACTAGCGGCGACATCGGTTCAAGCGGAGATCCAGCGACGCCCCGCTTTTCGCGACTAGGGATATTTCAATTCGAAGTCAGCGGCGGAGAAATCGGCATGTTGGTAGAGAAAGCGCGACCCGGAATAAATTTGCTTTCTGAGTTCACGCTAATGATTGTCGGCGCCTTCGTCGTCGGCCTGCCAATGGCGGTTGCGATTATTTGGGTCTGCTCCTGAACCTGTTTTCTGACTTTGAGGGCGGCCGACATATGGGCGGTTGAGGTCGGGATGACCGGCGGGGCCAGCTTCATAATGTCTCACCAACAAGATAGTCCCTTCAATGTCGTCGCCAATTCATCGACGAACAATGCGAGCTTGCGCGATTGTGCGCTACTCACCGGATGGATCGCAAAGAAGGTTGCTGGCTCTGGTTCAAACGGATCGAGCACCGTCACGAGCCGACCTGCCGCGATGTGACCGGCGACTTCCCACCAGGACTTCTGCGTGATGCCCAATCCCGCGAGGGCCCAGACCACCGGCAGTTCCGAATTGGTTGCAGCAAGCGCGCCGGTCACCCGAAAACTTCTGGCGCTATCGCCGCGGCCGAAACGCCACTGGGCGTGGAAATTGCGTTCGGTGTTAAAGACGATACAGGCATGGCTCGCGAGGTCGTCAGGACTTCCCGGTCGCCCATGCCGCGCAAGATAATCCGAACTGGCCACCACCACACGGCGCGTCTCGAATAGGCGCCGGCCAGTGAGGGCGGTATCGACGACGGGCCCTCCCCGGATCGCGACGTCGAATCCCTCTCCGACAATATCGGCGTAGCGTTCCTCCAAAGTGAGGTGCACGCGCACGGCAGGATACCGTCGCACGAAGTCACCAATGAATGGAGCGATCCACCGCCGTCCGACTGGCGCAGGAGCGGTCACCTTCAAAACGCCGGATGGCTTCGAACTCTCTTCTGACAGCCGTGTTTCCAGCGACGTGAGCCTGGCCAGGATCGCGCGGGCCTCCCGCAAATATGTCGCTCCGGCTTCCGTCAGAGACTGACGCCGGGTCGTGCGCGCCAGCAACCGCACGCCAAGGCGCCTCTCGAGTCCTTTCACCCGATCTGCCACGACTGAGGAGGCTAAACCCAGTCGACGCGCGGCGGCGGAGAAGCTTCCTTGCTCCACAACCTCAATGAAAACAGCCATTTCGCCAATGGGATGCATTTGATCACCTGGAACTTCCGCGAAGTGCTTCCGGTTATATGGGGCTAATTTTGCAGATGCGAAGGATCATATTGCGGTGCAATATACCCATCCTACCCACCGAGAACCGGGGGCCGCCTCCTGTTCCCCGCCTTCTGTTGTTGCCGAGATTTCCTCATGACGCCCGTCGCGCTCAAACCACCCAGTTCCTCGCCAAGCCCGTTGTCGCCCGGATCGAGACGTCAAGTGTACCTGGCGGAGTTGGCGTTGGCCGTCGGTGGCTTCGGCATCGGGACGGGCGAGTTCGGTATCATGGGGCTGCTGCCTGATGTTGCCGGCGATATCGGTGTGTCGATCCCCGTGGCGGGACACGTCATCAGCGCATATGCGCTTGGCGTGGTGGTCGGCGCCCCAGTGATTGCCGTTCTGGCCGCGAGGCTGTCGCGGCGAATGTTGCTTCTTGCGCTGATGACCGCTTTTGCAGCCGGCAATGTCGCGAGCGCGCTCGCTCCCCACTATGGATGGCTCGTCGTGCTGCGGTTTCTAACCGGGCTGCCGCACGGAGCCTATTTTGGAGTAGCATCGCTCGTCGCCGCGAAGATAGCGCAACCGAACCAGCGCGCCCGCGCCGTGGGCCGTGTGATGCTGGGCCTCGCGGTCGCGACACTGCTGGGTGTTCCTCTCGCCACTTCATTGGGGCAGACGTTGGGATGGCGGGCGGCCTTCGCCGCCGTCGGCGTTATTGGCGCTCTTGCAATTCTGCTGATATGGCGCTTCGTTCCGGCGGATGCAGCCGATGCGGACGCGAGCCCGTTCCGCGAGCTCGGCGCTCTCCGTCGCCTGCAGGTCTGGCTGACCTTGGGCATCGGCGCGGTCGGCTCGGGCGGCATGTTCGCCGTGTTCAGCTACATCACGCCGACGCTCGCCCATGTCGCC
>Ga0210396_10007917_pt1 | contig 10102 bp, 9 predicted proteins | sample IncBWH17OmetaG_FD_155466 | JGI IMG/M metagenome (GOLD analysis project Ga0210396, IMG submission 155466) | Forest soil microbial communities from Barre Woods Harvard Forest LTER site, Petersham, Massachusetts, United States - Inc-BW-H-17-O ... | reverse complement strand
ATAAAGGGGAAGAAAGTCTAAAAAAGGACCGATGCGGATCCGGTTGCAGGCATCAGAGTTTGAAAACCCAACCTACATGGAGACCCCATACAGAATTGCGGGTTTGCAGCCTTGACTCGGTGGGCTGTATTTTAGCATCGGGCACTGTTCGCGATAACCCGTGCTGGTAATCTATACCGAACAGGAAACCGGGTTTTGTGGCCAGACCTATCGTAAAGGCATAGCCAAAGTCGAAGCGTTGGAAATTATCATTGGCGCTGTTACCTATCAAAATAGGCTCTGAACTGCCGCCCGGGCTTTTGATCGTGCCATTCACCAGCGCGCCGGTATAGAGCCCGAAACCTATCCAGGGCCTGCCCCAATTAAATCCGGGACTGAACAGGAACTCTACCGGCACATCGACATAGTGCAGGGAATACTTGGTGCTGGGCTGGAAGCCGTTGGCATTGTAATAATCGCCGCTGGGATCCATGCTGCCTCCAGCGCCGACATAATCAGCCCCGACCCGGATGTAGAACATCTTGCTGACACTGTCCAACGGGATATCTACGAATATGCCGCCATAGTATTGGGTTAGCGTGCCGCTTGGCAGGTCCGAAATGGAACCGCTGAAGTTATTTGCCTCCACGGCGTTAACGATCCGGGCAAAATCCGGACCTCCTTTGATACCGATGGAAATCTGGGCATGGGTAGTGAGGGAGAGCAAAAGGGAGCAAAATAACAAAGTAGAGCCAAGGATACGCATAAGAGCTAATTTGGGCGGGAAAATTAGTCTTTTGTCTTGATTGATAGAAGAATGGCGACTAATTTTAACAATTTTAATGTGGTATTAATATAATATAAATTAAAATAATCTAATGGCCAGGCCTTCATGGAACAAATAAAATCTGTCCATCCCTGAGTCTGTTGACGCGCCTTTGAGACGCCGGCGGGGTCAAAAGAAAAACTTTTTTCTGTTATTGTTACACAGCATGAATCGGGGTCGATTGCTGTAAAGTTAATGCTGACCAGGGCGGTTATTCCGCTTGCTGCCCACTCGAAAGCAATCAGCTCAGGTTTGGCGCGTGACTTTTAGGTTCGTCGGTGCTCCGTTGGTGTAAAGGTAAAATTTATTTGCGTTCGACCTGGTGAAAGAAAAAGTCAATATAGCCATAATTCATCTGGCCTGTCTCTCTTGTGTATAAAGTGATTATTTGAATACCCTTATCCAATTTTACCTTTGCAAAATCTTTTAGGTAGTTCCAGTGGTGCCATTGCCGCCAATGTACAGTATCCTCCCTGACATAAGTCGATGGCATATCAATGAGACCTGTTGTATCCATATCGTTTACTGAAATAGATATCTTCCCTCCCTGACTTGCGGTGTACATCATGCCAAGCGTGTATGTACCGGTTTTCTTCACGAGAACGGTGTATTTTATCCACTCGCCCGGTGACGTCCAGCCGACATAAAGTTGATCTTTTAATGGCATAACCAAATTATAAGCATTGTTGTCTATGGGAGGCTCCCGAAATTTTGTGTAGGAGATATCAACGCCTTCTTTCATTCGAAATTCATTTAAATAAGTGCCGTCGGCAGGATTTAGTTTCCCGCTACCCTGATTAATAGTATCGGTGTCATGGTAAGCTACGCCTTCGCCTCCAAGGTCATATAGCGCGCATTGTAATCTGCCTGGTATGGTTTGAATGTCACGGTGTAAGGAGTCCTGAAATGGTTTTCCCGTATATCGTTGACCCTGCGAACCGCTCCACGAAAGGAACGCAAATACGATTGGCGCCATTTTGAGGGACAGCCTGTTACAATTTACCATCTGTTCGCTTGTAGAATTGTTTTTTAGCCTAAAATATTGTTTATCCTACTGAGTTCGTCGGCAGAAAATGAAGTATTTTCAAGACACTTTATCGAATCCGTCAGCTGTTCGGGTTTACTTGCCCCAATTAAAACGGAAGTGATACGTTCATCTTTTAAGATCCACGCGAGCGCCATTTGCGCCAGGTCTTGCCCTCGTTGAATGGCGAGCTCATTCAGCTTTTTTATTTTGGCAATTTTCTCATCCGTAATGGCATCTTCCTCAATTGCTCCATTTCCGCGATGGCTTGCAGCTCTCGAGTCTGCGGGGATGCCCTTTAAATATTTGTTGGTTAAAAGGCCTTGTGCAAGAGGTGAAAATGGAATGCAACCAACGCCATTTTCGCCAAGTACATTCAGCAGGCCATTCTCTACCCAGCGGTCTAACATCGAATATCTTGGCTGATGTATCAGGCATGGCGTGCCGAGTTGTTTTAGGACGGCAATGGCGGCCTTCGTTTCGGATGCGCTATAACTTGATATGCCGACATATAGGGCCTTCCCCTGACGTACGATGAGGTCGAGGGCGCCCATAGTCTCTTCCAGCGGCGTTTCAGGATCGGGACGGTGGTGATAAAATATATCTACATATTCCAATCCCATTCGTTTTAGGCTTTGATCCAAACTGGCTACCAGGTATTTTTTTGAGCCCCAATTGCCATATGGCCCTTCCCACATCCCCCATCCCGCTTTGGTGGAGATAACCAACTCATCGCGGAAGCTCTTAAAGTCATCTTTAAAGATTCTGCCAAAGGTTTCTTCGGCCGAACCGGCCGGCGGGCCATAGTTATTAGCCAGATCAAAATGCGTTATGCCGCTGTCAAAAGCCAGCTTTAAAATGGCGCGGGCGTTTTCCATGTTATCAATAGCCCCGAAATTGTGCCAAAGGCCCAGCGATACAGCAGGAAGCAGTAGCCCGCTTTTGCCGCAGCGGCGGTAAGGCATGTTTTCGTAGCGGGTGGAATTGGGTATGTAGGTCATATTTTGATTGCTATTTTTCACTGTAAAAAACGTACTCAGCAGTATAAGCCACTTCTATGGATTGCCCTTTGCTCTGCCTGTCACCTGTAGCCGGGGCTTTGCCGCCTTTGGTGCGGATCCTCTGAATAAACATCGCACGTCCCAATGTACCGTTTCCGCTCCTTACGGTGGCTTGCAGCAGTATCCAGGGAATGGCGGTGCTGTCGGGTGAGTTGGCCTGCTGTACCTTCATCCCGCTAACTTTCGAACCATCATCAGCCGCCCATGTCGGGTTTTTACCTGCATCGAAGTAGTGCTGACCCACCAATTGACGGTAGCCGGTATCGGCGTATAAATTGGCGCGCGGCTCTTTGAATGTCCAAATATAGTTAGTACTGTCCCTGGGATCCTGCGTACAGACATATACCTGTACGCCTTTGGCATAGGTATGCCAAATCGGCCTGCTGCTTGAAGGAACGCGTATCGGGTAGGGAATGCTGCTATCCTGTCCAAAAACAACCAGCGTATAAAAGACCGGAACGAAAGAAAAAATACTGCGCATCATATATTTTCAACGATTGACCATGCGAAAGTATGAAAAATGGTTTGTCCCTGGCAGTTTACCTTGCTGTGCGATTATGAACACCGGAAGTAGCGATACTGTGCAATAACCGACGCCCTGTATTGATGTAAACTATTAATTTACAAAAGTTTGAAAACTTGGCACGCATAGTGTGCCTTGGCGTGTATGAAAAGATCGGTTGTATTTTATACCGCAACGTTATTGATCTATCTTTTGAGCGGTTGCGGCAGTAGCTCAAAGAGTGTGAAAATTGACCGGTTGTTTAAGAAATGGAATGATACAACTATGCCTGGGCTAGTGGTAGGAATTGTGCGTGGAGACTCGCTCATTTACTCGAAGGGCTATGGGGAGGCCAATCTGGAACGAAAAACCCCTAACACTGCGAACACTATTTATTATATGGCGTCGGTGTCAAAACAATTTACCGCCTATTCCATTGTATTGCTCGCCCGGCAGGGGAAACTGAAGTTGGATGATGATATTCGTAACTATCTTCCGTGGATGGCGGACTTTGGCCGAAAAATCACTATCAGGAATTTGTTGAATCACACCAGCGGTATCCGCGATGACATTGGTCTTGCCGATGCATCCGGCTTGTTTTCACGGAGGGGACCTCAGGGAATACTGACACAACAGCTGGCCCTGGAAATGCTGCAGAAAGAGCATACGTTGAATTTTGACCCCGGCGAGAAGTTCTCGTACTCCAATTCCAATTTCGTATTACTTGCGGAGATCGTCCGCGTCGTCAGCGGGCAAAGCTTCGAATCATTCACAAATGACTCGATATTTAAGCCGCTTGGGATGACACGGAGTTGTTTTATCAGCGATACTCAGCGATTAGCTCATGATCTTGCACTTTCTTACCAGGAGACGAAAAGTGGTTTTGTGTACGATCCTCAGCGGGTCTATACATTGGGGGACGGAGGCCTATTTACCGATTTGACGGACATGGCGCATTGGGTCAGCAATTTCTACGACCCCAAGGCAGGCGATGCCAAAGATATAGATCAACTGACCGAAAGGGGCAAACTTAATAACGGTACGGAAATTAAATATGCTTTTGGTATTGTTTCGGACTCATCGCACGGATACAGGCGATTTACACACAATGGAGGCCTTTCGGGCTATCGTACATCAATAGCTATCTATCCGGACCTGAAAATGGGTTTTATCATTTTTAGCAATACGGGGGATGCTCAGACGGTTCGTAAAATGGATCAGTTGCAGGAGCTGTTCATCCCTAAAAGATGAACCTGTCTGCTCTACAAAAGAACCGAACTGCATTTGAAATTGATCTTATTCACTTCTAAGGCTTTTTACAGGATTAGCCGAGGCGGCCTTCATCGACTGGACACCGATCGTCAATAAGGCGATCAAAGTCGCGAGGCCGCCGGCCAGCACCAAAAACCACCAGGGAAAGGCAATGCGGTAGTAGTAGTCCGCCAGCCATCGATTCATAAAAAACCAGCACAATGGGACGGCGATCACCAGCGCCAGGCCAACCAGCAGCAGAAACTCTCCCGAAAGCAACTTCACGATTCCTGCTACACTTGCCCCGAGGACCTTTCGGATGCCTACTTCTTTCGTACGAAGGACTATGCTATAGGAAGTGAGTCCAAGCAGTCCCAAACAGGAGATCAAAATGGCCAGGATGGAAAAACCCATGAACAACCGGCCGAAACGATCTTCGTCCTGATATTGCCGGTTAAAGAATTCATCTTCGAAATAATAGCTGAAGGGCCGGTCGGGCATGATCTTTTTCCAGGCTGCTTCTATCCCTGTGATCGTCGCGGGCAGCCCAGCTGTGTTCACGTGTATGGAAAGTAAATTGGCGTCGTTTGGAGCGATCAACATCCCGAGCGGCGAGATAGCATCGTGCAACGAATAATAATTAAAGTCTTTCATCACCCCGATGATGCGGCCTTCCCGGCCATATGAATTGAACCGCCGGCCGAATGCGTCCTGCGGGTTTGTGTAGCCGAGGTCTTTGGCCGCGCTTTCATTGATGATCATCGCTTGGGTCGAATCAGTAGCAAATGCCGTCGAAAAATTCCGGCCAGCCACCAGCGATAGCTTATACTGCCGCATATAGTCGAAATCTACGAGGTAGAGATTTAAATTCTCGGTTTGAAAGCCGCCCTTTTTATTTTCCAGATCCGACAACGCATAGATCAAACCGCCGTTACCCGGGGTGCTGGAACTTAGGCCGGTGGACAACACACCCGGCAACCGCCCGATCTCGGTCTTCAAGGTCAGCTTACGTTCGTCGCCATAAGTCGGTATTACCAGCATTTGTTTGTTATCGAAACCCAATGGATGATTACGCAGATAGGACAGCTGCGCCCGGATGATAAAGGTCGCGGCGATAAAAGCGATGGAGATGACGAATTGAAAGACAACGAGGGATTTTCGCAGTACCAGCCCTTTAGGTCCTGTGGCAAAGCGGCCTTTCAGCACGACCACGGGCCGGAAACCCGACAGCACCAGCGCCGGGTAAATCCCCGCCAGCAACCCGATGCCTACGGCAATCCCCAAAAAGATCAGGAGATCGCCAGGATGCTGGATCAGACCCGTGCTCACCGGTTTACCCGCCAGCCCATTGAAGGCCGGGATCAGCAGCCAGCAAATCACCACCGCCAGTACAAAGGCGATCAACGCCTGCAAGACAGACTCGCCCAGGAACTGGCTCGTCAACTGTCCGCGCCTGGCGCCGGCGACCTTACGGATGCCGACCTCGAGGGCCCGCTCTGTAGATCTTGCCGTCGTCAGATTGACAAAATTGATCCCCGCGATCAACAGCACAAAAATACCTACAATGGAAAAGACATAGAGATTTGTCGGGTTGCCGGAGGCGGGCCCGCCCGCTTCGCCCGAATAGAGATACACATCGCGCAGGGGCTGCAGGGAGAGCGTGAACCACATTTGCATCTGTTTCTCTTCCGCTCCGTCCTGCTGTTCTACAAAGGCCGGGAATTTTCTCTCCAGCGCATGGGCGTCCACGTTTGGCTTCAGCAGCACGTAGGCATAAAGCCCAAAGCTTGGCCAATGTTTATCCTCGTCCGGATTGAATAATTTGGTCGTAGCCTTCGAGACCAGTAGATCGGCCTTGAGCTCCGTATTCTCCGGCATATCCTTCATGATACCCGTGACCTTGGCGGCCAGCCCTTCATCGCGGATCAGCAGAGACTGTCCCATGGGATCGCTGTCGCCAAAATATTTTCTGGCGGTTGATGCGCTCAACACCACGCTCAGCGGCGCCTTCAAAGCCGTCCGGGCATTGCCCCGCAGCAATGGAAAATCGAAGACCTGGAAAAACCCGGAGTCGACATAGGCGCTATTGGTCTCCTGGAACACAATCGTGCCCTTACGCACCAGCATCGGCTGAAAATCTTCCCGCACTACCGCCTCGATCTCAGGAAAGACCCGCTTGGCGGCGATAGACATCGGCGGGGAAGTCAATCCCTGGTGGATGACCCCCGTAGGCGTCTTTTCATCACAGTTGAGCAGGTAGATCCGGTCCGCCTTTTCGTGGAACCTGTCATAACTCGATTCAAAACGGACATACAGAAAAATCAGGAAACAGGAGGCCATTCCCACGGCCAGGCCGGTGATGTTGATCACGGAATAGGCCCTTTTCCACCACAGGCTTCTGAAAGCGATTTTGAAATAGTTTTTCAGCATGGATGACCGGTTATGATGGTCGTGCGATGGACCTGAATGATGATGTCCGATTTTTCTAATTGAAAATAAGCAATTTATGAGTAAATGAAAAATGGCTCTGCTCCCTCGCGATGGAATGGGTGCTCTTGGGTTTAAAAAATTCTAAATTGCGCTATGTTTAAAAAATAATCATGAAAAAAATCACCTCATTAACATCTGCAGTGCTGCTGATCAGCCTGTGTACTTCGATCACCGCATCCGCGCAAAGTCAGGATACCTATGTTTATAAGCCGCCATCGCAGGCGTTGTATAATGCCATCGTCCGGATGGACAGTATCTATTTTAGCGCCTATAACGCCTGCGACATGGATAAACAAGCGGCTATCTATGCCGATAGTATCGAGTTTTACCACGACGGCAGCGGCCTGGAAACCTCAAAAAAAGCACTTTTGGCCGCGATCAGGGAGAATATCTGCGGCAAGGTGACCCGCGTGCCGGTCAAGGGAAGCATAGAGGTTTATCCGATACCTGGTTTTGGCGCCGTGGAGATCGGTCTTCACCGGTTCATCAATCACGCAGAAAACAATGCCGTATCAAAACCCGATAAGTTTGTGATCATTTGGCGGAATCTTAACGACCAATGGCAAATAACCCGGGTAATCAGCTTGCATACCGGCAATCATTAAAGCCAAGGAGAGTACAAGGATTTTAGTAGCGCCCCACCGTACCGCGCAGGGATTCGAACAGCTTTTTTGAATCGAAGCCCACGCCATTTTTAAAAACAATTTCTGTATTGCGGACCGCTGCGATATTTGTTTCCGGGTCGCCGCCGATCAAAACGAGGTCTGCCTTTTTGCCCAGTTCAATTGTCCCTGTTTCTTTCGCAATCCCCAGATATACCGCCGCATTCAGCGAGCAGATCCTGACGGCTTCCGGAAAACTAAAGCCTGCTTCCGTCAACAGCTCCAGGGTATGCCGGTCTGCATAGCCGGGAATGACCCTTCCGGCACCGGTCGGGTCTGTTCCTGCCATCAGCGTACCCCCCATCATCACAAACTTCTTCTCCCATGCCATTTCTTTTTTGAAAAGGCTGACCCTGCCAGGATCATGGTTCAATGCATCCCGGTACCCTTTTTCAACCACCGCTCTAACTTCGGGGACCAGTGCATCGGCTCCGCCGCTGGGGAACGCTTCCCGGCCGGTAAAGGGCTCAAACACCGCCAGTGTGGAGGTCAAGGCCACTTTTTTATCGATTAAAAGCCGCATTAACTGTTCCATTGCCTCACTACCCACATCCAGCGCCTTCAGGGAATTGTTTACATTCTCTGAACAAACGTTTTCTTTCTTGCTCGTATCAAAATCGCTGCATTCCATAAAGCCATGTTCCAGGTTATCGATCCCGGCTTCGGCGGCTTCTTTATAGGTTACCGAGCAAAGATGTCCGGTAACTTTGAGCCCTCTTTGATGGGCCGCGCGGACCACCGCCACAAGATCGGCAACGGTGATGTCGATGTAAACTTTAAAGGAAGTACATCCGAACGCTGCCCAATAATTAACGATACCAGCTGCCTCCTCCGGGCTGTGGATGTGTAACATTTCAGGAACCGGGAACCCCTCCCTTTCAATGTAGGGGCCGGTAACATCCATATCAGGCCCGGCCATTTCCCCTTGCTTTATCCACTGCTTCAAATTCAGGTCTGTTTGCGGTTCAAGGCTGCCGGCGGTCCGCATCGTGGTTACCCCTCCGGCAAGGTACAATTGCGGAAAAGACACGGGCATTTCCTGCCCGAGATAATAATCCCCCGCTGCTTCTGCATAGAACAGGTGCTCATGCATCATGATCATTCCCGGTATGATCGTTTTACCCGTGCAGTCAAGAATCTTCGCGTTTGCGGGAATTTTCGTTGTTGCCGAATTGCCCATTGCCGTAATGATGCCCTTTATAATGACCAATGTCTGGTCCGGCCTGGACGGGCTGCCGGTGCCATCCGTTATTTTTGCATGGACGAGTGCAAGCGTATCTGTCTGAATACAGATGTATTTTTTTACCGCCGCACTATATTGTGCAAAAGCAAGCGAGGACGGCAGCAGGGAAACCAATAGTAAGGTAGCCAGGTAAAGTTTTGTCCTTATGGGCGACATATTTTTTGATTGAGGTTTGATAATATTGGCAAGCGTTAAGACCCGAAGGTAACCGTCCTGCCGGATTATTCCTTTTGAAAATGAACGCCGGTTGTATCGAAAGCGGACAGCACTCCAGGCATATGTCAATCTAAGATTACTCCCATCTGCTCCGCGATTATATGCAGGAACAAGTTAACGAAGGCTTTACCGGCGCCAAAGAATTGATTTTGAAATATTTGTTCAGCCTTCTTTGATTGGCGGATTATAAGAATAGCCTATCAGACAACGTCAGGATTCTCGGTATATGGGCATTTGTCGGTGATGAGAATGCCTCTTTTGTCATCGAAAAGGATAAGATTACTTATCCTGATCACAATGCCTCCTATAAATATGTAATAGCAAATGACAGTATACATATTAAGTTTGATGGCTTTGATGGAAATTATTTAGTTAGGACAAAAGGCATGGATCCTTTGGTCTTAACGGGTGATGAGCAACAGGTCTACTATAGGTTTAAGAAGTAGAGATTTTCAAAAAGGAAATGGCGGTACCCCGGCTAAAACTGAACATAGAGTGTGCGGAACCGGACAATTAATAAAATCAAAGAAATCGCAACTAATTGATTATTAAGATGTAAAAAAATAGGTACTTTTCTGGCTGGCGTTCTCCTGTATTCTAAAACCAAGAGCGTGTTCAAAAACTATCTCCTCGTCGCCCTCCGCCAACTCCGCAAGAACCGCGGCTACTCCTTTATCAACATCTTCGGTCTCGCCACCGGCATGGCGATCGCCCTGGTCATCGGCATCTGGGCAGTCGACGAGCTTTCAGTCGATCAGGGGATGCCAAACGGCGACCGCATCGTGGAGATCATGCAAAATCAGTGGCCAAAGGGCCAGACCAGCGAGAAAACGCCGCCCTCGTATGTA
>Ga0210396_10007916_pt1 | contig 10102 bp, 7 predicted proteins | sample IncBWH17OmetaG_FD_155466 | JGI IMG/M metagenome (GOLD analysis project Ga0210396, IMG submission 155466) | Forest soil microbial communities from Barre Woods Harvard Forest LTER site, Petersham, Massachusetts, United States - Inc-BW-H-17-O ... | reverse complement strand
AAGGACTATTTCAAAATCGAAAATGAAGTGAACCTCATGACCCAAAGGCCGGGTCATATCATGAATAATCTCTTCGCCACGTTTGGCACGACTGAATTTTTAGTTCGGCAATGCATCGTGCCTATCGTGGCCTGGAATGACGGCGATGAAGAGATTCGCTGCATTGGCACGGGCTTTTTCATTAGCGCTTCCGGATTGCTGATGACCGCTGCTCACGTGCTCCGTGATCCAGTTGATGAAAACTATACGAGCGTTACCCAGGTCAACAAAAATGCGCACAAGTTAGGCGAGGACTTGCGCTTTGGCGTTTTGCTGCCCGCCAACCCAGCTATGAAAAATGCTCCCTTCCCTGTGCATCCGGCAATGCGAGAAGCAAAATGGTTTATGTGCCCATTTGAGTGGGCGTATCACTGGGGCAGAGATGTTGAGAGTCCGCTTCTGCATCAAAAGCCTGAGTTTAGACCAGACCTCGATATTGCAGTTTGCAAGGTTAGAGAGCACGCCTTGATTGGCCCCTATCAGCCGTTGAATATAGGCTTGTACAATCTCAAACTCGGCGACCGCACTGTAGCGATCGGTTATCCAGAAATGAGGAATATCCGCTTAGTCGGCGACGATTATCAGCCTGAATTAGTTGTTTCCGTTGGCTCTGTAACAACCATTTACCCGAACAACATGACCGAGAGGCAGAACTCAACGCCAGGACCTAACTTCGAATTTGACGCGAAAATTCCGGGCAAAATGAGCGGCAGCCCCATTTTGGTTGGCGGGGGTATCATAACGAAGGGAGTTGTCAGCCGTAGTTCGGGCAGCAACGACAATCACGCAAGCGGATGTTTGATCGCGCCGATGATGGGTCTGCCATTAATTGACGACAAAAGCCTGCTCGATTTGATGAATAGGGGAAATGAAGGCATTGCCAAATTCCAAGGATCGGGTCTTTAAGAGCGATGTCTCTCACCGTAAGATCGCTGGCGTCCCCTACGGGATTTGAACCCGCGTTGCCACCGTGGGAGAGGGTTGGGGTGAGGGGTTCAAGTCCATCGATAGAGCGTAACCCCTCACCCGGATCGCATCTAACGATGCGATCCGACCTCTCCCACAAGGGGAGAGGTAAGTGAAGCTGCTGACAAACCATTCGACCTAAGCCCATCCAGTTCTCGCGAAATGCGCTAAAGCGGCCGATCGGGAATGCAATAATTCAGGACGAAGCTGCTCGATTTGCCGCCGCCCGGGGTGGTGGGGCAGCAATCCCGGGTCTGCAAGGTGATCGTTGCGTCGTTGCAGTTGGAGAATCCGCTGCCCGTCACGACGCAACCGCGGCCTTTCTCCGACCCGCATTGGTGCGTTCCCGAAGCGGAATAGCCGCGCAGCTGCGCGAATTTCAGCGCTGGCTTCAACGCCGATTTCAATTCTTGTTTGAGTTCTTGGCCACCGGCCGGCATGCTGGCCAGGATGGCGACGGCGGCCAGACACAGGATAGCGCGTAAACCAGGCCGACCCGGGAGCATTGCGGATTTTTCCATGGTTTTTCCTCGTATCGATGCTCGACAGCTTGCTAAGCGCCGGGCGGCCGAAAGTCTCCGTAACCTATTGTCACAATCGAATATTTTTTTCGCTGTGGGTAATTTGTCACATCAATTTGCGCGACATCCTGTCAAACTACCGCTTAAGCTGATATTAACGGAATCAATTCTTGGGGCGCGAAGGGGGAATGGTTGTGGATGCGGGCGTGCACACGCGCCTTTGCAACTGGGAATAAGTACCTACAACCTCTGGTCTTTTTCGGGCACCAGCGCAAAACATCCCCAACTATCGGACTGACAGCGGCTGACCATCGGTCCAGCCGCTTCTACCGCGACGACGCACAAGACAAAAAAGCGCAAGACAATGGCGATGCCGTTGCCGTGCGCTGGATTAAGGCTTGAGTGGGATCAGGCTTGGAATGGGATCAGGCTTGGAATGGGGTCAGGCTTGGAATGGGGTCAGGCCCGAAATGGGGGTCAGGCTCGGTTGGGAATAGAGTTTGATGGGAAGCAATCTCAGGCCGGCGCATTTCGTCCACAAGCTTGGCGTCGTAAAGCTTGGTATCGAAAAACTTGGCGTTCAAAAGCTTAACGTCCAAAAACTTGGCGTCCGCAGGTTCGTGGTCTTGCTGGCGATAGGATCGCTGGCGTTGTCCGGGTGCACGATCGCGCCCAATGCGTTGACCGACGCCGAGCGCCAGGCCGAGGCGGAACGCGATCTCGTCAGAATGTACGGCCAGCAGACGCCGCTGCTCCATCCGCTCACCCTGCACGAGGCCTTTGAGCGCGCGGTGAAGTACAATCTCGACGGACGGGTCAAGGGCGTCGAGGAAGCGCTGGCGCGGGACGATTTCGATCTCAGCCGATATGACCTGCTGCCCAAGGCCTATCTCAACGGCGCCTATACCGCCCGCAACAACGTCAATGCGAGTTCGAGCCAGTCGATTGCCACCGGAGAGCAGTCGCTGGTGCCCTCGACCTCGACCGATAACATCGATCGTTCCGCCGATCTGCTGGTGTCGTGGAATCTGCTCGATTTCGGCGTCAGCTATTTCGCGGCGCGCCAGCAGGCCGATCGTGTCCTGATCGGCGGCGAAGAGCGCCGCAAGGTGCTCCAGACCCTGTTCCAGGATGTGCGCCGCGCCTTCTGGCGCGCGGCCAGCGCGCAGCACCTGAACGGGCAGATCCTCGCCGCCATCAGCGCCGCCGAAGGCGCGCTGCCGGCCGCGCGCAAGGTGGAGAGCGAAGGACTGCATTCGCCGGTCGATTCATTGCGCTACCAGAAGGCGCTGCTCGACCTGATCCGCCAGCTCGAAAGCATCCAGTCGATCCTCGCGGTCTCCAAGACCGAGCTCGCACAGCTGATCAATCTTCCACCGGGCCAGCCCTACACGCTGGCCGTGCCCGGCGGCATGCGGATCAATCCCGTGCGCATCCCGATCGGGCAGATGGAAGATACCGCGCTGCTGCTCAATCCGGATATCCGCGAACTCAGCTATCAGAAGCGCATCAGCGTCGACGAAACCCATAAGGCGCTGTTGCGGCTGTTGCCGGGCATCACCTTCAGCTACGATCCGAGCTACGACAGCAACAGCTTCCTGGTGAACCATTATTGGGCCACCGGCGCGGTGCGTATCGGCGGCTATCTGAACGGCCTGCTCACATTCCCCTCGACCTACCGGCGCGCCACCAACGGCGAAAAGCTCGCCGACCTCAAGCGCGAAGCCATGAGCATGGCGGTGCTCGCCAAGCTGCACATCGCCTATCAGCAATATCTCGCCGCGAGCCGCGATTTCCAGCGCTCGCAAGAGATCTCGGACGTCGACAGCCGGCTCTACGATCAGATCCGCAACCGCACCGCGACCGATGTCGGCGGCGATCTCGAGCGCATCTCCGCGCAAGTGAGCGCGGTGACCTCGCAGCTTCGCAGCTATCAAAGCTACGCCGAAGCCCAGGCGGCGCTGGGACGGCTCTATGCCACCTTGGGCATCGACCCGACCCCGGACCATGCCGATGTGCTGGATATTGCGGCGTTGCGTGCGGCGGTTCGCCGGGGCGCGGATGAGCGGCTCGTCCCCGTCATCCCGGCCACCGATCCCGCGTTGAACGCCAAGGCCGAGTTGAATGCAAAGCCCGAGGCGACCACCGCATCGGCCGAAACCGTCAATCAATCGCCCGGCGCGCCGACGCTGCAGCGATGACGGCCGCTCCGATGGCGCAGCGCCGGGCAGGCCACCGTTCGCGGCTGGCAGCGATGGCTGGCATCGTGACGGCGCTCTGGGCTTTCAACTGCGCGGCACAGACATCGCCATCGTCCTTGCCGCCGCTGAACGTCGGCCCCCCCGAGCTTCGGGCTCAACTGACGCCCCGCGAATACACCACGCTGTCGAGTGAGATGGCCGGACGCATCGATCATGTCGGGACCCGCGTCGGCGAGCATTTTCACAAGGACGACGTGCTGGTGGTTTTCGACTGCGCCCAGCCGCACGCCCAGGTCGCCAAGGCAAAGGCGGTCGCGACGCAGGCCGACAAGACCTACGCCATCAACCAGCGTCTGGTGGCGTTGAAATCGATGGGCCAGCTCGAGCTCGACGTCTCCGGCGCCGAAGTCCAGAAGGCCAAGGCAGATCTCGCGGTAGCCGAAGCGATTGAGTCGAAGTGCTCGATCTCGGCCCCCTTCTCCGGCGTCACCGTCGACCAGAAGGCGCGCGAATTCCAGTACGCCACGCCGGGCCAGCCCCTGCTCGACGTGCTCGACGATCACGCCCTCGAAGTCGAACTGATCGCACCGTCGCGATGGTTGAGCTGGCTGAAGCCGGGTTACGTTTTCCAGGTCACGGTCGGTGAGACCGAGAAGACCTATTCGGCCAGGATTACCCGGCTCGGCGGCCGCGTCGATCCGGTCAGCCAGTCGATCAAGGTGATCGGCGAGATCACCGGCGACGCCCCCGAACTGATGGCCGGCATGAGCGGCCGCGCCATCATCACGCCGCCCTAAGCCACGCCTCGCAAAGGCACGGACGATCAGCGCGACGTGCGGCGCGGCCGAGGGCGCGCTCGCCCGGTGTGGCGGCGGAGCGCTTTTACGATATGCTCTGCGACCTCGGACGAAAGCAGGTTCGCGACGGCATCTGGGAATCGGCCGCTTAAGGACGGCGTATTACCCCAGGAGCTGCCGCTCCACCGCGGACGGAGATCCCGGAGAGGATGAGATGACGGAACGGAGTAACGAAGCCGTAAAAGTGGATCGCCGGACCCTGCTCGCGGGGATTTCAGCGGGCCTCGCCGCCACCGGAATTGGTGCGGCGCTGGCGCAGCAGGCTCCCACGCCGGTTTCGGAAAAGGGACCGCTGGTCTGGCTCGAGATGGACCAAAAGCAGCTCGATGACGCCTACGACCAATCGAAATACGCGCCGAATTTCATGCAGGTCATCAATCGCTACACCTCCAACAGCAACGCGATGCGCTCACGGCTCGGCGAGCCCCGGCGCTTCAATTATGGCCCGACCCCGATCGAGCGGCTCGAGGTCTATGGCACCCGGCGGCCGAATGCGCCGATCCATATTCACATTCACGGCGGCGCCTGGCACCAGCGCCCGGCCACCGACTACGCCTTCCCGGCCGAAATGCTGATGAACGCCGGTGCGCATTACGTGGTGCCGGACTTCATTTCGGTCGATGAGGCCAATGGCGATCTGATGCCGATGGTCGAACAGGTGAGAAGTGCCATCGCATGGACCCTGCGCAACGCGCCGACGTTCGGCGGCGATGCGGAGCGGGTCTATCTCTCCGGCTTCTCCTCGGGCGCGCATCTTGCCGGCGTCGCGCTGCTGACGGATTGGCGCAAAGATTTCGATCTGCCCGCCAATGCCATCAAGGGCGCGGTGCTTTCAAGCGGGATGTACGATCTCAAGCCGGTCCGGCTTTCCGCGCGCTCGAAGTATGTGAAATTCACCGACGAGATGGAGGAAAGCCTCAGCACCCAGCGGCATCTGACGCGGATCGCGGTGCCTTTGGTGCTGGCGCATGGCACCTACGAGACGCCCGAATTCAAGCGTCAGACCCGCGACTTCGCCGCCGCGCTGAAGGCGGCCGACAAGCCCGTGCAGTTCTTCATCAACGAGAATTACAACCATTTCGAAATGATGGAGACGTTCGCGAGCCCTTACGGCCTTTTGGGCCGCGCGGTGCTGGAGCAGATGCAGTTGCATTCCATCTGAAACGAACCGCTTCTCCTGCGGCCTCATGGTTCGAGACGCGCGAAGACGCGCTCCTCACCATGAGGGTCCCCGGACCTCATCCTGAGGAGCATCGCGAAGCGATGCGTCTCGAAGGATGAAGCCATCGAAGTGGAATTGTGCTAACCGGTACTTACTTCGCCGTGTTGCCGATCGCCCAGCGTCCCGGTCCTGCCACGAAGTAGATCAGGAAGATGAAGCAATAGAGAATTGCTGCGTCGCCGCCGTTGAGCATCGGGAAGAAGCCCCTTGGCGCGTGCGCCATGAAATAAGCGACCGCCATGTCACCGGCCAGGATAAAAGCAACCGGCCGGGTGAACAGGCCAATGGCGAACAGCGCGCCTCCGGCTATTTCGATAACGCCCTGAAACCAGTGCAGCGTCCCCATTGCCGGCATGGCCGTCGGCGAAGAAGGAAATCCGAACAGCTTCGAGGTGCCATGCTCGAGAAACAGCAGCCCGATCACAATGCGCAGAATGCCAAGCGTTTCCGGCCAATACTTACTGAGGCGATCCATTGCGTACTCCACCTGACGAAACCGGACTTGGTTCGTCCCCCATACCCGGCTACCATATCTCGCATCATCGCCCGCTGCCAAGCAGCCGCCGATACATCTCCCGGGAAAGATCGGGTATCGAGGACAGGGCCATAGGGCCCATACCTGATCTCCAGCAATTTCCAGGGGATTTCCACGTTAAAAGCCTATTGCAGGCCGGCGTCTCACGACATCTTGTCCCTTTGTCACGTTGTCACGCCGCTGTGACAAAAAGCAGGGAAAATGGACGGCAAAGTTTCCATACAGACAGAGACAGAGCATGAAACGCGGAATTACGATTCTGCTTTCGCTTTGCGCGCTGGTGACCGTCGGCTATTTCACCGCGAGCAAATGGGCGATCCATCACAAAACGCTGACATTCTTTGACCCGCTGCGCACCGACCGTCCGGTCGCGGTGGACATCGCGGTTCGGCGCGACAGGGAATGGGAGGCGACGGCCGAGATGATCACCCTGCCGGTGGTGATCCTCAGCCACGGCAACACCGTCAAGTTCACCGAATATTCCTTTCTGGCAAACGTGTTCGCGGCGCGCGGCTACATGGTCGTGAGCATCCAGCATGATCTCGAAACCGACGAGCCGATGGTGACGAAGGTCGGCGAGCCATATGTCGGCCGCGGCATGCAGTACAATCGCGGCATCGCCAACATCATGTTCGCCATCGACGAGTTGAAGAAGCTGCAGCCGAACTCGGACTACCGCCATTTGACCATGGTGGGTCATTCCAATGGCGGCGACATCTCGATGTATTTCGCCAAGCGATATCCCGACATGATCAAGAAGGTGGTGACGCTCGATAATCTGCGCGTCCCCTTCATGACCGACGGCAAGTTCAAGATCCTGTCGTTCCGTTCCAAGGATCCGGTGTTCAAGCCCGATCCCGGCGTGGTGCCCGATGACGAAATCTGCAGGAAGGCCGGCATCACCGTGATCAGGACCGCCTATCAGCACAACGAGCTGAGCGATCGCGGCCCGAACGAAGTCAAGGCCGCGATCCAGGCCATTCTCGACAAGTTCCTCAGCGAAGACGACGCCGCCCCGCCCGCGGCGGCCGACACAAAGCCGCCGGCGATGACCGGGCCGGCGGCGCTTGCCGCATCGGCCATCAACTGACGACCGGAGCAATTGCGCCGGCCGCGAGAGTTGGGATAATCCGATTCCGGTCACTCGCTGATCTTGTGCGTGAGCGACGGAAAGGGCCGGCCGCCCAGACATCATTTCTCAGTTTTACTTCAATCGCAGACGTCCGAGCGACTCATCTTTGTTTTGACGCGTTTTCTTGACACAAACAGAGAAGTGCCAATTTTCAGCCGCGAGCCACCCTTCCTCCTGCGCGGGCTGTCGTATATGAGAGAATTGCCGACGGAACGTGCCGATAGTTCCAGAGCGAATCGGCGGCGTGGAGGATGGCGGCGGTTAGTTAATCCAAAAAAAATCGCGATTTGACATTCTGATCGACGCAAGCGCGGACACGCATTTCAACCGGGGCATGGCATGGTAAATCGATTTACGACGGCGCGATCCAATGTGGCGATGCGGCGTTGGGGGCCTCCCGCCCTAACGACGCTCGCGGCGATGGCCGCGTTGACGGCGCTGACCGTCGGCGCCGCGGCGAGACAGCCGCGCCCCGCACCGCCCACCGAGGCGACGGCGCCGCGCGAGGCAGGCGAGCCGATCATGGCGATCGTGTCGATCAAGACCCAGAAGGTCACCTTCTACGACGCCGACGGCTGGATCCTGCGCGCGCCGGTGTCGACCGGCATCAAGGGACGCGAGACGCCAGCCGGGGTCTTCGCCGTGCTCGAGAAGGACAAGGATCATCACTCGAGCCTCTATGACGACGCCTGGATGCCGAACATGCAGCGCCTCACCTGGAACGGCATTGCGCTGCACGGCGGGCCGCTGCCCGGATATGCGGCCTCGCACGGCTGCGTGCGGATGCCCTATGAGTTTGCAGAAAAACTGTTCGACGAGACGCGGATCGGGATGCGGGTGATCATCGCGCCGAACGACGCGGCCCCGGTCGAGTTTTCCGACCCGGCGCTGTTCGTGCCGAATGCGCAGGCGCTCGCGGCTGCTCCGGCGCGTGCCGAGACGCTCGCCCGCGAGGCCGAGGAGGCCGCCAAGACGGCCGACGAGGCGAAGAAAGCCGCCGCGACAGCGGCGCACGAGGCAGCATCGTTCACGGCGTCGCTGCGCAAGCTGGAATCGCTCAAGACCCGCGCCGACGCCGAACTCGCCTACGCCGACAAGGCGCTTGCCGCTGCCAAGACGGACGAGGCCAAGACGCGGGCCGAGGACCTCAAACAGAAGGCCGCCGCCAAGGCCGCGGACTTGGTGACGCAGATCGACAGCGCCAAGGCTGACGCGAAGGCGAAGCTTGACGCCGCCCCCGCCGCAAAGGATGCCGCCAAGGCGGCCGAGACCAGGAAGGCCGACACCGCCAAGGCGGCGAACGAGGCGAAGCTCGCGCTCGAGCCGGTCTCGGTCTACATCAGCCGCGCGACGCAGAAGCTTTACGTGCGGCGCGACACTCACAAGCCGTGGCCGGACGGCGGCGAGGTGTTCGATGCGACCATCGAGGTTCCGGTCACGATCCGCGATCCTGACAAACCGATCGGCACGCATGTGTTCACGGCGATGGCGCGCAGCGACGCGGGCCTGCGCTGGAGCGCGGTCACGATCGACAACGGGGACGACGCCAAGGACGCGCTCGACCGCATCACCATCCCGCAGGATGTGCTCGATCGCATTGCGCCAACCGCAGTGCCGCGATCCTCGATCATCATCTCGGACGAGCCGCTGAGCAGCGAGACCAACTATCGCACCGAGTTCGTCGCGGTGCTGAACAACCAACCCCAGGGCGGCTTCCTGACGCGCCGGCCTTCGGCCGATGTCGTTGTTGCGAGCGACAATGTACAGGGCGGCGCCGGCTTCGGATTTTTTTCCTTCTTCCAGCCGTACAGGACCCCCCAACCCGTCGATCCGCGAACTGTCGACCCGCGCCGGCGCGCTGGCCAGTACTATCGTCCGGTGCAACCGGGGAGCTGGTGGTAAGACCCGGCACGCCGCGCCTCGGCCGCGTAGTCGTCGCTCAGGGTCGTCAGCGGAAGTCGAATAGCGCCCTGCCCTCGTTCGCTTTCACCTCAACAGCAGACAATGCGGTGTTCACTGCATTGATCTCGATGAGCCGCCTCTGACCTTGATTGCCGGTGCGTAAGGCATCCATAGATCCGGAGCGTCGGGCCAATGGATGTGCTCAACGATCTTGGTCATGACTTTCAACCTTCTCTGTTATTGTCGTAAGCTACTCTCCCGTTCGGTTATAACCGTGGGCGCAAAGGCGGAACGTAAACGGCGCTTCATTGCCGCAGCCCCCGTGGACATCGCCCGCAAGGGCTGCTGACCCCTCACCCTCGGTCGAAGCTCAAGGGTCCCGCGCCTCGCGCGAGGACGAAGAGGGCACCGCCGACGAGCCCGATGTCCTTCCAGAAATGGATGAATTGGGCCCAGCGTGCGGTGGCGTCGTCGGTGATCGACCAGTAGGGATGGCCGATCGCCGCGGCACAGAGATTGAAGAGCACCAGGAGCAGGGCGAAGTCGCGGGTGCGGAAGCCGAGGACCAGCGCGACCCCGCCCGCGACCTCGATGGTCGCCGCCAGCATCGCCCAGACATGCACCGAACCGGGCAGGCCCGCCATGAAATGAGTGAGCAGTGTCAGGTCCCGCCAGTGATTGATCCCCGACATCAGATAAAGCGATCCGATGCAGACCCGGCCCAGCA
>Ga0210396_10007914_pt1 | contig 10103 bp, 8 predicted proteins | sample IncBWH17OmetaG_FD_155466 | JGI IMG/M metagenome (GOLD analysis project Ga0210396, IMG submission 155466) | Forest soil microbial communities from Barre Woods Harvard Forest LTER site, Petersham, Massachusetts, United States - Inc-BW-H-17-O ... | reverse complement strand
GGCCGCGACCGGCCTGATGGCTTATGCGGTGTTTCCACGAACGCCCGGCCGCGACTACGCCGGGGTCGTGATCGATGGCCCACCCGGCACGATCGGCCGTGAAGTGTTCGGCTCGTCCGGCGACCTCGGGATCCGGCGCGACGGCACCCACGCCACCCACCTTGTCGTCGAGGCCGACGCCGTGGTGGAAAAGCCGAAAAACCTCTCATGGGAGGAGGCCGCCGGTATCGGCGTTCCCTTTGTCACGGCGATCGAGGGCTTTCACCGCGCCGGAAGGCCGAAGAAGCACGACACGGTGCTGGTGATGGGCGTCAACGGCAAGGTCGGCCAGGCCGCGGTGCAGATTGCGAGCTGGGCCGGAGCGCGCGTGATCGGCGTAGTGCGCAAGAACGAACCCTACGAAGGTCATTCCAATTCTCCCGTCGAGGTGATCGACGCATCGGCGGTGGACGTGGCGACGCGGGTCCGCGAACTGACCGAAGGCAAGGGAGCCGACATCGTGTTCAATACGGTCGGCGATCCCTATTTCCAGGCGGCGCACCAGTCGCTGGCCGTGCGGGGACGTCAGATCCTGATCGCGGCAATCAAGCCGATCGTGCAGTTCCATATTCTGGAATTCTACCGCGGCCAGCACACCTATGTCGGCATCGATACGCTCGGTCTGTCGTCGACCGCGACCGGGGCCGTGCTCAGGGAACTTGGTCTCGGTTTTGTCAGCGGGCATCTCAAGCCATTTCCGATCAACCAAAAAGCGATCTATCCGCTGGAGGACGCCAAGGCTGCTTTTCTCGCGGTCGCGGGTTCCTCGCGCGATCGCGTCATCCTGCGGCCCTAGTTCACTTCGACCCTCGTTGCGAGCCAACGGGTCGCGCGAATGCGCGCCCGATGATAAACTCCGCGAAGCAATCCATTTGATTCCGGGAAAGGTCTGGATTGCTTCGTCGCTTTCGCTCCTCGCAATGACGATGGCGCAAACACTGGTGTCGACCCGCGTTGTTTAGGAGAAAGCAAGCCATGGATTCCGCCGCCAGCATCGTCGTCTGCGCCGGCCTGTTGATTGGCCTTGCCTATGGCATGGTCGGGCTTTTGAGCGGGTTTTGCCTGATGAGCAGTCTGCGCGGCTGGTGGGGCAAGGGTGACAGCCGTCTGATCCGAAGCTACGCGCTGGCGCTTGGCGTGGCGATCGCGGCGACGCAACTTTTGGCGGGCAGCGGCGTCGTCGATCTCGCCAAATCGGTTTATCTGCAACCGTCGTTCTCGGCGCCGCTGATGTTTTTCGGCGGGCTGTTGTTCGGTTACGGCATGGTGCTGGCCAACGGCTGCGGCTCGCGCGCGCTGGTGCTGCTCGGCCGCGGCAATCTGCGCTCGTTCGTCGTGGTGATCGTGCTCGGCATTGCCGCGCAGATGACGCTGCGAGGGTTGATCGCGCCGGCGCGGATCGTCCTGTTGCAGGCGTCATTGGCAAAGCCTGCCATCCTTTCGCTGCCGGCGCTGCTGTCTACGCTTGGCGGCAGCGAGACATTCGCGCGCACGCTTTTGGCCGCGGTGCTGGCGGGGGCGCTGGTCATCTTTGCCTTCGCGCATCCGCCGTTCCAGCGCGCGTGGGGACAGATCGCGGCGGGCATCGCCGTCGGCCTCCTGGTGACCGCAGGATGGTTCGCGACCGGCTATCTCGGCGCCGATGAGTTCAATCCCGCGACGGTCACCTCGCTCACCTTCATCTCGCCGATTGCGGATACGGTGCAGTACGCGATGCTGTCGACCGGACTGACGCTGAACTTCGGCATCGCCATGGTGGCCGGCGTTTTTGCCGGAAGCCTGGTAACGGCGCTCGTCACGCGCCGTTTCCGGCTCGAAGGTTATACTTCGCCGCTTCACATGCTGCGCTCGATCGGCGGCGCGGCGCTGATGGGATCGGGCGGGGCGATGGCCTATGGCTGCTCGGTCGGGCAGGGCCTGACGGGACTTTCCACGCTGGCGCTGGCGTCGTTCGTTGCAGCCGGCGGGATTTTGCTGGGCTCGGCGGCAGGCTTGCGCGGAATGCTTCGCGTTCCGCCACTGGTATCGGTGAAGGACGCCTGAAAAATTCAGCCTACCTGACGCGAGGTCGCCAGCCGCATCACCTCGAGATAGCCGGGGCGTACTTCCATCCGCTTGATGAGGCCTTTATCGACCAGCAGCCGATGCGCCTCGGGGAGCCGATAACACGGCAAGTACATGAACAGATGATGCTCGGCGTGGTAATTCACCCAATAGGGTGCGATCAAAAGCCGCTCGATCGGACCCGCGAGCGTGGTGCGGGCGTGGCTGAACGGGTCTTCGCCAGTAGAGGTGCAGGCATGTTCGGCGATGTTGCGGATGCGCGTCACCAGCGACAGCCAGGTCGCCATCGCCACCACCCAGACGGCCCAATACCAGATGCCCGCGCCTAGCAGCCAAAACAGGCCGAACATGATGGCATTCACGCCAAGGAAGCGCGCCATCTTGTCGGCGCCGCTCGAGACAAAACTCTCATGCGACACTTCTTCGTCCGTCTTGCCGCGCCGGAACAGCGACAGGAACAGCGGCAACCGCTGCTTCACAAAAGTCTGGCCGGTGAGGTCGCGGATGGCTTTTCGGGTGTAGCTCTCCCTGGTGATCGGAAATGGCGCCGAGAGCGAGAGGTCGGGGTCTTCAGGCTGCTGCGTGAATTTATGATGCTGCAGATGATACGACCGGTAACTGGCGAGGTCGGCGCCGACGGGAACCGCGCACAGCCATTGTCCGACCCATTCATTGATCGCGCGGTTGGCGTGCAGCCCGCCATGGGCGGCTTCATGCATCAGGATCGCCAGCCCGAGCTGGCGCGTGCCGACGACCATCACCGCGATCAGCCATGTCAGGGGATTGGGCCACCATGTCACCAGCGCGATGCTTGCCGCGATGGTTCCCCAGGCATGGGCCACCAGCCACAGTCCCCGCAGCGAGCTGCGCGAGGTCAGGTGGCTCCATTCCTCGGGCGAGAATACCGATTTGGGATCGACGCGCGCCACGACCGGCATCAGCGGCTCCAGCGAAAACGCTTCGGCACGGATGATACGCCCGCCCGACGGTTCGTCAATCCGCAGGCCGCGTCACGATGCGAATCTCCGAGGTCAGGGTGCGGTGTACCGGGCATTTGTCGGCGATTTCCATCAGTCTCTTGCGCTGTTCGGCATCCAGCGCGCCCTCCATGGCGATGACCATGTCGATCTGGTCAAGCATGCCCTCCTTGGTTTCGCATTCGGCGCAATCCTCCGCATGGATCTTGCTGTGGCTCAACGTCACCGTGGTCCGCTCCAGCGGCAGTGATTTGCGGTCGGCATAAAGCCGCATGGTCATCGAGGTGCAGGCGCCGAGGCCGGCCAGCACGAAGTCATAGGGCCCTGGTCCGGTATCCTCGCCGCCGGCGGGCACGGGCTCATCGGCGAGCAACCGGTGGTGCGGCCCGATCGAAACGGTCTGCTGAAACTTGCTGTTGCGGGTCTCGCGAACCACGACCCTGCGCGGGCCCTCGCCGAGCTCGGCAGTTTCCTCCGAGGCCACGGGATCGAGATAGCGCGAGGCCCAGGCGGCGATGATTTCGGCGACATAGGCGGCGTCCCGCCGATCGGTCAGCAAATGGTCGGCGCCGGCCAACGAAACAAAACTCTTGGGATGTTTGGCCGTTACGAAGATGCGGGTCGCATTGTCGATGCCGACGGTGTCGTCGGTCGGCGCGTGCATGACCAGCAACGCCTTGTGCAGCCTGGCGACATGCGCCATCAGGCCATGCTCGGCGATGTCGTCGAGGAATTGGCGCGTGATGGTGAAGGGACGGCCCGCGAGCGAGACTTCGGCCCTGCCGCGCTCGCGGATGTCCTCGATGCGATCGGCAAAAAGACCCGTGACGTGCGCGGGGTCGGAGGGGGCGGCGATGGTGACGACCGCCTTGGCGTCGGGAATTTGCGCGGCGGCGGCCAGAATCGCGGCGCCGCCGAGGCTGTGGCCGATCAGGATCGCGGGCGCCTTTCCGGTTTCGCGCAGGTGGTCGGCGGCCCGCACGAGATCGGCGACATTCGAGGCGAAGGTGGAATTGGCGAAATCGCCTTCGCTGGAGCCAAGGCCCGTGAAGTCGAACCGCAGCACCGCGATGCCCTTTGCCGCCAGCGCCACCGCGATCCGCTTGGCCGCCAGCACATCCTTGCCGCAGGTGAAGCAATGCGCAAACAGCGCGTAGGCGCGGATCTCGCCCTCCGGCGTATCCAGCGCGGCGGCCAATTGCTGGCCATCCGAGCCCGCAAATTGAAAGCGTTCGGTCGGCATGGGCTGTCTCCTCATTTTGAGCGCGCATTCCGCTCGAGTGAAATCGAGGCGTATATCGGGGCCTCGTGGTTCGAGGCGCACGGCGATGCCGTGCTCCCCACCATGAGGGTCTTAGACTTCATCCTGAGGAGCATCGCCAACGGGTCGCGCGAATGCGCGCCCGATGACAGGCTCCGCGATGCGTCTCGCAGGATGAAGCCACCGAATAAAAGAAGCGATCATGTCAGTCGCCGGAATAACGTTGCTCGGTCCACGGGTCGCCGCGGTTGTGATAGCCGCGAACCTCCCAGTAGCCCGGCGCATCGTGATCGAGGAACTCGATGCTCTGCAGCCATTTCGCGCTCTTCCAGAAATAGAGATGCGGCACCACCAGCCGCACCGGGCCGCCATGGTCCTGTTCCAGCGGCATGCCAGACCAACTGTGCGCGAGTAGGGCGTCCTCGGCGGCAAAGTCTTCCAGCGTCAGATTCGTGGTGTAGCCGTCATGCGAATGCAGCACGACGTGGCGGGCCTCGTCGCGCGGCTGGCAGGCGTTGAGAAGATCGCGGGTCGCCAGCCCCTCCCACTGGTTGTCGTAGCGCGACCATGTGGTCACGCAGTGGATGTCGGAAACAGCTTTCGTCTGCGGCTGCGCGGCAAATTGCGGGAAATCCCAGAAGATCGGATGTTCAACCGCGCCGTAGACATCGAGCCGCCAGCGCTCGCGGGAAATCTGTGGAGTGAGGCCGAGATCAAGGACTGGCCAATCCGCGGTCAGGTGCTGTCCGGGCGGCAAGCGCTGCTGTTCCGGGCGCGAGGTTTTCCCGGTAAGGAAGCGGCCCTCGCGCGCCCAGCGCTGTTTGGTGCGCGTGAGCTTGGATTCCAGCGGTTCGTCGCTCTCGTCGGCCATCTCATGCCATGATTGCTGCTAACGACGCGTCATTACTCGTGGCGGTGCATCGCCGATTCATGCTTGGTGTCACGCATGGTGGTGTAGATGATCAGCGAGAGAAAGATCATACCGCTGAGATAGTAATAGAACCAGTCCTCATGCCCGAGGCTCTTGCAATACAGCGCCACCGCGGGCGCGGTTCCACCGAACACCGACACCGTGATGGCATAGGGCAGGCCGACGCCGAGCGCGCGAACCTTGGTGGGAAACAACTCGGCCTTCACGATGGCGTTGATCGAGGTATAGCCGGCGACGAAGATCCAGGCCGCGCAAATCAGCAGGAACGCCACGAACGGCGACTTGGTCTCCTTCAGCGTGGTCAGGATCGGTACGGTTGCGATTGTCCCGACGACACCGAAAAAGATCAGCAGCGGCTTGCGGCCGATCCGGTCCGACAGCGCGCCGTAAATCGGCTGCAGCAGGGTAGCGAAAACCAGCGAGCCGAAAATCACAAAGGTGGTCTGGTCGGCGGTGAGGCCGACGGACAGTTTGACGAAGGTCTGCATATAGGTGGTGAAGGTGTAGAAGGCAGCGGTGCCGCCGGCGGTGAGGCCGACCACCAGCAACAGTTCACGCGGATATTTCAGCAGGCCGGTGATCGAGCCGGTCGGTCGGGCGAGTTTTTTCGCCGCCTCGAACGCCTCGGTCTCATGCAGATTTCGTCGCATCACCGCGGCGAAAATCGCCAGCAACGCGCCGATCACGAAGGGAATCCGCCAGCCCCATTCCTGCAACTCCTGCTGCGTCAGAAACACTTTTTGCAGCAACAGCAGGACAATGATGGCGGTGAGCTGGCCGCCGATCAGGGTGACGTATTGAAAGCTCGAATAGAAGCCGCGATGCCTGGCGTCGGCGACTTCACTGAGATAGGTCGCGCTGGCGCCGTATTCGCCGCCGAGACTCAAACCCTCGATGACCCGCGCGATCGCCAGGATCGCCGGCGCAGCGATGCCGATCGAGGCATAGGTCGGCGTCACCGCGATGATCAGCGATCCAAAACACATGCAGACCACCGACAGCGTCAGCGAGAGCCTGCGGCCGTGGCGGTCGGCGATGTAGCCGAACAGCCAGCCGCCAAGCGGCCGCATCAGGAAGGTCGCGGCGAACAGCACGGCGGCGTTGAGCTGCTGCACCACCGGGTCACTGTTCGGAAAGATGGCCGGCGCGAAATAAAGCGCGAACGCCGTGTAGGCGTAGAAATCATACCATTCAACGAGATTTCCGACGGAGCCGATGAAGATCATTTTGACCCGGCGTTCCACGTCATGGATATCGAGGCGCTCGTCGGCGCTCAGGCTTACAGCATGATCGATCACGTTTGGTTCCCCGGGGGTTATGAATGAGCGTTATGGATTAAAGAGCAGGGCAATGCCAGCTCAGCCGGCCTTGCCGAACAGCATCGGAAGTTGCTGCGGCCCGCGCACAGTGCCTTCCGACCAGGTAACCTTGCGGGCCGGGTCGAGCCTGAAAGCCGGAATGCGCTTCAGCCACTCCTCGATCGCAACCGTCATTTCCATGCGCGCCAGGTTGGAGCCGACGCAGCGGTGAATGCCGAGGCCGAATGCGGCGTGAGGGTTTTGTTTGCGGTCGATCACGACCTTGTCGGCGTCCGGAAAGACGGCGGGGTCGCGGTTGGCGGCGGGAAACGACAACAGCACCATGTTGCCGGGCTTGACCGGGCAGCCGCTGATCACGGTCTCCTTCATGACCTCGCGCGCCATCGTCACCGGCGAATAGGCGCGCAGGAATTCCTCGATCGCGCTCGGCAGCAGCACAGGCTCGGCGATCAGACGGTCGCGATCGGCGGGGGTTTTCGCCAGATGCCACAGCGAAGCGCCGATCGCGCTCCACGTGGTATCGATGCCCGCGATCAAGAGCAGCCGCAGCGAACCCAGCACATGCACGTCGGACAGCGGTTGTCCGTTCTTGTCCCGTGCGTTCATCAGCGTCGAGATCAGATCGTCCGTGGGATGCTTCTTGCGACGCTCGATATGCTCGACGAAATAGCCGCTCATTTCCTGAACCGCCCGCATCAGGATGCTTTCATCCTTGATACCCAGTTCGAGAATTTCATGGATCCATTGGATGAAGAGATCGCCGTCTGATTCCGGAATGCCGAGCATGTGGGCGATCGCGCGGACCGGAATATGCTTGCTGTAACGCGCCGCGACGTCGCACCCATCGTCCGCGATGAATTCGTCGATCAGCTCATTGCAGATCGAGCGAACCCTGGGCTCCAGTTTCTTGACGGCGTCGGGCGTGAAGGGCGGCAGCAACAACTGCTTTGCCGGCTTGTGTTGCGGCGGATCGGACGTGATCGGCGGTGCCGACTGCGTGATTTCGGGCCTCATGTCGCGCACGATGATCCGGCGCGAGGAAAAATGCTCGGTGTCGTAGGCGACCTGCTTCACGGCCTCGAAGGTGGTTGGCAGGTAGCAGCCGAGGAACCGTTCGGTGTGAACCACCGGGCTTTTCGCTCGCAATTCGTCCCAGATCGGAAACGGGTCTTCGGTCCAGCGCGGATCGGTATGGTCGAAATCGTGAACCCAATCGGTAACGGGCGAATGATTGGACATCAGGCAATTTCCTCTTGGTTCCGTTCGCCCTGATTATTCTGCGTCAATTGGCTGAAAATGCCCGGGCAAGGCAGCTTTATTCCTCGATCACGTCGATCGCAATTTCCGGACAGTTGGCCTGGGCGAGCCACGCCTTGTCTTCAAGCCCCTTGCGGACGGAGCCGTCGCCGATCTCGTGCGCATTGCCGAACTCATCGAGCTCGAACAACTCGGGCGCCAGCGATTTGCAGCGGGCGTGTCCCTGACATTTCTCCCGGTCGACGTGAACTCTCAGTTTTCCGGACATTTCCGCGTTCCCCTGTCGTTGCGCTTTTGGCGGCGCATTCGTCTTTCTTGGGGCGATTATAGCGGCGCACGCGGCATTCACCAGCGGCCAAATCGTGGCTCTACCCGGCAGGTGTGCCCTTCCAGGCGTCTCCCAAGGGAGCTGCTAAGGCGCGGTCCTCGGATCGATCGGGGTCGTGCCGCGTAGCCCCAGAATATCCTCCAGCACCTTCGCGCCAGCGAGGAGCTGTGCCTCGCCGCGCGGCGCCGCGACCATTTGCAGTCCGACCGGAAGGTGGGATGTGGTGAACCCGCACGGCAACGACAGCGCCGGGCAGCAGACCAGCGTGATGGCGTAAACGATGCCGAGCCACTCGACGTAGTTGTCGAACTTCTTGCCTGCGCATTCGGCAACATAACGGTTTTCGACCGGAAACGGCGCCACGATGGTCGCCGGCGTCAGCAACAGATCGTAGGTCCTGAAGAATTCCAGCGTGCGCGCGGACATCGCGACGCGCTGCGCTTCCGCGCGCTCGAGTTGCTCGACCGAAAGCTTGAGACCTTCCTCGATGTTCCAGATCACTTCCGGCTTCAGCTGATCGCGCTTGCTGCGAAGCAGTGCCGCCTTGCTAATGGCGAAGTCGAACGCGCGCAGCACGTGGAAACATTCATGCGCCTCGCGCAGGTCGGGATGGGCTTCTTCGACGATGGCGCCGGCCTCGGCGAACCGCAAGGCCGCTTTCCGGGTGATCGCTGCGACCTCGGGATCGACGGCGGTGATGCCGAGATCGGGTGAATAGGCGACGCGCCTGGGCCCCTTGCCGGAGCGCGCGGCCGACAGGAACGATGACGGCAGCGCGGGCAGAGACAGCGGGTCGGCGGGATGCTCGCCGCTCATCGCGTCCAGCAGCAGCGCAAGATCCTCGACATTGCGCGCCATCGGTCCGTGCACCGTCAGATTGCGATCGATCTTGAAGGCGGGGGAATGCGCCACGCGGCCGATGCTCGGCCGCAGGCCGACGACGCCGCAGAAGCTGGCAGGGTTTCGCAGCGAACCACCCATGTCGGTGCCGTGGGCGAGCCATGCCGTGCCGGTGGCGAGCGCGACGGCCGCGCCGCCGGAGGAGCCGGCGGCGGATCGCGACAGGTCCCACGGGTTGCGCGTCGCGCCGAATACCTCGTTGAAGGTGTTGGCGCCGGCGCCGAACTCCGGCGTGTTCGATTTGGCGTAGATCACCCCGCCATTGCCTTCGAGATGTTCGACCAGGATATCGGAGCGCGCAGCGACATTGTTCCTGTAGATGGGTGAGCCCTGCGTGGTCTTGACGCCCTCGACATTGGTGAGGTCCTTGATCGGAATCGGCATTCCCGCCAGCAGGCCGCGATCACCGACCGGCTTCTGCATCAGCGCCCTGGCGCGGGTTCGGGCGCGATCAAGGCACAGGGTCGGCAAGGCGTTCACCGGGCCGTCGACCTCGGCAATCCGTCGCTCCAGCACGTCCAGCAGGTCAAGCGGCGTGACTTCGCCTGTCCTGAGCTTATCGACAATCGCGCATGCCGTCGCCCGCACCAGGCCCTGATCAGATGACATTCAAATCTCCATCACGTTCCGCGTCTCGATAGCGGATTGTGTAGCCCTGTAAAACATTTTACGGCAAAGTGGAAACGCGACAACCATCCGGAGAAGATACATGGCAACGCCGTTCGACGCGCCCGACTGGCGGGGCTTGAGCCAAGAGGACCTCGATCGTGGCCTCAACAACGGCGCGGCCGTGGCCGGCAGCGGCGACATCGTCGCCGGCTGGGACCGGCGGTCGGCGGAACTGCGCGCGACTCATTCGGATCATCTCGACCTCCGCTATGGCCCGCGCGAGCGCAACCGCATTGACTTCTTCAAGGCGGCAGCAAACGCGCCGACGTTGCTGTTCATCCATGGCGGCTACTGGCAGATGCGTGCCAAGGAGGCCTTTTCGCTGTTTGCCGCGGGGCCGATGGCGCACGGTATCAAT
>Ga0210396_10007913_pt1 | contig 10103 bp, 6 predicted proteins | sample IncBWH17OmetaG_FD_155466 | JGI IMG/M metagenome (GOLD analysis project Ga0210396, IMG submission 155466) | Forest soil microbial communities from Barre Woods Harvard Forest LTER site, Petersham, Massachusetts, United States - Inc-BW-H-17-O ... | reverse complement strand
CGGTAGATCGCGATGGCCCGGCTGATGTGCCTGCGCTGGGCCGCGCGGTCTTCGTGGTTGTCGGTGAGCAAATGCTTCATTGCCTGGAACGCATTGCCCTCGCGGCTGACCACGTTCAGCAGCATCGCGTGGCTCACGGCGAAACTGGACCGCAGCGGCTCGGGATCGGCCGCCACCAGCCGGTCGAACGTCGGCTGGCCCCAGGAGACCATGCCCTCCGGGGGCTTGCGCCGCACCACCTTGCGCCGCTTCTTCGGGTCGTCACCGGCCTTGGCCAGTGCCTTCTCGTTCTCGATCACGTGCTCGGGCGCCTGCACCACAACCCGGCCGGTGGTGTCGAATCCGGCCCGCCCGGCCCGCCCGGCGATCTGGTGGAATTCCCGCGCCATCAGCAGCCGCGTCTTCGTCCCGTCGTACTTGGACAGCGCGGTGAACAGCACCGTGCGGATGGGCACGTTGATCCCGACGCCGAGGGTGTCGGTGCCGCAGATGACCTTCAGCAGGCCGGCCTGGGCCAGCGTCTCGACCAGGCGCCGGTACTTCGGCAGCATGCCCGCGTGATGCACGCCGATGCCGTGCCGCACGAGCCGGGACAGGGTCTTGCCGAAGCCGGAGGAGAACCGGAACCCGCCGATCAGATCGGCGATCGCGTCCTTCTCCGCCCTGGTGCACACGTTCACGCTCATGAGCGCCTGGGCCTGCTCGATCGCCGCGGCCTGGGTGAAGTGCACGATGTAGATCGGCGCCTCGTGCGTCTGGAGCAGTTCCTGCACGGTGTCGTGCAGCGGCGTCATCGCGAACGAGAACGTCAGCGGGACCGGGCGCTCGGCCGACGCGACGACCGCGGTCGGCCGCCCGGTGCGCCGCGTCAGGTCGGCCTCGAACCGGCTCACGTCGCCGAGCGTCGCCGACATCAGCACGAACTGCGCCTGCGGCAGCTCGATCAGCGGCACCTGCCAGGCCCAGCCGCGGTCGGGGTCGGCGTAGAAATGGAACTCGTCCATCACGACCTGGCCGATATCGGCCGCCGTGCCCTCGCGGAGCGCCAGGTTCGCGAGCACCTCGGCGGTGCAGCAGATGATCTGGGCACCGCCGTTCACGGTCCCGTCGCCGGTCATCATGCCGACCTCGTCGGGACCGAAGATGTCGCAGAGCGCGAAGAACTTCTCCGACACCAGCGCCTTGATCGGCGCGGTGTAGAACGTCCGGTCATCCCTGGCCAGCGCCGTGAAGTGAGCGCCGGTGGCGACGAGGCTCTTGCCCGACCCGGTCGGGGCCGACAAGATCACGTTGGCGCCGGAAACGATCTCGATCAGCGCCTCCTCCTGGTGCGGGTACAGGGTGAAGCCCTGGCCCGCGGCCCAGTTGCTGAAGGCCGCGAAGACGTCATCCGGCTCCGCGCCGTCGGGAAGCTGATCGGTCAGGTTCATTGCCTGTCCATGGTGCCAGGCCGCGACCAGTGGCCTGAACGCCCGGCTCCCGGCAGGCTGAGCCTGCCGGGAGCCGGTTGCGTGCCCTGGCCCTGGGCACGCGGATCAGGCGGTCGACGTGACGGCGGGCACCAGCCGGTCTGCCCGCTGGCGCGTGAGCATCGCCGCGCCTGCGACCAGCGCCGTCAGCCACAGGCCCCAGCTGACGTACATCCAGGCAGTGACCCGGAACGGCGGGAGCAGGGTGTCCAGGATGGTCAGGTTGAGGGCGACAAGGAACGCCGGGCTGACGGCCAGCCAGCCGGCCCAGGCGCCAGCCCTGGCTCTGAGGTCGCGCAGGAACCAGGTCGCCGCGACGAGCGGCGCTGCGAGCAGCGCGATGTAGAGGACCCCGGTGATGTCCTCCCAGCCCGTGTATCCCAGCCCGAACAGGTGATACGCCGCGTACCACCGGCCGCCCGCCAGGAACTCGTCGTGAGACGGGATGGCGGACAGGCCGAAGCAGGCAGCAGCGGCGCACAGGAGCACGCCAAGCTGGCCGGCCCGCGCCCGGCCGGGCCGCAGGGCCCGCAAGGCTGAAACGGCCGCCGCCGCCGCCACGGCCGCCATCACCACCAGCAGCAGTTCCGCGACGAGCAAGCGGCCGCGGAAAGGTTCGCCGGGCGCGGAGAGCGAGGCCAGCTCGGCCAGCGAGGCCGCCGTCACGACGGCAGCGCCGAAGATCGCGCCGAGACCCAGCTGCCTGGTGGGCCGCGCGAGGCTCAGCACTGACGCCAGGGTCAGCGACACTCCGATGAGCGCCAGCATGAACGACCACGGCATCCCCTGCGAGTACGGCGCGACCTCGACGTAGACCGGAAGCAGCACGGCCGCGAGCAGCGAGCCCCAGGACGCGATGGCGACGACCCCGAGGCCGGCGACCGCATCGGGCACCGTCGGCACGCGCCGCCTGCCCGCGTCGACGTGCCCTGGCGTCTCGGCTGCGCTGGAAGCGCCGGCCGGCCCGTCGGCGGCGTCCGGAACGACGGTCGGCGGCTGCGCGCCGGCCGGGCCCGCGCCGGACTCGGGCACGACGCCGATCGCGGCTCCGATCGCCCTCGCGGCCCAGGTGCACGCGTCTGCCGCCAGCCCGGTGCGGTCCTCGAGGAGCGCCGCGACCTGAGCCACCACTGCCTGCGGCGACAGTCCCTGGTCGGAACGCTGCCGCAGGGCACCGGCCAGATCCGTCTTCGCCGCGTACACCAGCACGCTGGCCTCGCGCGGCGTCTCGGGCATCAGGTCCGTCAGCACGCTCGTCATCAGCTGCTCACTGGAGAGCCCAACTTCGCCGTAGTCGGCGAGGATCGTCCGCAAGGCCGAGCTCGCCTCGCCGTCGGCGTCCCATGTCCGTCCCGTCATCGTCCTACCTGCTTTCTGAACTCCTGGAAGAGACTGCTAACTGCTCAGGTGCTGCTCGGCGCCACCACGCTGGGCGGGTCGAGCAGCATTGACTGGCCGCGGAACATTGGCGTCTTGCGCACCTGACGGTCGATGGACGCCGCCGACATGGTGTAGCCGACGAACAGCAGGAGGGAGACGGTCTGGATGCCGATCCAGACCCACTGGTTGTTCGGGAACTCGACGAGGGACCAGTCGTTCAAGCCGTGCAGAACCGCGGGAAGGGTCACCCCGAACAAGACGATCGGGATGCCCCGGCGCCGGTAGTTGACGCCGATGCCGATGAAGAAAGCCGAGATGCCAGCCCAGAGCGCGTGCTGGAACCCGTCGACGAATACTCGCTCGCAGAACTGCAAGATGTCAGAGATGACATCGCCGGAGTTCTTGGTCGCATCGAGCAGCGCGTTGCTCACATAACCTATGGACTCGGCCACGCCGAAAGTGAGCCCGGCAATCGTGCCGATGAACATCCACATGCGCGCGTCCAGCTTCTTGCCTTGCGAGCGCAGAATGAGCGCGGCCAGGAGGATAGGCAGTGCCTTGGCTGTCTCTTCGGGGTAGCCGACGCCACCGATCCACGTGAGCAGATTGTGCGAGACCGCGACGGTCGGCGGGTTGTTGCTGATCAGCCAGATGGTATGGACTGCTCCCTCCCACCAGGTGACGAGGGAGGGCAGCAAGAGCAGGACGGTGACGATGACGCCCGCCGCGAGTGCGACCGTTTGCCCGGTGATCCGTCCCGGCCGGATCAGGAGCCAGAATGCGATCGCCCACAAGGGTGCGATGTACAGGCTGTAGGCCCACCCAGGAGTTGAGAACTTGGTGCTGTTCGCGAACAACTGCAGATAGATGATCGGCAGCAGCCCGTAGACGATGACCAGCAGTCGGCCCCACTGCCGCCAGCCAGGGTCGCTAAGCCAGCTTTTGACCGGGACCAGGATGTTGATGGCCGCTCCGAGGCCTTCGGCGGCGGGCACGTTCCGGCCCAGCACCGGCACCGGCACCGCCGCCGCCGCCGCGGCCGGCTGCGCTTGCTGCGGTGGCTGCTCCCTGACCGGTGCCCGCTGCGGAACGACCGAGGCGCCGGTGCGGATCAGCAGCGCCGGCCCGTCCGGCGTCGCGAGCCGGACCTCCATCTGCGTGCCGACAGCCACGCGCGTGATCGGCCGTCCGCCGACGAACGTCCGGTCCTGGCCCATGTCCTCGAAGACCCAGCCGTCATCGGTGCCGACCAGGCGCGCGTGCTCTCGCGACACCGTCGGGTCGGAGACGACCACGTTGTTGTCGGGACTTCGGCCGATCCGGATGATCTGGCCGGGCTGGAAAGTCTGGGTCTTGCCGTTGCTCGTTATCTGCAACTCGCTCATCGGATGTACTCCCCGCTCTGGTTAGCCGCTCGGCTGGCTGGTCGCGCGCGTGTAGGTATAGGAAAGGTCGTCTTTGCTGAGGGTCATCGAGTTACCTGAGCAGGTGAGCTGATCGACGTCGTTGCCCCACAAGCCGACGTTGGCGGACGAGTTCTTCTCGCCGTTCTCGTAGATCGTGTTCGTGCCCGGGACGTCGGAGTTCCGGAACTGAACCTGGGTGCCGGTGACCCGGTAGCTCGCGGTGCCCTGGCCGGTGGTGACCGACGTGATGGTGTCGCCAGACGCCGCCGCGGTGTACGTCAGCTGGTTATCCACGACCAGGAGCTGGTCATTCGACTTGAACTCAAGCCCCTGCGCGCCGCTCGTGGCCCGGAACGTCAGGACGGTGCCGCTGGACTCCCGGTACACCTGCTTTCCCGAGGCGAGCGACCACGTGCCCACGACGCAGCGGGCGGCCGCATCGCTGCCCGAGCCGGAGCCGTGCAGGCTGAAGGCGGCGATCGCGCCGCCGACGACCGCAACCGCGGCGACGGCCGTCCACAGCTGCTTGCGCCGGGCCGGCGGGCGGACGGCGTTCGCGCCGGGATCCGTGGCAGGAACGAGCGGGCGCGCGGGCGCAGGCTGGTTCGCTGCTGGCGCCGCCGCGGAGACCGGGTAGCCGAGCGCGGCGGCGACGGCAGTTGCCGCCCACAGCGCACCGGCGGAGTCGGCGCCCTGGCTGGCCGACATGTCGGCGGCAGCGAGGCTGACGGCGGAACTGGCCGCCACGCCCTGCTGCCCGATCAGGTCAGCGATCGATGCCGCCACTCCGGCCTGCGCGGCCATGGTGAGCACGCTCATCTCGCGCGGAAAGCTGGCCACGTCGTCGGCCAGGACGTTCCGCAGCATGTCGGCGTTGTTGAGGACGGCCGCGCCGAACCCGGCAACGGCGGACGTCAGGGCCGCGCTCACCTCGCCTTGCGGGTCCCATTCTTGGCTCATCGTGATCAGTCCTTTCTCCCCTGAGATTCACTTCGCCGCGGCCTTCTGCCTGCGCGGCTGGCCTATCCGGCGGACGGCTGCGATCGCGCCGATGAGTGCGACGCCGCCAAGCACAAGGAGCAGGGCCATGTCGCCGGTCCAGGCGCCCGCCGTATGGGCGTTGGCGCCGGTGCACACGCTGCCGAGAGCGGCGGCCGCGCCCGGCCCGCCGCACCCCCCGAGCAGGCCCTGGAGGTTCACCGTCGACGCCGCGGCCGCATACCCCCAGTGCGCGGAGGACAGGTAGCTCAGCTCGCGCAGGCCGGGCGCGGTGACCGGGAACAGTCCTCCGGTGAGCAGGAACTCGGCGAACAGCAGCACCGGCAGGATCGTCAGCGCCTTGTCGGCGTTGGAGACAAGGGCAGAGATCAGCAGGCCAAGTGCCATCGCGGCCAGGCCGGTGGCCGACGCCACCACGAACAGCTCGACTCGTCCGCTGCCGAGCACCGACCCGGCGCCCGGCCCGTGCTGACGAGCCACGCCGATCACGACGAGGAGCGCGGCCTGGATCATCGTGATCACGCCGAGCAGCAGGGCCTTGGACAGCACGTAGGCGTGCGGTGACAGGCCGACCGCACGTTCCCTGGTCAGGATCGCGCGCTCCTTGACGATCTCCCGGATCGAGTTGGACGCGCCGAGATAGGTGGCGCTCAGCACGAGGGCGGTGATGACCTGCGCCGCGGCGCGCGCGTTCTGGCCGCCAGGGGCCAGGGTGCCGGTCGGCAGGATCGCGGCCATCAGGATCCCGAGGATCGGCGCCTGCAGCAGCAGCATCGCGGTGTTGCGCCGGTCGGCAGATACCACCCGGCCGAACCTGCTCGTGAGCGCGGCCAGCTGATTGATCCAGCCAGGCGAGCTGGGCGACGCCGCTGGCGCGCTTGGGCCCGCGGAGCCCCCGTTCCCGGCGCGAGCCGCCGCGAGCGGAGCCTGAACGTACCTGGCGTCCGGCTGCGAGCCCGCGAACCTGGCCGCGAGCTCGCCCGCGGGGGCGTGATTGAGCTGATTGAAGATCTCTTTGGGCCGCTGCACGCCGAAGTAGGGCAGGCTCTCGGCCGGCGGCCCGAAGTAGGCGGTCTGCCCGCCGGGGGCCAGGAACAGGAGCCGGTTGCACAGATCCAGGCTTTCGACCGTGTGGGTCACGGCCACCACGGTCCGGCCGCCGTCCGCGAGCCCGCGGAGCAGCTCCATGACCGTCCACTCGTACCAGGGGTCCAGGCCCGAGGTCGGCTCGTCCAGGATGAGCAGCGACGGCTTGGTCAGCAGCTCGAGCGCGATGCTGGTGCGCTTGCGCTGGCCCCCGGAGACCATTGCCAGCCGGAGGTCGGCGCAGCCCTGCAGGCCGAGCTCGGCGATGACCTCGTCGACCCGCGCGTGCCGCTGGCTGCCGGTGGCGTCGGGCGGGAACCGCAGCCGCGCCGCGTACCGCAGGGCGCTGCGCACGGTCAGCTGCGGGTGCAGGACGTCGTCCTGCGGCACGTAGCCGATGCGGTTGCGCAGCTCCTGATAATTCGCGTAGATGTCGCGGCCGTTGTACAGGACCGAGCCGGTGTCGGCCGGCCGGTAGCCGGACAGGGCCTTGATGAGCGTGGACTTGCCGGCACCGGTCGGGCCGAGCACGGTGACGAAGTCGCCGCCGTCCGCAGTGAAGCTCAGGTCCTTGAGCAGGTACCTGGTACCGGCCCGGACCGAGAGATCAATCGCCGCGAAGCTGGCCGCCCCGGAGTCGATGAACTCCTGGAGGCTCCCGCCGGACAGCACGAACGCGTGATGGCCGATCGAGATCATCGCCCCGTCGGTCACCTCGGCGCGGCCGGTCAGCTGCCTGCCGTCCAGATACGTGCCGTTGTGGCTGCCCAGGTCGGCGATCTGGCTGCGGCCGTCGGGCCGGCGCCGCAGCTCGGCGTGGTAGCGCGACACGAGCAGGTCATCGATCACCAGGTCGTTGTCGGGAGCCCGCCCGATGCGGATGCGCGTCGCGTCCGCGTCGTAGGCCCGGCTGAACTGCCCGAGGCCCGGCAGGGCGGCCCGCTGCAGGCGGCCCGGCACCGGCTTGACCGCCTGCGCCGGGGCGAACCGGATCTGCGTTCCGCCGGCCGAGTCACCGATCGAGACGACGAGCGGTCCGGAGATGACGTGCCGTCCCACCCGCTGCCCGTCGACGAAGGTGCCGTTCGTGCTCCGGTCCATGAGCACCCACCCGGTGCCCGGCTCGGGCGTGGCGATCGCGTGATGCCGGGACGCCCCGGTGCCGTCGACCCGCAGATCGCAGGCAGTGTCGCGGCCGATCGTCACCGGGCGGCCGGCGCGGAAGCGCTGCTCGGTGCCGGCCGGCAGCACCTGAGCGATCAGGTCTGGCAGCGCGTCGCTCACCGGGTCGGCTCCGTCCCCGCGCGTGCGATCGTGGCTCGCTTCCCGCCCGGCTCGAAGGTCAGCGGCCGGGCGAGCAGCCGCTGCCCGGGCTTGACGTACTTGAGCTCCGCACCGGGCAGGCTGACCGTCCAGGCCTGGTCGCACTTGTTCCGCAGCAGGACCGAGCCCGGATAGCGCGGGTCGGTCTCCACCACGGCGACGGGCTCGTCGGACCTGGCCGGCAGGCGCAGGTGCCGCCCGGTCAGGACCGCGCCGCGGTGCAGCACGATCGAATGGCCGAGGACGCTCAGCAGCAGCGGCAGCTCGGGACTCGCGCCGCAGTGCCAGCAGCGCGTGGCCGTCGGCGCCGCGGGGTCGAAGAGCAGGCCCGCGCCGCAGCCGGGGCATTCCCAGACGCAGTCGGCCAGCCGGTACAGGGCCTTGCGCCAGACTCCCTCGGTCAGCCGGGAGTTGAGCGTGGGATCGGTCAGCCCCTTGGTGAAGGACTGGATGAACAGCTCACGGAAGAAGCCGGGGTACAGGGCCCACCAGCTGGCGACCGGGCTGCCGGCGACCGGACGGTTGGTGTCGTCGGCCGGGTCGTAGACGAAGACCGGCTCGAGGCCGTAGTGCTTGAGCAGGATCTCCTCTTCGGACAGCCGGTGCTCGCCGTCCCAGCCGAAGGAGGCCTCCACCGCCTGGCCGTCCAGCGGGTGACCGAAGAAGAAGAGGTAGAACAGGAACACCGCGAGCGAGTACAGGTCGGTCTCGGTCGACGGCAGCGCCTCGTCGCGGGCCACCTCGGGCGCCATGAATCCGGGCGTGCCCTTGACCATGCCCCGGCCGCCGTTGATGCCGACGTTGTCGTTGTCGATGATGGCGATGTCGCCGGCCAGCGGATCGACCCAGAGATTCCCGAAGCTGATGTCGCGGTAGCACAGGCCGGAGGTGTGCAGCGAGGCGAAGGCATCGACGAGGCCCAGGCCGATCTTGATCAGCATGCGGAAGTCCGGCGGATCCGGCGCCAGCAGCAGCTGCGCGAACGAGATGAACCGCTTGTCCATCAGCGGCATGACGTAGCCGAACCCGTCGTGGGCGTTGCTCTCGACCAGGTCGATCGGCCAGGCAAACGCGCTGCACGGCGGCCGGCCGCTGCTCACGAGCCGGGAGATCGCGTCGTAGAGGCGGTCGTTGGCCTTGCGCTTCTTCGACGGCCGGTACCACTTGACCGCGAACGGGCGGCCGCCCATCTCGGCCCGGAAGACCAGGCCCTGCCCGCCCTCGCCGAGCTTCTCGCAGATCACCAGGGCATCGCCCGTGGTCTTCATCTGCACCGTCTCGCCAGCTGCCAGCTCACTCATCGCATGACCCTGTTCAGATCGATCGGTCGCCGGCCCTGGGTGGGGCTGACGCTGGGCGCGGGCGAGGGAACCCGCCCGCGGTGGTGACCGCCGGCCTGCCTGCTCACCAGCAGCGCGCCGGCGATGACGGCCAGGACGAGCACGGCCACGAGGCCGGCGACGAGCGGCCGGGACCGCAGCACCCGGCTGGCCGCGGCGCCGGCCCGGCGGACGAGCGCGGCCAGCCCGAGGGATGGCGTTCCGGCGCCGGTGGCGGGCGGTTCGGTGATCGCCGGCCCCGGCGCAGCCACGTTCCCGTCCTCGGGTGCGTCCGGCACGGTCAGCCGCACGTCGGAGTTGACGGCGAGAGCGACGGAGCAGTCGTCGCCGCTGCCCGCCGACGAGGCACACTGCTGCGCCCAGGCGGGAACGGCTGCCGCGAGCCAGTCGAGCCCGTGCGACTCGGCCAGAAGGACGAGGTCGGCGGCCACGCTGTTCTGCCAGTCTTCGGCCGCCTGCGAGTTGCCGAAGCCGTCGGTCGCGGCCAGCACGGCGAACAGCGGGGTGGCGGCCAGGTCGACCACGCCCACGCGGAACGCGCTCGCGGCGTCGGGCTGGCAGATGCTCGTGGTACGGCGGCCGTCGAGGGTGGGATCGTCAGGCACCGGGCTCGTGAACCCGCCGCCCGGCTGCACAGCGACGATGTCACCGTCGCCGATCTGCACCAGCACCGCCAGGTCGGCCGCGATGACGCAGGCGAGCAGCGTCGCGCCGTAGGCGATCGGCGACAGGGGCTTGCGGCGCGGGCCGATGCCGACATCGCCCTCGTCCGGGTCGGCGCCGATGTCCTCGGCGACGGCGGCGTTCCAGCGGGCGACGATGTCGGGGATCAGCGCGCCGCTGGCCGCGGCCGCGGCGCCGTCCGGGTCAGCCGGCATGGACGCGGCCCAGTCAGCCGCGGCGGCCAGCGCGTGCGCAACGGCCAGCCGGGCACCCCGGTCACGGCGGTCGCCGACGGGCACGGTGACGCCCGCCGGAGTCAGCCGCGAGCCGGCTGCCGACGGCGTCCTGATTCGGCAGCCCGCCCTTGATGTGCGCGAAGCCGGTGGCGCTCGCGGCATGACATCGCCAGGCGAGCAGCCCGGTGGGCGCGGCCGGCG
>Ga0210396_10007912_pt1 | contig 10104 bp, 10 predicted proteins | sample IncBWH17OmetaG_FD_155466 | JGI IMG/M metagenome (GOLD analysis project Ga0210396, IMG submission 155466) | Forest soil microbial communities from Barre Woods Harvard Forest LTER site, Petersham, Massachusetts, United States - Inc-BW-H-17-O ... | reverse complement strand
GGCGCGACTGCGGACGAGACGGAAGCACGGGAGATATCAAGCTATGGCATTAGCGAAACGGAACGAAGGAGCGAAGGTCAGCTCAGACATCAACGTCACACCCATGGTGGATGTGATGCTGGTTTTGCTGATCATCTTCATGGTGGTCACGCCCATGTTGCAGAAAGGCATCAGCGTGGACATGGCCCCGGTCAATAACCCGGAACAGATGCCGGACGCCGACAAGGAAGACGCCCTGCTGGTCTCGATTACTCGGGATGGCAAGGTGTACTTCGGCAGCGACCAGATCCAGGACGTGGATAATCTGACCGGAAAAGTGAAAGATCGTCTCGCCAACAAGCAGGACAAGCGCGTATACGTGAAGGCGGACATGCGGGCTCGCTTTGGCAGTGTGGTGAAAGTAGTGGATAGCGTGCGTGCCGCCGGGGTGGATGATCTTGGCTTGCTCACCGATCAGAAGAAAACGGGTCCAAACGCCCCGCCAGCTCCGGCTGCGCCCGGGCAGTAATTAGGGCACATAGAGGAGAACGACCATGGGAATGGCAGTTGGCCCGAGCGGAGGCCAAAGTGCAAACATCAACGTCACGCCGCTCATTGACGTATTACTGGTACTCCTGATCATCTTTATGGTGATCTCGCCGGTAACTCCCAAAGGCTTGGATGCGCTGGTTCCTCAGCCGCCCCCGCCCAACGCCCCCAAGAACAATACCCCCGACCGTACCATCGTCGTGCAGTTAATCGACCGTGGCGCTGGCTCGGAGCCGGGCGTCAAGATCAACAACGAAGACGCGACCTGGGACAACCTGCAGGGCCGTCTGACCGACATTTACAAGCAGCGCGCGGAAAAGGTCATGTTCGTGAAGGGCGACGATTCCATCCCGTTCGCCAACGTCGCCAACGTGATTGATATTGCCCATGCCGCGGGCGTGGACAAGGTCGGCCTAATCACTGCGAAGATTGAAGCGGGCAACTAAAACGCCCGTCCGGCAAGCCTGGAGTTGCGTATTTCGTATCGGCCCACCGCACGGAAGCGTGCCGCTTCCGTGCTTCCGCGGCCCGCGCTTGTCGCGCTTTGTCGCACCGCGCTTGTCAAATCGATGTCTGTGGGCCTAGGATGCTCTGTCGAGGGAGAACTTATACCGCAATGAATAAGAACTTAAAACTCATCACGCTGGCAGCCATCGCGCTGGCGCTTTTCTCCTCTGTGGGATGTGACAAGCTGAGGGCGCGCGACCAGCTCAACAAGGGCGTGGAATCTTACAAAAATAACCACTACGAGCAGGCCATTGAGCATTTCCAGAAGGCTGTTCAATTGGATCCCAGCCTGATCAATGCCCGCATGTATCTCGCTACCGCGTTTGTCTCGCAATACATTCCGGGCGTGGACTCGCCTGATAACCTGCGCATCGCCCAGCAGGCTATTGATGAATACCAAAAAGTGATTGACGCCAATCCTTCTCGCGATCAGAAAGTGAACAGCGCCAAAGGCATCGCTTACCTGTACTTGAACGAGAAAAAATGGGACGACGCCAAGAAGTACTACCGCATGGCCTCGGATCTTGATCCCAACGATCCCGAACCTTACTATTCCGTCGGCGTGATCGACTGGACCGCCTGCTACCAGCCCCGCATGGAAGAACGCGCCAAGCTGGGCATGAAGCCAGAAGAGAATCTGAATCCGAAGAATAAAGATCAGGCGAAGGTCTGCTCCGAGTTGAAGGTGAAGAACGCCCCCGCCATCCAGGAAGGCATCGACAGCCTCAACAAAGCGATTCAGATTCGTCCCGACTATGACGACGCCATGGCCTACCTGAATCTGATGTACCGCGAAAAAGGCGACGTGGAGTGCGACGATCTCGCCGCCCGCGCGGAAGATTTAAAGACTGCGGACCATTGGGTCGATGAAACTCTGCGCGTGAAGAAAGCGAAGGCCGAGAAAGCCGCGCAAAGCCAGACCGGCGGAATCACGATGGACAAGTAGCCGCAGTGCCTAATTAGAGACTTGAGCCTCCTTCGTGTGAGTGAAGGAGGCGTCTTTATTTGCAGGGTTTGCTTTCACGCGCAAACGGCTCGCACAACTATTTCTTGCTGTAAAGGCGGATTTCCACTTTCGCGAATTGCCAGTGCTGCATCCTAGGGAACGACTCCGGAAGAGCTTTCGTCAGCATGGCCGTCGTGGCATCGGGGTCTCCTGCAGGTCCATTGTTCATCAACATGACCCAAACTCGGGGATGGTTAGGCACGGCTGCGAGCAGAAAATCTGCTGTCGGCTTGCCTGTGAAGTCACGGTAATCGAGACCCGCTCCGTGACAGGGGAACAGAATCTCTGGTCCCGGTTGAGAGGTGAACGTGGGGCTAGCCGTATTTTCTCCGGTGCGCTCTGAACGCACAAATTCGTAGGGAATGCGAGTCGCGGCGATGTGGAACACGAGCGCATCTCCCGGCTGCGTATGGTCGAGAATGAAGGCTGCGGCTGCGCCAGAGGCATCCCGCTCGGTGTCGAAGTCGTTTGCGTAGACGAAGAATATCCCCTGCATGCTAAGCAGCAGGATGCCAGATAGAGCGGCCACGAGCAGCCACGATTGCTGCAGCCGCGCCAGGCCCGCCGCTACCAGAATCAGCAGTGCGGGCAGGCAGAAGATCATGTAGCGCGCCAGAAAAACAGGACGCGCGAACGATAGGAGAACCGTGAGCACTACCGGGGACAGCAGCCACAGAAGCAGAAACTGACAACGCCACGTTTCCGAAGTCTGGCCGCGCGTCCAGAGCGACCTGCCCAACGGAGCCACCGCCGCAATGCAGGCGACGGTGCTGACGGCCAGCAGCGGCCACCGGTTGCTCCCTGTCAGGTTCACGAAAAACACGAAGAGATCGTGGAAGCTGGGCCTCTGGATCCAGCGGATCGGTCCGGCTCCAGTCTTGGCCACGAAGACGAGCAGCGGAAGCACGGCAACGCCAATTGTGGTCCAGATGCGCCGCCATTGAGCGGATAGCCTGGTTCGGTCTGTGCTCGCCTCGCCGCTCCGCAGCCAACCCAGGCTCAGCCAATGCGCCGCCACCAGAAGCAGCGCGTAAAAATGCGCGTACACAGCCAGAATGCTGATCAGAACGTAGCCGATGCGGTTACGGCGCACTGGCTCGCGTACCAGAGCAATGAAAAAGCCCGACGACATCGTCGCCAGCAACAAGAAGAGCGCGTAGCTGCGCGCTTCCTGCGAATAGCGAACGCTATACGCATTGAACGTGAACAGCGCAGCCGCGATCAACGCCACCCGACGGTCGTAGAGGAGGCGGGCCAGCCAGTAAATCGCCGGAACCGTCGCTGCCGAAATCACGACCGACAGGCTGCGAATGTAAAACTCGCTGTAGCCAAACTGTAGCCAGATCCGAAGCAGCACGTAGTACAGCGACATGTTCGCTTCGCGCCACCACAACAAGTGCAGAAAGTTGCCCCAGCTAATCCGCGCGACCTCTACGCTGAAGGACTCATCAAACCAAAAGGCCTTGTGTGTGAGGTATAGGAGTCGAATGGCGGTCCCTGATGCAAGCAGAAGAAGCAGCGTCACCCAGGGGGTCCGGCCCGGAGAGTCGTGCGGAGGCGGGGAAGCGCCTGTACTTTGGTGTTGGTTCACCGCGGTTTCGGGTGGAGGCATGCTGAGCGTTGAAGTTGGTTCTTTCCCAAAATGATACTATGCTAGAAAATCCATAAATTTGCGGCATTTTCGGCTTGAGGGAGTAGTGCGGTTCTTGTTTACTAGGGACATCCTAACCGCATCCGATATCGGCGCGGAGGGAAGGATTTCGCGAGCAGATCTGTAGATGTTCTGGAGGATGACTTCCTTGGCAACCGCATCTTGGCCAACTCAAGCAGAGACGGATCGAGAGATGGATCGACCGGTGGATCGACAAATCAATGACCGCTGGAAAGGCTCCGTGTCGGTGATTGTTCCCGTCTACAACGAGGCCGCCAACGTGAACGAGCTGTTGCAGGCCATCCAGGCCTCGCCGGTGAAAAAGGAAATCATCATCGTTGATGACGGTTCGACCGACGGTACGCGCGAAAAGCTGAAAGCGCTGCCGCCGATGGATGATGTGACCGTCGTCTTCCACGAGAAAAATTGCGGCAAGGGCGCGGCCATTCGCACTGCACTCGCCTATACCCGCGGCGAGTACATCCTGATCCAGGACTCCGATCTGGAATACGATCCACAGGACTATCCTGCATTGCTGCGTCCGCTCGAAGAAGGCAAGGCAAATGTCGTGTACGGAGTGCGCCCCGACCGTCCCGAGCGCGGTTTGCGCTTCTTTCTCGGGGCCAAACTGCTGACGCACCTCACCAATCTTCTCTACGGTGCGGGTATCCATGACGAAGCCACCTGCTATAAAGTTGTTCGCCGTTCGCTTTTGTCACAATTTCAACTGTCGTGTCATCGCTTTGAGTTCTGCCCTGAAGTGACCGCGAAGCTCTGCCGGATGGGAGAGAAGATCGAAGAGATTCCCATCCAGTACCATCCGCGCTCCGCAGTCGAGGGGAAAAAGATACGCCACTCCGATGGGTGGCAAGCTATCTGGACCCTGATCCGCTACCGCTTTGTTCCTCGCCACCGCTGGCTGCGCCAGGGGGAAGACAGGCCTCAGGCACCGTTTGCAGTGAGTTTTTCGCGCCTCCCGGTGGACTAGAGTTTGTGCCTCTCTTTCCGATTACGTCATCAAGGAGGCAAAGCACTGCGTGCCCCACGACTGTTCGGTACAATATCCGGTTTGACCACGGGCCCGGTCGGTCGCTGCACCAGTAGATCTCATGTTCAAGAAAATTCTCATCGCGAATCGCGGGGAGATCGCCGTACGAGTCATCCGCGCCTGCCACGAGATGGGAATTGCCGCGGTTGCGGTCTACTCTGACGTGGATCGTCCCGCGCTGCACGTTCGCAAAGCCGATGAAGCCTATCCCATCGGCGCGGCGGCCGCTTCCGAGTCGTACCTCAACATACCTAAGATTCTCGACGTTGCGGCACGCTCCGGCGCAGACGCCATCCATCCCGGCTACGGCTTCCTTTCGGAGAACGCGAAGTTCGCTCGCGCCTGCGCGGAAGCGGGCGTGAAGTTTATTGGCCCTACGGCCGCGGCCATGGACGCGATGGGCTCGAAGACGCGCGCGCGACAGGCGATGGAGCGTGCGGGGGTTCCTTTTGTTCCCGGCACATCGCGCGGCCTCGAATCCCGCGAGCAAGCCGAAGAGGTCGCCGCCCGCATCGGCTATCCCGTGATGCTGAAGGCTGCGGCGGGGGGAGGCGGCAAAGGCATGCGCCTCGTGCACGCGCCCGAAGAACTTAAGTCGGCGCTCGAGGGAGCGCGCAGCGAAGCCGAGCGCTCTTTCGGCGACAGCGAAGTTTACCTCGAGAAAGCCATCATCAATCCGCGCCACATCGAGATGCAGGTTTTGGCCGACGAACACGGAAACACCGTATATCTCGGCGAGCGCGAATGTTCACTGCAGCGCCGCCATCAGAAGGTCGTCGAGGAAGCGCCGTCTCCGATAGTCGATCCTGACATGCGGAAACGAATGGGCGAGGTCGCCGTTCGCGTAGCTCAAGCCGCGGGCTACACCAATGCCGGCACTGTCGAATTCCTCGTCGATCGGGAGAAGAATTTCTACTTCCTCGAAATGAACACGCGCCTGCAGGTGGAGCATCCGGTGACCGAACTAATCACCGGCATCGACTTGGTCCACCTCCAGATCCGCATCGCCGCGGGAGAGAGGTTGCCCTTTACTCAAGAAGAGGTGGTGATTCGGGGCCACGCCATCGAATGCCGTATCTACGCCGAGGATCCTGACAACAACTATTTCCCCAGTCCGGGCAAGATCACTCTGCTGCTGCTGCCCTCAGGGCCGGGAATCCGGCGCGACAGCGGCATGTATGAAGGCTGGACCGTGCCCATGGATTACGATCCACTGCTGGCCAAGCTGATCGGCTACGGCACGGACCGCGAGCAGGCGATTAGCCGACTGACACGCGCCCTGAACGAATACTTCGTGGGCGGGATCAAAACGAACATCTCGCTCTTCCGGCGCATCTTGAGCGATCCGGATTTTCGGGCCGCGAAGATGGATACCGGCTTCCTCGATCGACTCCTGAAGCAGAAGACGGTGGAAGCCCCGGCGGATCCAAAGGCGATTGAGGTCGCAGTGATTGCCGCCGGAATCTTTGCCACGCTTGGTTCTGCCGCCGCGGGAGCGGGAGAACGCCCGGTCGCAACCGTTTCCGCGAATAGCAAGCCGCACGCCGCCTCGAACTGGAAGATTGCAGCTCGCAAGGAGGCGACAACGTGAAGCTCAACCGAGCTGCCGGCGGCTGGCGACAGGAAGCTGGTTACCGTATCCCATGACCTACGATATCGCCATCAACGGCAAGAGTTATCGGCTCGACCTCAATCGAGTAGGCAGTCGATGGTCCTGTCGGGTCGATGGACGCGAAGTGGAGGTCGATGCCGTGCTGGCGCGACCCGATGTGCTCTCGCTCCGTATCGGCAATCACGCGTACGAGGTGAAATGCGAACGCGTCGCGGGCGAGATGCATCTTTGGGTGGGTAGCGCCCGCTTTGCCGCCGAAGTCCGCGATCCCCGCTCGTTGCGCGGGCGCGTACGAGCTGTGGATGACCATGGGCCGAAGAAGCTAACCGCACCCATGCCGGGTAAGATTGTTCGCGTGCTGGTGAACCAGGGCGCTGAGGTCGAAGCGGGGAGTGGAGTGGTGGTGGTCGAGGCGATGAAGATGCAGAACGAAATCAAATCGCCGAAGAGGGGTACGATTCAGAAGATTCTGGTCAGCGAAGGCGCCGCCGTCAATGCCGGAGACGTGCTGGCGATCGTGGAGTAGTTAGCGGATCGAGCCCTACTTCTCCATCCCATTGCTGTCGAGCACTTTCTTCGCGTAGAAATTTTCAACTTTGGCGGTGTCTCGCAAGACTTCATAGTACGCAGCCTTCAACAATTGCTCGCGACGGTCGTGCAACTGAGAGCGGATAGCTTGCTGCACGCGCGGATCGGACAGTTCGCGCTGACCAGCCGGTTCCTTCGACACCAGCTTCACGATGCGGTATCCGACAGCCTGCTTAGTTGCCGGATTCACCACGGAGATGACGGCACTGTACTGGCCAGGCTTTAGCTTCATCACCGCATCGCGCGTCGCAGGATCCGTTCCCTTGAGGCCTGACTCCTGCACCGTACCGAGATCGCCGCCGTTGCCCGAGGTCTCCGGATCTTCAGAGTACTTCATCGCCAGTGTGGCGAAGTCATCGCCGCTGTCCAGACGATTAGCGATCATCTGAATCTTCTTTCGCGCCTCGGCTTCGTTTTGCGCTTTGTCATTCTGGTTGTGAGCCTGCGGATTCGGCGCTGGTGTAACCATAATCTGGGCAAGGTGGTACGTCGGTTCGATCAGGTTGAACTCACCTTTGTGCTCGTTGTAGTAGTTGGTAATGTCCTGGTCGGTCACGTTGATTTTGGACGAGACTTCTTTGTTCATCACCTTTTCAACGGTGATGGAACGCCGGATATCGCGCTTGAAATCGGCCAGCGTGATCTTCTTGTCTCTCAGACGCTTGTCGAATTCTTCCTGGGTAAAAGGAGACTTGTATTCGTTGTACTTGCGATCCACTTCTTCGTCGGTCGCCAGCAGGCCAAGTTTCTCGGCGCGGCGCATCAGGATCTCGTCGTCGATCATCTGGTGCAGAATGTTCAAGCGCAGTGCAGTAGCCTGTTCGCCAGTTGGGGCCTGCTGTGCGGAGGCGACGTTGTTGTCGTAATACTTGTCGACATCGGTGCGGAAAATCTTGCGGCCATCCACAGTGGCCATCACGTCGCCGCCGGTTTGCGAGTTGCACGCGGCCAGGGCTGCCAGCAGTACGGCAGCAGAGAGTGTCGCGGCCAACCGGGCAAAGCATGAGTTTTTTCTCAAAGAGTTTCTCCGTTCCTGACTGCAACACAAACGAGGACAACTACCTGGATATTGGTGGGGCTGACGGCGCATGCGTCGGTACAGGTTCCCCAGCGTCCTTCAAAGCTGCGTCCAGTGCTGAGCGAACGTCCGCGATGGGAACCGCGCCGTCGATCTTTCGGCCGTTGATGAACAAGGCTGGCGTTCCGTTCACGCCCAATCCGTCGGCTTCTTTCATGGATGCTCTCACTGCATCCTCGTTCTGCGCCTTCATGCAGGCTTGCAGTTTCGATGCATCCACGTTGTGTTTCTGGCCTTGCAGCGCAGTCATCTTGTCGATGGCAGCGAAACGCGCCTCGGGAGTCTTTTCCGCGTCCACTTCGCGCTTGTTGGCGTGGATATAATCGGCAAAGTCCCAATATGCATCGCCGTTTTGTGCCGCCAGACAGTTCGCGTCCACTGCGGCATGAAGGGCCCAAGGATGAATCTCGGTCAGCGGGTCGTCCTTGTAAATGAAAGTGACCCTGTCGCCATACTCCTTGAGAATGTCGGGGAACAGCGTTTGGTGCATCCGCGAGCAGAACGGGCATTCGAAGTCATCAAAACTCACGACAACAACCTTGGCCGACTTGGCCCCGCGTGTCGGGCGGTCCTTGACGTCGATCTTGCTCATCAGTTCGGCAAATGGATCTTTAGTCAAGTCGAACTTGGTCACGCGCAGCATGGTCGCCCGGTCCTTCGACAGAAGGAACTTGTAATCTTTCTGCTTGCCATCGCCGCCGTCGATGTTCACTGCCACTGCGTCATAGCCCGGCCAGTCGGTGCTCGGAGTGATCGCGCCCACGGTTACTTTCACCTCAGGGGGAATGGTGTAGAAAGCGCGGACCTGGTGCTCGATTTTGCGAGCCACATCGGGCGGCGTGGACTGAGCAACACAACCCAGACAAACCAGAAGCAGAACGAGCAGCGAACGTCGAATTAGGTTCACCAGAAACCGCCTCAGCATCGCGTTATCGTATCGATTATCTCACAGCATATGCGAGCCAGCCGCGTATTCAGCGGGTCTGCCGCGCGCTTTAGCCGGTGCGCCGGAGTTGTTCCACGGGCAGCAGGGAGTTCATCGATCCGGAGCGGAATCCTTCCAGATCGAGAGTGACGAACTTGAAGCCGAGGGCTTTGAAGATCGTTGTGAACTGAGCGGCGATCGCCGGATTCAGGGCGCGTTCGAGTTCCTCGCGGGCGATCTCAATGCGGACGATGTCGCCGTGATGGCGCACGCGAAACTGTCGGAAGCCCAAAGCTCGAATCGCGTCTTCGCCGTGTTCGATAACCTCGAGGGTCTCGCGGGTTACCGGACGGCCATACTCGATGCGCGACGAGAGGCAGGCCGACGCCGGCTTGTCCCATATGCGCAGGCCAGCCTGGCGAGCCAGGTCCCGAATCTCCTGCTTGGTTAGTCCTGCCTTCAGCAATGGAGCGGCAACGTGATGCTGCATGGCGGCCTGCTGTCCCGGGCGGAAGTCACCCTGATCGTCCAGGTTCACGCCGTAGGCAATCGCATCGAATCCGCGCGCAGCGCGCAGCTTTTCCATGACATCGAAGAGTTCGTCTTTGCACTGAAAGCAACGCTGCCCGTCGTTGCGCGTATACTCTGGACGTTCGAGTTCGGCGGTGGAGATCACTTCGATCGGAATCCCCTGTTCTTTGGCGAAGGCAATGGCATCGCGAAGGTGAGTCCGGGCGAGGCTGGGCGAGTCGGCGATCACTGCCAGCATATCGCTGCCAAGCGTGCGGTGAGCCTCCCAGGCCAGGTAGGCGGAATCGACGCCGCCTGAATAAGCGACGAGTAGCCGACCCAGTTGCCGCAGGCCGGCCTGCAACTGAGAACTCTTCGGGCTGTCTGGTTCCGAGTCCTGCATCGCTTCTATGTTATCAGTCAACGCCCGGCCCGAGGGCTAGTAGAGTCGCTCCTGGCGCCGCAGGTTTCCGAAGGAGCCGATATTCGCCAGGCTGAAAGTGAAGCGAAACAGGTTCTCATTGCGGACGTTCGCGATGGCATACCGGCGGTATTCAATGGTCACGCCGCAGCAATCCCAGTTGTACGTAGTTTGGGCGGTGGCAAACTGCAATTGCTTCGCTTCCGTGTCGAAACCAAAGGCGGCTGCCG
>Ga0210396_10007911_pt1 | contig 10105 bp, 9 predicted proteins | sample IncBWH17OmetaG_FD_155466 | JGI IMG/M metagenome (GOLD analysis project Ga0210396, IMG submission 155466) | Forest soil microbial communities from Barre Woods Harvard Forest LTER site, Petersham, Massachusetts, United States - Inc-BW-H-17-O ... | reverse complement strand
AGCACACCCTTGCGGTGCAGGCCGGACACGTCCAAGACCACTGGCGACGTCAGGTGCTTCGGCTTCTCAAAGTGCTCCGCCGCCGCGGCGGCACCGAACATCCCGGCGACGAGGCTCTCCTCGGTTTCCGCCTCCGCCGCCCCCGTCCGGACGAGGTGCCCGCTGCGCAGCACCGTCACCATGTCGGCGAGGTCGAGCACCTCGTCGAGGAAGTGGCTCACGTAGACGATCGTCCGGCCGCGCTCGCGCAGGGCGCGGATCATCCGGTGCAGCGTGTCGGTCTCGACGCTGGTCAGCGACGAGGTTGGCTCGTCCATCACGATCACGCGCGCATCGCACGCGACCGCGCGCAGGATCTCGACCTTCTGCTTGTCGGCGGTGCGCAGCGCGCCGACCTTGGCGTTCGGGTCGAGCTCGAAGCCCCACTGGGAAACGAGTTCCTCGTACAGCGCGCGCATCCGGCGCCACTGAACCAGCCCGTAGCGACGCGGCTCGATGCCGAAGAAGATGTTTTCGATCACGCTCATGTGCGGCACCGGCGAGAGCTCCTGCGAGATCGTCGCGATCCCGTCAATGCGCGCCTCGCGCGGGCTCGTGTAACGCACCGCCCGGTCGTCCACGAACATCTGCCCGTCGTCGGGGCGGATCACGCCGCCAACGATCTTTCCGAGGGTCGACTTCCCGGCGCCGTTCGCCCCGACGAGCGCGTGCACGGTACCTCCGGCAACCTCGACGCTGACGTCGTCGAGCGCCTTGGTGCCGGAGTACCGCTTGCCGATCGAGACGAGCCGGACCTGAGCGACCGCCGCCTCAGTGGACATTTATCATCCTGCCTCACGTGCGGAGAGCGGAGCACTCATCCGGCTCGTCCTCGATCTCTTCCGGTTTACCTACGTCCCTAGCCCTCGAGCGTCCAGTCAGGCTGGAAGTTCGGGTGCGCGTTCAGGAACGCCTGGTCGATGATCGCCGGTCGGGTGACCGGGTTAAGGATGGGGATCAGGGGCGGCACCGGCTTGCCCTGCAGCGCGTCGTTCAGGGACTGGATGCCGACCACCGACTCAGAGGTCGGGTACAGGCCAAGGGTGGCGTAGACCGTCCCGGCCTTGACCTCGTTGACAATCTCCTTCGCGCCGCCGTACCCGATGACCTGGATGTTCTTGCCGGGCGTGTACCCGCCAACCAGCTTCATCGCGGTCAACGCGCCTTGCGCCATCTGGTCACCGAACGTCGCGAACACGTTGACGTTCTTGTTAGCGGTGAAGTACGTCTGGGCGACGGCCTGCGATTGGGTCTGGTCGTAGTTGCCCGGCGGCAGCAGGGTGAACGTGTAGTTCGGCTTCCCCTTGTAGTACGCCGTCATCGCGTTCTCGCGAACCGTGTCGGTCGGGTAGTTGGCGAGCCCGGGCAGGAAGGCGATGTTGCAGTGGCCACTGCCCACGGCCTTCGTGCAGGCCGCGTTCATCGTGGCCTCCAGGTTCGTCGACTCCGCGCCGATCGACTGGCCGACAGTTGTAAGGCAGGTCGGGCTAGCCGTCAGGACGGCCTGCTGCGCCAGTGTGCCCCACGTGTAGTCGGCGCACGCGACCTTGATGCCAGCGGAGATCGCCTTATTGATGACCGGCGTGAGGGCCGGGTCATCGAGACCCCAGACCCAGAAGGCCTTGTACTTGCCGGTGGTGATCGCGTCCTGGATCTGCGTGGTCTGCGTCTGCGGGTTGTTGTTGCCGTCGAAGGCGTCGAGCTGGACGCCGAGTTTCGCGGCCGCCGCCTTCGCGCCATTCAGCGACGCGACCCCGTACGGGCTCGGGTTGTAGTAGAAGATTGCCATCCGGGTACCTGAACTGCTTGCCGCCGGCGAGCTCGAGGCCGCAGCGGCCGACGGGCTTGATCCGCCTGTGGCCGGCGTGCTCGAGCCCACAGCGGCCGCGGCCGGCGCGCTGGACGACGAGCTCGACGAGCATCCAGCGATCAGTGCCGCCACTATGGCGATTGCTGCACTACCTGCAGCGATGCGCCTGCGTTTTAGGCTCATGGTCCATCCCGCTCCTTTGCGAAGGGCCTTTGCGCCAAAGTACATCGGCTGATTTGGTGTCTGCAGTCCTACAAGATCACAATTCTGCGGCCCATAAATTGTTTAGTTTTATTTATACAAATAATATGGTGTCGCTTAACGTAATTTTTCTGCGATTCATATGAGGGTTTGCAGAGCCACTAAAAGGAACGAAAGTAATCAAATGCCCCGTGCGCACATCTAGCCCCAGCAGCACCATGCGTCACCCGGGATTAGGGTGGGACGGTGAGCGATGGCCTTCCGCTGCGGGCGTTCCCCTTCGATTCCGATCAGGTAACCGCGGTCGTCACGACGCGGCACGGCGGGGTGAGCACCGGCGTCTACGGCCGCCTCAACCTCGGCGGGCACGTCGGTGACGACCCGGCGGCCGTGGCCGAGAACCGGCGGCGGCTGGCCGCCGCACTCGGGGTGGACAAGCTGACCGTCGCCGACCAGAAACATACCGCCCGGGTCGTGGTCGTGGACGAGCGGGTGGCCGGGCGGGGACATGACGGCGTGGCGGACGCGGCGGCGGCGTTTCCCGCGACTGACGCCATGATCACCAGCCTGCCCGGCGTCGCCCTGGCGATCCTGGTGGCGGACTGCGCCCCGGTGGTGCTGTATGACCCGGTCCGGCGGGCGGTCGGCGCGGTGCACAGCGGCCGCGTCGGCACCGTCAAGGGCGTGCTCCCCGAGACGATCAAAGCGATGGCGGCGACGTTCGGCTCGGCCCCGGACGACCTGCTGATCGGGATCGGCCCGGCGATCGGCGCCGCGAGCTACGAGATCGGGACGGCCGAGGCGGCGGAGGTGACGGCCGCGTTCGGCGACGCGGGGACCCGGCTGCTGACCCCGACCCGGCCCGGGCACGCCGCGTTCGACTTGCCGGCCGCGATCCGCCGTCAGCTCCGCACGTCCGGCGTCCCCTCCGCAAACGTTCACGACCTGGCCGTCGACACCCGCACGAGCACGGACGACTTCTTCTCCGACCGCGCCGCCCGCCCCTGCGGCCGCTTCGCGGCAGTAGCCTGCCTGCGCTAGGCGCGGGAAGCGAAGCCGACCGCTGCTAACCAGGGCCGGGCGCGTGTCTGTTGGCCCGGCGAGGTCAGCGTCGTGGCCGGACGTGCCGGGTACCGTGGGCTGGTGGTGATCGGGAACAGGCGGCATGGCTGGTGAGTCCGGCGACGCGGGAGTTGTTCCTAGTCGCCGCGGGTGCGGTGGCCGGGCTGGTCGGAACGGCCGGCGGCATCACGTCGCTGGTGTCGTACCCGGCCCTGCTGCTCGCGGGTATGGCGCCTCTGCAGGCAAGTATCGCGAACCTGGTCGCGTTCGTCGCGTGCTGGCCGGGGTCGGCGGTCGCGTCTCAGCCGGAGCTGCGCGGACGCTGGCCGTGGCTGCGCCGCTGGGCTGCCGTCGCCGTCCTCGGCGGGGCGGCCGGGGCGGTGCTCCTGCTCAGGACGCCGCCGGGCGTGTTCGGCCGGGTGGTTCCGTTCCTCGTGGTGGCCGGGTGGCGCGCCGACGTCGGCTGGGGAAGGCTGCTGCTGCCGTGCGGCCTGCTGGCGCTGTCCGTTTACAGCGGGTATTTCGGGGCGGGATCAGGCGTGCTGGTGCTCGCCCTCCTGATGCTGACGACCGAACCGGCCCTGGTCGGCGCCAACGCCCTGAAGAACATGGTGGTGGGCGCGGCCACGGCTACCTCGGCGGTGCTGTTCGCGGTGCTCACCCGGATCGACTGGCCCGCCGTCGCGGCACTGGCGCTTGGCCTCTTCGCGGGCAGCCTGGCCGGCCCGTGGGTTGCCCGCCGCCTGCCGCCGGGGATCCTCCGCTGGCTGGTCGCCCTCACCGGCCTGGCCCTCGCGATCCGCCTGTGGATCGACCCAGTCGGCTGACCCGCGGGTCGTGCGGTCGGGGCAGCCCGACACGCCAGCGGAAACACCAACCCTTGACGCGGTGCGCCTCGCCCGAGTAGTCACAGTGTAACTACATAATTCGAGACTCTCAGGGAGGCAGCCAGCATGGAGGCTCGTGAGGCACTACTGGCCCGTGTCGCCGCGGCGGACGGGGCGACCGAGATCAAGGACCCCGCCACCGGCGAGGTCATCGGCCGCCACACCTTCGGCACGCCCGAAGACGTCAAGAAGGCGGTCGACCAGGCCGCCGCCGCCCAGCCGGCCTGGGCGGCGCTGACCGACGAGGAGCGCGTCGCTTACCTGAACCGGGGCGCCGACAACATCGAGGCCCACGCCGAGGAACTCGCCTACGCCATCGTGCGCGAGCAGGGCAAGCCCATCAACGGCCTCGGCGCCCGCTATGAGATCGCGGGCTGCGTCGGCTGGCTGCGCGCCACCGCCGCCACCCCGCTCCCGAAGGAGGTCCTCGTCGACGACGGGGCCACCTACGCCGAGATGCGCTACCGGCCGATCGGCGTCGTCGGCGCGATCACCCCCTGGAACTGGCCGCTGATCATCGCCACCTGGCAGATCGCCCCCTCGCTGCGGATGGGCAATACGGTCGTGCAGAAGCCGAGCGAGTACACCACGCTGTGCGCGCTCGCGTTCATCGAAGTGCTCAACGAGGTCCTGCCCGAGGGCGTCGTCGTCCCGGTCACTGGCAAGGGCGACGTGGGTGACGCGCTGGTGCGGGACAAGCGGGTCGGCAAGGTCATGTTCACCGGTTCGGTGAAGACCGGCATGAAGGTCGTCCAGGCCAGCGCGGGCAACCTGTCCCGGCTCACCCTGGAGCTTGGCGGTAACGACGCGGGCGTCGTCCTCCCGGACGCCGACCCGGAGAAGATCGCCGAGGGCCTGTTCTACGGCGCGTTCATCAACAACGGCCAGACCTGCGCGGCGCTCAAGCGCCTCTACGTCCCGGACGCGATCTACGACCAGGTCATCGACTCGCTCGCCGCGTTCACGGCCAAGCAGCCGACCGGCAACGGCCTCGACGAGAACACCGCGCTCGGCCCGCTGCAGAACCAGATGCAGTGGAATATCGTCAACCGCCTCGTCGAGGACGCCAAGCAGCGCGGCGCCCGGGTGGTTATGGGCGGCGACCCGGACGCGAGCCAGCCCGGCTTCTTCTACCCGAAGACGCTGATCGCCGACATCGACAACGACGCACCGCTGGTTCAGGAAGAGCAGTTCGGCCCGGCCCTGCCGATCATCCGCTACACCGACCTGGAGCAGGCGATCGAGTGGGCGAACGGCGTCGACGTCGGCCTCGGCGGCTCGGTCTGGTCCGCTGACCGGGACAAGGCGAAGGAGGTCGCCGCCCGCATCGAGGCCGGCACGGTCTGGATCAACGGGCACGGCGGCATCCACCCGATGATCCCGTTCGGCGGCGCGAAGCACTCGGGCTACGGCCTTGAGTTCGGCGTCGACGGCCTGAAGTCCGTCTCCGTCCCGCAGGTGATCAGCGGCTAACTCCAAAACTCTTCTTCCGAACGGGTGCGGCTGACTCCGGTCGCCGCACCGTTACCGGCGTGGGCGAGGATAACGTCGTGGAGTTCGACTACATCGTCGTCGGGGCCGGGGCGGCCGGGTGCGTGCTGGCGGGGCGGCTGGCGGCAGCCGAGCCGCGGCGCAGCGTGCTGCTCATCGAGTACGGTGGACGGCCGGTCAACCCGCTGCTCCACGTGCCGAAGGGGTTCTACTACACGCTGCGCGGCGACCGCTACCTGTACCGGTACCTTACCAGTCCGGTCGCGCCCGGCGGCGGGCCCGAGGTCTGGCTCCGCGGCCGGGTGCTCGGCGGCAGCGCGGCGGTGAACGGGATGATGTGGATGCGCGGCGCGCCTGCCGACTGGGACGGCCTGGCCGCGCGCGGCAATCCCGGCTGGTCGTGGGCGGACGTGCTGCCCGCCTATAAGGCGATGGAGAACCACAGCCTCGGCGCGAGCGAGACCCGCGGCGCCGGCGGCCCGCTGGGCGTCTCGGTCACCGACACCAGGGACGAGATCACGAGCGCCATCCTGGAATCGGCGGTCAGCTACGGCTGGGAACGGGTCAAGGACGCCAACGCCAGCGACACCGAGCGGATCGGCTTCACCCCCTCGACGATCAGGGCGGGCCGCCGCACCACGTCGTATGACGCGTTCGTCCGCCCGGTACTCGCGCGCCAGGCCGCCAGCCGGCGAGACGTCAGCCGCCGAGACCCCAGCCGCCCGGGGAGCGGCCTCGTCGTCGCCGCCCGAACCCGCGCCGTCTCCTTGACCTTCGACGGCCGCCGGGTCACCGGCGTCAAGACGGTCGACGGCAAGGGCGTGGTCGCGAGCCCGAGAGCCCGCCGTGAGGTGATCCTCTGCGCGGGTTCCGTCGAGACCCCGCTACTGCTCGAACGTTCCGGCATCGGCCAGGCGCAGGTACTCCGCAAGCACGGCATTGAACCGAAAGCGGAGTCCCCGAACGTCGGCGAGCGCCTCATCGAGCAGCGCGGCGTCGCCCTCCAGGTGATCCTCAAGGACACAAGCGGCGCGGCCAGCAGGCTCAGTACGCCGGCGGGCCGGGCAAGGGAAGCGCTCCGCTGGCTGGCAACCGGCGAGGGCCTGCTGGCGACCGGCGGCTACGACCTGGTCTGCCAGTTCAAGTCCGAGCCGGCCGCGAAGCGCCCGGACATCCAGGGACTGTTCGTCCCGATGGCCCTCGACACGGCAAGCAAGGACTTGAAGCTGGCCCGGCACCCGGGCATCTTCTTCATGGCCTACCCGATCCGCCCGGAGACGACCAGCTCGGTGCACATCTCGGGCGGCACCCCGCACGACCCCCCGGTCATCGACGCCCGTTTCCTGGAGACGGAGGGCGACAGAAACACGGTGGCCCCGGTCCTGGAAATCGCCCGGGCGGTCCTTGCCCAGGACCCGGTCGCGCGACGGATCGCGGCCGAGGAGTTCCCCGGCCCTTCTGTCGCGACCAGGCAGGACACCGTTCAGTACTCGCATGACACCGGCACGGGCATCTACCACGCCGTCGGGTCGGCCGCGATGGGCCCCGGTGACGACGACGTGGTCGATGCTCAGCTGCGTGTGCGCGGCGTGACCGGCCTGCGGATCGCTGACGCCTCCGTGCTGCCCGTCCAGGTGAGCGGCAACACCGCCGCGCCCGCGATGCTGGTCGGCTACCGCGCGGCCGACCTAGTCCTCAGCGACTTCTGAAGCCGGCACCGGAGCGGAAGCCGGCACCACGCTGGCGAGGGCACTCTCCCTCGCCTCGGTCCGCGCCACGGCATCCAGGTAGTCCTGGTGAAGGCGCATCGCGGACGCTAGCCGGAAGCAGGGCGCCGCCTCGGCGTGACGGTTTTGCCGCTCAAGGGTCCGTCCGAGCGCGAACCAGGCGTAGTCCTCGACCGGGTCGAGTTCGGTAACCGCGCGGAACTCGGCCTCGGCCTTGCCAAGCTGCGCCGAGTGGTAGTACGCGCGTGCCAGCAGCAGGCGCACACAGACGCTGCGCGGCTGCTCAGCGGCGAACGGCTCGAGCAGCTGCACCGCCCGCGCGTAGTCGTTCATCTCGAAGTACACCTGCGCCCGCTCGTACTCCGTCAGCTCGGCCATCCCGGCTCGCATCGGCGGCATCCCCTTCCACGAGATTTGAATCAGAAAGAACGGTCTGTTCAACCGGGAACGGGCTGCCGTTATGCCTCAGGCGGCTTCTCCTCGCTCTCCTCCCTCTGCTCGTCTTCCTCGCTCCTTTCCTTCTGCTCCGGCTGCTTCCGATGCTTCCGCCAGGTGATGATCCGCCGGATCAACTCCACGAGCCCGCTGATCACCAGCACCCCGCCGAAGGCCACCGCGAACCCCACCACCGGCATGTCCTGGAACGCCTTGCCGCCGATCCGGCCGGCGAAGAACGCGTAGGAGGCCCAGATGACGGCCGCGACGGCGGTGGCGACGGCGAACCGCCGCCACGAGTACCTAATGAGCCCGCAGCTGAGGGTCACCGCGGTCCGCCCGCCGGGGATGAACCGGCAGACGATGATGAGCCCTATCCCGAACCGGTGCAGCGATCGCTCCGCCCAGTCGCGCCGCGCGGCCCCTTTCTCGCCAGAGAAGAACCGCCGCGTCGCCCACGGCCCGAAGCGCCACCCGATCAGGTACGACAGGTTATCCCCGGCCCACGCGCCGACCGCCGCGCACAGCAAGATCAGGAAGATCCGCGGGTCGGACGACCCGGCGCTCGCCACGCCGAACGCGATGATCACGGTCTCGCTCGGCAGGATGGGCACCACCGCGTCGAAACAGGGCAGCCCGAACGCGATCAGGTAGGAGACCAGCGAGCCTACCTGGAGAGTAGTGATCCCGCTCGCCAACAACCCAGCCCCCGTAACTCGTCCGTAGTTAGGTGACTAGTACCCAGCGGAGTTGAGACGACAGACGTCTCACGTGACCTGACTGTTCTCATATGGGCGGGCAGCAGGAATCAGGCTGGCGATAACCCCTGTGACGTGCGGGAATATGCCCTCACCGGAGGGATTTAAGATCCGTCACCTGACCGATGTCTGTCAGCGCAAGTTGCACCAGAGTTTGTGATGAAAGAGGCAATGCCCGGCCCGCTAAGGAAAGCCCATGACCCCGATGGCGCCGACCCGTCCGACTCGCCCCGCTAGCCCGCCGCTCCCCGCAAGCCGGCACCAGTGCCGCATCCCGCTGATGGCGGACCTCGCCGCCGCTGCGGCGGCCCGCTCCGTAGTCAGGGATGCTATCCGCGCGTGGCGCGTCCCGGTGGACGCGGACGTGGCGGTCCTGCTCACCAGCGAACTGGTGACCAACGCCGTCACGCACGGCACGCCAACCGCAGGGACGTTCGTGCTTGTCACGATCGCCTGCGACGCGGCCTGCCTGCGGGTGGATGTCCATGACGGGTCTGGCTGCCTTCCAGTGCCGGACACCGGCCTGACTGACGAGGCCGCGGCTGAAGCCGAAACCGGCCGCGGGCTCCTGCTCGTGACATCGTTGTCGGCTGAGTGGGGTTTTTACCGCACCCCGGCGGGTAAGGCCGTGTTCTTCACGCTGGGACTTCGGCGCGACGTTACCCAGACCGCCATCGATGAACCTTTCTCCCTTGATGACCTGGGAGAGCTCACCGAATCGGACGGACAGGATGAAAGAGTTCGCCGCACTCTGCGGACGTAGGTCAAGATCGGTCAGCTGACCGATGTCTCGCACTGCAATTTTCAGCAGCATTTGTCTTGCAACCGGCGCATCGGCCGAGAGGAGAGACTCGGCCCCCTGCTCCGCTCCTTCCCCGGGAGCAGACCGGACGCGCCCAAGCGGCTCAGCCAACGTCAGGAAGAGGACCTGCGATGGACACGATAGCGCTGGCCAAAGCGGCCCGCCCCGCCGAACTGCGGCATCGCCGCGTCCGGCTTGAGCTGGGTCCGGCAGCGGCGGCGTACGCGTGCGGGCACGTCCGGACGGCGATTTCCGCCTGGTCGGTCCCGGTCAACCCCGCGGTGGCCATCCTGCTGACGAGCGATCTCGTCATCAACGCCGTAACCAACGGCGCGGGCGAGACGATCACGCTCGGCATCAGGTGGTCGTCGGGCCAGTTCCGGGTTGAGGTCCACGACGCGTCGGTGACGGGGAACTCCTGGGAGATCGCCGACGCGGACGCAGGGCGGGGCCTGCTCCTCGCCGCCGCGATGGCGGCCGACTGGGGCCACTACAGGACTCCTGCGGGCCGGGCCGTGTACTACGTGCTTGCGCCCGAGCCGCAGGACGAGACCTCCCCGGGGAGCGCCGCCGCGCCGCCCCTGGGGCCAGCCCGCGGATTGCCCCCGCGGGAAGCCGCTAGCGGGGACGGTGAACCGTGAGCCCCCGCAGGTTCACCGCCCCCGCTTTCGGCGCAGGCGGCTGCCGCCCCGCCGACATGCGCGGCATCGGTTTCCACGGCCGCGGCGTCAGCGGCGCGGCCTGGGCCGGAGCGAGTTCCCGTGGTGTGTACGACCGTCCGGTCCGCTGCCGCCTTGCCTTCTGGTCAGGAATCAGGAGGCGTTCCCAGGGCCGTGGCAAGCGCGGCCCCGACACGTCAGGAGCAGGTACATGAGGGTAAGCCAGGACCAGGC
>Ga0210396_10007910_pt1 | contig 10105 bp, 6 predicted proteins | sample IncBWH17OmetaG_FD_155466 | JGI IMG/M metagenome (GOLD analysis project Ga0210396, IMG submission 155466) | Forest soil microbial communities from Barre Woods Harvard Forest LTER site, Petersham, Massachusetts, United States - Inc-BW-H-17-O ... | reverse complement strand
CCAAGGTCAACGGCGTCAGGCTGACACGACACCCGCTTCCCGCCATACTGGGCAGGTGGGGCGGGAATGGCAGTTATCCCGGAAACAGCACCAGCGCCTGCATCGGGAGCACCTCGCTGGCGCCGCTTCCTTACGCCGTGGCGCTCGCCCGCGGATCAGCCCGCCTGGGCCCGGCCGGCGCTGCTGGCCATCGCCGCCGTCGCGGCGGTCGCGTACGGCTGGGGAATGGCCGGCGCGAGCGTCGAGCCGTTCTACGGCGCGGCGGCCCGCAGCATGTCGGAAAGCTGGCACGACTTCATCTTCGGCGCGTTCGATCCAGCCGGGACCGTCACCATCGACAAGCTGCCCGGCGAGCTCTGGGTGCAGGCCCTCTCGCTGCGGATCTTCGGCTTTCATATCTGGGCCCTGGTCCTGCCCCAAGTGGTCGAGGGCGTGCTCACCATCCTGGTGCTGTACCGGGCGGTCCGCCGGCTGGCCGGGCCAGTAGCTGGCATAACCGCCGCGGCAGTGCTCGCCGTCACGCCCATCGCCGTGCTGCTGAGCCGCGGCAACGTATCGGACTCGCTGCTGATCCTGCTGCTCGTGCTCGCCGCCGACGCCACGTCCGCGGCGCTGCTCACCGGGTCGCTGCGGCAGCTGCTGCTGGCCGGCGTCTGGGTTGGCCTGGCGTTCCAGGCCAAGATGATCCAGGCCTGGCTGGCCCTGCCCGCACTGGCCGCCGCCTACCTGCTCGCCGCGCCCGCGGCGCGGCTGCGTACCCGGTGCGCGCATGTCGCGCTGGCCGGGCTGGTCACCGCGGTGGTGTCCCTGTCCTGGATGACCGCGGTCTCGCTCGTCCCGTCCCACGACCGGCCCTACGTGGACGGCAGTGCGGACGACTCGGTGTACACGCAGGTCTTCGACTACAACGGCCTGGGCCGGCTCACCGGGAACTGGGCGACGATCGCCGGGCCGCCTTCACCGCTTGTGGTCGCGGCCGTCGAGAGCGGGCAGTTGCTGAACGCCGAGACCAGAGACATTAAGGCGAGCTGGCACCGGCTGCTGGCCGGCCCGTTCGCGGCCGACAGCGGCTGGCTGTTGCCGGCGGCCGTCGCCGGCGCGCTTGGCGTGCTCATCTCCCGGCGCCGCCAGGGCAGGCGCGACCCGCTGCGCGCCGGTGTCGTGCTGTGGGGCGGCTGGTGGCTGGTCCTCGCCGTCTTCTTCAGCGCCGGCACGTACCTGAACTCGTACTACGTCGCGGCGCTCGTTCCCGCGCTCGCCGCGCTGTGCGGCATCGGCATCGCCGTGTGCGGACCTCGCCCTTGGCCGGCCAGGGTGCGGCTGATCGTCGCCGCGACGGTACTCGGCTGCGTCGGCTACGGCGCCTACCTGATGTCCGGGACGGCATCCGGCCCGGTCGTGCTGACCCTGATAGCGCTGGTCGTGGCGGCGGCCGCCGTCGCCCAGCTGCTGCTGCCCGCGTCAGGCCAGGGCGGGTACCTGACCGCGATCGCGTTCGCCGGTGCCGCCGTGCTCCTGCTGCCCGCGGCGGCGTCCGTGAGCTGCGTCATCGGCGGGCTGGGGCCGTTTGACACCCCGTTCGAGTCGTCGAAGACCGCGCACAATAACCAGCTGCTGGCCCTCGCCGCGCCCCGCATCACCCGGACCGTCCAGCAGCTAGAACTCCAGACGCCACCCGGTGACGCCCTGCTCGGCACCGACACGTCCGGGCTCGCGCAGAACTACATCTTGTACAGCGGCAGGGAGGTGCTGCCGATCGGCGGTTACCTCGGCAACGTGCCGGCCCCGACGCTGGCCACGCTGCAGGAAGACATCAGCCGCGGCTACGTGCGGATATTCGTGCTGCCGGTTTCACCGCCGGGCCCGGACCCGCGGGTGCGGTGGCTCGAGTCGCACTGCACCAGACAGCCCCTGCCCCCGAACCAGCGTCCGCTCCCGTACGCGAACTTCTTCTGCGGACTCCCCGCCGCCCAGCCGGCCGGCTAACGCAGCCACCAGAGCATGAACGGGAGGTCATGAGTGACACGGCTACCAGGATCTACTGCACGTCGTTACGGCCAGGTTTTTGATGAGATCGCGGCTGAGTACGACCGCCACCGTCCGGCTTACCCTGACGAACTCATCGACCAAGCTTGCCGGGTCGCAGGGATCGGGAGCGGCGATCATGTGCTTGAGGTCGGGTGCGGAAGCGGCCAGCTGACGCGCGGCCTTGTCGCCCGGGGCCTGCACGTCACAGCACTCGAACCCGGCAAAAGCCTCATCGCACTGGCCAGGCAGAACCTGGAAGGTGCCGGAGAGGTGGAATTTGTGAACGCTCAGTTTGAGGATGCATTGCTTCCCCGCGAGCAGTTTGCGGCTGTGTTCTCTGCGTCCGCGTTTCACTGGGTTGATCCGGAAGTTAGCTGGCAGAGGGCCGCTGACGTACTTGTTCCCGGTGGAACGCTCGCCCTCGTGCAATACTGCGGAATTGAGGAGCCACGTAGCAAGCCAGATCAGGAAGCGGCACTCGCTGCCATAAGAAAGGTCGCCCCGGACGTTGCCGCTAATTGGCCGGTCTACAGGGATCTCGACGCCACGCTCGCCGGGATGGAGCAACGCCGGGGCAACGTCTCAGAGGTATGGGCCTGGCTCGGCAGCTACGACATAGGGCAAGATTATGCCGGCCGCTTGTTCGGCGATGTTCAGGTGGCAGTCATGCCAAAGCTCATCGAGCAGACTCCTGACCAGGTCAATGCTGTCATTCGCACGATGTCGTTTTACGCTCGGCTTTCACCGGCCCAGCGTCACGCCCTTGAGCGTGAATACGAGGCCATATATGAGCGACTCGGGCGACCGATTCGCGCTAGCACGGTCACGGCTCTCGTCACGGCACCGCGTTTGGGTTAGAGATGTCTCGTGAAGAATCGCAACGCCTGCTCATGGAGGTTGCGGCTAGGAAGAGTACCCGTCCGGCGGCGCCGCGGACGCAGTTCTGGGAAGGTATCCGGCCGGAGTTGGGATCGCAGAGGCAGTGAAACCCAGGGTTCATCTCGTTTGCGGGTCGTTTGCGGCCGCACGTGCGCCGCGGCTGTTGAGCCGAGCGGCGGTGCTTTTCATGATCGCGAAGGGTTCACTACTCTCTGGGGTATTAAACCTTTCGCGATCATGGTGAACCCAGGGATGCTTCATGATCGCGAAGACTTTTGCCCCGTTCCGCGGGGTAAAACCCTTCGCGATCATGGAGTGGGGCGCCGCATCGAGCTGCGCCAGCTCCTGCCACGCCGTCGATCGCCCAAGCCGGGTGCGAGCCGCTGACCTCCCCGCGGAGAGGCCGGAGAAGCCGGCCGCGGCCACGCCGGCCGGACCCGGCCACGCCGGCTGGACGCGGATAGCCTGTGTCCGGGGAACCATTCCTGGCCCCAGGTTCGTGACGAGCGACCAAGCTCCGAACGTGCGCTCCGGCTTACGCTCGGCCGAGGAGGACGGAGACAAGACGGAGACCATGAGCGCCGATAGCGACACGACCAGGTCCGCCGCGGACGATGTCGCGGCGGCACCGCTTGACCTACTGCTGGGCGATGCCGCCACCGGCATGCTGCGCCGGTTCAACCCGGGCGGTTCTGGCCTGCGCCTGGCCGCGGCCCTGGCGGCCAAGCCGCGTCTGGTCGCCGGGCGAGGGGGGCAGCTGGCTGGTGAGCTGGCCCGCATCGCCGTGGGCCGATCCCAGGTCCAGCCATCCCGCCGAGACCGCCGGTTCGCCGACCCGGGCTGGACGGGCAACCCGCTGCTACGCCGCACGATGCAGGCCTACCTGGCTACCGCGGAGAGCGTGGAAGGCGTCGTGGCCGACGTCAGCCTGGACGAGGCCGACTCCGAACGCGTCGGCTTCGTGCTGACCAACCTGATCGACGCGCTGGCCCCGAGCAATAACCCGCTGCTGAACCCGGCAGCGGTCAAGGCCGCCATCGACACCGGCGGCGGCAGCGCCGTGACGGGCCTGCGGCATTTCCTCTCCGACATGGCGGTTGCGCCGCGGGTGCCGACCATGGTCGAGCCGGACGCGTTCGAAGTCGGGGTGGACCTGGCCGTAACGCCCGGCTCGGTGGTGCTGCGCAACCCGGTGTTCGAGCTGATCCAGTACCGCCCGGTCACGCCCACGGTCCGGCAGGTCCCGCTGGTGATCGTCCCGCCGGTGATCAACAAGTTCTACGTGATGGACCTGGCCCCCGGCCGGAGCATGGTGGAGTACCTGGTCGGCCAGGGCCTGCAGGTGTTCATGATCTCCTGGCGCAACCCGGACGCCCGGTACGCCAAGTGGGATGCCAACACGTACGGTCAGGCCATCCTGGACGCCATGGACGCGGCCGAACGGATCACCGGGAGCGAGCAGACCGTGCTCGCCGGGGCCTGCTCCGGCGGCATCATCGCGGCGATGGTGGCCGCGCACCTGGCGAACTCCGGCCAGCAGGACCGGCTCGCCGCGTTCACCCTCATGGTCACCGTGCTTGACCAGGCGCACGCGGGCCTGGCCAGCGCCGTCATCGACGAGCGGACCGCGAAGCTGGCCGAGGCCGCGTCCCGCGCCCGCGGCTACCTGGACGGCCGGTCGCTGGCCGAAGTGTTCGCCTGGCTGCGCCCGAACGACCTGATCTGGAACTACTGGGTCAACAACTACCTGCTCGGCAAGAAGCCCGCGCCGTTCGACATCCTGTTCTGGAACGCGGACACCACCCGGATGACCGCGGGCCTGCACCGGGACTTCCTCGAGCTGGGCGCGGCCAACGCCCTGGTCGAGCCGGGCGGCGCGACCATGCTCGGCTCACCGGTGGACCTGGCCGCGGTCGACCGGGACAGCTACATCGTCGCCGGGATCACCGACCACATCTGTCCCTGGCAGGCCTGCTACCGGACTACCCAGCTGCTGGGCGGCCGGCCCCGGTTCCTGCTGTCGACCAGCGGGCACGTGGCCGCGATGGTCAATCCGCCGGGCAACGAGAAGGCCAGGTACCAGATGGCCAAGGAGTGCCCGGAAGATCCCCAGGAGTGGCTGCGCCGGGCCGAGACCTTGCACGGGTCCTGGTGGCCGGACTACGCGGCCTGGCTGACCGAGCGCTGCGGTGAAGAGCAGGCCGCGCCCGAGGAGCTGGGCGGCGGCGGGCTGCCGCCGCTCGGCGCGGCGCCCGGAACGTACGTCTATGACCGCTGAACAGGCCCTGCCCGGGCCGGCCGGAGAAGACGAAGCCCGCCCGGGATCCGGCCTGGGCCGGGTCCTGGGCCGGCTACGGCGGGGCGGACCGCCCGGGCCGCCCGAGCGCATGAGGGTCCTGGCGGTCGGCGGCCGGACCATCCGGGTCTCGGTGCGGGAGGGGACCGCGGGCTGGCCGCCGCTGCTGCTGTGCAACGGCATCGGGGCCAGCCTGGAGCTGTTCCAGCCGTTCATCGACGTGCTCGATCCGCGACGGCCGGTCATCCGGTTCGACATGCCGGGCGTCGGCGGCTCGCCGGCCCCGGTCGTCCCCTACCACCTGGCCATGTTGCCGTCGTTGCTGGCCGGCCTGCTCGACCAGCTCGGCTATGAGCAGGCCGACGTCCTGGGCATCTCCTGGGGCGGCGGGCTGGCGCAGCAGTTCGCGCTGAGCCGCCCGGACCGGGTGCGCCGCCTGGTGCTGGTGGCGACCGCGCCGGGCGCGCTCATGGTCCCCGGGAATCCGCGGGTCCTGCTGCGCATGCTCACGCCGCGACGCCACCGCGACCCGGGATACGCGGCCCGCATCGCCGGCGAGCTATACGGAGGCAGCGCGCGCAAGGACCCGCTCGTGGCCCGTGACCTGCTGCACGCCACAACCCGCCTGGGCCCAACCCGGGGGTACTTCTACCAGCTGATAGCCACCGTCGGCTGGACCAGCCTGCCGCGCCTGCCGAAGCTGCGGCCGCCCACCTTGATCCTGGCCGGCGACGACGACCCGATCATCCCGGTGGTCAACGCGCGGATCATGCGCTGGCTGATACCGCGCAGTCGGCTGCACGTCTACCACGGCGGCCACCTCGAGCTGGCCGCGGACCCCGAACGCCTGGCCGCCGCGGTGGAGGCGTTCCTGGATGCCGACCTCACCCCGGAAGGAAACCAGCAATGACGCAGGTGACCAGTGCGCATCTCGGGGAAGCCCTCGGGACGGACTTCTTCTCCGTCCGGGAGCAGTTCACCGACGAGCAATGGGAGCACTTCATCACGGTGCGGCGGTTCGTCGACGAGGAGGTCGTGCCGGTCGTCGGACCGTACTGGGAACGGGCCGAGATCTGCTGGCCGCTGGTCAGGCGGCTGCCCGAGCTCGGCATCGTCGGCGAGGACATCAAGGGCTACGGGTGCGCCGGGATGAGCCCGATGGCGTGCGGGCTGGTCACGATGGAACTGCACCGCGGCGACGGCAGCCTCGGCGTGTTCCTCGGCGTGCACGCGGGCCTGGCCATGCTGTCGATCGCGATGTGCGGCTCGGAGGAGCAGAAGGAGCGCTGGCTGCCTGACATGGCCCAGATGAACAAGCTGGGGGCCTTCGCGCTCACCGAACCGACGCACGGCTCGGATTCGGTCGCCCTGGAAACCTCGGCGCGCCGGGACGGCGACAGCTGGGTGCTGAACGGCAGCAAACGGTGGATCGGCCTGGGCACCGTGGCCGACCTGGTCGTCGTCTGGGCCCGCAACACCGAGGACGGCCAGGTCAACGGGTTCGTCGTGGAGAAGGGAACGCCGGGCTACCAGGCCCGGGTCATCGAGGGCAAGGTGTCGCTGCGCTCGGTGTGGCAGGCCGAGATCACGCTGGACGAGGTGCGGGTGCCGGCCGAGAACAAGCTGCCCGGAGCGCGCTCGTTCAGGGACACCACCCGGGTCCTGGCCACCACCCGGAGCACCTGCGCCTGGGGGGCGCTGGGCCACGCCACCGCCGCCTACGAGGTCGCCCTGCGGTACGCGCAGGAGCGGAACCAGTTCGGCGAGCCGCTGGCCAGCTTCCAGATCATCCAGCAGCGGCTGGTGTCGATGCTGGCCGACCTGACCGCGATGCAGCTGTACTGCCTGCAGATCGGCCGCCTGGCCGAGGCCGGCCGGCTGACTCCCACCGTGGCCGGGCTGGCCAAGATGCACAACACCCGCAAGGCCCGCGCGATAACCGCCGACGCGCGCGACATGCTCGGCGGCAACGGCATCCTGCTCGACTACCAGGTCATGCGGCACATGGTGGACATGGAGGCGATCCACACCTTCGAGGGCACCGAGACCATGCAGACCCTCATCGTCGGCCGCGCCATCACCGGCATCGGCGCCTTCACCTAAGCCGGCCAAAGCCGGCCACGGCCGACCACAGCAGCCACGGCCGACCCCAGTCGGCCACTGCTATTCGTGGCCGATTTCCGGGAAGATCGAGCCGCCCTCCATCGCGTTTTCCGCCGGGTTCTCCCACAGCGATACGAGCAATTGCTCCTCCGGCTGACCGGTAAGACGCGTCCACATCTGCGACAGCTCCCGGAGTATCCGTTGTCGCGTCTCGACATCCCGGCCGAGCCGGATCGCGCCGCTGAGGACCGAATGACCAGACGGCTTCCCGGCCACGAAGTACCGGCCCGCTGGCACGTCGGTGAACATGACGTTGACGTACGACCGCGGGATGCCGGTCGCGTCGCAGTGGATGCGGGTGATCTCCTCCGCGAGCGAGCTCCGGGCGGACTCCTCCAGCAGCCCTTCGGGACTGAAGCACTGGTAGATGGGCATGCCCTGACCCTAGAACGGCACAGGTCGTGCGTTCATCGTGAGCACCGGACGAACAACCGGCCAGGTTTCGTGCGCCTGGCCCGATGCCGGGCCGGCCGGCCGCTGAGACAGTGAGCACAAATGAGGAAACTGCTCACGCCCCGCGTACGGGCCATCGGCCGGCCCGCGGGCGCGGCCCAGGACGATGCCGTCGACCCCGCTCAGGTCGAAGGTACCGCCAGCAAACTCAAAAGCGACCTGATCCAGCTGGTCGGCCAGGACCAGGTGCTGCACCGGGTTTCCGACCTGGTCCGCTACGCCTCCGACGCCAGTCCCTACCGGTACCTGCCGCAGGTCGTCGTCCTCCCTCGCACCGTCGATGACGTGCGCGCGATCCTCGGATACTGCACCCGGACCGGGCGGCACGCCACGTTCCGGGCCGGCGGCACGAGCCTGAACGGGCAGTCGCAGTCCGACGACATCCTCATCGACGTCCGGCGGCACTGGGCCGGCCTGGTCGTCGAGGACGGCGGACAAAGACTGCGGGCCCGCCCCGGAACGATCCTGGGTCAGGCCAATGCCGTCCTGCGGCGCGTCGGGCGGCGCCTGGGGCCCGACCCCGCCTCCGCCGACGTGGCCACGATCGGCGGGGTCATCGCCAACAACGCCGGCGGCATGCGCTGCACCCTGCAGCGCAACGCCTACCACACCGTGTCGTCGCTGACCCTGGTCCTCGCCTCGGGCACGGTCATCGACACCGCCGCCCCCGGCGCCGAGGCACAGTTCGCCGCCGCCGAGCCCGATCTGGCCGATGGCCTGATGAAGCTGCGCGAAGAGCTGCTGGCCGATGAGGAGCTCGCGCAGCGAGTCCGCCACAAGTTCACCATCCGCAACACCAACGGCTACGCGCTGTCGGCTCTGCTGGACGCTGACACCCCGCTGGGGATCTTCCGCCGGCTCATCGTCGGATCCGAGGGAACGCTCGCGTTCGTGGCCGAGGCGGTGATCGACACCATTCCGGCGCCGGCCAGCACGACGGTCAGCTGGATCGTGCTGCCGTCGATCGGCGAAGCGGCCGCGCTGGTCCCGGGCCTGGTCGCAAGCGGCGCCGAAGCGGTAGAGCTCATGCTCGCCGCCGCGCTGGCCGCGGCCGCGCGGGCCTTCCCCGGTACCCCGCAGTACTGGCGGGATCTCGATCCGCACGCCGCCGCGCTGCTGGTGGAGTTCGGCGCGGACAGCCCCGCCGGGCTCGACGCCGCAGAAGCCAAAGCCACCGCCCAAATCAAGAAAGCGAACCTGCTCCACCCCCTGGAATTCACCCGCGACGAGGAACAGATCGAGCTGTCCTGGCGGGTCCGCGACGGACTCCTCGGCATCGTCGGCCAGCAGCGCCCCGACGGCACCGCCCTGGTCATCGAGGATGTCTGCTTCCCGCCGGACCGCATCGCCGACGGTGCCCAGGACCTGCAGGAGCTGCTAAAAAAGCACGCCTTCCTGCCGAACACCGCCGGGCACGCCGCCTACGGCAACCTGCACTTCACGCTGACCCCGAGGCTCGCCGACCCCGCCGACCGCGAGCGATACGCGAACTTCATGACTGACCTGGTCACGCTGGTCATCGACAAGTACAACGGCTCGCTCAAGGCCGAACACGGCACCGGTATCAACATGGCGCCTTTCGTCCGGCACGAGTGGGGCGACAAAGCCACGGACATGATGTGGCGGATCAAGCGGCTCGCCGACCCGCACGGCGTCCTGGCCCCGAACGTGATCCTGACCCGCGACGACGACATCAACCTGAAGCACTTCAAGTCGGCCCCGCCCATCGAGGACCTCGCCACTCACTGCATCGAATGCGGCTTCTGTGAAGCGGTCTGCCCCAGCCGCAACATCACCACCACCCCGCGCCAGCGGATCGTGCTGCGCCGCGAGATGGCCCGCCAGCCCGAAGGATCGCCGCTGCTCAAAAGGCTGCAGGACGAATACGAATACGACGGCATCGAGACCTGCGCCGCGGACGGCAGCTGCGCGATCCCGTGCCCGGTTCAGATCAACACCGGCGCGCTGGAAAAGACGTTCCGCCGCGCCGAATCGACCCCCCGGCGGGAGAGGGCCGCGCTGCTGATCGCCCGGCGGTGGGCCACCGCGGAAAAGCTCGCCCGGACGGCGGTCGGCGCCGCCGACATCGTCCAGCGCACCATCGGCGTCAGGGCCCTGACCGCCCTGACCGCGGCCGCCCGGCTGGTCGTCAGCGATGACCTCATCCCGTCCGTCCCCGGCCCGATGCCGCGCGCCCAGCTCCGCACGCTGCCCTCGACCACGCGGGAGGGCGCCGCCGCGGTCTACTTCCCCGCCTGCATCAACCGCATCTTCGGCCGCGACCCG
>Ga0210396_10007909_pt1 | contig 10106 bp, 8 predicted proteins | sample IncBWH17OmetaG_FD_155466 | JGI IMG/M metagenome (GOLD analysis project Ga0210396, IMG submission 155466) | Forest soil microbial communities from Barre Woods Harvard Forest LTER site, Petersham, Massachusetts, United States - Inc-BW-H-17-O ... | reverse complement strand
GGAAATTGCAGGTTCGCTGTATTGCGGGCGACTATGCGACGGCCATCGACGCCGCATCGAAAGCACAACCGCTTCTCTGGACCGTATCCGCGTTGTTTGAGGAAGCCGAATATCACTTTTACGGTGCGCTGGCCCAAGCCGCCTGTTGCGATTCAGCACCGGCCGGCGAGCGGTTGCAGCACCTGAACTCTGTTGCTGCACATCACAAGCAGCTACAGGTCTGGGCGGAGAACTGCCCGGAGAACTTCGAAAACCGCGCCGCACTGGTCGGCGCCGAGATCGCCCGCATCGAAGGCCGCGTGCTTGATGCCGAACAGCTGTACGAGCAGGCCATCCACTCGGCCCAGGCAAACGGCTTTGTTCACAATGAGGCGCTTACCGACGAGCTCGCCGCGCGGTTCTACGCGGCGCGTGGATTCGAGGACATCGCACATCTGTACTTGAGGAAGGCTCGCTACGGCTACCTGCGTTGGGGAGCCGACGGAAAGGTGCGACAACTCGAGGAGATGGACCCGCACCTTAGGGCGGAAGAGCCCGCGCCCGGCCCGACGAGCACGATCGCGACGCCGGTCGAACACCTCGACCTCGCAACCGTGATCAAGGTGTCGCAGGCGGTTTCGAGTGAGATTGTCCTGGAAAAACTGATCCATATGCTCATGCGCACGGCGATTGAGCAGGCCGGTGCGGAGCGCGGCCTGCTGATTCTTGCCCGAGGAGGTGAGCAGCGAATCGCAGCGGAAGCCACGACCAGCGGCGACACGGTCAACGTGCAAACGGGCGATATGCCGGTGAGTGAGGCGATGCTGCCGGAGTCGGTCCTCTACTATGTCCTGCACACCCGGGATAGCATCATTCTCGACGATGCCTCGGCCCAGCCCCAGTTTGCTGCGGATCCTTACATCCGTCAGCATCGCGCCCGCTCCATTCTCTGCTTGCCTTTGACCAACCAGGCCCGGCTCATCGGCGCGCTCTACCTCGAAAACAATCTGACTACCCGCGCCTTTACGCCGACCCGGATCACGGTGCTGAAGCTCATCGCCTCGCAGGCCGCCATCTCGCTGGAAAATAGCCGTTTGTACCGCGATCTCGAACAACGCGAGGCAAAGATTCGGCGCCTGGTCGAGTCCAATGTTGTGGGGGTTGTCATGTGGACTTTCGACGGTGCGATCGTCGGGGCTAATGAAGCATTCCTCCGCATGGTGCAATACGGCCACGAAGATATCGCTTCCGGTCGCGTGCGCTGGACAGACCTGACGCCAGCTGAATGGCGCGAGCGCGACGAACGTGCGCTGGCAGAACTGAAGGCAACTGGGAGGGTTCAGCCATTCGAGACGGAGTATTTCCGGAAGGATGGTGGCCGCGTGCCTGTGCTGATTGGGGCAGCACTGTTCAAAGAAAGCGGGAATGAGGGCGTCGCGTTCGTTCTCGATTTAAGCGAGCAAAAGCGGGCAGAAGGTGAGATCAGGGCGCTCAAGGACCAACTCTACAAAGAAAATTTGGCACTGCGGGACGAACTGGACAGGGCCTCGATGTTCGAGGAAATCGTCGGCACCTCGAAGGCACTAAAGGCCGTTCTCTCCCGGATTGCCAAAGTCGCTCCCACAGATTCCACCGTTCTGATCACCGGCGAAACAGGGACGGGCAAAGAACTAATCGCGCGTGCCGTCCACAAGCGATCACAGCGTTGCTCGCGTGCGTTTGTCACTGTCAACTGCGCAGCAATTCCCCGCGACCTGATCGCTTCAGAACTGTTCGGCCATGAGAAGGGCGCCTTCACGGGGGCAACCCAGCGGCGGTTAGGGCGCTTTGAGTTGGCTGATGGAGGCACCATCTTCCTCGATGAAATCGGAGAGCTTCCCGCCGAAACCCAGATCGCTCTGTTGCGCGTTCTGCAGGAACATGAATTCGAACGCGTTGGTGGAACTGAATCCATCCGAACTGATGTTCGGGTGATTGCTGCAACGAACCGTGATCTGGAGGCTGCCATCGCTGCAGGCATGTTCCGGAGCGACCTCTTTTACCGGCTCAACGTATTTCCGATCGAGGTGCCTCCTCTGCGGGAACGACGAGAAGACATTCGGTTGCTGGTTGAGTACTTCATTGATCGTTATGCAACGAAGGCGGGAAAGAGCATCCACGGGGTAAACAAGAAGAGCCTGGAACTGCTGCAGTCGTACCCCTGGCCGGGCAACATTCGCGAATTGCAGAACGTTATTGAGCGATCGGTAATCGTGTGCGACACGGAGAATTTCTCAGTCGATGAGAGTTGGCTTTCGCGGCAGCCCCTTGCAAGCGAGCCGAAAACCCGGCCGGAGCTACCTCGAAAGCTTGCTGCCCAGGAGAAAGAGATGATTGAGGCTGCCCTGCGCGAATGCCGAGGACGAGTATCCGGACCGTCAGGCGCGGCAGCTAAACTCGGCATCCCGGGATCTACCCTAGAGACGAAGATCAGGTCGCTAAAGATCGACAAGAATCGCTTTAGAACTGCGGGTCTCCCACCAAGTCGCATTTGAATACCCGCGCAGAGTCCCAGAATATTCTAGTTACGGAATTCCGCAAGATTGCGGAAATCCACAATTCTTTTTTCAGTAAGCGGATTAGTTTCAGCACATTAACATTGGCGCCGTGATTGCCTCTATAGGCGCGTGTGACGGAGGTCACATAAGCAGAATTCTCAGGAGAGGGTGGATGCTCAAGATCACGCGGACAGCGAACGAAGAGGTGGTCTTCAAGCTGACCGGTCGTATGGGCGCAGAAAACGTAAACGAGTTGGAAAATCTGATCAACGCAGAAGCAAGCGGTCGGCGCGTCGTCTTCGACTTGAAAGACCTACGGCTCGTGGATCAAGAGGTTGTCAGTTTTCTTAGGCGCTGCGAAGCGGACAGCATCCAGCTCAAGAATTGCCCAGCGTACATCCGCGAGTGGATCAGGAGAGAACGGCGATGAGCAGAGAAACCAGAATGGCAATTGAGCACTCGACACCGATGCCGCAGCGTTTCGAGAGCGGCGTGAGTGCTCGTTACGAAACCAAAGTTTTCTCGCCTTGGGATCGGAAGCGTGGGACGAAGCTAACGCCTTCACCTATGAAATTGCCTGGATACGGAACGGCAGTACTGGCGGAGTGTTCTGTGCTGCGTCAGCAAGCTCGCCTAAAGAGTTTGGTGCCTGTATAGGTTTTTCGAACCACGACAGTGAAGGAGGCGTCATGGCAACAGCAACGCAATGGGCCCACAACACGGAGTTGGATACGAGGAAGCGGAGTTCTACGTCGCGCGATGTTGAGGATGCGCTTAGGCAGAAGATCGTGGGGCAGGACGAGGCCGTGCAAGCACTTGTCGAGCTCCATCAGGTGTTCTGCGCCGGGCAACCCTCTCCGGGGCGTCCAGTCGGAAACCTGCTCTTTCTAGGACCGACCGGTTCCGGCAAGACGCGCATTGTTGAGGCCGCCGCAGAGATTCTGTTCGGCGACAGCCGGGCCGTAATCAAAGTGGATTGCGCGGAATTTCAGCACTCGCATGAGATCGCAAAACTGATTGGCTCGCCGCCGGAGTATTTGGGGCACCGGGAAACGCATCCCCTGATCACGCAGGAAGCGCTGGCAGCCTCGCATAGGGACGACTTGAAACTATTGTTTCTTTTGTTTGACGAAATTGAGAACGCCGGCGATTCGCTCTGGCAGTTGCTGTTGGGGATATTGGACAAAGCGACGCTGACGTTGGGGGACAACCGGAGAGTGGACCTGTCGCAGACCGTGATCTTCTTGACCTCGAACCTCGGTGGAGGAGCAATCACGGAATTGATGGAAGGCGGGATGGAGTTCATCCAGCCAAAGGACAAGCCGCCGGCAGGATTGGACGCGAAGGTGGAGCGGACGGCGGTGCAAGCGGCGCGGAGGAAGTTTTCGCCGGAGTTTATGAACCGACTGGACTCCGTGGTGGTCTTTCATTCCTTGAAGCGTGAAGAACTGGAGGAAGTGCTGGAGATCGAGCTCGGGCAAGTGCATAAGCGCGTATTGGACTCAGCGACCGGTCGCTTTCAGTTTCGCATAACGGGTGAGGCCGAGAGTTTCTGCTGGAAGAAGGGACCGACCAGAGGTATGGAGCGCGGCATCTGAAGCGCGCTATCGAGCGCCATGTAGTCTCCCCGCTTGCTCGGCTGCTGGCCACCGCGCAGGTGGAATCGGGCGACGTGCTCATCATCGACTTTCCGAAAGGACGCTGCACTTCGGTTATCCTGCGCACGGGTGCCTCATGCCGCCGCGTATTTGAGTCACTCTGCGTCTGCGGAAGCTCGAGGAGGATTGTAGTTAGCCGCTCCAGAGCGGACAGTATCACGCTCAAGAATTTCCCTGCGGATATCCCCGAACGGGCCAACTAGAAAACGAGGCGGAAGTTAGTGCGTAAGGAGCAGAGAATAGTGACACAAACAAGCTCGGCAAGTGAAGTCCTCGCGGTCAACCGTACCGGATCCTATGAGATCGAGGATGCGACGTCGGCGAACAGCAACGAACTCTCCGCCAACGAACTACCCCGCATTGTCGGTAATAGCGCCGCCCTTCGGCGCGTACTCGGCCTGGTGCGGGTCGTAGCTCCGACCGACGCCACAGTCTTGATCAACGGGGAAACGGGAACCGGCAAGGAACTGATTGCGGAGGCCATTCACAAGTGCAGCGACCGATCGAACGGCCCGCTTGTGAAGGTTAATTGCGCAGCTATTCCGTTAGATTTACTGGAGAGCGAGCTTTTTGGCCATGAGAAGGGAGCTTTTACTGGAGCTATCGCACAAAGAATCGGCCGGTTCGAACTCGCTGACCAGGGAACGCTCTTCTTGGACGAGGTCGGTGATATTCCGCGGCCGTTGCAGCCCAAGCTGCTGAGGGTTCTCCAGGAACAGGAATTTGAGCGTCTGGGAAACGGTCGGACGCATCATGTAGACGTCCGAGTTGTGGCTGCTACACACCGAGATCTGGAGCAAATGGTGAAGAGCAACGAATTTCGTAGCGATCTTTACTATCGCCTCAATGTGTTCCCCGTGCTGTTGCCCCCTTTACGGGCGCGCTATGAAGATATACCCGCCCTAGTCACTCATTTCGCTGACTTCTATGGCCGCCGGATAGGTAAGCATATCCAACAGATTCCGGAAGAAACGATGTCGGCACTGCGCTCTTACGCTTGGCCGGGCAATGTACGCGAGCTGCAGAATTTGATCGAACGTGCTGTGATCCTTTCCCACGATGGCGTGCTTCCCAACCCACTACCGTCGAACCATCAAGAGACGGTAACTGTGATTTCCAAGTCGAACACACTGAAAGAGGTCGATCGCGCTTTGATTGTGCAGGCATTAGAAGCGGCGGCCTGGATGATCGGCGGGCCAGAAGGCGCAGCAGCAAAACTGGGAGTGAAACGTACCACATTACTTTACAAAATGAAAAAGCTTGGGATTTTCCGACCTTTGCAGGGACGTAGAGTTAGCAGGCTGAGTCGTCAGCGGCAGTGTCGTTACGCTCCTCACATACTGCGCCCCCCATCGTGATCGACAGCGAACTGGCACTAGCGCATTGTCTCCTACCCTGTGGGACGTAAAACTCCGCACGGGCCGACCTCGATTCGTTCGTCTTTAGCTGCGCCCGCCGCGCAGCGTCAATCCGTATTCAACTTTGACGTCAGAGATTCGACGCGTAATTGGGCACGATCGGGATCGCCATCTGATAAGACCTTTGAATGCAAGCCTCCGTGGGAGCCTATGTCCTGGCAGCGGGCTTGCTGTTGTAAGTAGGGAGGCCGGTTCTGACGCGGCCACGACCGAAAGCTGAGTCTAGAGTAGCGGATCATTCTGACGAGGCAAATCAAGGAGGAGAACGATGCAAACACTGCCAGCTGATTACTTCAGTGCCTATCACAATCTAAAGGTGACGCGCGACGCTAACGGTGTGCTGGTTGCTGAATTCCACAGCAACGGCGGGCCGTTCATTATGAGCGCGCCAGCTCACACGGAATTCGTCGATGCCTTCTACCGCATTGCGCAAGATCGCGCCAACAAGATCGTGATCCTGACGGGCGCAGGCGGGGAGTTCATTACTGATGTCGATTGGTCATCTTTTGGCGACGTCACCGATCCCGGCGTGTGGAGCCAAGTTCATGATGAAGGCGCTCAGGTTTTGGAAAATATCGCCAACATACGCGTGCCGGTCATCGCGGCGATCGAGGGACGCGCGCATGTGCATTCAGACTACGCGCTGCTTGCCAGTGTAATTGTGGCGGCGGATGGTGCGACCTTTCAGGATGTGGCCCACTTCTCCGCAGGCGTTGCACCCGGTGACGGAATCTTTACCACCTGGAGTTATCGCGCGGGAGCGGGGCGAGCGGAGGCGTTCCTGCTGAACCCACAACCGCTGCCGGCGGATACTGCACACGAATGGGGAGTGGTAGCCGAAGTTGTGCCGAACGGTAAGGCGCTCACCCGGGCGCGGGAATTGGCCGAACTCTATCTGAAGGCCCCGGAAGTGACACGCCGCAACACCCGCATCCACTTCATTCAACCGTTGAAGGAGCGCATCGTGCGAGAAGTTGGCTACGGACTGTCGCTCGAAGGAGCATCCTCGGCCGCGCTCATCAAGTCAAAGCAGGCCAAAGCAAAGCCAAGTCCTGAGAAGGGGAAAGTCGCATAAGTACCAACAGGGCAGATCAATGCGGACATGCTTGCCTTCTTCAAAACCACAAGAAGTGCAGCGGCGTGACCAATCGTTTGTATGTGTTCAGCTACAGGCCATTGCTAATGTGCCTTCATCTCAAGAGAGGAGAAAGTCATGAGTCAAAACAACGGTAGTGCAAAACGAAGTGAAAAGGGGTTGCTCACGCCAGACAATTGCGTCGTGGCGCTTATCGATCACCAACCACAGATGCTGTTCGGAATTACCAGCATCGATCGTCAAAGCCTCATCAACAACGTCGTGGGTTTCTCAAAGGCAACCAAAGTGTTCAGCGTGCCCACGATCCTCAGCACGGTCGAGACGAAATCCTTCAGCGGCTATATCTGGCCGCAGCTCAAGGCGCAGTTCCCCGACACCACGCCCATCGAACGCAGCAGCATGAACTCCTGGGACGATGCAAAGTTCGTTGCGGCCATCAAGGCCTCAGGTCGTAGAAAAATCGTACTCGCAGGACTCTGGACGGAGGTTTGTGTAACTTTTCCCACAATCCAGGCTATCGCGGACGGCTACGAAGTGTATGTGGTGGAAGACCTCTGTGGCGACCTCGATGTCAAGACGCATGATGCCGCAATGCGCCGCGTGGAACAGGCGGGGGCCAAACCGGTTACCTGGATCCAGGTCATGCTCGAGTGGCAGCGGGACTGGGCTCTCAGGGAAACCTATGACGCAGTAATGGACATTGTAAAGACGCACGCAGGAGCGTACGGCATGGGCGTCGAATATGCGTACACGATGGTGCATGGTGCGTCGCCAACGGAACTTCCCAATTGGACGCCACCGCTTGAGCTAGCCCACAAGTAAGTAGTACCCGGGGAAGCGTGAACGCCTTTCCCGCTTTACTTACTCCAAAACCAACTCGATAACCTCGGAGGATGCTACGTCTCAGAAGACGATCTGTCACAACGGAAAAATCGCGACCAACTCGACTCCGTACTTCGCCGAAGCTATGGCTGTTGGGGATGGAAAGGTTCTTGCCACAAGCACATCCTCCGGGCGATCCACGACGGTTACGAAGTCTACGTCGTCGAGGATTGCTGCGGTGACGTAAGCCAGTTGGCGCAGCCGCTCACAAATAGCGAACAGGGAGGGCAGGCTAGCTCACTGCCCTCATTAACCCGTTTCGAACCGCGGAAGGAGATTCCTATGTCTGTTGATACGATAGTTCACAACGCCAAGATCGCAACGAACGGGGTCCCATCGTTTGTCGAGGCAATTGCTATAACTGGGGGAAAGATCTCAGCTGTCGGCAAGGACGAAGAGATTCTTCGTCTGCGAGAGCCGGGGACGCAAGTCATCGACGGGAAGCGTCGCACCGTGATTCCCGGGTTGAATGACTCGCACATGCATCCAATTCGGGGCGGCCTCAACTACAACATGGAGTTACGGTGGGATGGGGTGGCGTCTCTTGCCGATGCATTGCGCATGTTGAAGGTACAGGCAGCACGTACGTCGGCGCCGCAGTGGGTGCGGGTGGTCGGGGGCTGGACGGAATTCCAATTTGCAGAACGACGCATGCCTACCCTCGATGAAATCAACGCAGCGGCTCCCGACACCCCGGTCTTTGTTCTTCACCTGTACGACCGTGCGTTGTTGAATGCGGCGGCCCTGCGCGCCGTGGGCTACGGCAAGGACTCGCCGGAATTTCCCGCCGGAGAAGTGCAGCGGGATTCGCGCGGAAATCCCACCGGTCTACTTATCGCAAAACCCAACGCGAATATTCTTTATTCCACGCTGGCTAGGGGACCGAAGCTGTCGCGCGAGGACCAGCTCAACTCCTCGCGTCTCTTTTTCCAGGAACTCAACCGCTTTGGCCTTACCAGCGTGATTGACGCCGGCGGTGGCTTCCAGAACTATCCCGACGACTATGGAGTCGTAAACGAACTGCACCGAAACGGGGAGCTTTCGATTCGCCTGGCCTACAACCTCTTTACGCAGAAACCGAAACAGGAACTGTCCGATTTCCAAAATTGGACAAAAATGACGAAACCCGGCGCGGGCGACGACTTTTACCGCGTGAACGGCGCGGGTGAGAATCTCGTTTTCACAGCCGCCGATTTCGAGGACTTCCTCGAGCCACGGCCCGACATGCTCCCGGTCATGGAGAGTGAACTGAAAGCGGTCATCCGGCATCTGGTGGAAAATCGCTGGCCGTTTCGTCTGCATGCAACCTACAACGAAACGATCGGGCGGGCGCTGAATGTCTACGAAGAGGTGAACCGGGAGATTCCGTTCGACGGCCTGCATTGGTTTTTCGATCATTGCGAAACGATTTCCGATCGCAACATAGAGCGCGTTAAAGCGTTAGGCGGCGGTATCGCGGTGCAGAACCGCATGGCCTTCCAGGGCGAGTATTTCGTAGAGCGATATGGCTCGCAGCAGGCGATGCGCACGCCGCCGATTCACCGCATGTTGGAGTTGGGCGTTCCCGTGGGAGCGGGCACGGATGCGACGAGAGTCTCCAGTTACAACCCGTTCCTTTCCCTCTATTGGCTGGTGACGGGGAAGACCATCGGTGGGTTGAGTTTATATCCGGAGGAAAACCGATTCGACCGTGCGAAAGCGCTGGAGCTGTATACCGTGGGGAGTAGTTGGTTTTCTACGGAGGATGACAAGAAAGGATCGCTGACGGCAGGGCAGCTTGCAGACTTGGCGGTCCTCTCGTCGGACTATTTCTCAATTCCTGAAGAAGAGATCAAGAACCTGGAGTCCGTACTAACGATTGTCGGGGGCAAGATAGTTTACGCGGCAGGCGAGTATTCAAAGATGGCGCCTCCAGAACTGCCCGTGAGTCCGGACTGGTCCCCGGTGAAGCAATACGGTGGATATGCGCCGAGTCCGATCGCCGGCGTCGCAGCGTGCGAAGCAATGTCACCGCATGATGCCAAGCGTTCCGGCGGCGACAAGGCGCACCGATCAGTTTTGGGAGAACTGGGCCTTTGGAGTCTCGGTTGCGATTGCTTCGCGTATTAGGGAGGAGTTTGTAACCCCGCGCGGCCAGCGACGAGTCGGCCTTAGCTGGCAAATCGATGGTGAAGTTCAGCACTTAAGAGACGACAATGAGCAGAACCACAATTTCGGCGACGCGAGCCACAGGTGTAGTTATTGCAACACTGCTAGGCGCGGTTTTCTTTTTCGTGATTATCGGCGTCTTCGGCCTATCGGAAGCGATCGTCGGCCTCTTGGTATTCGTCTCTTTGGCTCTCTTGATCTTCCGGCGTCCGCAAACGAAGGGAGCACGACAGTGAAACTTGACCCGACGATCCTGGCACGCATCCAATTTGCCTTCACTATCAGCCTCTATACTATTTTCCCCACGATCTCCATCGGTCTCGCGACCTTCCTGGCAATCGTCGAAGGGCTTTGGTTTACGCGGCAGGCGAGTATTCAAAGATGGCGC
>Ga0210396_10007908_pt1 | contig 10107 bp, 9 predicted proteins | sample IncBWH17OmetaG_FD_155466 | JGI IMG/M metagenome (GOLD analysis project Ga0210396, IMG submission 155466) | Forest soil microbial communities from Barre Woods Harvard Forest LTER site, Petersham, Massachusetts, United States - Inc-BW-H-17-O ... | reverse complement strand
CTGGCTCAGGAGCCCGGCGGTGCGCGCCAGCCGGGCCTGGGGGCCATCCGGCAAGGGCTGGGGCGCCTTGCGGGTGATCTCCGCTGAGCTGGCCACCTCGGCCCAGACCGGCACCACCGGCCCGGGCTGGGCGCGGGGCTGGGTAACCGGCCTTGACGCCGTAGCGCCCGACCTGGTGGAAGAGGTCGTGACCGCATTAACTCCGATCGAAGCCGGAAGAATGACCACGGCGTGGTGCCATGGCGACCTGTGGCCGGGCAACGTCTTCCTCCGCCGGCCGCCCCGGCCTCCCGTGGTCATCGACTGGGAACGAGCCAGGCCGGACGCCCCGGCAGGGCTGGACGCGGTGTACGCCGAAGTGTGTCGCGTCGTCATCGCCAGGCGCAGTACCTTCGGTGAGGCATCTGCCTGGCTCGCCAGCACCGGTGCACCGGAGCTGGCCGCAACCAAGATAGGCGGACGGCCGTTCGCTGACTGGGACCGGTCCCAGCAGCAGGCCCTGTTCCTGGCGACCGTTACCCATTACGCGACCGGCGAGAATGAGGGTGGCCCTACTGACCGCTGGACCGAGAGCTGGGGTGAGATGAACGTCCTGCCAGTCGTGACCGTCCTTCGGGCGGCACGGTGAGCGCGTCCGGGCCCAGCCTGCTCGTTGTCCCGCACCTGGATGGCTGGGCTCCACAGTGGGATGAGCTCGTTGACCTGGCGCCGCTGCCCACCCCGTTCCTGCGGTCATGGTGGCTCGCCGGTGCTACGGGAGCGCGACCCCGATTCGTGCTGGCCGTCGACGACGACCAGCTCCTGGGCGGCCTCGCCCTGGAGGAAGGGCACCGGCTGGGCCTGCCGTGTCTGCGCATGATGGGGGCCGGGCCGCTGGCCCCCGATCATCTGGACCTCCTGGCCGTCCCGGGGCAAGAGGACGTCGTGGTCCACTGTCTGCGGCGCTGGTTGTGCAGGCCGGGAACGCGCCTGGTCGACCTTGCGGGAATCCGGTCCGGGTCCCGGCTGATCACAGCCCTGCCGGCTAACGTCCGCTGCGAACCGCCCGCTGTCGCCCCGTGGGCGCCACTGCCTGGCGACTTCGAGACCTACGTGGCTGCCTGTCCCGCCCTATTCCGGCGGAATCTCCGGAAAGCCTCATCCCGCCTGACGCGCGCGGGCGCAATGCATTGCAGAAACAAAGGTATGGAGGCGGTCGAGGCCCTCGGTACGTTGCGGCGGCTCCACGGCGCTCAGTGGGGACAACGGTCCTCCTTGCTCCCCGCTTTCGAGCGCTTCGCCACTGCCTGCCGGCTGGCAGCCGATTTCGACGAGATCTCGGTCCATGAGCTCACCGTGGATCAGACCGTCATAGCGATCGTGGTTACGTTCGAGGTGGCGATGCGTGTGAGCCTCTATCAGAGCGCTCGGCTGACCGATCCCCGCTGGCGGAGCGCCACAACGGTGCTGCTCGCTGCGATCATTGGTGACGCATGTACTCGAGGATTCACCGAGGTCGACTTTCTTCGTGGCGATGAAACCTATAAAGCCAACTTCGCTTCGGCGCGACGTGAGCTGCTCCGGCTGCGGGCTGCGAATGGCTGGGCAGGCCGCACGGCCATGATGCTGGAGAACGGCAGCGCGCACGCTAAGCACCTGCCCGATGACGTGCACGCGGCAACTGGCAAGCACTGAGCGGGCTCGCACGATGACAGCGCCGGCTTCGCCACGGAACTGTGCTTGCCTTGACTCGCTCTGGCCCGGTCAGAAGGATGGCAGGCATGGCCGAGGGCCGATGGCGTAAGGCGCTGGAACCGGTGACGGTCCGGAATCTTGCGATGGAAGTCGGTGCCTCTTCACGGTCGCTGTGGCTACCGCAGGTCGTCGCGGCCCCGCAATGGACGATAGATCCGGCGGCCCTCGATGGTTTCGTTCTTCGCTGGCCGCGCGTGACGCGGCCCGCGGTCGTCGGGCGCATGCTGGCGCCTGTGCGACGTGCCATGAGTCATCATGTCCGCGTCGAACTGGCGGATATCCAGCAGCCGGTGAGCAGCGTCGTACTTACGGAACTCTCCGGAGGCGGGAGGGTTTACCCGGTCGCCATCGATCTCCACGACTTCTCTTCGTTCCGGGACGTAGAACTGGTCAAGCGCTGTCTCGTCTACTTCAAGATGCAGCATCGCCGCGGTGGCTACGGCATCCCTCAGGTCGTGCCGGGCGGCCATCTAACCGACAAGGGGACGATCTACTGGTATCTGCCGTACCTTCGCCAGCTCCGGGACCGCCGGGACTTCACCTGCGACGTGTACGGGCGGTTCGGGCTACGTTTCAACGCGGACCTCCGCCGCCGCGCCGTCGGGGTCTTGACAGCGCAGCACCGCTTGGCGTTCCAAGGTGGGTTTGAGAGCGTGCCGAGGGCCGCCTTCCTGAAGGAGATCGCGCGATCGCGGGTGTGTATCGACCTCCCCGGCCAGGACGACGCCATCTCCTTGCGGCTGATTTCGTGTCTGGCAGTTGGGGCGTGCATCGTGGGCCCACGTCCCAAGAACGAGCTGAATGCACCGCTCGTCGACCGTGTCCATGTCGCGTGGACTCGCGACGACCAGTCAGATCTTGTCGATCTGTGCGAGTACTACGCCAAGAACGAAGACGCTCGCGAACAGATGGCGTCGGAGGCGAGGCGCTTTTTCGATCGGCACCTGCACGCTGAGAGTCTCGCAGCCTACTACTTGCACGCGTGCGCTTCCCGCCTATCACAGCAGACGTAGGACCCGCGCGGTCAGCCCTTGCGCCGCACATGGCTGGCGAATGCGCTGGCTCGCATGACAGCCACCTTGGCCATATCGGCGGGAGTGGACTGCCCTGCGTGGCGTGGAGTCATGCGAAGCTGCCGGAGGCGGGCGTTGAAGGCCTCGATCATGTTCTCCCGCTCGGTGGCGGCAGTGAAGTAGGTAAGGGTGACGGAAAGCGAGATGGCCGGGCCGTTGTGGACCCAGTGGGGCGAGACCGGCGGTATATACACGCCCCGTCCTGGGGTGAGGGGGTACGAGGCCAGCTCCGGGGGCAGGGACTCTATCCGCCCGTGCGAGCCGTCCCAGTACCGCTCGACCTCGTGCCAACGGTCGGCGTCAGTCTCGAACCGGCCAAAGCTGACCGTTTTGGACCCGCTTACCTGCATCAGCAGGCTGTGTTCGATGTCGAAGTGAGCAGGCGTGACCGAGTTCGGCGAGGAAACGAAGACGAATCCCACCCGGTTGCGCATCGTGCCACGACGAGCGGTCATCCCGGCTTCGAGCTTGTCAAGCATTGTGTTCATCAGGTCGGCGAACGCCGGATCAGCCTCGATGTTGAGCAATGTCAGCCAGGCGTTCGCGTTTTCCAGGTTGCGGATGACATCACCCGGCCTGGACAGTGCGCCCCTGGGCGGACCCCCTTGCGGAACCAGCAAGGGCTGAGCGGCGGTGTCGCAGATTACCGACCGACGCGGCAGGCGGTCAGCCAGGTCAGCGACGGCCTCGATGGTCAGGCGGTCATCTTCGTGCAAGTGATGGGCAAATTCAGCCGGCTGCCCGGGGAAGGCTCCACCCGAAGGAAGCTGCCCGAGTGTCGGTAGCTCCTGCCCAGCCGGAATCGGTACCACGGCTGGCCTCCCGAAGGTAACGGGACCAATCCCAAGCAACTCTGCCCCCCAAGCTGGATGGCTGTCAACGATCGGGTGCAGCCGGAGGCCGGACACCGATCCAGAAGATCCCAGTGACCGCGAGATCCTCGGAGGCCACCTCGGCGAATTCTGCGGCGAACTCGTGACGCTCTGCTTCCACCCGTGTCACGGCACGTTGCATGGGCCCGGCCGGGACGAAAGCAGCGGGCACGTGAGGGGTGAGTTCTCCCACGCCCACCAGGCTCGTTACCAGAATGGTCACGTCGAGGTCTGCCGAGCGCCCTAGTTCCTCGGCAAGGCGGCGATAACGGTGCAGGAGGAACCGGTTCGGGCGGCCCGATCGTCGCGTCATCCGGCGATAAAGGGGCGCGGGGAACCGGAGGAAGGTTAGCTCCGAGTGGGCGGGGGTGAACATGCCGTGATCTCGGAAGTCGATCTTGTGCACCATCCGGCCACCTGGCCGGAGACAGGCCGCCATGCTTACGACCGCGCCCAGAGGGTCGTACAGGTGTTCCAGGGCTGCCCGGGAAACGATCAGATCATAGCGTTGGTCGCCGTCATGGGCATGCCCGGCGAAATACTGCTCAGCCGAGGATCCAAGGCACCAGATGATCCCTGGCAGGTACTCGTCATCCCAGCGGCCCGTGCCGTCCGGTCGTTCCAGCCCATGGCGGGTGGCTAGGGCCCGGTAGATCTGCGCCTGCTGGGCAGGGCTTCGCCGGCTCTTGAACCGGTCAACGAGTTCCACCGTTTCACAGCCAGCCATCCGGAGAAGGAGTGCTACCCCTGCGTTGTCACCCGGCCCGACCTCGGCCGCCGTGCCGCCAAGGTGATCAAGACCGCCATAGGTCACGTAGTCGTTGAACACCTCTTCTACGTACGCCACCGAATCTTCGATCGCCAGCCCGCGGTGGGTGCTGCCCGACTCGGATTGAACGTGGCCCAGCCGCTGTTTCAAGCCCCAGCCGAGATCGTCAGCCGCGTACGCCAGAGCCTTCGCCGCAGGCCACGTGTCCAGCAGCGCCTTAGTCTTAGTCTTTGCGCGGGCGAATCCGGTCCCCGCCAGCGGCATTATCATGTCGGCAGCCTAGTCAGGAGCCAGAATCCCGCTGTCCTCCTGCTGGGCGGCGGCGTCCGAGAACGTGGCGTCGAGCCGAAGCGCCAGCAACGGCATGTACAGCGGAAATGTGAACATCACAAGCCGCCCAGCCGTGTATTGGACGTCGATAGCCAAGCCGATCAGCAGCATGCCGATGAAGACGAGCGCGTCGGTATTGCGCCAGAGAGCAGACTGGTAGCCGAGCTGTCGCGCCATGCGGACGTCGAGCCACGCCACGAGAGCGACCAGCACGATCGGCAGCACGTTGATGACAAGCCCCTTCAGTGTCAGTGACACCTTCGCCGTGGTCACGAACGATTCCCAGTACGTCGAGGGGGACGTCTGGTTCCCGTTGCCCGGCGTGGCCACGATGATCCGCACGGCGAAGTACGCGACGGTCGCGAGCAACGACACCGCCAGGAAGGGGAGCGCCGGCCGATCACGCGCGAGGAGCAGCCGAAGGCCGAAGACGATCACGAAAAGGAACGCGATCTTCTCGTTGAATCCGACTGAAATCAGTATCAGCGGAGCGAACAGCTTGATCCGATCGAGCGAATAAACGAGCACGCCGATGATGAGCAGGGCGATCGGGTCGATGGTCGTCACGCCGGTGAACTGGGCGAAGAACAGTGCAAGCAGCGCGACGAGGAAGGCCGATTTCCTGGTCGCTCCGGCCTTGTCCCGGCAGGTCACGTAAATCACGGCCGCCATGGCAAGCAAGCTCAGCCATGAAGTTGCGCTGATCGCTTCGGTCGCCTTGAGGTAGTTAGGGTCCACCGGGGGGAGGTTCGAGAAGCGGTAAAGGGGCAGCACGAAGTAGAACGGGACCGCGACGAGCACCGAGAACAAGCGGTAGGTCATCGGTGCCCCTGGCACGTGGCCGCCGGCGCCGACGATGCTTTGAAGGTATGGCCCGTAGTCGTCGCGAGGCGCCGTGTTGAACGCGGCATCCCTGTATATCGAGAAGAACAGAGGGATCGACAAGAGGAGCAGGACGACGACGATTGCCGCATGCGCTGCCCGGTCACGAGTCATGCCGCCGCCCACCTCGCCGGATGCTTGACCGGTAGGTATGTTAGCAGCCCCGGCGGGGGCGGCATAGAGACGTCCGCATTGGCTTGGCCAGCGGCTTGAGTAGCCATCCGGGCCATCAGCGACAGGCAGTGCTCCCCGGCGCAGCAGCCGTCTAATACGGGCCCCCAAGCGCCGTCCCGATGCGGGTATCCGGCCGTCTTCCATATCATGTCGGCAGCCCAGTCAGGAGCCAGCATCGTGCGCAGGCCAGGATGGATGACACCCTTGCTCGTGGCATCGGCCGTGGGGGCGGTCCTGGCATCCGCCGGGGTTGCGGTGTGGCGCAGCGCGGCGCCGCCAGCTCCCGCCGCAGTTGGCTTGCCCGCCCAGGCCGGCACGGTCAAGACGTTCACGGATTTGCTGGACGAGGCACAGGTCCAGGCGATGACCCGCGCACAGTTGGCCATGATCGCGCGCGAAAACGCGGTCGTCGTCCTCAACTCATGGGACTTCCGCCTGATCCCTGTCCTCAAGCGGGCGAATCCGTCCGTGCAGGTCTGGGTGTACAAGGACCTATCCGGAGTGCGCTCAGACGATTGCACAACGAGGACCGGCAACTGCGGCGCCTGCAGACCAGGCGTGGCGGACAGCGGGCTGCTGTCGTCGGGCATCGGGTACTGCTGGCTCAGGCGCAACCACCCGGATTGGCTGCTGCGCGCACTTGGCTCGGGCCAGCCGTTCCAGTTCAGGGGCTATCCGCGCACCTGGGAGACCGACTACGGCAATCGTGCGTACCAGCGTCAATGGGCCGCGAATGTCATCGCTGACGTCCACAGCCACGGATGGGACGGCGTCGAACTGGATAACGCCCTGACCATTGCGGACGCCTATGGCATCGCGGCCAGGTACCGCAGCGACGCGGCGGTGCAGGCCGCCACGTACTCGGCCCTCCAGGAGGTGGGCCACGCCCTGAGCCAGGCCGGCGTGGCCTCGGTTGCCAACGTTGGTTATGCGACCGGATTCCGTGGGCTGTGGCAGCGATGGCTCGGGCCGGTGGGCGGCCTCGAGCAAGAGTTCTACCTCTCGTTCACCACTCAGCCCAACGCCGAGGGTGGCCAATGGGGTGAGTTCGAGAGTGAGGTCTCCTCCTGCGCTGCCCAGCACAAGAGGTGCTGGTTCCATTCTGGCGAAGACACGGCAGCGGTCACGACGCAGACCCGCGGCTACGCGCTGGCCTCGCTCCTGCTCGCCACCGACGGCCGGCAACTGCTGTCCGTGGGGAGCCTCACCACGCTGCCGGCCGCGCTGCGCGTGGCTCTCGGCTTCCCGCTGAGCACCATGGACCAGGCGGGAAGGGCCTGGCGGCGATCCTTCGCCGGAGGGGTGGCCGTGGTGAACCCCACCAGGTCCAGCACGGTTGCCGATCTGGGCGGCAGCTACCTCGGTAACGGCGGACACCCGGTTTCCGCCGTCTTCCTGGAGCCAGTAAGCGGAGCCGTGCTGCGCATATCAGCTGGGCGGCAACGCCGCTGAGACCGGCACGGACTGGCCCCTCAGTAATAACCGTGTCACTGTATAGTGATCTAATAGTAAGTAAAGGGTAAGGTAGTCGCCATCCGATGGCACTCAGTGTCGCCATTTGATTACCTTTTGCATTTCACCCTAGGGCCAACTTCGATTGCATCGTGCCTGGGTCTGGACAAATGACCAAACCCATACCTAGGCTTGGCTAGTTGTGTCCTGCGTCGGGGCGGGGGCGCACACCATGAGGAACAACATGAGGATTTCCGATTTGCCGCCGGCCGCGCATCGGATCCTTGAACGGGAGCAGGGTTCGTAAGTTTTACCTTCGAAAGAAGGCTGCGGCGAGTGGGTGCAGCGCAAAACGCGCTGGGGGAGCCGCCGAGGGCGCGGCGACACCATGTCCGGTATTCTACCGGCCGAAGTGCGGATCCGGCCCGAGAATGGCCGCTATTCCGAATCTCGGTTTTGCCACTGTGTGACTGCTTCGCACTGGCTCTCGCCGTACTGCTGGCGATGCCCCGGTGGCAGGGTGCGGGTTACGCTCTGGTGGTGCTCGGCGTGCTGTCGGTGAATGGAGCACACCAGTTGCGCATTTGCCTGCGGATCTCGGACGAGATACCCCGCCTGACGGCGTTCGTGGCAGCGCCCCTCGTGCTGCTCCTCCCCTGGGGATTCCCGGCTGCCACGCTCCTCGCGCTTGGTGCCGCCTCTCTCGGCCTGCTCAGCGCGATGCGCGGCGGGCTGTACGCGGCCCTGCGCATGGCCCACCGGCACGGCCGGCTGACCGAATCCGCGCTCATCGTCGGTACCGGCCATACCGGCATGGAGGTCGGGCAGATACTCCACGATCATCCAGAATTGGGCCTGCGGCCCCTCGGATTCGTCGGTGGGCCGCCCCGGAGAGCAGGCTGCCCGCTGCCGGTCCTTGGCGACCTGCCCGACATGGCCGCCGTCGTGGTCCACCACGACGCCCACTGGGTCATCGCATGCTTTACCGACACCCGGGACGGGGACGCCGAACTGGTGACCGCGCTGCGCGCCAACCGTGGCCTTCCGGTGCGGGTCTGCGTGGTGCCGCGGATGTATGAGATGGCTACCGCGATCCCGGCGAGATGCCGAGACGAACTGTGGGGCATTCCCGTGATCCCGCTACGGCCCTGCGGGCCCCGGCGGGCGGCGCGGCTGGCCAAGCGCGCCTTCGACCTCGTCGTCGGCACCCTGCTGCTGGTCATCACCGCACCGGTGCAGTTGGCGCTGGCCGTGGTGATGCTGCTGGCCTGCGGGCGGCCCGTGTTCTTCCGCCAGGTGCGGGTCACCCGCGATGGCGACCGCATGACGATTATCAAGTTCCGGACCGTAGCGGTGGAGAATTCGAACGCCCACTGGTCGGTGTCATCCGATCAATGCACGACGGCCGGCCGCTGGCTGCGGGCAACTCATCTCGATGAACTGCCGCAACTCCTCAACGTGGTCCGCGGGCAGATGTCACTCGTTGGCCCGCGTCCCGAGCAGCCGGTCTACACCTCGCGATTCGCCAACCTGATTCCGCGCTATGAGGACAGGCACAGGGTGCATGGCGGCATGACCGGCTGGGCACAGGTACACGGGCTTTCCGGAGATACCTCGATTCCCGAACGAGTGAGGTTCGACAACTACTATATCGAGCACTGGTCATTGTGGCTGGACCTGACAATTCTGGCGCGCACGTTTGCCCAGCCGCTGTCCGCCGTGGCGGACAGCGTCATTCACCGGGCCAATGGCAAGGAGGCCGACACCGTACAGCCCGCGACGGGAGCCGCCAATTCCCGGGTCCCGCACGATATCCGGTAGGTGGCAGGCAGCCAGGCGGCGCCCCGCGTGCTCATCCCGTCCACGGTGATGCAGCCTCTCGCGCGGTCAGCGCCGACCCGGGCCAAGCGCCGCCGCAGGTCTCTGCCCAGTTCAGCTGTTAGTCGCCAGGGTCTGGGCCGTGATCACCGCGCGCCGGGACGCGGTGGATGCCACCTCCCCCACGGTGACCGTCTTCGGATCACCGCCCGCGGCAATTCGCTGGACCATCATGTCGCGGCTGATGGTTCCCTGGATCTTGCCGTTCTCCCCGCGGACCCTCAGCGCCGCTACCCCGAGTTCGCGCATCAGGTGACCTGCCTGGCGCAGCGTCTCCCCCGCGTCTATATAGGCCGTATCCGCTTCCGCGGTCTTGCCCGTACTGGTCACCGCGACCCCCAGATGTCGCTACCGAGGCCAAAGCCCCGTCTGCCAGTCCCCGTCCGGCCCGTGCCGCCCGTAGCCTAGCGGGCCGACCGTGATCTTTCCACGTACATAGAGGCCAACGCGGAACTACCGGAAAAGGTTCACCGACCACCAGCAAAACGGCCGCCGCTCCATAGCAAAGAGACCCGGCGCCGCCCTCGCGCGAGGGCGGCGTGCCCAGGCCGGTCAGCCCACCCCACCGGAGCTGCTGCTCCGCGACTGCGTTACTGCCGGGATGTGCAGTCGCCCCGGCCGCCTGCACAGCTCCGGTGTCGTGTTTGTCCTCCGCGGCCACCGGCCTGGTGCTGACGCCAGCACAGCCGGGCCCGGTGCAGGCCCGGCGCAGCCTGTGTGGAGATCGTGTGGACGCGCTCGGCGGCTGCTGCCGCTGCTGCTCAGGTGCCAGGCCCGGGCCCGCCGCGCCGCCTCGATGGCCGCGCTGACCACCACGGTGAGGCCCAGGGCGAGCAGCAGGCCCAGCCACGGCTGGTCCGCGAAGGCCTTGCCGCCAATCCGGCCGATCAGGAAGGCGTAGCTGGCCCAGATCACCGCCGCGCAGGCGGTCGCCACGGCGAAG
>Ga0210396_10007907_pt1 | contig 10107 bp, 9 predicted proteins | sample IncBWH17OmetaG_FD_155466 | JGI IMG/M metagenome (GOLD analysis project Ga0210396, IMG submission 155466) | Forest soil microbial communities from Barre Woods Harvard Forest LTER site, Petersham, Massachusetts, United States - Inc-BW-H-17-O ... | reverse complement strand
CCGCCGATCTCGCGGTCAATCTGGCATCGCTACAGACCGGCTTCACGGCCATTGCCGACCGCTTCGGCATGGACTGGCAGATGCGCGACCGCGCCAGCCGCCGCCGGGTGATGCTGCTGGTCTCGAAATCCGATCACTGCTTCGCCGACATCCTCTATCGTTGGCGAACCGGCGAACTCGAGATGATCCCGACCGCCATCGTCTCCAATCACCCGCGCGAGACCTACAGCAGTCTCGATCTCGGCGACATTCCCTTTCATTATTTGCCGGTGACGAAGGAATCCAGGCACGCGCAGGAGACCGCGATCTGGGATCTGGTCACTCAAACCAGCACCGATCTCGTGGTGCTGGCGCGCTACATGCAAATCCTGTCGGACGAGATGTCGGCCAAACTGTCAGGCCGCTGCATCAACATCCATCACTCGTTCCTGCCCGGCTTCAAGGGCGCGCGGCCCTACCATCAGGCGCATGAGCGCGGCGTCAAACTGATCGGCGCCACCGCGCATTACGTCACCAGCGCGCTCGACGAAGGTCCGATCATCGATCAGGATGTCGAGCGCATCAGCCACCGTGATACGCCTGACGATCTCGTCCGTAAGGGCCGCGATATCGAGCGCCGCGTGCTGGCGCGCGCGATGCGCCATCATCTGGAAGACCGCGTCATCCTCAACGGCCGCAAGACCGTGGTGTTCATGGATTGAGGGGGGAGACCGTCGCGGGAGAGGTGAGTTAACGCGCTGACGGACCGCTTCAATGTAACGGCCATCCGCTGTAGCTAGTGAACTGGATCGAGCGCCAGGGCCGACGATGTCGAAGCGTTCGACGTGGTCGAAGCGGCTGACGGCGCTGAAGACGGCGAAGCTGGCTTGGCGCCATCCGCCGTTGCCGGCGCCGGTTCGAGGCGCTTGCGCTCGCGTTCCTTCATGTACTCGTCGTATTCCGGCGTGCCGCGCCGGGGCGGCACACCCGGGGGGAGACCGCCGGCCCATTGCGGGATGTAATCGCCCATTCCGGCTGTGAGCTTTTCGTTGATGCTGGCACAGCCGCTGAGCCCGCACGCGGGCAGCGCAACGGCCAGGAAGACAGCAAGATGGCGCGGTGTCATGGGCATGGGCGAAACGGTGCGTCCCCGGGGCTCGTCGGTCAGCCGGATTTGGCCCGCACGAACCTAGTCCATAAAGGGGTAAAATTGGCTTATTGAAGAACATAAAGGTATCAAAATACCTGATATATTTCCAGATAATGCTGACCGCGGCTGTTGAGCAACTGAAATCTGGATCTGCCGAAACTTGCGGCGGTCGGTCGGATCGAACCACGCCCATCGTCGCGATTGACAATGCCGCGGGCTTGGGACGCCATGCCGCGCCAATACCCGGCTGAAAAATCCGGGTTATGATGCAACAAGGGCCGGGGACTCGGTTCAGGCACGAGACCGATCAGGGGAGAGCGTTGATGTTCATTCGTACCAGGATATTGCGTACCAAGTTGTTGTCGCAGACCGCGGCCGGCGTTGCCATGGCAGGCGTGCTCGCCTTTACATCTGCTTTTACCTGGGCGCTGGCGCCTGCACATGCGCAGGACGCCGTGAAGATCGGCCTGATCCTGCCGATGACCGGCGGTCAGGCCTCGACCGGCAAGCAGATCGACAACGCGATCAAGCTCTACATGCAGCAGCATGGCGACACCGTCGCCGGCAAGAAGGTCGAAGTGATCCTCAGGGACGATGCCGCGCTGCCCGACAATACCAAGCGCCTCGCCCAGGAACTGATCGTCAACGACAAGGTCAATATCATCGCAGGCTTCGGCGTCACGCCGGCCGCGCTGGCGGCGGCGCCGCTGGCCACGCAGGGCAAGATCCCCGAGATCGTGATGGCGGCCGGCACCTCGATCATTACCGAGCGCTCGCCCTACATCGTGCGCACCAGCTTCACGCTGGCGCAATCCTCCACCATCATCGGCGACTGGGCCGCGAAGAACGGCATCAAGAAAGTCGCGACGCTGACGTCGGACTACGCGCCCGGCAATGACGCGCTGAATTTCTTCAAGGAGCATTTCGTCGCCGGCGGCGGCCAGATCGTCGAAGAGGTCAAGGTGCCGCTGGCCAATCCCGATTTCGCGCCGTTCCTGCAGCGGATGAAGGACGCCAAGCCCGACGCCATGTTCGTGTTCGTTCCGGCGGGGCAGGGCGGCAATTTCATGAAGCAATATGCCGAGCGCGGGCTCGACAAATCCGGCATCAAGGTGATCGGCCCCGGCGACGTGATGGACGACGATCTCCTCAACGGCATGGGAGATGCGGCACTCGGCGTCGTCACCGCACATATCTACTCCGCCGTCCACCCGTCGGCGATGAACAAGGAATTCGTCGCTGCCTACAAGAAGGCCTTCGGCAGCCGCCCCGGTTTCATGGCCGTGAGCGGCTATGACGGCATCCATCTGATTTACGAGGCGCTGAAAAAGACCGGTGGCAAGACCGATGGCGATGCGCTTGTCGATGCCATGAAAGGGATGAAATGGGAAAGCCCGCGCGGGCCGATCTCGATCGATCCGGAAACCCGCGACATCGTGCAGAACGTCTACATCCGCAAGGTCGAAAAGGTCGACGGCGAACTCTATAACCTCGAATTCCAGACCTTCGAGGCGGTCAAGGACCCTGGCAAGACGAAGAAGTGAACGAAACGTCATTCCGGGGCGGCGCGATAGCGCCGAACCCGGAATCTTTCTCAGCAAGCTCGATCGAGATTCCCCGATGTGCAATTGCACATCGTAGTTCGCGCTGACGCGCGCCCCGGAATGACGGGCCATCAAAGGTTCACCCCGACCCCATGACCGCACCCTTCACCATCCTGTTCGACGGCATAGCCTACGGCATGCTGCTGTTCGTGCTGGCATGCGGGCTGGCAGTGACGCTGGGGCTGATGAATTTCGTCAATCTCGCCCATGGCGCGTTCGCGATGGCGGGCGGCTATGTCTGTGCGGTTCTGGTCAACCAATCCGGCTGGCCGTTTTTCGCGGCCTTGCCGCTGGCGTTCGTGGTGAGTGCGCTGATCGGCGTGGTGCTGGAGCGCTCGCTCTATCGGCATCTCTACACCCGAAGCCATCTCGATCAGGTGCTGTTCAGCATTGGCCTTGTTTTCATGTCGGTGGCCGCGGTCGATTACATCATGGGGTCGTCGCGGATTTTCATCAAGCTGCCGGCGGCGCTCGAAGGGCAGATCGATTTCTTCGGTGTCGGCATCGGCCGCTACCGGCTGATGATCATCGTGATCTGCGGCCTCCTGACCGCGGCCTTGCAACTGATCCTGGCGCGGACGCGGTTCGGCAGCCGGCTGCGGGCGGCGGTGGACGATCCGCGCGCCGCCAGCGGCCTCGGCATCAACGTGCCGCAGGTGTTCGCCTTCACCTTTGCGTTCGGCTGCGGCCTGGCCGGGTTGGGCGGCGCGCTGAGCGCGGAGATCCTCGGGCTCGATCCGTATTTCCCGCTGAAATTCATGATCTACTTTTTGATCGTGGTGACGGTCGGCGGTTCCTCCAGCATCACCGGACCGTTTCTGGCGTCGCTGCTGCTCGGCATCGGCGACGTCGCGGGAAAATACTATGTACCCAAGATTGGACCGTTCGTGATCTACACCATCATGATCGTGATCCTGATCTGGCGTCCGAACGGCCTGTTCGGCCGCACCGCCGCCCGTTGAGCGTGGCCATGACCGCACCTGCCGATGTCGGGTATAGCGCCAGGCGGCCCTCGCGCTGGCATTGGAGCGAGATCGCATTCTGGATTCTGGCGCTTTCCTGCGCGTTCCTGTTTCCTTCCCGCTTTCTGATCATGACTGAAATCGTGCGGCTCGGCCTGTTCGCGTTGTCGCTCGATCTGATCCTCGGCTACGCCGGCATCGTTTCGCTCGGCCACGCGGCGTTCTTCGGCGTCGGCGCCTATTCGGCCGGATTGCTCGCGCTACATGGCATCATCACCGAGCCGGTGACCGCGCTGATTGTCGCCGGCCTCGTCGCCGCGGCGATCGGCTTGCTTACCAGCTTCCTGGTGATCAGGGGTGTCGACCTGACCCGCCTGATGGTGACGCTGGGGATCGCGTTGCTGCTGGAAGCGCTGGCTGAGCGTTTTTCCAACATCACCGGCGGTACCGATGGATTGCAGGGCATCGAGATGCAGCCGATCCTCGGCCTGTTTGCCTTCGACATGTTCGGCAAGGCCGGTTTCTTCTACTCGCTGACGGTGCTGTTTGCGCTGTTCCTGCTGGCACGGCGGATCGTGCACTCGCCATTCGGCCTGTCATTGCGCGCCATCAAGAATAACCCGCTGCGCGCCGCCGCGATCGGCGTCCCTGTCAACCGGCGCCTGATCGCGGTCTATACGCTGGGCGCCTTTTATGCCGGGATATCAGGCGCGCTGTTCACCCAGACCACCGCACTGGCGTCGCTCGATGTGTTCTCGTTCGAACGCTCGGCCGATCTGATGCTGGTGCTGGTGATCGGCGGCACCGGCTATCTCTATGGCGGATTGATCGGCGCCGTGGTGTTCAAGATGCTGCAGGAGTTCTTTTCGAGTTTGACGCCGCAATACTGGCAGTTCTGGATCGGCCTCGTGCTGGTCGTGATCGTGCTGGTCGGCCGCGAGCGCCTGCACCGCTGGGTGCTGTGGGTGCCGAACCTGATCATCCGGCAGCTTGGTGGCCGCAACGCCGTCGTCGCCGTTCCCGAAAGCGACGCGCCATGAGCATCGCGCTTGAAACCAGGGGACTCGAAAAGCAGTTCGGCGGCCTCAAGGTCACACGCGATCTTTCGCTCAGGATCGAGCAGGGCGCCCGGCACGCGCTGATCGGCCCTAACGGGGCCGGCAAGACCACTGTGATCAATCTGTTGACCGGCGTGCTCAAGCCCAATGCCGGGCGCATTCTGCTAGAGGGTAACGACATCACGGATTTGCCGGTGCACGCCCGCGTGTTGCGCGGCCTGTCGCGGACCTTCCAGATCAACCAGCTCTATCCCGATCTGACGCCGATCGAGACCATCGGCCTCGCGGTAGCGGAGCGCCTCGGCCGTGGCGCCGACTGGTGGCGGGTGATGGGCACGCGCGACGACGTCAACGACGAGATCGCGGAGAATCTGGCGCGCTTCCATCTGCTCGACGTGATGAACGAGCAGACCGCGACGTTGCCCTACGGCAAGCAGCGCCTGCTGGAGATCGCGGTCGCTATCGCCACCAAACCACGGGTGCTGCTGCTGGACGAACCCGCCGCCGGTGTTCCCGAAAGCGAGCGCCATGATATTCTGGCGGCCGTCGCCGCTCTGCCGCGCGATGTGACGGTGCTGCTGATCGAGCACGATATGGATCTGGTGTTCTCGTTCGCCGACCGCATTTCAGTGCTCGTCAGCGGTGCGCTGCTGGTCGAGGGCGCGCCGGACGAGGTGGCGCGCGACCCCCGGGTCAAGGCGGTCTATCTCGGCGAGGTCGCCGATGGCTGATCTGTTGTGCATCGAAGGCTTGCGCGCCGGCTACGGCGAGGCGGTGGTGTTGCCTGACATGTCGCTGCGGCTGCCGGAAAGCCAGGTGCTGGCGCTGCTCGGCCGCAACGGTACCGGCAAGACCACGCTGATCAACTCCATTGTCGGGGTGACCCGCCGTTTCGGCGGCATTATCAGCCTCGGCGGGCTCGATATCACGCGGATGCGGCCCGATCAGCGGGCGCGGGCGGGCATCGGCTGGGTACCGCAGGAGCGCAATATTTTCCGTTCGCTGACGGTGGAAGAGAACATGACCGCGGTGGCGCAGCCGGGGCCATGGACGGTGGCGAAAATCTACGAGATGTTTCCGCGTCTGAAGGAGCGACGCAACAATTTCGGCAACCAGCTCTCCGGCGGCGAACAGCAGATGCTGGCGATCGGCCGCGCGCTCACGCTCAATCCGAAGGTATTGCTGCTGGACGAGCCGACCGAGGGGCTGGCGCCGATCATTGTCGAGGAACTGCTGCGGGCGCTCGGTAGCATCACCCGGGCCGGCGGCATCTGTTCCATCATCGTCGAGCAGAATGCGCAAAAGATTCTGGGGCTGGCCGACCGCGCTGTGATATTGGAACGCGGAGCGATCGTCCATGATGCGGCGAGTGCCGCGCTGAAGGCCGATCCCGCGGTACTGGAGCGGTTTTTAGGCGTGGCCGCGAAGGCGGTGTGACTTTATTTCGTCATTCCGGGGCGCGCGTTAGCGCGAACCCGGAATCTCGAGATTCCGGGTCTGGTCCTGCGGACCATCCCGGAATGACGTTGGGAATCTTTAGGGAGTAAAAACAATGCAAAGAACAAGAGCCCCGTTCCGTGCCGATGAGGTCGGTAGCCTGTTGCGGCCGCCGAAGATCAAGGAGGCGCGCGCCAAACTCGAGAAGGGCGAGATTTCCGCCGACGACCTGCGCAAGGTCGAGGACATGGAAATCGAAAAGGTCGTGCACAGGCAGGCATCGCTCGGATTGAAGCTCGCGACCGACGGCGAGTTCCGCCGCTCGTGGTGGCATTTCGATTTTCTTAGCCGTCTGACCGGCTGCGAACTGTTTCACCCCGACGAGGGCATCCAGTTCGCGGGCGTCCAGACCCGCCACGATGCGGTGCGGGTGATCGGCAAGCTCGATTTCCCCGACGATCATCCGATGCTGGCGCATTTCAAGTTTCTGAAGAAACAATGCGACGTCGCGCATGTGACGGCCAAAATGACAATCCCTTCGCCCGCGGTGCTGCATTTCCGCGGCGGCCGCAAGTCGATCTCGAAAGAGGTCTATCCCAACATCGAGGGGCTGTTCGAGGATCTGGCCAAGACCTATCGCAAGGCGGTCAAGGCGTTCTACGACGCCGGCTGCCGCTATCTGCAGTTCGACGACACCGTGTGGGGCTATCTCTGCTCGCAGGACGAACTCAACAAGGTGCGGGCACGGGGCGAAGACGCCGACAACCTTCAGCAGATCTACGCCCGCATCATCAATTATGCGATCGCCGAGCGGCCGGCCGACATGGTCATCACCACGCATGTCTGCCGCGGCAATTTCCGCTCGACCTGGATTTCCTCCGGCGGCTATGAGCCGGTGGCACAGACCATGCTGGCCGGCACCAACTACGACGGCTATTTCCTGGAATACGATTCCGATCGCGCCGGCGGCTTCGAGCCGCTGCGCTATCTGCCCAAGGGCAACAAGATCGTGGTGGTCGGCGTCATTACCTCGAAGAGCGGCGCGCTCGAGAAGAAGGACGACATCAAGCGTCGGCTGGAGGAAGCCGCCAAATACGCGCCGCTGGATCAGCTCGCGGTATCGCCGCAATGCGGCTTTGCCTCCACCGAAGAGGGCAACATCCTCACCGAGGAAGAGCAGTGGGCCAAGCTGAAGCTCGCGGTCGATGTGGCGAAGGAAGTGTGGGGGAAGTAAACCGCGAAACCTCCGGGGCGAGATCGCAACACGCCCCGGCCTCATGCCGAAGAGCCGCCGCAGGCGGGCGTTGCGACGCTACCCCGGCGCGTCCGCTTGGTGCCCAAATCCGGAAGCCGCAATCATTGGATGCGTGCCGGTCTGCTCTCATTCCGCGCCCGGCGCGTTCGCCGCGGTCAGGGCGTGGCCCCGCCGAAGCATATAAATAGAGATCACAAAGATCAAAATAAGCGCGCCCAGGACCGCCAATTCTACAATCGAGGAACGGAACAGCATCTCGCCTTCAATTGACCCGTGGCCCTCCGCGGTCATTCCCGACGACTTCAGGGTAATGACGATAACGTTCCGGATCGAAGCGATCAGCCCGATGATCAGGAATGGCTCGGGGGTCAACTCGCCCGAACGGACGGAGCCTCGGACGGTATGCAGGATCTCGATCAGCATGAGCACGAACATCAACCGATCGACGATAAGAAAAATCGCGCCGGTGCTGCTCCAGTCACGCAACAGAAGCAGCGCGGCGCTCCCGAGCGTAAGCAATGCAGTCACCGACAAAAGTGCGCCGAGCGCCACATAGACGACGAGCTCGATGTGCAGGAACAAATCGGTCGAAAGCCGGATCACACGACCTTTTTCAGAGGATCCGCTGGCCATCCCTTCATTCCTTTGCGTGAGATGTCCCGGCATATCGAATTATGCCATTGAGCAGCAGGCTCGGCCAAAGCCGTGCTTCTGGAGTAAGGCAGTTCCACAGATCGCCGAGCCTTCTCGTGCGCGATACCAAACAGGAAGGTGACAGCCGCAGAAATAGCGGCCCGCGCGGACCGGCCCATTAAATATGGATTTATTCTTGAACCTGGTGGGGGCGCCTGTGTCGGCATGTCTCAAATGTGCCGTAAACAGCCATGCCCCCTACCATTCGATCGTCTTAAAAGTGAAGACCGATTTCCGAAAGATCCCGTGCGAGCAAAAATAGCCTGCTTTGGCCATTCAGGCATGGGCCGCGCGATGGCGTTGCCGTCCGACGAGCACGCTGACCATCAGCAGGTTGAGAATGTTGGCGCCGATGCCGACGGCGAATGCGGGCGCATAGTATCCGAGATGGTCGTAGAGCAGGCCGGCGATCCAGCCGCCGGCGGACATGCCTCCCCCGCTGAACAGCAACACTGTCGGGATTCTCCAGTAGGCTTCCGATGCCGGAAACAGTTCACGCACCGCCAGGACATAAGCCGGGATGATGCCGGAAAAGCCGAGCCCGAAAGCGGCGGCCACGGTAAACAGGCCAACTTCATTCTGTGTCAACAGAAAGGCGGTCATCGACGCGGCCTGCCAAGCCGATCCGATCAGGACGGTAGCGAGACCGCCGATCCGATCGGAGATCACACCCCAGACTTGCCGGCTCAGGAACGCGGTGCCGAGCAGCACCGACAGCATCAGGGCGCTCATCGACCGGCTGATGCCGAGATCGCTGCAAAAGGCGACCAGGTGGCCCTGCGGCATCGCCATCGGAATGCAACACAGCACGGCGGCAGCGCAAATTGCCGCGAACACCGCATTGGGCGGCCAGCCGAGCACACGCACGTTGCTTGAACTGGTTCCGGACGGCGCCGCCGGATGAATCACTTCGGGTGGCGCGCGAAAATAAATCGCCGCCAACGGCACGATTAAAACGATCTCGGCGAGCGCATACCACAGCATCGTCTGCCGCCAGCCGAAACTGGCGATCGCCTGCTGGAATACCGGCGGCCACACCGCGCCGGCGAGATAGGTTCCGCTCGAGATCAGCGCCAGCGCCGAGCCGCGCCGCAGGTCGAACCAGCGGCTGACGTAAATGTACAAGGGTGCATTGATGCCGCCGATCCCGATCAACCCGATGAACAACCCGTGGCCGATCCACAGCGGCCAAGGCGGGCCGAGGGTCGAGATCGAGAGGCCAAGGCCGACCATCAACGCGCCGAAGATGACCGTCCAGCGCGTACCGACCCGATCGGCGATTCGGCCCATGATGATTCCGCCGATGCCGGAGCCGAGCCACGCCAGCGAACTGGCGAGCGCCGGAACGGAACGCGACCCGCCCACCTCGTTGGCGATGTCCTTGAGCGCGACCACGGCAATCCAGGCGCCGCCGAAAGACATCGCGAGGACGAAGAGCGCTGCTGACGCGACGGCCCAGGAGGCCTTGGTCTCAACCGAACTTGGGAATTGCAACATTAGAGGGGAACTCAGCTTGCGAATCGGTTTTTACAGGCTGCCCGGAATTTCACCACCCACACCACGTCGGGTCTGCTCTACGTGCTGCATTGTGTCAAAATGCGTGAACCGCCAACAGTGGAAATCCCTTCTAACCGAATTCCTTGATGACTATGTCCACTCTTTCGAATTGGTCTGGTCTGGCAACGCCAAACACGAGAACGACCGTAACCGATCGATCCCGTTGCAAACGCTTTCGCGCATCCGATGCACGACAAAAGGCTTGATCGGTCATGGCTTCATCGTCGCGGCTTCATCAGTAGCGCCTGACCAGCGGGATCATCGCGGCCGATCCCGCAATCGTGGCGCCGACCAGGACCATGAGGCCGGCATCGAACGATCCGGTATGCGCGATCAGCGCCCCGATCGCGACAGGCGAGAGGGCGCCGACAATGTTTCCGATGCCGTTGAAGACGCCGACACCGGATGCGAC